>Ga0101941_1000156_pt1 | contig 165419 bp, 140 predicted proteins | sample DewCreD2012metaG_3_FD_75242 | JGI IMG/M metagenome (GOLD analysis project Ga0101941, IMG submission 75242) | Hot spring sediment bacterial and archeal communities from British Columbia, Canada, to study Microbial Dark Matter (Phase II) - Dewar... ... | reverse complement strand
TAACCATCCTCAATGCGATGGTCCGGGATCGCCGGAAATGGTGCCTTGAACTTGCTGGTTAACTGTGGGGCACTCGGCCCGCCGGTTACACCAGTTTGACAGACAATACGGTTGCTCCCCTCTCCTGACCTTCGGTCAGGAGAGGGGAGGGGGTGCCGCCGCAGGCGGTGGGGGTGGGGTGAGGAAGCCTGAATCGTCACCCGCAGGTATTCTAACGGAAAACTGCGAAACTGTCAATCCGACGCGATGGGTGGGTGTATCCCAAGTAGGACAACTGCTCGCAGTTGCCCTACAATTCTGGGGCACAACCCAATGGGCCGCTTGCCTGCACAGGAGGCGGTGTTATAATACATTCCAGCGCTATCCAGGAGTCAGGAATGGAGGAAGCCACAACCACCCGCCGCGTCGCCGTACTGGTCGCCACCTGCAGTTCGTTCCTCACCCCCTTCATGGGCTCGTCGCTGAATATCGCCCTGCCGTCCATCGGCCGGGAGTTCTCCATCGGCGCCCTGGTGCTGGGGTGGATTTCCACCGCCTACCTGCTCGCCTCGGCAATGTTCCTGGTCCCCTTTGGCAAACTGGCCGACCTGCACGGACGGAAGCGCATTTTTGTCTGGGGACTGGTGGTCTACGGGGTCGGTTCGCTGCTCTCCGGCCTGGCCCCGTCGGTGGGGACGCTGATCGCCGCCCGGGTGGTGCATGGGGTCGGCGGAGCGATGATTTTCGGCACCGGCGTCGCCATTCTGACCTCCGTCTTCCCGCCGCAGGAGCGGGGACGGGTGCTGGGGCTCAACGTCGCCGCCGTCTACGTGGGCCTCTCCGTGGGCCCGTTCCTGGGGGGCGTGCTCACCCAGCAGTGGGGCTGGCGGAGCATCTTCTTCCTGAACGTGCCGCTGGCCGCCCTCATCGCCGCCCTGGCGGCCTGGAAACTCCGGGGAGAGTGGCGGGCCGGGGACGGCGAGGGGTTTGACTGGGCCGGCTCCGTCCTCTACAGCCTGGGGCTGGTGGCCCTCATCTACGGCTTCTCCCGCCTCCCGTCGGCGCTGGGGGCGGCGCTGACCCTTGCTGGCATCCTGGTCCTGGCCCTCTTCGCCCTCTGGGAGGGGCGGGCGCGGACGCCTGTCCTGGAACTGAGCCTCTTCCGGCGCAACCCGGCGTTCACGTTCTCCAACCTGGCCGCGCTCATCCACTACAGCGCCACCTTCGCCGTGGGCTTCCTCCTCAGCCTGTACCTGCAGTCCATCCGGGGCATCCGCCCCCAGCAGGCCGGCCTGATCCTCCTGGCCCAGCCGGTGGTCCAGGCCCTCTTCTCCCCGCTGGCAGGCTGGGCGTCCGACCGGGTGGAGCCGCGCATCGTCGCCTCCACCGGCATGGGCCTGACCGTGGCGGGGCTGGCCCTGCTCTACCCGCTGGCGTCGTCCACCCCCATCCCCTACATCGTCGGCGTCCTGGCCCTGCTGGGGTTCGGGTTCGCCCTCTTCTCCTCGCCCAACACCAACGCCGTGATGAGTTCCGTGGACCGCTCCCACTACGGCGTCGCCTCGGCGACCCTGGCAACGATGCGGCTGACCGGACAGATGCTCAGCATGGGCATCGTCATGCTGATTTTCGCACTCTTTATGGGCGGGACGGCCTTGACGCCCCAGACCGCGCCCCGGTTTCTCGCCAGTGGGCGAGTTGCCTTCAGCGTCTTCGCGGCCCTCTGTCTGCTGGGCGTCTTCGCTTCACTGGCACGAGGAAACATCCGGGCCCAACCCGCCCCGGTGGTTCAGTCCTGATTCGCGACGGGTTTGTAGTGCAGGCCGCCAGGCCTGCGGACAGGCTGACAGCGGATGTGTTCCAAAGTTGTAGGACAACTGAGAGCAGTTGTCCTACAAAGCGGCGAATTGCGAAACACCCGTAACAGCCTGTGCTACACCTGGGCACGTAATTACCCTGATTCTCCGCAGGAGGGAGGACCATGTACGCTGTCGCGCTGTTCCGTGTACTGGCGACCCTGTGCTGGCTGGCCATGATCGCCCTGGCTGTGTTGTCCTTCTCCCGCGCGCTGATGCGTCGGAGCACGAAACTCCCACTTCTCCTGGCCGTCGCTGCGCTGGTGGGCGCCCTGGTCTTCACGGTGGTTGGCGCCGGACTGGTCTTCATTGAACCCTACGAAATGGGCGTGGTGATCACCATCCTCGGCGAGGGCGGCCTGCGCCCCGAGCCGCTATCCCCTGGCCTGCACTGGATCATCCCCTTCGTGGAACGGGTGGAGACCTACCCCATCGCCCGCCAGACCTTCACAATGGCCAAGACCCCCAGCGAGGGCGAGACGAGGGGAGAAATGACCGTGGAAGCGCGCACTCTGGACGGACAGCGCATCTTCGTGGATTCCTCAGTCATCTACGAAATCAATCCCGCCCAGGTCCTTAACCTTCATATCCGCTGGCAGCACCGCTACGAGCAGGACCTCATCCACCCGGAGACGCGCGGCATCATCCGGGACGTCGTCTCTCAGTACCGGGTGGACGAGGTGGTCAGCACCAAACGGTTTGAGGTGACCGATGAAATCTCCCGCCGTCTGGAGGAAATCCTGGCCGCCAACGGTCTGATGCTGGTGGACTTCGTCCTGCGGGATATTACGTTCACCGAAGAGTACGCCCAGTCCATTGAACAGAAGCAAATTGCCGAACAGCAGGCGCTGCAGGCAAAGTTCGTGGTGGAGCAGAGGAAGCAGGAGGCGGAGCAGGCCCGACAGGTTGCCCAGGGCCAGGCCGACGCCGCCGTGATTCAGGCCAAAGGCGAGGCGGAAGCCCGGCTGATTCGGGCCCGCGCGGAGGCGGAAGCGCTGAAACTGATCGCCGAGGCCCTGGCGACCAATCCCAACCTTCTCACCTACGAGTACATCTCCAAACTGTCCCCGGGCATCCGGGTGATGCTGGTGCCCGCCAACGCGCCGTTCATCCTTCCGCTCCCCGAAATGGAGACCACCAGTCCGTAAGGAGCAACTGATGCGATACGCCACTCGCGAAGGATTGCTGGCCTGGCTGGACCACCTGGCCACCGAAGTGGACCTGATCGCCCCCTGCGACGTGGACGGACACGTCCTCTACCGCCCTATCCGCTCCGGCGCGGAGGTGCGGCTGGATTACGAACGGCCCGAACTCTCGGCCAAAGAGTTCCTCTTCCCTGCCACCGAGGTCATCCTGCACATAGAACAGCGGGGGAAGGAGGTCAACCTGGAAGAGGTCCTGCCGGAACGCCGTCAGGTCATCTTCGGCCTTCGCCCCTGCGACGCGCACGGCCTGGCGGCCATAGACGCTCTCTTCCTGAACCAGGACCCGCCCGATGCCTACTACCGCCACCACCGGGAACGAACGACGCTGGTGGGCATGGCCTGTACCCGGATGTGGGAGGGGTGTTTCTGTACCTCTATGGGCGGCGGTCCCGCCGATCCGACCTACCTGGATGTCCTGGTCCGCCCCACCGAAGACGGCCACTACATCCTGCAACCGGTGACGCCCAAAGGTGTGGCCGTCCTGGAAAGTCTGCCCCTGGCGGAGATCCGGAGCGAACCCCGTCCGGTGGAAGAGTACAACCCACCGGTCCCGGTCATGCCGACGGAGAGGTGGCGGGCCCTCTTTGAGTCCCATCGCCTCTGGATGCGCCACGGCGAACGGTGCCTCAGTTGCCGCATCTGCACCTACGTCTGTCCCACCTGCCGCTGCTACGATGTGGTGGACCGGGTGGTGGATGTCCGGCCCGGGCTGGTGCGAACGGAGCGCATCCGGGTGTGGGATGCCTGCACCAGCCCCAACTACCGGCGGGTGGCAGGCGGCCACAACCCCCGCCCGACCAACTGGGAGCGGCTGCGCAATCGCTTTCTCTGTAAATTCTGCTACTATCCGGAGGACTTCGGCCCCCTGGGCTGCGTCGGCTGCGGCCGCTGCATCATCGCCTGCCCGGTGGAGATTGACATCACCGAAGTCATGGAGGACGTCGCCAGAGGGTAAATCTGGCACTTGTGACCCCCTCATCCCCCCCTTGCCCCCCCTTCTCCCCCGAAACGGGGGAGAAGGGGGGAAGAAGGGGTGGGGGCGGCGGCTTCGCCGCCGCCCCCACCCGGGGGGAGGGGTGAGGCCAAGAGGTACCCGCCATGCCGATGACCGAACGAGTCGCCCGACTGCGGGAACAGAGCCTGGAAGCCCGCCCCACCCTCTCCACGGAACGGGCCGAACTCATCACCGAATTCTACCGCCAGGACCTGGGGCCCGTCTCCGCGCCGGTGCGCCGCGCCCTGGCCTTCCGCTACCTCATGGAGCATAAGACGGTCTACATCGGCGAAGGGGAACTCATCGTCGGCGAGAAAGGGCCGTTCCCCAAAGCTGCGCCCACCTACCCCGAACTCTGCTGCCACAGTCTGGAGGACCTGGACATCCTGAACTCGCGGGAGAAAATCCCCTTCGTCGTCACCCCCCAGGCGCGGCAGGTCTACGCCGAGATCATCATCCCCTTCTGGCGCGGCAAGTCCATGCGCGACCTCATCTTCCGGGAGATGACGGACGAGTGGAGGGCCGCCTACGAGGCCGGTATCTTCACTGAATTTATGGAACAGCGGGCCCCGGGCCACACCGTCCTGGACGACAAAATCTACCGCAAGGGCATGCGGGACTTCCAGGAGGACATCCGCCGCGCGCTGGCGAACCTGGACTACCTGAACGACCCCGAGGCCTACGACAAACAGGAAGAACTGAAGGCGATGCTCATTTGCGCCGACGCGCTGATCCGCTTCGCCGGGCGGCACGCGGAGAAGGCGGAGGAACTGGCCGCGCAGGAGCCCGACCCCCGGCGTCGGGCGGAACTCCGGCGCATCGCCGAGGTCTGCCGGCGCGTCCCCGCCTACCCGCCCCGCGACTTCTGGGAGGCCATCCAGTATTACTGGTTCGTCCACCTGGGCGTGACCACCGAACTGAACACCTGGGACTCCTTCAGTCCCGGACGGCTGGACCAACACCTCTACCCGTTTTACCGCAGGGGACTGGAGGACGGCACGCTGACGCGGGAGCAGGCGGAGGAGTTGCTCCAGTGCCTGTGGATCAAGTTCAACAATCAGCCCGCGCCGCCCAAAGTGGGCGTCACGGCGGCGGAGAGCGCCACCTACACGGACTTCGCGCAGATCAACCTGGGCGGCCTGCGAGAGGACGGCTCTGACGGCGTCAACGAACTGACCTACCTCATCCTGGACGTGGTGGAGGAGATGCGGCTCCTGCAGCCCAGCGCGTCGGTCCAGGTCAGCAAGAAGAGCCCGGACGCGTTCATCAAACGGGCCGCCCGCATCATCCGCACCGGCTTCGGTCAGCCCTCGGTCTTCAACGCCGACATGGTTGTTCAGGAACTCCTGCGCCAGGGCAAGTCCCTCGCCGATGCCCGCAACGGCGGCACCAGTGGCTGCGTGGAGACGGGCGCCTTCGGCAAAGAGAGTTACATCCTCACGGGCTACATGAACCTGCCCAAAATCCTGGAGATCACCCTGAACAACGGCGTGGACCCCCGGACGGGCCGCCGCATCGGCCTGGAGACGGGCGACCCGCGGAATTTCGCCTCGTTTGACGAACTCTTCGCCGCCTTTGAGCGGCAACTGCACTATTTTGTGGACGTCAAAGTGCGCGGCAACAACGTCATAGAACGACTGTACGCCCGCCACATGCCTGCGCCGTTCCTCTCCATCCTGATTGACGACTGCATCGCGAAGGGGAAGGACTATCACGACGGCGGCGCCCGCTACAACACCACCTACATCCAGGGAGTCGGCCTGGGCTCTATCACCGACGCCCTGACCGCCATCCGCTACCACGTTTTTGACGGGCGCACCGTCTCTATGGACGAATTGCTCACGGCCCTGCGGAGCGACTTTACGGGCCACGAGTCGCTGCGCCAGACCCTGCTCCACCGGACCCCCAAATACGGCAACGACGACGACTACGCGGACGGGGTGATGCGGGCCGTCTTTGAGGCCTACTTCCGGGCCGTGGACGGGCGCCCCAACACGAAGGGTGGGTGCTACCACATCAACCTGCTGCCGACCACCGTCCACGTCTACTTCGGCTCGGTGACTGGGGCGACGCCGGACGGGCGGAAGGCCGGGACGCCCCTTTCGGAGGGCATCTCCCCGGTCCAGGGCGCCGACCGCCGGGGCCCGACGGCCGTCCTCAAATCCGCTGCCAAAATGGACCACGCCCGCACGGGTGGCACTCTGCTCAACCAGAAGTTCAATCCGTCGCTGCTGAGGACCGAGGAGGGGCTGGACAAGTTCGTCCAGTTGATCCGGACCTATTTCCGTCTGGACGGCCATCACATCCAGTTCAACGTGGTGGATGCGGCCACGCTGCGGGCCGCGCAGGAGCATCCGGAGCAGTACCGGAGTCTGATTGTGCGAGTGGCGGGCTACAGCGACTACTTCTGCGACCTGACGAAGGCCCTGCAGGACGAAATCATCGCCCGCACCGAACACGAGTCGTTCGGATAATGTCCCGGGAAAGCGTTAGCCCAAACGAAACCCTTGAAGAGATTGTCCGCCGCATCGTGAGCGTCGCCCGGCCAGAGCGGATCATCCTCTTCGGCTCCGCCGCGCGCGGTGAAATGGGCCCTCATAGCGACATAGACCTGTTGGTCATCAAGCGAGGAGAATTTGACTACGGACGCCTGGTAGGGGATATTTATATGCACCTGCACGGTGTGGGACAGGCCGTAGATGTGATTCTGGCGACCCCGGAGCAGGTAGAACAGTACCGGGATGTCCCTTACCTGGTTATTTTCGCCGCTCTGAGAGAGGGGAAGGAGGTCTACTGTGCCCCAACGGTATCCCCCGGATAACCCGAGGGAGTGGTTGAACCGAGCCCGGAGCGACCTGGAACTGGCCAGGGCCTGGAAGCCCGACATCTATCTGGAGGACCTCTGCTTCCATACCCAGCAGGCTGCGGAAAAAGCGATCAAAGCCTTGATGATCCGCCACAATGTGGTTTTTCCGTACGTCCACGACATCGCCACCCTGCTGACCATATTGGAGCAGAAGGGCATAGCGGTTCCCGAATCTATACGGGAGGCTGAACGCCTTACCCGTTTCGCCGTCCTTGCTCGCTACCCCAGTATAGCCCCACCCGTAAAAGAGGAGGAATATTCCGAAGCCCTGAGGATTGCCGAAATGGTTATCCACTGGGTGGAAGAGCAGTTGGGTACCGACCGCTGATCAGGAGGTCTCGCGATGGCGCTCTCCAATCCGATGCGTCCGTATCTGGGCAAACTGGTTGGCATTCGCGACCTGGCGACCGGGATCAAGTTGTTCCAGGTGGAACTGCTGGAGCCGGAGGGCCGGGCCGCGTTCGCCGACTATAAGCCCGGACAGTTCGCCTTTGTCTCCGCTTTCGGCGCCGGAGAGGCCCCCTTCGGCATCACGTCCACCCCGCGCCGGGGGCCCATCCTGGAGTTTGCCGTCAACGCCCTGGGCCACGTGACCTTCACACTTCACTCCCTGGATGTGGGCGACCCGGTGGGAGTGCGCGGGCCGCTGGGCAACTGGTTCCCTATGGACCGGTTGCGCGGCAAGAACATCGTGATCCTGGGCGGGGGCATCGGCGGCGCGCCCCTGCGTCCGGTCATCCACACCATTCTGGACCACCGGGAGGACTACGGCCACCTGACCATCCTCTGGGCCGCCCGCAGCCCGGACCTGCTGATTTTTACCGAAGAATTTGACGAGTGGCGCTCCGCCTGGGCAACGGAACTCCACGTCACCGTGGACCAGGCCGGGCCGGGGTGGACGGGCAACGTCGGCCTGATCACCCAGTTGCTGGAGAAGGTGGCCCCGTCGCCGGAGAACGCCGTCGCCATCACCTGCGGCCCGCCCATTATGATCCACTTCGTCTTCCTGACGCTCAAGAAACTGGGGTTTGGCCCGGAGCAGATGCTCACCACCCTGGAGGCCCGGATGCACTGCGGTATCGGCAAGTGTGGGCGATGCAATCTGGGGGAGAAGTTCATCTGCAAGGACGGCCCCGTCTTCTGGCAGTACGAAATCGCGGGTTTTCTGGAGGGCTTTTTGTGAGGAAAACCACCAGGACACGAAGAAAAACTTGTGGTGTAACGATTCACGCCGATTGAAATCGTCCTCCCTGGGCACTTCGTGCCGGTTGTCGGCCTTCGCCGACAATCCTTATGTGCGTGTCCGAGAGACTTGGTCGGCGAAGGCCGACCGAAGGCCTGCGGCCCAGGAAGGGTGACTTCAGTCAGCGCTGAATAGCCTCCCTGGGCACGCGGTGCCGGGCGTCGGCCTGCGCCGACGCTCCCGGTCGGCGAAGGCCGACCGGAGGCCTGCGGCCCAGGAAGGGTGACTTCAGTCAGCGCTGAACAGTTACCTTTTGGTGAGAATTTTGGAATATGGAGCAATGAGATGACCCCACCCGTTGACCCAATCCTGGTGCGAATTGGCCCCTTTGCCATTCACTGGTACGGAGTGCTCATCACCACGGGCATCCTGCTGGGCGCGGTTTACGCCGCCCGCCAGGCCCCGAAGAAGGGCATCCACCCCGACCACATCTGGAACGGCCTGGTCATCTGCATCATTCTGGGCATCATCGGCGCCCGGCTGTATCACGTCTTCTCCAGCCCCCGGGGCGGCGGGCTGGGCTGGGAATGGTACCGGGAGCACCCGCTGGATATTCTGAAAATCTGGCAGGGGGGCCTGGGCATCTACGGTGCCATCATCGGCGGCATCCTGGGCGTCCTCATCTATGCCCGCTACCACAAATTGCCCGTCCTCACCCTGCTGGACCTGGGAGCGCCGGGGCTGGCGCTGGGGCAGGCCATCGGCCGCTGGGGCAACTTCATCAACCAGGAACTGTATGGCCCGCCCACCGGCTCCACCTGGTGGGGCGTGAAGATAGACGCGGAGCATCGGCTGGCGATGTACCCCATCAGCCAGTACCCGCCGGACACCCTCTTCCACCCCACCTTTCTCTACGAGTCCCTCTGGTGCCTGATGCTCTTCCTGGTGCTGGCCTATCTGGCGAAGAGACAGGCGGACCGCCTGCGGGACGGGGATATTTTCGTGGGCTACATCGTGGGCTATTCGTTGGGCCGCTTCTGGATTGAGTTCTTCCGCCCGGACGCCTGGATGCTGGGCCCGTTGGCGGCGGCCCAGTGGTTCGGCCTGGCCCTGGCACTGGCAGGGGTGGCGCTGCTGGCCCTGCGGCATCGCAGCCGACTTCTATCTAACGAGGCAGGTTCTTTCTCTCACAAAGACACAGAGACGCAGAGATGACGAAGAAAATCTTTGTGTCTTTGTGTCTCTGTGTGAGAATTTGGCCATGAATCGTGCTATTCCTCTCTACCGTCTCCAGCAATTGGACCAGGAGGAGGAGGCCCTGCGCCGCCGCCTCCGGGAGGTCACCGCTGCCCTGGGGGAGACCCCCACCCTGCGGGAGGCCCGCCAGGCCGCCGGGCGCGCCGCCGATGAGGCCCACCGCTGGGCCGTCCGTCAGCGGGACCTGGAACTGGCTGTCCAGGGCCTCAAGGACGAAATCACGTCGGCGGAGCGAACCCTCTACAACGGGAGCGTCCGCAACCCCAAAGCGCTGGATGACCTGCAGAAAAAAGTGCTCTCCCTGAAAAAACTGTTAGAGAAACGGGAGGAGGAACTCCTGGAGGCGATGATCGCCCGGGAAGAGGGCGAGGAGGCCCAGAAGCGGGCCCAGGCGCATCTGGCGGAGGTGGAAGCCACCTGGGCGCGCGACCAGGCCGCACTGGAGGCGGAAAAGGGCCAACTGGAGGGCCGACTGGCGGAAGTCGGCCGTGCCCGCGCCGCTCTGCTCCCCTCCATCCCCCGGGAGGACCTGGAACTCTACCGCACCCTCCGCCGGACCAAAGGAGGACTGGCAGTGGCGGTGATGCGCCGCGGCGCCTGCACCGCCTGCGGCATGGAGGTCCCCTCGGGCCGCCTGGAGCGGGCCCGGGAGGCCGACCTCTTCTTCTGCGGCAACTGCGAACGCATCCTCATTCCGGAGGAAGCGCTCCCGTAACCGGCGCCCTGCGACGTGTGACCTGTGACCTGCGACCTGCACCATGGGCACCAAAACCAGCGCCTTCGGCTCTCCCGGACGGATTGCCCACGATTCCCGTCCGTTCTACAACAGCAGACTGTATGAAAGCCTGCCGACGGAGGAGACCGTCCCGTACGTAGAAAACCCGATCCCGGCGGAATTTCTGGACCGCATCTTCTGCAAGTCCAGCGAGCGGATGGAGGAACTCCCGGATTGCAGCGCCCACCTGATGGTCACCTCGCCCCCGTATAACGTGGGCAAAGCGTACGACGAAAACCTGACCCTGGCGGAGTACCGGGCCTTCCTGAAACGGGTCTGGAGCGAGGTGAAGCGGGTGCTGGTTCCCGGTGGGAGGGCCTGCATCAACATCGCCAACCTGGGCCGCAGGCCCTATATCCCGCTCCACGCGTTCATCATTGAGGACATGCTGGACCTGGGTTTCCTGATGCGGGGCGAGATTATCTGGGACAAAGCCGCCAGCAGCAGCCCGTCCACTGCCTGGGGAACCTGGTGCTCCCCCAGAAACCCGACCCTGAGAGATACCCACGAGTACATCCTGGTCTTTTCTAAGGGGACGTTTACCCGGGACTCCCTTCCTGGCCGGAACAGCACCATTTCCAGAGAGGAGTTCCTGGAATTCACCAGAAGCGTCTGGACTTTCCCGGCTGAGCCGGCGACGAAAGTCGGGCATCCGGCCCCGTTTCCGGTGGAGTTGCCCTACCGTCTCATCCAACTCTACACCTTTGAAGGGGAGGTGGTTCTGGACCCGTTTATGGGAAGTGGACAGACGGCGATCGCGGCGATACGGACCAAACGTCACTTTGTCGGATACGAGATCAGCCAGGAATATGTCCAACTGGCGGAAAGAAGAATCGGAACAGTTCTGGTAGCAGGGGCTGCACCGATACAACAAAAACTGCCTATAGAATAATCACCCATTGCATTCAGGAGGACAACTATGAAACTGGACCCCCAAGCCCGTTACGCGAAATCCCACGAATGGGCCCGCTGGGACGGAGAGGAAATCGTCTGCGGCATCTCCGACCATGCCCAGGAGTCCCTCTCCGACATCGTCTATGTGGAACTGCCGGAGGTGGGGGATACCTTCGCCCGGGGCGACACCTTTGGCTCGGTGGAATCGGTGAAGGCCGCCTCTGACCTCTATATGCCGATGGGCGGCGAAATCACCGCCATCAATGAGGACCTCCAGAGCAGGCCGGAACTGGTCAACCAGGACCCCTACGGCGCAGGCTGGATGATCCGGTTCCGCCCCTCCAACCCGGCCGAGTTTGATGACCTGATGGACGCCGCGGCCTACGAGGCGTTCGTGGCCGAAGAGGAAGGGTAATGGCCAGCGAAACCGCGGAGAGCCTGAAAGCGGAGGGACTGCGCCTGTTCCAGGAGGGGCTGTACGAAGAGGCCCTGCGTCGCTTCGGACAGGCCCAGGAGCGATTTGCCGCCGAGGGGAATGACGCCGAAGCGGCGGAGATGCTGAACAACCAGGGCGTGGTCTACCGGGTGCTCCACCGATGGGAGGAAGCACGGGCCGCCCTGGAGGAAGCCCGGGCAGTCTTCGCCCGCATCGGCGACCGACACCGGGAGGCCCAGGCCCTGGGCAACCTGGGCGGCCTGCTGGCCAGCCGGGGGGACTCCTTGCGGGCCCAGGAGTACCTCCGGCAGGCCGCCGACCTCTTCGCCGAATTGGGGGACAACCAGCGACGGGCCGAGACCCTCCTGGCTCTGGGCGCCCAGATGTGGAAGGCCGGCGACCGCTGGGGTGGCCTGGCCACCTACCAGGCCGGCCTGGAGATGATGGAGCATCCTACCCCTCAGCAGAAAACGCTGCGGGGACTGCTCCAACTGGTGGGTCGCCTCTTCCGGCTGCGGTTGCCTGCGGTGTAGCGCAAGATTCATCTTGCGCTACCCGTTTCTCGGAGTACCGTTTCGGCCTATCGGAACGCCGCTCCTCGCTGACTGCGGGCACTTTCGCCGCGCGGGGAGTGTGGAGGGGGTTGGAGGCGGGCGGCGAAGCCGCCCGCCCCCAACCCCTACCCCACAATTCACAGGAAACCCCTCACAGGACTTCCCCAAATGGCTCACGAAATCTGGCGCGTTAACGTACGAACCCGAGAATGGCGTCGCGAGCCCGTCCCGGATGCCTGGCAGCGACTGGGCGGACGCGGCCTGATCGCCCGTATCCTCCTGGAGGAGGTCCCCCCGTCCGCTGACCCCTTGGGGCCGGATAACCGGCTTATCTTCGCACCGGGCCTTCTAGGCGGGCACATGCTCTCCAGTGCTGACCGCGTCTCCGTGGGCGGCAAGAGCCCGCTGACCGGGACGGTCAAAGAGGCCAACGCGGGAGGGCGGACGGGGCTGGCCCTGGCCCGCCTGGGCATCCAGGCGCTGATCCTGGAAGACCAGGCCCCGGACGGCTGGTGGGTACTCCATCTGAGCGCGGAGGGCGCCCGTTTTGACCCCGCCGATGACCTCTTCGGACTGGGCGTCTACGAGACCGCGGCCCGACTGCGGGAACGGTACGGCCGAAACGTCGCCGCGGCCATCATCGGCCCCGCCGGGGAGCGCCGGATGCGGGCGGCGGCCATCCTGCATCTGGATAAAGACGGCGTCCCCGGACGGGCCAGCGCCCGGGGCGGGCTGGGCGCTCTGATGGGCTCCCGGCGCATCAAAGCGATCGTCGTGGACGCCAGGGGTGGCGCTCCGCCGCCCCTCGCCGACCCCCAGGCCTTCCGCGCCCTGCGGGAACGATACAACCAGGCCCTGCTGGCCCATCCCCAGACCCACACCTACCACGACTACGGCACCCCCGCGATGGTCGCCATGTGCAACGCCTTCGGCGGCCTGCCGACCCGCGGCTTTTCCCAGGGACAGTTTGAGGGCGCCGACTCCATCGGCGGCGAGGCACTGCGGGAGACCATCCTGGCACGGGGCGGCGAAGGAGACCCCTCCCATGCCTGCATGCCCGGATGTATCATCTGCTGCTCCAACGTCTTCCCCGACGCGCAGGGTCGGGCAGTCGTCTCGCCGCTGGAGTACGAGACCATCGCGCTGATGGGCTCCAACCTGGGCCTGGATGACCTGGAGACCATTGCCCGTCTGAACTGGCACGCCAACGACATCGGCGTGGACACCATTGAAGTTGGCGCGGCGTTGGGGGTGGCCGCGCGCGGCGGCGTCTGGGCCTTCGGGGACGGCGCGGCGGCGCTCTCGCTGATGGACGAAATCCGCCGGGCCACCCCCCTGGGGCGCATCCTCGGCAACGGGGCCACCGCCACCGGGCAGGCCTTCGGCGTGCTCCAGGTGCCGGCAGTCAAAGGGCAGGCCATCCCGGCCTACGACCCCCGCGCCATCAAGGGCACTGGCGTGACCTACGCGACCTCCCCTCAGGGCGCCGACCACACCGCTGGCCTGACCATCCGGGCCAAAATTGACCACCTGAAGCCCGAGGGACAGGTCGCCGTCTCCCGCCGGGCCCAGGTCAATATGGCTGCGTACGACACGCTGGGCATCTGCATCTTCGCGGGATTCGGCCTCTCCACCGCCCCCGACCTGATCCCGGCGCTGCTCCGGGCCCGCTACGGGTGGGAAGTGGGGGAGGACGTTCTGACCCGACTGGGGGAGGAGACGCTGCGCCTGGAGCGGGCCTTTAACCGACGGGTGGGCTTCGGGCCTGCGGACGACCGCATCCCCGAGTGGATGACCCAGGAGCCGCTGCCGCCGCACCACACCGTCTTTGACGTCCCCCCGGACGAACTGGACGGTATCTTTGCCGACCTGTGACCGTTCGCGCCGATGGAAATCGCCCTTTCCGGGCACTTCGTGCCGGGTGTCGGCCTTCGCCGACACGCTTCACACGTGCGTTACCAGAAGGGTCGGTGAAGGCCGACCGAAGGCCTGCGGCCCAAAGAGGCCGACTTCAGTCAGCGCTGCCGACCTTACCTGAACGTGCCAGGCACTTTCCGAAGTGCCTGGCACGTCGCCCTTCTCAAAATGACACCCATCCCCGCCAACAGCATAGAATTTGAATACGTCTACGTCGCCAACCAGCGCTGCGACTGTGGGGGTTACTTTGTCGCCCTCCGGCAGGAACTGCGCCAGGGGCCAGCCGGTCCGGTAGACGTCCTGATTGCCTGCTGCGAGGACTGTGGAGCCGAACGTACCTTTGAGTTTGACATCGGCTCTTTCTTCGGCCAGTGGGAAAAATACGGCCGCTTCCGGCAGACAGACCAGTGGTTTCGGGACGCGATGTCTCACCTGATCGCGGGGAGGCTGGCAGAGGCGGAAACGGCCCTGCGGCAGGTGGTGGACGCCGAAGAGGGGGAGCCGGCCTTCGCCTGGGGCCACTACCATCTGGGGTGTGTCCTTCTGCTGGAGGGACGGGCGGAGGAGGCCCGCGCCTATCTGGAGCGGGCAGTCGCCATTCAGCCGCTGGAGCCAGAAATCCACCAGGCCCTGGCCCGCGCGCTGGAGGCGGCAGGGGAATCGGAAGCGGCCCAGGCCCATCGGCGGGAAAGCACGACCCTGCGGGCGCGGTTTTCGGAAGAGTAGGTGGCGCAGGTTGCCAGGCCTGTTTTTGCAGGCACAGCCTGCGCCGTTTACGGCCCCATAGTCATCGGGTCGGGCTGGCGGCAAAGACCGCCTCCAACAGCGCCCGACGCTCCACCGGGGCCATCGGCCGCGGCCGGGCCCCCTCCTCCAGCAGCGCCGTCCGCAAATCCACCCCGATCAGCCGCCCGTCGTAGAAGACCAGTCGGTCTATGAACTCCTGACGGGTCCCCAGCGACTGCATCTGGTCAAAGAACAGGTTCCCCAGACCGTAGTGGATGAAGGCCCCGGCGTGGAAATCAAACCCCTGAGGCTGGTGGGCCTGACTGCCCTGCACGACGGCCGCCCCCGCCTCCGCCAGGGCGCGGAAATCAACCACCTGCTGCGGCGTGGGGAAGTACTCGTAAGTCTCGTAGTACTGGACAGTGACGATGGGCAGGTACCCCTCCGCCCGCAGGGCCGCCACCTTCTCCCGAACCCAGCCCCAGTCCCCACAGGGGGCCGCGCCCGGCGAGTCGTCGGTGGCATAGGCGTAGGACGGGCCGACGGAGTTGCAGCCGATGAAGGCCAGCCGGTTCGGCCCCAGGGTGACCGTGACCGGGGTAATCGCTTCGGCCAGATTGGCGCCGCCGCCGAACCACCGCCATCCCCGCTGCCGGAACAGGTCCAGCGTGTGCAGGTTGGGCCCCACTCCGTAGTCGTTGTTGTGGTTCCCCGTCAGTTCCACGATGTCCGTCCCCACTGCGTCCAGCAGTTCTATGTACCGCTCGTGGGAGCAGAAGGTCATCGTCCCCAGGCGCGGCGGGACGGGGCAATCGGGGGTGAAGGAGACCTCGTTGCTGATATGGGTCAGGTCGGCCTCCAAAAGCCAGGGGGCGATATCGCGGGCTGGATAGGTGACGCCTTTCTGCTCCATCGTCTGGGCTGTTCCCCGGGTGAGCGCGGTGACGCCCGTCATCGCCACCACCGCCATGCGGGACTCGTCCCGGTTGGAGAGGTCGGCGGGGAGGAAGGGGAACGCGTCGGTGCGCCGTTCCGCGCCCAGGTAGAGGGGGACGGCCAGGCCGTAGTCCGCCAGTCCCTTCTCCAGCGGCGAGCGCCCGTCCACCCGCAGGACCTTCCAGCGGGGCTCCAGTTCGTGGAAGGGGACCAGGGCCCAGCCGTTCAGACGGAGGGCCTCGGTGAGCAGTGCTCCGGGCTCCACGACCTGGACCGCCGGGCCCGTCGGCGGCCCCCACTGCCCGGCAAGGACCCCCAGGGTGTCGGTGGTGACCAGCAGGGGGTGGAGGGCGAAGGGACCGGTCGGGGCACCCGTCCAGGTGGCCCGCAGGTCCGCCAGGGCGGTCTCGTCGTCCAGGGCGAAGAACGGGGCCGCCAGCGCGTAGGTCCAGGCGCCGAGGGGGCGGGCGTTGGGGAGCGCCTCACCGTCCAGCCGGACCTGCGCGGCGGCGGGGTCGTCGGCCCAGAGGAAGTGGCCGGGGTCAGCCTCCACGGCGGCCCGCAGGCGCGCGCAGGCCTCGGCGGGGACGGCCGGCCCGCACCCCACCGTCACCGGCCAGGCCGGAGTGGGAGTGGGGGCCGGCGTCGGGGTGAGAGTGGGGGTTGGGGTCGCCGTAGGCCGGGGCGTCCGCGTCGGCGTGGGCGTGAAGGCCGGGGAGAACGGCGCGTCGCAGGCGACCAGCGCCGCCAGACCCAGCGCGAAAGTGAGGAGAAGCAAAAGCCAGAAGAGGTTAGGGGTGGGTCGGTACATTGGTTATTGGTAAATTGGTTATTGGTAAATTGGTCATTCCGGTACAGGCTAACAGCCCAACGGCACTAACTTTGTCGTGGTGCAGGCTGTCAGCCTGCGAAAAAGCCCGGAGGAAGTTTGCCCGCGTCCACAGGCCTGTATGAGCGTGCCAGGCACTTCCAGAAGTGCCTGGCACGTTCACTGTCAGTGAATAATCCCCAGCCTTTTGCCCACCCGCTCAAAGGCCTCCAGCACAAACTCCATGTGCTCGTCGGTGTGGGTAGCCATGTAGGAGGTCCGCAGGAGTTCCTGGCCCACCGGCACGGCGGGGGAGAAGACGGGATTGGTGTAGACACCGGCGTCAAAGAGCATCTTCCAGGCCAGGAGGGTGAGGTCGCGGTCGCCGATGATGATGGGGATGATGGGCGTCTGGCTGTTGCCGATGTTGAAGCCCAGACGGCGGAACTCCGCCCGCATCCGCTCGGCGATGGCAACGACCCGCCGGGCGTGCTCCGGCTCCGTCTCCATGACCTCCAGCGCGGCCAGGGCAGCGGCGGCGTTGGCCGGAGGGATGCCGGCACTAAAGATGAGGGAGCGGGCAAAGTGCTGGATGTAGTGGATGACGTCGGCGTCCCCGGCGATGAACCCGCCCAGGCTGGCGAAGGACTTGCTGAAGGTGCCCATGATGAGGTCCACCTGGTCGGTGACGCCGAAGTAGGCCGCCGTGCCCCGCCCGTCGGCCAGGACGCCGACGGAGTGGGCGTCGTCCACCATGAGCCGCGCGCCGTATTTGCGGCAGACCCGGATGAGGTCGGGGAGGGGGGCGATGTCGCCACCCATACTGAAGACGCCGTCCACCACGACCAGTTTGCCAGCCTCTTCGGGGAGGCGCGCCAGCACCCGTTCCAGCGCGTCCACGTCGTTGTGGGCGAACCGGCGCCTCTCGCCGTAGGAGAGGCGGCAGCCGTCAATGATGCTGGCGTGGTCTTCTTTGTCGGTGATGACGAAGTCGCCCCGGCTCACCAGCGCCGAGATGGTGCCGACGTTGGTCTGGTAGCCGGTGGAGAAGACCAGCGCGGCCTCCTTGCCGACGAAGCGGGCCAGCCGCCGCTCCAGTTCCAGGTGGAGTTCCAGCGTGCCGTTGAGGAACCGGGAGCCGGTGCAACTGGTGCCGAAGCGCTGGATCGCGTCCAGCGCGGCCTGCCGGACCTTGGGGTGCATGGTGAGGCCCAGGTAGTTGTTGGAGCCGATCATGATCAGGCGATGATTGCCCACCCAGGCAACCGGCCCCTCACTTTCGGTGAGGGGGATAAAGTAGGGATAGAGCCCCATCGCCTGGGCCTCTTTCGCTTCGGTGAAGGATGCACATTTGGCAAACAAGTCCATCTAAAGCCTCCTCGTGAGGGATTGCGCCGATTGGAAATCGGCCTTCCTGGGCGCTTTCGCGCCGGGCGTCGGCCTGCGCCGACGCCTTTTCCTACTGCCCCGCCGGGCATTGCCGGAGGCGAACGGCCCCGGCCTATCATCTCCCGCTCCAGCATCTTCAGGCCTTCCGGCAGGGCATCGGGCGAGACCCAGCGCGCCGCCAGAATCTCGTTGCTGAGCGAGCCCACGGTCCCCTCCACCTCGCACAGGAAGGCCGTCTCCAGGTGACCCGGAAGGTCGTCCAGGTCCACCAGCAGAGGCGGGCCCACCCGGACGGAGAGTCCCACCTCTTCCATCAACTCCCGCCGGAGCGCGTCCTGGGGCCGTTCATGTCGTCCCACCCAGCCCCCCGGCAGTCCCCAGGGGTGGCGCCCCCGAAAGACGTGCTCCAGCAGCAGGATTTCCCCCCGTTCGTTAAAGACGACGCCGGTCACACCGACAGTGAACCGGGCGGCGAAAAGCCCGATCAACCGGCTGAGCAGGGGGTAGAGAAAGGGGAAACGACGCATCCATTGAGCAACCCGTTGCTTCAGAGGACGCATTGGTCATTGGTCATTGGTCATTTGGTCATTCAGTCATTGGTCATTCACGGGTACACCCGCTTCAAGGTGCGGGGGAACGGGATGGCCTCCCGCAGGTGGTCAATGCCGCAAATCCAGGCCACCGTCCGCTCCACGCCCAGGCCAAAGCCCGAGTGGGGCACCGACCCGTACCGACGCAGGTCAATGTACCACTCAAACGCCTCCTGAGGCAGGTTCCATTCCTTCAGCCGCTGCACCAGCAGGTCCGGATCGGAGATGCGTTCGGAGCCACCGATAATCTCGCCGTACCCCTCCGGCGCCAGCAAGTCCACGCTTTTGCAGACCTCGGGTCGTCCCGGCCAGGGCTCCATGTAGAACGCTTTGGCCCGGGTGGGGTAACCGTAAACAAACAACGGTTTCTCAAACCGCTTCGTCAGTTCCGTCTCATGCGGGGAGCCGAAATCGTCCCCCCATTCTATCTTCAGCAGTTCCCGCAGTTCCTCGTCCTCCGTCTCCTCCCGGATGCGGGCCAGAATGTCCAGCGCCTCGTCGTAGGAGATGCGAGGGAACGGCGGCTCCACTTTCTCCAGCGGACGGGTGTCCCGTTCCAGGAGCGCCAGTTCCTGCGCCCGCTCCCGCAGGCAGGTCTGCACGATGTGGGTGACAAACTGCTCCTCTATTTCCATTAACTGGTCCAGGTCGCAGAAGGCAATCTCCGGCTCTACCATCCAGAATTCGGTGAGGTGGCGGCGGGTTTTGGACTTTTCGGCGCGGAAGGTGGGACCGAAGCAGTAGACCCGACCGAAAGCGTAGATGTTGGCCTCATTGTACAACTGGCCCGACTGGCTGAGGTATGCTGGTTCGCCGAAGTAGTCGGTCTGGAAGAGGGTGGTCGTCCCTTCGCAGGCCGCCGGGGTGATGATAGGGGTGTCCATATTAATGAAGCCGTGGCTGTCCAGCCAGTCCCGGATGGCACGAATGACAGTGGCGCGCACCCTCAGGACGGCCCACTGTCGTCGGGAGCGAATCCAGAGGTGGCGGTGATCCAGCAGGAAATCCACCCCATGCTCTTTGGGCTGGATGGGGTACTCATCGGCAATCTGCACTACTTTCAGGTCAGTGACGCTCACTTCGTAGCCGGGAGGGACGCCAGGAGCGCGGGGGTCCTGCCGGACCACACCGGTCACGATAAGGGACGATTCCTGGGTCAGTCGGGCCGCCGCCGCGAAGACCTCCTCCGGCACGTCCTTCTGGAAGACGACGCACTGGATGAACCCCGTACCGTCCCGCACCTGAAGGAACTGGAGTTTCCCCTTGTCGGTACGGTTATAGAGCCAGCCCTGAAGGGTGACCTCCTGACCGACATACCGGGCAATCTTCTCAATCCGGACGACTTCTGCCATTGTGCGCCCCCCGAAAAGAGAATGCAAGACGCAGGATGCAAGATGCAGGATGCAAGATGCAGGATGCAGGATGCAAGATGCAGGCTGCTTCTGATTTCCCCTGATTGTACCGCAAAATGGGGAGGACGCAACCGAATTCTTGCGGGAAACCCCGCTTCGGTTTATAATGGCCCAGCGGGGTTTTATGTACATAGAAGTCGCCGTTACCAAAGTGCCCAAATGGGCCAGTCAGGAGAGCGGGGACACGGTGGAGATGATTGAGCGCCCCCGGGGCGGCTTCTCCTTCGTGCTGGCCGACGGACAGGGGTCGGGGCGGGCCGCGAAGGCCATCAGCCAGCAGGTGGCCCGCAAAGCCATCGCCGAACTGGCCGAGGGGGTACGGGACGGCGCCGCCGCCCGGGCCGCCCACGACTTCCTCTACACCCACAAGGGCGGGCGGGTCTCCGCAACTCTGAACATCCTCTCCGTGGACCTGACCACCGGCACGCTGGTCCTCTCCCGCAACAACCCCCATCCGGTGATTGTGGTGAGGCCGGACGGAGAGGTCAACCTGCTGGACGCGCCATCCCAGCCGGTGGGGATTTATCCCCGCACCCGTCCGGTCATCACCGAGGTAGCCTTGGAGCCGGGCCTGGCTGTCGTCGTCTACACCGATGGGCTGGCGCTGGCTGGCGAAGGTCGGGGCGGGCCGATGGACCTCCCCGCCGTCATTGGGGAGATGGCCGCGCTCGGCCTGGATGCCCGGCAGATGGCGGACCAGTTGCTGGCCCGCGCGCTGGCGCTGGAGGCCAACCGCCCCCGTGACGACATCAGCGTCCTGGTCCTCCGCGTCCACCCCGAGACCGGAGACCCGGTCCGACGTCTGCACATCCAGGTCTGTACGGGAACGTAGATGAAACGGGTAGATTCCCGCACCCTTCGGGCCTACCTTCGGGATACCTGGCTGCTGGTCCGGGAATTCCGCTATTCCCTCCTGTTGTTCCTCATCCTGATCCTGGTCGGAACGGTGATTCTGCGCTTTGCCCACGACGCCAACCAGCCACTGGGCTGGGGGGACGCCCTGGACACCACCGTCAAACTGATGTTCTTTGAGACCACCCATGAGTACCCCCGGGCATGGCCAGCCCAAATCGTCTTCTTCCTATGGCCCCTCCTGGGGGTAGTGTTGGTCGTGAACGGCGTGGTGCAGTTCTGGACCGCCCTCTTCAACCGGCGGGAACGGCGGGAAGCATGGGAGGTGGCTGTGGCCTCTACGTATCGGAACCACATCGTTGTCTGTGGGCTGGGCAAAGTGGGGTACCGGGTTATCCTCCACCTTCTGGGTATGCAGTACGAGGTGGTCGGCGTGGAGAAAAACCCGGAGGCGCGATTCCTCCCCTTCATCCGTCAGAAGAAGGTGCCGGTCATCGTGGGGAACGCCCGCCAGCGGGACGTCCTGGAGAAAGCCGGTGTGCGCGTCGCCTCGGCTATCGTTGCAGCCACAGAAGACGACCTGACCAATCTGGACATTGGGCTGGAGGCGCGGCTATTAAACCCGAATATCCAGGTCGTCCTGCGGCTGTTTGACCAGGACCTGGCAGACCGGGTCCGGGAAGGCTTCGGCTTCCAGGCCGCCTTCAGCACGTCGGCGCTGGCGGCTCCGGCCCTGGCGGTCGCCGCCACCCGCGCCGCTGTGGAGTACTCCTTCTACCTCAACGACGTCCTTCTCAACATCAGCCGCCTGACAGTGAACCCCGGCTCTGCGCTGGCTGGACACCGGGTGGGAGAGGTGGAGCAGGAACTGGACCTCTCCATCATCCTCCTCTCCGATCCGACGGGGGTGGATTTCCACCCGTCCGCCGACCGGGTGCTGAACCCGGGGGACCAGATCGTGGTCTTCGCCTCGCTGGAGGCGCTGGCCTGCCTGAACCGGATGAACGGGGCGGAGGGAGTATGCCCGCCGGAGGAGCGGAAACGCCCAGGCTGGCTGAGCCGACTGCGGAGATAGACGACTATCCGTGGTCAGTGGTCCGTCGTCCGTGGTCAGTAGTCCGTCGCCCGTGGTCCAAATCGGGATTGTCGGGCCGTGCGGGGCAGGCAAGAGCACGCTGGTGCGGGCCCTGCGGGCGCGCGGCATCGCCGCCCGCGAGATTGCCCAGGAGCACTCCGGCGTCCCCGCGATGTGGCAACGCATCACCCGGCCCGACCGCCTGGTCTACCTGGACGTCTCCCGGGAGACGGCGGAGCGGCGACTGGAGCGGGAACTCCCCCTGGACTGGTGGGAGGAGATCATCGCCCGGCTGGCGCATGCCCGCGCCCACGCTGACCTGATTGTGGAGACCGACAACCGGACACCCGAGGAGGTCCTGGAGCAGGTGCTGGCGTTTTTGGAGTCCATCGCCACGAATGGCGCGGGTTAAGAGGAGTCATCCTGTAAAAACCGCAAAGGACACGAAGGATGCACAAAGGGCACGAAGGAATTTTAGCCGTCAGGGGTCAGTCGTTGGGGATTAGTCTATTTTTCTAACCACTAACCCCTGACCACTAACCCCTAAACTTTGTGTCCTTTGTGAGCACTTTGTGCCCTTTGTGGTAAGTCATTACGAGTTTCCGATGAATTTCAACCGACGCGCCGACGTTTTCCCCCTGATTCTGCTCCTGGCGGTCGCGCTGGCGGCGGCTGTGCCCCTCTGGGGGCCGGGCATCGTCAACACGCGCGGCGGAGGAGATAGCCCCTTCCTCCTCCAGCGCGTCCACCAGATGGCCGCCAACCTGCGGGCCGGCGTCTTCCCTGTCCGCTGGATGCCGGATGCCGCCTACGGCCTGGGCTACCCCTTCTTCAGTTACTACGCCGCCCTCCCCTACTACCTGGCGGGCCTGCTGGTGGTGATCGGGCTGGACATCCTCACCGCCATCAAAATCACCCAGACCCTGGGCTTCCTGGCGGCCGCGCTGGCCATGTACGGCTGGATGCGCCGTCTGACCGCCAACCGGTGGGGCGCGTGGCTGGGGGCCGTCGCCTACACCGTCGCTCCCTTCCATTTGATCAACGTCTACGTGCGGGGGGACTCCCTCTCCGAATTTTACGCCTTCATTTTCTACCCCCTCATCCTCCGGGCGCTGGACCTTCCCGAAGGCCGCCCGCTCCGCCGGGCCGGGGTCGCTCTGGCCTATGCCGGGCTCCTGCTCACCCACAACATCTCCGCCTTTATCTTCACCCCGTTCGTGCTCCTGTATGTGCTGATACGCCGCCGCCCGAACCGGCAGACGCTAAGAGACCTGGGGGCTCTAGGGCTGGGACTGCTCCTCTCTGCCTGGTTCTGGCTCCCCGCCCTGGGCGAGAGCAACCTGGCCCAATTGGAGGCGGTCACCCAGGGATACTTCCACTACACCAACCACTTCCGCGCGCGGAATCTGGTGCAGAACTGCTTCTTTTTTGACTATTCCCTCTCTTCCCCGGAACGGACTCCCTTCGCAATGGGGCTCCCCCAGGCTGTCGGCGCGGCGCTGGGGGGAGTGGTGCTGTTGGTCCGGCTGGTGGCCATTGTAGGGGCAGGCCTTGCGCCTGCCCCATCAGGGCAACCGCACAGGGGGCAACCGGTAGAGGCAGGCCTTGCGCCTGCCCCATCAGGGCAACCGCAGGGAGAGCAACCGCAAGGGTTGCCCCTACAGGCGCCCGCCCCACAGGCCACCGCTTACCTGCTGCTGGGATTGGTCGTCTCTACTCTGATGATCACCCCTCTCAGCCGGCCCCTCTGGGACCACCTGCCGCTGTTGCCGATGGTCCAGTTCCCCTGGCGCTTTCTCTCCGTACAGGCCCTCTTCGCGGCCGCCGCGCTGGGGATGATACCTCACCCCACCCCCTACCCCCTCCGCAGGCGGCGGGGGTGGGGTGAGGCCCTCTGCGGCCTCATTCTCGCTGTCGCCGTGCTGGCCCCCCTCCATCCCGACCGGCTCCCCATCGGCCCGGAGGATGTGACGCGGGAGCGGTTGCTCCTCTACGAACTATTCACCGGCAACATCGGGACGACCATCCGGCACGAGTACCTCTATCGGGCAGTCGTCCCCCGCCCTTTCACGTCCGATGCGGTGGTGGAGCCGGACGCGCCGCCCCGGGCGATTCCGCTGGACGGAGCGCGCCTGGAGGCAGAGCGGGTGGAGTCCGCCCCCACCCGGCAGGTCTGGCGGGTGGCGGGGGAAGGGGGCGGCATCGCCTTCCCCGTTCTCTACTGGCCCGGCTGGCGGGCCCGCGTGGACGGCGAACCGGCGGACGTCGGGCCGGTGGAAGGGTCCGGCTACCTGGCCCTGCGGGTCCCGCCTGGCGAGCATACCGTCGTCCTCTACCTGGAGCGGACCCCCATCCGGGCTCTGGCGGAGGGGGTCTCCCTTGCCGCTGCCCTGGGAGTGGTGGTCGTGGTGGCAAGACGGTATCTGGCCCTCCGTCGCCGTGCCCTGCTCTATGCCCTCTGCATTCTGGTGGCCCTCACCCCCTCCCCCCTGCCCCCCTCCCCCTCTCCCACTTGTGGGAGAGGGGGAGGGGGTACGGGGGTGGGGATGAGGGCCCCTCTGACCATGGACTTCATCCAGATGCCCTACCTCCACCCCAACCCTCAGGGGGTCCGGTTTGAGGGTGGGGATGGATGGGCTGAACTGCTGGGGTACACCCTCCCGGACGACACGCCATCCCCCGGCGATGCCCTGACCGTGACGATCAAACTGGAGGCCAGTTTCCCCTCCACCGTCACGCTGGCGCTGGTCTCCCCGGCGTCGGTGCGGTACGACCTGGCCCCGCTGGCGGAGGTGACCTGCAATTTCCACCTCTGCCCGCTGACCGTCCCGGCGGATACCCCGCGCGGCCTCTACCTCCTGCGCCTGCGGGTCTTCGGGCCGCAGGGGGAACTGACAGCCCGGACGCCCTCCGGGGCGGAGATGGGGACGCTCTACCTGGCCCCCATCCGGGTGACCGCCGGTCCTCCCCTCCCAACAGAGGCGGCGGTCCTGCATCCCTTTGGCCCCGAAATCCGGCTCTACGGCGCCACGGTCGCCCAGGCCGCGCCGGACCGGCTGGATGTGCGGCTGGTCTGGGGAGCCCGTTACCCCATCGCGACCAACTACGGCATCTCCCTGCGCCTGCGGGATGCCCGAGGGCAGGAAGTCCAGGTGATGGACACCCAGCCCGGCTACGGCTTCCTCCCCACCAGCCTCTGGCGTCCTGGCGAAATGGTGACCGACCGGTACGAATTTCCCCTGCCCGCCGACCTGCCTCAAGGCGAAGAGTACACCCTGCACGTCGTCCTCTACCGTTTCCCGTCCCTGCAGGCCGTCGGAGAGAGGCCGGTCGGTCCGTTCACCGTCCCCCTGGAAACGCCTTACGAGGAGAAGCCTGCCCCACGCCAGTTCACCCTGCCCCCCGTCCCTTATCCGATGGGGGTCACCTTCGGCGGGGAGATTCGCCTGGCAGGCTACGATGTGACGCGGGAAGGGAATCGTCTGCTTCTGACCCTGTACTGGCAGGCGCTGACGGCCCCCCGGGGGGACTACACCCGCTTCGTCCACCTCTTTGACCCGGCGAAAGGGGTACTGGTCGCCCAGAACGACTCGCCGCCGCGCGGGGGCAAGTACCCGACCTCCTGGTGGGTTGCCGGGGAAGTGGTAACGGAGACCGTCACTCTGCCGCTGGAGGAAGTGCCGCCGGGGGCCTACCGGCTGGCAGTGGGGCTCTACGATGCCACGGTGACCCGGCTCCCGGCCGTGGGGCCGGACGGACAACCGGTCCCCGACGACCGACCGGTGCTGGCAGTGGAGGTTCGGGTGGGGCCGTGAAGTGAAACGTGAAAAGTGAAACGTGATGCGTGAGAGGAGGATATAATGGCGCAAACCCGCATTCAGACTCCGGGCCCGCTGCTGGCCCCCGATGGCACGCTGAGCGCAGTGGGCTGGTCGCCCCACCCGCTGCTGGACTGCAACCTGGAGCGGGTCCGCTTCTACCCCCTTCCCCTGCGCCCGCTCCAGTTCCTGCGCGTCAAGCGCTGGGATTACTATGCCTTCTTCACCCCCCGGCGCTTTTTCTCCGCCACCATCGCCCACCTGGGGTACGCCGGTAACATCTTCGTCTACACCCTGGATTGGGAGACGGGCGACCTCCACGAAGAGGGACTGGTCGTCCCGCTGGGGCGCGGCGTCCAACTCCCCCGGAACAGCACGCAGGGGGAGAGCCATTTTGAGGACGGGCGCGTCCGCCTGACCTTCCGCGCCGAAACGGGATTCCGCCACGTCCAGGTGGACTGGCCGTCGTTCCACAACGGACGGGGCATCCGGGCGGATATTCGCCTGGATTGCCCGCCCGACCATGAGTCCATGACCATCGTCATCCCCATCGGCCGACGGCGGTTCTACTACAACCGCAAAATCAACTGCATGCCCGCCAGCGGGTGGCTGCGGTACGGCGATGTGCAGGAGGAACTGCGCCCGGAGGAGACGCTGGGCTCTCTGGACTGGGGGCGGGGGGTCTGGGAGTACAGCAGTTTCTGGAACTGGGCCAGCGCCTCCGGCTTCCTGCCCGACCGGAGACGGGTCGGTCTGAATCTGGGGTGTGGGTTCGGCGACCTCTCCGCCGCCACCGAGAACTGTCTGGTGCTGGAGGGACGGGTGCACAAACTGGGCGCCGTCCGCTTTGACTACCGCTCCGGCGACTATATGCGCCCCTGGCGTTTCACGGACGACGAGGGCCGCCTGGACCTGACGCTGGTCCCCTTCAAAGAGCGCGTCGCCCGCACCAACCTGGGGGTCATCTTCAGCGAGGTCCACCAGATGTTCGGTCGCTACCAGGGGCAGGTGGTCGCCGACGACGGGGAGGTCATCTCCATCCAGGGGCTCATTGGGTTTGCCGAAGAGCACCACGCGCGGTGGTAGATATGGCCGTGATCGTCCTGCTTCTACTGCTGGATTTCGTCCTGACGACGGCGCTCTCGTGGCTGAATCTGGCCTACCTGAAGCGGCGGGCGGCAGCGCCGCTTCCGCCGGAATGGGCGGCCCTCCTGGACACCTCCCGCTTCCCGCAGATGGTCGCGTACCGGGAGGCCAACGTGTGGCTCTCCCTGGGCGCCCGCATCGCCGACCTGGCAGTGATGCTGGCGATTCTCCTCTCCGGCCTGCTCCCCGCGCTGGCCCGCTGGGCCGTCGCGCTCCCGGTGGCGCGCGTCGTCCAGGGGCTGGCTGTCCTGGCGGTCCTGGGGGGCATCTCCTACCTGGCGGGCCTGCCCTGGGGCCTCCTCTCCGACTTCGGCGTGGAGCGGAAGTTCGGGTTCAGTACCATCACCTTCCGGACCTGGCTGATGGACCAGGTGAAATCCCTGTTCCTGGCAGTGGTCCTGGGGGCCCCACTGGCTGGCGTCCTGCTGATCCTGATAGAACGGATGGGGGCGACGTGGTGGCTTCCGGCCTGGGGGTTCGTCACCCTCTTTCAGTTGCTGGTCGCCTACACCGCGCCGGTGGTCATCTTCCCGCTCTTCAACAAATTTGAGCCGCTTCAGGACGAGGCCCTTAGGGAAGACGTCTTCGCGCTGGCCCGGAAAGCCGGTTTCCCCCTGGGCGGGGTCTTCCAGATCAACGCGTCGTTGCGCAGCAGGCGCTCCAACGCCTACTTCACTGGTTTTGGGAAAAGCCGCCGCATCGCCCTCTTTGACACGTTGCTGGAACAACTCTCCCACCATCAGATTCTGGCCGTCCTGGCCCACGAAATCGGGCACTGGAAGAAACGGCACGTCCTGAAGGGGATAGTGGGGGGCATTCTGCTCTCCGGTCTGGGGCTGGCGGTGGTGGCCTGGGTGCTGGACCACCCCTGGCTATACCGGGCGGTGGGGGTGGAGGACCTGTATCGCGCGGTGGGGCCGGTCGGGCCGGTGGCGGCGGTGGGGCTTTTTGTCTTCGGCGTCGTCGCTTCGCCGCTGGGGTTGTTGCTGGCGCCGGTCGCCAACTGGATTTCCCGCCGCCGGGAGTACCAGGCCGACGCTTACTCCCTGGAATTGTACGACCACCCTACCGCGCTGGAGGAGGGGCTGATCCGCCTGACCGAGAAGAATCTCTCTAACCTCTTCCCGCACCCCCTGGCGGTCGTCTTCTACTACTCCCACCCGCCACTCCTGCAGCGGGTGGAGGCCATCCGCCGACGGGTGGCAGCCTGGGGGAGGGAGTGATCCCTCACAAGTGTACGTTTTTGTACCGCCCTTATTCCGGGCAGGCAGGGAACTGCCTCTAGCCTCTCCCCCCTCTCTCCCTCCACAGGTGCAGGTTTTTTTGGGAGTGGGGCAACACCGGCTCTTGCCCCACGGGGCAAGGCCCCTCGGGCCGTGGCCCTCACCCACCCTCCATCTCTCCTCCCGCCACCGAAAGGCGCGCGGGAAAGCCACGCCGAGGCTCGCCCGAGGCGAAGGGGGAGAGTCAGGGGGGGAAGGTCAAGAGCCAGCGTTTTCCCGCCCTGGAGGGGAAAAACCTGCACTTGTCAAATTCCCCTCCCCCTTTGTCAGGTAATAGAGTCTCGGTTACAACCATTGCCCCTGACCCAAATTGGGTGTATAATGCAAGTGCGGATACATCCACCCGGACACTCCCAGCAAGTGTAAAGAGTCGTCCGTGGTCTGTCGTCTGTTGTCTGTCGTCCAAGGAGGTCAGGATGCGCGTCAGACGTCCTGTGGTTGCCGGTCAATTTTATCCATCCGACCGCGCCGGCTGTATCCGGATGATTGAGGAGTGCCTGCCAACCCAGCCGCTCACCGGCCTGCCGGAGCCAATTGTCGCCGGGGTCGTCCCCCACGCCGGATGGGTCTTCTCCGGCCCCACCGCCGCCAAAGTCTTCGCCGCCATCCGCTCCCAGTTCACCCCCGATACCGTCGTCCTCCTCAGCGCCAACCACCGCTGGGGGGGATTCCGACCGGCGGTGTACGGGAGCGGGGCCTGGCTGACCCCGCTGGGGGAGGTGGAAGTGGACGCCGACCTGGCCCAGGCGGTCATCCAGGAGGGCGCGGGGACGATAGTGGATGCTCCCGAGGCCCACGCGGGCGAGCATTCCGCCGAAGTCCAGGTCCCGTTCATCCAGTACCTCTTCCCCCAGGCCCGGATTCTCCCTATTCTGGCCTCGCCGGACGAACGGGCCATAGAGGCCGGGGAAGCCATCGCCCGGGCTATCGCCGCCTCCGGGAAGCGGGCCGTGGTGGTGGGCACTTCCGACCTGACCCACTACGGGGCGATGTACTACGGCTTCGCCCCCGCCGGGACCGGCGAACGGGCCCTGGCCTGGGCCCGCGCCAACGACGAGCGGGTCATCCGCCTGATGCTGGACATGCGGGCCGAAGAGGTCATCCCCGAGACGGAGACCCACCACAATGCCTGCGGCGGAGGGGCCATCGCGGCCACCATCGCCGCCGCCCGTGCGCTGGGCGCTCAGAAGGGTGTACTGCTGGAATATACCAACAGCCATCAGGTGATGCCCCGGGGTCCCGCCACCGACTTCGTTGGCTACGCCGCCGTGGTGTTCGGTTAACAGCAGGAGGTTGCCCATGGCGCTCTCCCCAGAAGACCAACGGTATCTGCTCACCCTGGCCCGTCAGACCATCACCCGGGCTCTGGAGGGCCAGGACCCGCCGGAGGTGGACCTGAACACCGTCTCGGAGGCGTTGCGACGGCCCGGCGCCTCCTTCGTCACCCTGACCATCGGGGGGGAACTGCGGGGGTGCATCGGCTCTATAGAGCCGCGCCGTCCGCTGGTCCTGGACGTGCAGGAGAATGCCATCGCCGCCGCCTTCCACGACCCCCGCTTCCCGCCCCTGAACCGCCGGGAACTGGACCGAACCCACATAGAGATTTCCGTCCTGACCATACCCCAGCCGCTGGAGTACGAAGGGCCGGTGGACCTTCTGGCGAAACTCCGCCCGGAAGTGGACGGGGTCATCATTGAGCGCGGCTGGCACCGGGCCACCTTCCTGCCACAGGTCTGGGAGAAGTTGCCGGACCCCCGCGAGTTTATGGCCCACCTCTGCCTCAAGGCCGGCCTTTCCGCCGACGACTACCGTCGCCCCGGACTGCGGGTGTACACGTACCAGGTGGAGATGTTTGAGGAGGAACTGGCGAAGTGACCGCTCCGTGCATCCTGGTTGTGGAAGACCACGAACCTCTGCTCTATGCCATCAGGAAGGTCCTGGAACGCGCTGGCTACTTCGTCCTGACCGCGACCGACGGACAGAAGGGGCTGGAGGTGATGGAGCGAGCCCGGCCGGACCTCATCGTTGCCGACATCATGATGCCGAACATGGACGGCTACGAGTTCTATCAGGCGGTGCGCGCCCGCCCCGACGGCCTGACCATCCCGTTTATCTTCCTTACCGCCAGGACAACCCGGGAAGACATCCTGCGGGGCAAAAGCATGGGGGCGGAGGACTACCTCACCAAGCCCTTTGATCCGGAGGAACTCCTGGTCGTGGTGCGTTCCCGCCTGAGACGGGCCGAGGAGGTGCAACAGGCCACCGCCAGTGAATTTGACCGCCTGAAGCAACAGATTGTCACCGTCCTCAGCCACGAACTGCGCACGCCGCTGACCTACATTACCGGCTACACCGAACTGGCTCTGGAGGAACTCCATTCTCTGTCTCCGGAGGCCCTGCAGCAATTTCTGGAGGGAATCCGGCGCGGTTCGGAACGGCTCAACCGGCTGGTTCAGGACCTGCTGACCCTGATCCGGCTGGATACCGGTCAGGCAGCAGCGGAATTCCGCCTGCTGGCCCGTCCCCATGAGAATTTCGCCGAACTGGTCCGGCAGACGGTGTTCCGATATGAGCCGCTGGCTACCCAGAACGGCATTCTTCTGGAAGTGCGCACGCCCCCCGAACTGCCGCCCATCCCCCTCTGCGAGCCGTTCTTCACCGATGCCCTGGGCCGTCTGGTGGACAACGCGATCAAGTTCTCGCGCGGGAAGGGGAAACGGGTGATGGTGGAAACCGGCATATCCGGAGAGTGGGCGGAGGTCAGCGTGGCCGATAACGGTGTGGGCATCCAACCGGGGGAAATTCCTCACCTCTTTGAACGGTTCCGGCAAATAGACCGGGAGCGGATGGAGCAACAGGGAGTAGGGTTAGGATTGGCGATTGCCCGCGAACTGATTCGCCTCCACGGCGGCGATATTACGGTAGAGAGCATCTACGGCGCCGGGAGCCGGTTCACCATCCGCCTCCCGCTGACCTCGTCCATCGCTGATCGCTAATCGCATATCGCGTATCGCTAATCGCATATCGCGTATCGCTAATCGCATATCGCGTATCGCGAATCGCATATCGCGTATCGCTAATCGCATATCGCGTATCGCGAATCGCGTATCGCGTATCGCGAATCGCGTATCGCATATCGCGAATCGCGTATCGCAAATCGCCAGTGGCCAGCGCGTTGCGGTTTCCACAACACGAAATCCGCAATACGGAATCCGCAATCCGCATCCATCCCCATTGCGAGGTCCCCATGGCCGATCTCTCGGTAACTATCGCCAGTCTTGTCCTGAAGAATCCCGTTCTGCCCGCCGCTGGGCCGCCGGTCTGGAACGGGGAGGCGATGAAGGCCTGCGCCGCCGGAGGGGCCGGCGCCATCGTCTCCAAGACCGTCTCGGTCCGGCCCGCCGTCGTCCCCACGCCCAATATGGCCGAAATTCCCGGCGGCTTCCTGAACACCGAACTCTGGTCGGAATTGCCAGTGGAGCAATTCATTGAGCGGGAGTACCCGCTGGCAAAGGAGACCGGGCTTCCCCTCATCATCAGCATCGGCTACACCGCCGAAGAGATTGCCGAACTGGCTCCCCGGGTGCGCCCCTTCGCCGACGCGCTGGAACTCTCCACCCACTACATCGGCGACGACCCGACCCCGATGGTGGAGGCCATCCGGGCGGCAAAGGCGGCAGTGGACGTGCCGGTATTCGTCAAATTGAGCCCCTTCCGGGATATGAAGACGGCGGCTCGCGCCGCCGCCGAGGCCGGGGCCGACGGCATCGTCGCCATCAACTCCTTCGGCCCCTGCCTGGGAGTGGACGTGGAGACGGGACGGCTGCTGATGGGAAGCCGGGAGGGGTATGGCTGGCTCTCCGGTCCGGCGCTGAAGCCGCTGGCCCTCCGCTGCGTCTTTGACATCGCCCGGACGGTGGACCTGCCCATCATCGGCGTCGGGGGCATCAGCAAGGGGACGGATGCCATAGAGTTCTTCATGGTCGGCGCCAGCGCGGTGGGCATCTGCACGGCCGCCATTCTCAAGGGACCGCGCCTCTTCGGCAAAGTCGCCCGGGAGATAGAGAAGTGGCTGGACGACCACGGGTACGCCTCGGTGGAGGAGGTACGGGGACTGGCGATTCGCCGCTGGGAGGAGTGGACGTTTCGCACGACCCACGTCCCGCCCATTCTGGACGTGGACACCTGTACGGGCTGCGGTCTCTGCGAGGCCAGTTGCGTCTACGACGCCATCCACGTGGTGGAGAAGAAAGCGGTGCTGACGCCGGAGAAGTGCTACGGATGCGGCCTCTGCATCACCCGCTGCCCGGTACGCGCGCTGAGCATCGCCGGTTAGCACGCCCGGCGCAGAAAGCCCGACGCTAAAGCGTTGGGCTTACGTTGCAAAGCCCCTGTTGAGTCCTTTAAAATCGTACCGGGCCCAAGTCTCAAAAAATCGTACCCTTTCAGAGAGTCGTTCCTGGCAACTTTTGGCCCTCACCCCTCCCCTGGCCCCTCCCCTCTCCCGCTGTGCGGGAGAGGGAAGGGGAATGAGGGAGGGGGTTTTGCGGCGGGCGGCTTCGCCGCCCGCCGCAAAACCCCTTCCTGAATCCTCCCTCTCCCCTGGCCGCAAGGCCAGGGGGAGAGGGGGGATCGAGGGGGGTGAGGGGTTCATAAAAGCCGGTAAGCGCAGAAAGTGTCCGCCGTTACGGCACTCTGGAGGTACGATTTTTCAGGACTTTGGGCTTCTGCCCCCGGTACGATTTTAAGAGACTTGACACCAGCGTGGTCTGTAGCGATGGCCCCAGGACCAACCCGTGGTACATCGCCGGGAACCGAATGCTCGCGCTGCATCCCTGACCGGGCGGCGCGTAGGGAAATCGTAGGGGAATCGTAGGGTTTCCGTCAAGCAAAAAAGCGAAGGATGTGGTGGGATGGTTCAGAATTGATTAACACTTTTGGCATCTCCGAATCTTCCTGACCCCTCACCCCCCTTTGTCCCCCCTCTCCTCTTGGCCTGCGGCCAGGGGAGAGGGGGGATTGAAGAGGGGTTTTGCGGCGGGTGGCGAAGCCGCCCGCCGCAAAACCCCGATTTTCCCCTCCCCTCGCCCGCCGCCAAAGGCGAGCGGGCGAGGGGCACGAATGATTCAGTGCAATCAATGAACCTGGGGGCAGGGGGTGGGGTGAGGACCTGGCGGAATTTTAACGCCCGTAAAAAGTGTCAACATATTTCCCCGGAAAATTGAACCATCCCGATGTGGTAAATTATAATCGGAGTCAGGGGCGGTGTCTCTTCTTCTCCTCCTTTGGTGAGGGCCGGGGAGCCGACGGTGGCCGGGCGGCGGTGTCCCCGGCGCTGAATAAATCTTGCCTTGGAAAATGGCTGAAGCATGTAAGCATACACAAGTCCACTGCAAGAACTTATCGCAAAGCGCGAAAGCGCAGAGATTTTCATCAATGCTCTGCGTATTCTGTGGTCTCTGCGATAAAGAACCCTTTTTGCAGTGAAGTCATACATACACAGTTGCAGACGTGAAGGGGAGGTGAGTAGTGTTAAGAAAACTCATCTTCATGATGCTCTGTCTTGGAATAATCTCGGGGTTTCTGCTTTTGGTAAGTACTGTAGAGGCCGGGAGTTATAACCGCGCTGCTGCTGTTACCTATGCTGACACATGGGCCCATGGGCGCAATAGTGCATATCCGAGCTTTGGAAGTGGATGTAACTGCAACGATTGCACAAATTACATTTCACAAGTACTCCACAACGGAGGGTATCCGCTTCGCACAGGGAACTGGAATAAAGAGAGCATCTACGAATGGTGGTATAGGAAGGTACTATGGTGGTACGAAACCTCTAACACATGGAGCGCGGCTGATTGGTTAATGATGTATGCAGCCCAATACACAGAGTTTGAGTTCCGTTCTAGCCCTACCGAGCTGGAAAGAGGAGATTTCTTCTTGGTGGATTTGAGGGATAACAATAATCCCAGCGGCCCTCCAGATGGCAAACCTGATCATGGTAGGGTCATTGTCGGCTATGGATATACGAGTACAAACCAAGCGGATTATACAAATGGCTGTGGTGTGAACTATCCCATACCATCTCAGGTATATACCCTTCTCATTAATCAGCATTGTGTAGACCGGTGGCACGTTAAATGGGATTATCGCCTTCCTGCGAATATTAGATACTGGGCCATCCACGTAAGATGGTGAGTTGAATGGAGTTGATCGGCAGCAGGCACAGGTTAAACTCTAATGCGCCAGAGGAGGTGAGATGAAGAAACTTATATTTATTGTGTTGATCGCTATTTCCGCTGTTAGCGCTGTAGCGTTCATTCGAGAAAGCGGCGTTGTAAAATGGCCCGCAGGCCCAAAAGATATACCTGATACGGCTGATGCACAGCAAATCATGCGGACGATACAGAGAGCCTATGAGTTGGAAGCAAAGGCTGCGTGCACATTTGATATTTCGGAGTTCCCGACGGTGTTCATCAACGACCCGCGCGGGGGAGCACTGGACCCTTCCACAGCGGAGTTCGTCAGGGATGTCCTCAATGATCCATCCTTAACGGCACCGGGCTACCTGGACTATAAAGTAGCCTATTATCAGTGGTGGGCAGAAGGTGCTGCGCGCTGGGAGGCGCTCCAGGCCAGGGCCGCCGCGGAAGGACGAAATTTGACCCAGGATGAAATGGCCTCCCTTGTGGATTCCAAAGGTCGGATGGCCGGTCCGCGCAGTTGCCCGGGCCCCGAATCCAGAGGCTCAAAGATTGATCTGGAATTCCTATCCCTCCACATCAACGGAGACGTCGCCAGCGTGGTCTTTGACGATGGCCCCAGAACCAACCAGATGACCCTGGTCAACGTCAACCATCATTGGTACATCGCCGGGAACCGAATTCTCGCGCTGCATCCCTGACCGGGCGGCGCGTAGGGAAATCGTAGGGGAATCGTAGGGTTTCCGTTAAGCAAAAAAGCGAAGGATGTGGTAAATTATAATCGGAGTCAGGGGCGGTGTCTCTTCTTCTCCTCCTTTGGTGAGGGCCGAGGAGCCGACGGTGGCCGGGCGGCGGTTGTCCCCGGCCCTCAAAATTTGGGGTGAATGGATTCAGGAGGGGGCTTGCGGCGGCCGGAGGCCGCCGCAAGCCCCCTCCTGATGCTTTGCCGTACCCGCTGCTTGTAGTAAAATCATCCCCAAACCCGTTCAGAAAGTCTCGTGCCCTGAAGGCTGACCCAAGGCCTGCGGCCCAGGAAGGGTGACTTCCGTCAGCGCTGATAGTTACCCGCCGTTGCCCCTCAGGGCCTCTCCCGGGCACCCAGCAGAATGCTGCCCACCAGGACGACGCCGCCGCCCCACTGCAAGGGGGTCATCCGTTCCCCCAGGAGCAGAAAGGCCAGCCCCAGGGAGACCACCAGTTCCAGCAGACTGACCAGGGCCGTCTCAATGCCGCCCAGCCGCCGCAGGCCCGCGAACATCAGGAGGCGGGAAATGGCGGTGGTGGCCCCCAGGGCGATGATGGCCCCCCACCCTCCTGCAGGAATGGGCTCCACCGGCCTTCCCTGCAGAACCCGCGCCAGGCCCACCGTCGCGGCCATCCCGGTGAGAATGTAGGGCGTCGCGGCCTGCGAAGGGACGTCTGCCAGGAGCCACTGGCCCATCACCAGGTGCCATCCAAAGGTCGCCGCCGAGGCGACCATCAGCATCGCGCCCAGCCAGTTGGGCTCCCCTTTGCTCCCCCCGGTGAGGAGGTAGACGCCGCCAATCGCCAGTGCGATCCGCAGCAGAGTAATCCGTCCGACCGGCTGACCGGAGGCCGCCAGGAAGAGCACCACCCACAGCAGGTACAGGGTGTTCAGGAACGACGCCAGCGAGGCGTCCAGGCGGGAGAGACCAGAATAATAGAGCAGGGAGCCGATGCCGTTGATGGCACCGATGGCGATGCAACTGACCAGTTCCCCCCAGCGCAGCGGGGTCAGCCATTCCCGCCGGAAGAGCAGGTACCAGCCCCAGAGCAGGAGGACGGCCACCAGGGTGCGGAAGGCGGCCAGGCTGAACGGGGTGACGTCTTGGGAGTAGGCCAGTTTGCCCAGGATGGGCGCCCACCCCAGGAAGAAACTGGAGAGGGCTGTGTTGCGGATTCCCCGCCGACGGGCGGGGTCGGTGGAAACCATTGTACTGAATAGTTACCGCACGGCCTGCACACCCTGGCGCCATTCGGCGGTGCGCAGCCTCGCCAGACGGGCCAGGTGCTCCCGAAGTTGGGACTGGATGAATTCCCGTTGGAAATCGGCCGGGAAAAATTCGGCCAGGACAAAGTCCAGAACCGAGCCGAATTCGTAGTGCTCTAATTCATGGACGGTCTGGTAGGCATCCTCCAGCGTCTGGAGACGGTTCAGGGCCTCTTCAAGCGAGAGGGCCATGATTGCCCGTGCCTGCTCCCAGACCTCCAGGTCCACCGGAGAGGCCAGTTGTTCTGGCGTCAGTTGAGCCCGTGCCTCCTCCAGCAGCCAGACGTGAATGGCCTCATCGGCGGCCATTTCCCACCATACGGCCTGAGCCTCTGGCTGGTGAGCGAACATCTTTGCCAGGCGCAGATGGAAGGCCAGGGAAGCCCGCTCCGCTTCTACCAGAAGGTCCAGCAGCGCGCCAATCGTAGGAGTTGAAGGTGAAATACTCATCGCGCTCCCTCCAGCGTTATATGGTCATTTCTATCACCCAGGGACTGTTGAGGGCTGAAGTGGTACGGACGTACCTGCGCAGCCACGGCATCCCGGCGGTCCTCCGCTACGAGAGTGCCGGGCGGGCCCTGGGGATTACCGTGGACGGACTGGGAGAGGTCCAGGTGCTGGTGCCGGCCCGCTGGGAGCGGCGGGCCCGCCGCCTGCTCCGGGCCCGTCAGCATCCCCGACGCCCCTTCAGGGCGCGGCGGCCCGCTCCGGGGCGGCCCAGGGGCCGTCGGCGGCCACCCACCGCAGGCCGTTCACGTTGATCCCCCCCACCCAGAAATCCCAGTGCAGGTGGGCGCCGGTAGAGAGGCCGGTGTTCCCCACCCGTCCGATCACCTCCCCTGCGCGCACCCGTTGCCCTACCGTCACCTCTATCTGGGAGAGGTGCCAGTAACCCGTCAGAACCCCCCACCCGTGGTCTATGACCACGGCGTTGCCCCGTACCGCCAGGGGTTCCGCCAGGACGATCACGCCGTCGGCCGGCGCGTAGACCTTCGCCCCGGCCCCCACGTCAAAATCCACCCCCTCATGGTAACTGTTGTACGGCCCCCCGTTGTAGGAGCGACGGGTCCCAAAATAGGAACTGATGGCCGCATCTACCGGTAACCGGAACGGCCCGCTCCAGTACCGCTGGGGGGTGAACAGGGCCCGGGCCTGGGCCAGTCGCTCCCGCTCCGCCGCGATGACCCGCGGGTCCAGCAGGTTGGCCCGGCTGGGCGGCACGTCTATCCGCTCATGGCCGTACCCTCCGTCCTCCACCCGCACCGCCACGGCGACCGTCGCCGTCTCTCCGTCCGCCGTGGCCGTCAGCGTCATCTCGTAGAGCCCCAGCTCGGTGAACGCGTGGACGCCCACGTAGGCGTAGTAGACGCCGTTCTCCTCGGCGAAGGGGACGGTGCGGTCAAAGAGGCGGCCCTCCAGTTCTACCGGTTTCTCGGTGTAGACGATGACGGTGATCGTATCCCCCTGGCGCGCCGGGATGGGGCTGATCTCTATCTGGATGAAGGGGGACGGCATCCCGCTCGGCCGCGTGCCGGGGACCAGCAGCCACTGCCCGGATAGGGCGACGGGGGGTCGGTCGGTCCAGTTCGCCGTCAACAGTTCCCAGAAGGGAACGCCGTACCGGAAGGCGATATGCAGCAGGGTCTCTCCGGGCTGGAGGGCGTGCAGGGCTCCCGTCGCCATTTCCCGCCCCGTCGGGATGCGCACCACCTGTCCGACGGTGAGCAGGGTGGGGTTGACCAGGTGGTTGGCCAGCGCCAGGGTCCGCCAGTCCACGCCGTACTGGCGGGCGATGCCCGATAACGTCTCGCCGGGGCGGACGATGTGGGCGGTCCAGGTGTCCACGGGCCCCAGGGAACCCGGGATCACCAGCCGCTGGCCGACAAAAATCTGGCGCGGGTCGGGGATTCCGTTGGCGTGAGCGATGGCGTCCACTGTGGTCCCGTACCGCCGGGCGATGGAGAACAGCGTCTCCCCGGCCGCGACGACGTGTTCCTGGACCCGTCCCGGCTCCCCCGGCCCGCCGGACTGGGCCCACACCGGGGCAGGAAGCATGACCAGGAGCAGAAGAACTACTGTCAGAGATGGTATATTGGTAAATTGGTTATTGGTCATTGGTCATTGGTTATTGGTCATTGGTCATTGGTCATTTCGTCATTTGCTCATTGGTCATTCACCCGGTGTTCTTCTTTCAAGCGCGCCAGCAGCGGGCCGATGTCCGGCTCACCGGCGGGGAACGGCGGGCCAAAGGGGTCGGAGACCGTCTCCTCCCCTAACAGCGCGTAGAACGCATTCAGCACCCCGTGCGCCAGCACGTCCAGGTGGTAGCCCCCCTCCAGCGTGAAGACGATGCGCCCCGCGCAGAGTTCGCCGGCCATAGCGACCAGTTCCCGGGCGATGCGGGCGTAGCCCCCCAGCGAGAGTTGCATCATCGCCAGAGGGTCCTGCCAGTGGGAGTCGTATCCGGCGGAGACCAGGATCAGGTCGGGGCGGAACCGGCGGGCCAGCGGCCAGACCAGTTCTTCGTACACCCGCAGGTACCCCTGGTCGCCCACTCCCGCCGGGAGGGGAACGTTGAGGACGGACCCCTTCCCCTCACCGACGCCCGTCTCCTTCCAGTGGCCGGTGCCGGGGTAGTAGGGGTACTCGTGGGTGGAGAAGAAGAAGACAGTGGGGTCAGATTCAAAGACAGCCTGGGTGCCGTTGCCGTGGTGGACGTCTATATCGGCGATGAAGACACGCCGGATGCCGGGGAAGGTCTGGGCGTGGCGGGCGGCGACCGCGACGTTGTTGAAGAGGCAGAAGCCCATACCCCGGTCGGGAAGGGCGTGGTGGCCCGGCGGGCGGACCAGGGCGAAGCCGTTCTGCACCCGTCCCTCCACCACGGCCTCCACCAGGGCCAGGAGCCCCCCGGCGGCCATGATGGCGGCGTCGTAGGAGCGGGTGTTCATATAGGTGTCGGCGTCCAGGTGGCCCCCGCCCCGCTCCGCCACCCGCCGCACCTGAGCGATGTAGGCGGGGGTGTGGACCCGGGCCAGTTCCGCTTCAGCGGCCGGGCGGGCCTCTACGAGCGTCAGCCGCTCCAGGACTCCTGCGTCCCGGAGGGCGGCCATAATCCGTTCCAGGCGGCGGGCGTTCTCCGGATGGCCGGGCTGGTTGTGCTCCAGATAGACGGGGTGATACACGTAACCGGTCGCCACCGGGCACCTCCTCGGGGGAAATTTCACACAAAGACACAAAGGCACATAGGTTTCGTCTTCGTGTCTTCCCTTTGTGTCTCTGTGTCTTTGTGTGAGAATATTTAGGAAACTCACACAAAGACACAAAGGCGCAAAGATTTTCTCTGCGTCTTCCCTCTGGGTCTCTGTGTCTTTGTGTGAGAATATTTAGGAAACTCACACAAAGACACAAAGGCGCAAAGATTTTCTCTGCGTCTTCCCTCTGGGTCTCCGTGTCTTTGTGTGAGGATATTTTAGCCCAACGAGGCGGTCTGTCAAATGCCGCCGAGCGGTGGTTCCCGGTCCGTGCCGATGAAGCAGGTGGGGTCAGCGGCCAGGTAGTCCCCGGTCAGTGCCAGGGCACGGCCGCGGCATCCGCCACAAATTCCGTTGTACCGGCACTGACCGCATTTGCCCTTCAGCCGCGTCTCCCGATGGCGCAGGTCCTGAAACACCGGGGAGTTCTCCCAGATTTCGCGAAACGACTGTTCCCGCACGTTCCCACAATAGACGTCCACGAATGGGCATGGCCAGACGTCGCCGTTGGGTTTGATGTAGACAAACCCCCGTCCGGCGGAGCATCCGTGGAAGAGGGGACGGGCCAGGCGGAGCCAGAGACCGTCCTTCAACCCCCGCCGCTCCAGGAGATACGGCCAGTACTGGGGACCGGCGACCGGCTCCACGATGGGGTGAATCGTCCGCTGTTTTTCGGCCAGAAACCGCAGCAACCGCTCGTTTTCGGTCAGGTCCAGAGAGGCGGCCGCGATCTCCTGGCCCCGCCCCACGGGGACCAGTTGGTAGAGCAGCATAATGCTGGAGCCCAGTTCGTCGGCCAGGGCCAGCAGTTCGTCCAGCAGGTCTATGTTGTACTTCATCGCGGTCACGTTGATCTGGAGCAGGATGCCGGCCCGGCGCAGCGCGCGCATCCCCTCTATGGCCTGCTGGTACGCCCGGGCGGAGCCGCGCACGAAGTCGTGGACCTGCTCATTGGGGGCATCCAGGCTGACGGCGGCCCCGACAACCCCGACTCGCCGCAGGTCGCAGGCCACCGCCTCGTCAATGAGGGTGGCATTGGTGGCGATGACGTTGGCGAAGCCGACCCGCCGGGAGTAGTCCATAAGTTCAAAGACGTCCTGCCGCACCAGCGGCTCGCCCCCGGTGTAGACCAGCATCCGGAATTCCTCCACATCTGCCAGGCCCTCTATCAACTGCTTCGCCTCGGCGGTGGTCAACTCGTCAGGAGCGGGGCGCCCGCCGGAAGCGTGACAGTGAATGCAGTGGAGATTGCAGGCCGCGGTGACCTCCCATGCAGGGTGGGCCGGGAAGCCGATGCACCCCATGCCGATGGCGCCCGCAGCCACCGGCATGGAGCGGATACTCTCCCGGGCCAGCCAGTAGGGCAGGTACCGCCACCCCACCAGCAGACCGAAGTAGAGGGTGCTGGCTCCCTGCCGGAGGAGCAGCGAGGGGGGCCAGAAAAATGGTTTGACCTTTCGTTGAGGGGGCATAAGAAATTCTGATCCACGAAGGGCACGAAGGGCACGAAAGACGCAAAAAGAAAACCTTTGTGTCCTTCGTGTCCTCGTGGTCTTTATATCAGAAAGCCCAGGAGTAGGCCAGGGTGGTGCCCAGGTTGACAGCGATGTTCAGCCCGCAGGCCGCTTCCAGACGGCGGGGGTGGCGGTATACCCTGCGGAGCACAGCCACCACCAGTCCCACCGAGAGCAGGAAGACCGGCCCGTAGAAGAACAGGGTACGGGCGGGCACCCCGGCCATTACCGAACCGAACATCCCCAGCCAGCCCACCGCGTGCACAGCCGCGAACAGTGCGGCTCCCCGTTCCAGCCCCAGGCGCACCAGCAGATTGCGCTTTCCGGTCGCCCGGTCGGCCTCGTAATCGGGGTACTCGTTCAGCAGGATGACGTTGAAGATGGTGGCCGCGATGGGGATGCTGACCCAGTGGACCAGTGGGTCAAACCGTCCGACGGGCAAATAGTAGGCCACGGCGACCGGCAGCCAGCCATAGCAGAAGGCGATCCAGAGTTCCCCAACCCCCCTTGCTGCCCAGCGGACCGGCGGGACGGAGTAGAAGAAACCGCCGATCATCCCGATGACGCCCAGGGGGATAGTCCAGGGACCGGTTCGGTAGCCCAGCCAGATGACCAGCCCCACGATGCCAGCCAGAACCAGCGCGATAATGCTTCCGACCAAAACCCCGCGGCGGTCGGCCAGGCCCGCGGGAAGAACGCCCGACCCACCCGCAAAGCGGTTGGGATTCACCCGGCGAGAGATGCGGTCTCCCTCGTAGTCAAAATACTCCCCGGCCAGGTAGGTGCTGAGCATAATCAACACCACGGCCAGGGTGCCCCAACCCCAGAGGGCCCAGTGGAAAATGCCGGTCTCCCGATACGCCATGACGGCCCCCAGCGCGAAGGGCAGGACGCCCACGGTATGGAAGGGGGGCCGGGCCAGCGTGATCCAACTTTTGATTTTCCGGATTCCGGGTTGTGCTCCAGGGGTCATATCTCTAACAGCCTTTCTCAGGGGTTTGTGGTCCTGTCGCTACCAGGCACTTTTTATTCGCCCCTCCCAGCCTCCTCAAGTTTGGCCTTTTCGCCCGTAGATATCAAGAAAATATATTTTTTGCTGCGGCGGCGAAACCGCCGCAGCGAAAAATATGGTCTTTGATCACCACCGGTGGTGGACGTAGGGACGGATGCAGGTATCGTAGATGTCCCGGATACGGACGATCTGTTCCGACGTCGGAGGCAACAACCCGGACGCTTGAGCGTTATCTTCTACCTGACGGGGACTCTTGGCGCCGGGGATCACTACTGAGACCGCATCAAACATCAGAATCCAACGCAGGGCGAACTGGGCCATCGTCGCGCCTGGCGGTACCAGCGGCCGCAGAGCCTCCACCGCTTCCAGCCCCACTTCAAAGGGCACCCCCGCGAAGGTCTCTCCCACATCAAAGGCCTGGCCCTCCCGGTTGTAGTGGCGATGGTCGTCCGGCGGGAAGGTGGTCTCCCGGGTCATCTTGCCGGTGAGCAGGCCGCTGGCCAGGGGCACCCGCACAATGACCGCCACATCCCGGCGGCGGGCCTCCCGGAAGAAGAGTTCCGCCGGTCGCTGGCGGAAGATGTTGAAAATAATCTGCACGCTCTCCACCCCCGGATATTCTATGGCCTTCAGGGCCTCCTCCACCTTTTCCACGCTGACCCCGTAGTGCTGGATTTTGCCCTCTCGCTTCAGGTCATCCAATGCCTGGAAGACCTCCGGGCGGTAGTACACTTCCGTCGGCGGGCAGTGGAGTTGGAGCAGGTCCAGCGACTCCACCCCCAGGTTGCGCAGACTGCGCTCCACAAAGCGCGTCAGGTTCTCCTTGTTGTACCCGTCGGCGGTATGGGGTTGCAGCCGCCGCCCCGCTTTGGTGGCCACGTAGAAGGTCTCCGACCGTTCCCGGCGCAGACGCCCGATGCGCTGTTCGCTCAGCCCATCGCCGTAGACGTCCGCCGTATCAAAGAAGTTGATGCCCACATCCAGGGCGCGGTGAAGAGTGGCCATCGCGGCCTCTTCGTCCACCCGGCCCCAGTCCCCGCCGAGGGCCCATGCCCCCAGCCCGATTTCCGAAACCTGCCAGCCGATTCGTCCAAATCTCCGGTATTTCATCGCGCTCCTACTCGTTCTCCAGAAGTTCAATGATTGCCCCTAAGGGCTGCTGTCCATCCAGATAGGCGTACCGCCCACCGGTGTATTCTCCCCGCTGGACCACGCGCAGCCCCAGTTCCCGAATGCGCTCCTCCATACCCTTGACCTCAAAGGCGACGTGGTGGAGACCCGGACCATGAGCAGATAAATAATCGCTCCAGGTACTGGGCTCGCTCAGGGGCTGGATCAGTTCCAGGACAATCCGCCCCAGGTCAAAAAACGCCAGTTTTGCCCGGGCGGGTGTGGGCTGATCCTCATAGCGGGTGCGGGCAATCTCCTCGGGGTCACTCACAATGATGGAAGAGGGCTCCATTCCCAGCAAGCGCGACCAGGCCTGAACAGCCTGGTCTATATCCTCAACGACGATGCCAATCTGCAAAATTTGATCCAGCGGGCCTGAACCTGACCTCATCCATTCTCCTAATGCGGGATGATTCATACTCAGCCTGATCCGAAGCATCGGATAAAGAGAAGCCCGCCGACCGTTCTTTGACGGTTGGCGGGCCTTATGGCGCATTCCGGTCACCAAGGCACGCTATCCACCTCACGGCCACAGACGGAGCAAAGTCCGCAAGGTGTCCCGAAAAGAGGACGCTGACGATTACCTAGCCCATCCGGTTCCCAGTACCCCCGCCGCGACTTGAACGCGGGCCACCGGCTCCGGAGGCCGGTGCTCTATCCTGCTGAGCTACGGGGGCCTTTGCACTTTACTTATACCACACTTTGCCCTTCTGCGCAAGTCGCCTGCATGTCCGGGTGTGTCCCAGAATTGTCGGGCAACCCCCTGCGGGGTTTCGCTTGTGCCCTCGCCCGCCTTTCGCCCGACGCTGAAGCGTCGGGCTGATTCTGCTGTCAAGTCTCTTAAAATCGTACCGGGGGCAGAAGCCCAAAGTCCTGAAAAATCGTACCTCCAGAGTGCCGTAACGGCTGACACTTTCTGCGCTCACCGGCTTTTATGAACCCCTCACCCCCCTTGATCCCCCCCTCTCCCCTTGGCCTTGCGGCCAGGGGAGAGGGGGGATTCAGGAAGGGGTTTTGCGGCGGGCGGCTTCGCCGCCCGCCGCAAAACCCCTCTTCCCCCCTCCCCTCGCCCGCCGCCGCAGGCGAGCGGGAGAGGGGCACGAATGATTCAGAGACATCAATATCTGCAAAGCCCCTTCGGGGCTCGAAAACAGCCCGCAGGGCTTCGCTGAATCAGCCCGATGGTTCACCATCGGGCTGAATCGGACACCCCCGACGAAATTGGGACACCCCCGCGCGTCCGCCGATTGCCCTTTCCTGCAATCTGTAGTATATTTCAATTTGGGCAACAGGCCCGGTTGGGTATTGCGTATTCCGTATCCCGTCGTCCGTGGTCCGTCGTCTGTCGTCCGTGAGGGGGACCGATGAACCTGGAGCAACTTCTCCGGTGGATTGCCGAGCATAAGGACGCCCTGAACTGGCTCTTCGGGAGCGGTGCAGTGGCCGCCCTGCTGACGGCCCTGTATAAATTTGTCCGCTGGCTCCTCACGGTGCGGCGGGAGCGACAGCGCGGGGCCCCCGAATCCCCCCTCCGCGTCTTCCCGCCCCGCAGCCACCTGCTCCCCGAAGTGATGCCCGACCCCCGCAACACCCCCCGAGCGACCCCAACATCCCCTACGTGGAGCGGGTGCCGGGGCGCAGCGTGCGCCGGGAAATGGAGGACCTCCTGCGGGGCCGGGGCGCCCTGCTGGTCGTCGGCAAGAGCGGCATCGGCAAGACCCGCGAGGCCGTCCACCTGGCCCAGATGCTGAACAACGAGGGCTGGACGGTGCTCTACCTGCGGCCGGACGCGTGGCTGGACGCCCCCTCTCGTCCACTGGACGGCGTCCCTGCCCGCAAACTCCTGCTCCTCCTGGACAACCTGAACGCCCACTGCCACCGCGCCCGCCGCGAGGTCAGCCCGCGCGCCGACTCCCTGGCTATGCCGCTCCATGAACCCTTCCAGAAGCGTCTGCTCCGGACCCTGGAGGCCCTGGAGGCCTTCTACGGGCGGGGCGAAATTCTGGTGCTGGCTACCGCGCGGAACGAGCGGGTTCCCGAACGGGAGGGCGAACCCGCCGAGTGGGACAAACTGGAGTGGGAGCGCTACCCCGACCTGTGGGGGCGGTTTGCCCTCTACGAGGTGCCCGAACTGGACCCGGAGGTGGCGGCGTGCCTGTTGGAGGGGCTGGGGAAGGCTGCTGGTGTATGCGTGGAGGGGGCCGAGACCATCGCCCGCCGCAACGACGGCACCCTGCGCAACCTGGTGGAGAATCTGGACATGGCGGCCAACCCGGAGCGCGGCCTGCCCGCGCTGACCCCCGAAACCTTCCGGGACACCCTGCGCGGCACCTGGGCGAGCGCTACCGGCGGGCCCTGGAGCGCCATCCGGAGGCGAAGTACCTCTACCGGGCGGCGGTGCTGCTGCGGCGCTACGGCTTCCCCCTGGAACGCCGCACCGTCCTGCCCCTGGCCCGGGACCTGCTGCCGGGGTGGAGCCCGTGGGTCCGGTGGGTGCGCCTGCCGCGCGCCCTGCGGGACCTAGAGCGGCGGGAGGCCCCCTACACCCCGCGCGACGGCCAACTGGAGGCCGCCGGCCCGCCGGAGGCGAACGAGACTGCCGTGGTTCACTCCCTTATCCGCCTGGGCGAGCGCTACCGCCTGGCCGAGGCGCTGTACAACCTGGCCATCCGATTGATGTGGCCCGTGGGCGCGCCCTCGGCCATCCATCATCCCGAGGCCGTGCGCATCCTGCAAAGGGTTACTGCCTGGCAACCGGAGAACCACGCGGCCTGGCACCACTTGGGCGTGGCCTATGCTCTGGCTGACCAACACGAACAGGCCATCCAGGCCTGCCAGCAGGCCATCGCCCTGGATCCGAAAGATGCTCGCCCTTGGAATAATCTGGGCATAGTCTACTATACCCTGGGCCGCACCGATGAGGCTATTCAGGCTTTCCAGCGGACCATCGCCATGGATCCCAAACATGCCGCCCCCTGGCACAACCTGGGCAAGGTCTATCGCACCCTGGGCCGCTATAAGGAGGCCATCCAGGCCTACCAGCGTGCCATCGCCCTAGACCCTAAATCTGCTCTCCCATGGAACAGCCTGGGTAACGTCTATGCCGACCTGGGCCGCACTAATGAGGCCCTCCAGGCCTATCAGAAGGCCATCGACATAGATCCCAAATATGCCGCTCCTTGGAACGGCCTGGGCAGCATATACCGCGACATGGGCCGCTATGACGAAGCCATCCAGGCCTACCAGCGGGCCATCGCCCTGGACCCAAAATACGCCCTCCCCTGGAACGGTTTGGGCAATGTCTACTACGACCTGGGCGGCACTGATGAGGCCATCCAGGCCTACCAGCGGGCCATCGCCCTGGACCCCAAATACCCCTTCCCATGGAACGGTCTGGGCAACGTCTACTACATCTTGGGCCGCACTGAGGAAGCCATCCAGGCTTATCAGCAGGCCATTGCTCTGGACCCCAAACGCGCTGCCCCCTGGAATGGCCTGGCCACCGTCTACGTCATCCTGGGCCGCCACGAAGAGGCCATCCAGGCCTACCAGCAGGCCATCGCCCTGGATCCAAAACTCGCCTATCCCTGGAGCAACCTGGGCAACGTCTACCGCGACCTGGGCCGGTATGACGAAGCCATCCAGGCCTACCAGCATGCCATCGCTCTGGACCCCAAATTTGCCCGCCCCTGGAATGGTCTGGGCACCGTCTACGCGCTACGCGGGGAGTGGAAACAGGCGCTGAAGGCTTTCCGCCACGCGGCCAAACGGGCGCCGGAGCAAGGTATGTACCACGCCTACGCCGCCGGCGCGCTGCGCGCCCTGGGGCGAGAGGCGGAGGCGCAGAAGGAAATCGCCCGCGCCCGCCCGCTCATGGAGAAAGAAAGCGAATACAACCGCGCCTGCTTCGCCGCCATCTGCGGGGAAAAGGAAGAGGCCCTGCGCCTGCTGGAAATCGCCCTGCAGAAGCGCCAGGCTTCCCAGGAATGGGCCCGCCGGGACCCGGACCTGCGCTCGCTGCACGGCGACCCGCGGTTTGAGGAATTGGTGGCCCTCACCCCTCCCCCTGCCCCCTCCCCTCTCCCGCCGGGCGGGAGAGGGGAGGGGGGGCCGCCGCAGGCGGCGGGGGTGGGGTGAGGGCCCTGCTCCCTGCTCCCTGTGACCTGCGACCCTACGACCCTGCTCCCTATAGAAAGGAGGCACTATGCGAACCGTCCTGCGAATCCTGCTCATCCTTCTGGCCGTCATCCTGATCCTCGGACTGGCGGGCTTCGGCGTCGGCTACGCCACCGTCCGCCGGGCCTGGCCCCAGATCAACGGCACCCTCCAGGTGCCGGGCCTGCAGGCCCCCGTCACCGTGATCCGGGACCGGTGGGGCGTCCCCCACATCTACGCCTCCAACCTCCACGACCTCTTCTTCGCCCAGGGGTACGTCCACGCCCAGGACCGCTTCTGGCAAATGGAGTTCTGGCGACGGCTGAGTTCCGGGCGCCTGGCGGAGGTGTTGGGCAAGTCGGCCCTGCCCACCGACCGTTTCGTCCGCACCATCGGCTGGCACCGCGCCGCCGCCCAGGATTGGGAGGGGGCCGACCCGGAGACCCGCGCCGTGCTGGAGGCCTATGCGGAGGGCGTCAACGCCTACATCTCCACCCACCAGGGCCGCCTGGGGCTGGAGTTCACCCTCCTGGGCCTGACGGGCAAGAAGTTTGACCCCGAACCCTGGACACCCGTCCATTCCATCGCCTGGGGAAAGGTCATGGCGTGGGACCTGGGGGGCAACATGACGCACGAACTGATCCGGGCCGGCATCATCGCCCGGCTGGGGACCGGGGCCGTCCCCGACCTGATGCCTGCCCCGCCCCCGGACCGCCCCGTCATCGTCCCGCACCCGCTGACCCAGGCGACGCTCCGGAGCATACCCGATGCCGTCTTCACCACCCACTTCCTGGGGGAGGGGGACGGCCTGGGGAGCAACAACTGGGTGGTCTCCGGGAGCCGCACCGAGACCGGGATGCCCCTCCTGGCCAACGACCCCCACCTGGGCCTCCAGATGCCCTCCATCTGGTACGAAATCGGCCTCCACTGCGGGCCCGAAGGGCCCGGCTGCCCCTTCAACGTCGTCGGCGCCTCCTTCGCGGGCGTCCCCGGCGTCGTCATCGGCCACAACGACCGCATCGCCTGGGGCGTCACCAACGTCAACCCCGACGTCCAGGACCTCTTCATTGAGAAGGTCAACCCCGAGAACCCCAATCAGTACGAGTACCAGGGCCGCTGGGAGGACATGCAGATCATCCGGGAGGAGATCCGCGTTGCCGGGCAGGAGGAGCCTGTGGTGGTCTTCGCCCGCATCACCCGCCACGGCCCCATCATCAACGACATCGTCGGCGGGGAGGAGGAGGACTGGTCCTACGGATGGCAGCCGCTGGCCCTCTCCTGGACTGCCCTCCAGCCCGGCGCGCTGACCCGGAGCATCCTCCTGCTGAACCGGGCCCAGAACTGGGAGGACTTCCGGGAGGCCCTCTCCTACTGGGACGTCCCCAGCCAGAATTTCATCTACGCCGACGTGGACGGGAACATCGGCTACCAGATGCCGGGGCGCATTCCCATCCGCGGCAGGGGCGACGGCTCCGTCCCCCTCCCCGGCTGGACCGGCGAGTACGACTGGGTGGGGTATATCCCCTTTGACGACCTCCCCCGCGCCTTCAACCCGCCGGAGGGATACGTCGTCACGGCCAACAACGCGGTGGTGGGGCCCGACTACCCCTACCTGCTCACCGTGGACTGGAGCGACCGGACGGCGCTGCGCGCCCAGCGGATCGTGGAACTCATTGAGAAACTCACCCCCCTCTCCCTGGACGACATGAAGGCCATCCAGGGGGACAACCTCTCCGTCTGGACGCGTACCGTCCTCCCCTACGTGACGGCCCTTTCCACCGAAGACCCCCGGCTGAAGGAGGCGCTGGACCTGTTGCGCGCGTGGGACGGGCAGTCCACGCGGGATAGCGCCGCTGCGGCCCTCTTTGAGTCCTTCCGCTTCCATCTGGCCGAACGAACTTTCCGGGACGACCTGGGGGACTCGCTCCTGCGGCAGGCGAGGAGCCCTGTCCTCTACGCCCTGGAGTCCATCGTGAAGGACCCCCAGTCCCCCTGGTTTGACGACCGGCGGACCCCGAAGGTGGAGACGCGGGATGAAATTCTCCTGCTGGCTCTGAAGGACGCGGTGGCGGAACTGACGAAGCGGTTGGGGCCGAACATGGAGAAGTGGCGCTGGGGCGACCTGCACACGGCGACGTTCAAAAACCAGGCGCTGGGGCAGAGCGGCATCGCCTGGATTGAGCGCATCTTCAACCGGGGGCCCGTCGCCGCCGACGGGACCGCGGGCGCGGTCAACAACACGGGCTACAACCTGAATGCCCCGTACGACGTGCGGAGCGGCCCCTCCTACCGCCAGATTGTGGACGTGGCGTATTGGTCCGGGTCGGTCTCCATACACACCACGGGGCAGTCGGGCCACCCGTTCCACCGCCACTACGACGACATGATTGACCCCTGGCGGAACCTCCAATACCACCCGATGCTCTGGAGCCGGACGGAGGTGGAGGATCAGGCGGAGGGCATCCTGTTGTTGGTGCCGTAGATGTCAGAACGTAGCGCAGGCCGCCGGGCCCGCAGATACAGGCTGACAGCCTGCGCCACAGGCGTAGCGCGGGCCGCCAAGCCTGCAGAGCGCAGGATGACATCCTGCGCCACAGGCGTTGCTCAGGCCGCCGGGCCTGCGGACGTGGACAAACTCCCGCAGGCGAATAGCCCGCGCCACCGAGGGCTTTTCATGCCACAGGCAGCGGTGGCGGCAAAATCTTCAAAACCTGCCTCCGGCAAGGCCGGAAGAACAAAAATTTTCGTGGCGGCGGCTTCGCCGCCGCCACGAAAAATCATCTTCTTCGGGACTGAGGAACACCGTTGCTTCGCGTAATGACCTACAACATTCTGAACGGCGGGCGGGGAAGGGAGCAGGCCCTTCTGGAGGTCCTGTGCCATGTCCAGCCGGACGTCGCAGTGTTCCAGGAAGTCCGGAACCCCCAACTGATGGAAGACTGGGCCCGTTCTCTGGGAATGCGGGCGATGATTGCCGGGGGGCACTCCCTGTTCCGCGTGGCGCTGATGAGCAGACTCCCGGTCGTCTCCTGGCAGGGGCATCGTCCGTTTCCACCGATGCTGAACCCGTTTCTGGAGGCAGAGGTGGAATGTCCCTCTGGAAAGCGCCTCCAGGTCTACGGTGTCCATCTCGCTCCCTGGTACAGCGTTCTGATGGAGTTGTGGCGCCGGTGGGAAATCCGCGCCGTCCTGCAACGGGCGCGGGCCCATCTTCAGGACCTGTGCCTCCTTCTGGGGGACTTCAACACCATCGGCCCGTCGGACACCACCAGCGTCCGGGCCATGCCGCTGCCGCTTCAGTTGATGATCCTGGCGCAGGGGGGATGGATTTACCGGTTCGCCATTCCCGAGGTCCTGCGCGCCGGATTTGTGGACTGCTTCCGGGAGTTGCACCCCGATGATGCCGGTCACACCCTTCCGACGTCGTCCCCGAACGCGCGGCTGGATTTCATTTTCGCCAGCCCACCACTGCGGCCCTTTCTCCGCGCCTGCACCGTGGTCCGCGAGCCGGACCGGGTCCGGGAAGCATCAGACCACTTTCCGGTGGTCGCAGAGTTTGACCTGTGACCCCATCCGCAGCCCCCAGGAGGATCCGGAATGCCCCCCACCGACAAACCCAACGGTCGCGCCCTGGGCTGGGAGCCCATAGAGACCCGCTACCCCTACACCTTCCGGATGTTCCGCGTCCGGGAGGACATCGTCCGCTGGCCCGACGGCCAGGTCCGGCCCTTCGTCTACGTGGAGGCCGCCGGGGCGGTCTGGGTGGTCCCCGTGACCGCCGACGGGCAGGTCGTTCTCATCCGCCAGTTCCGCTATCTGATAGACGACTGGTCGTGGGAACTGCCCGCGGGGGGCTTTCACGACTTCCGGGGCTCCCCGCTGGACCTGGCCCGGCGGGAACTGGCGGAGGAGGTGGGCGGCGAGAGCGACGACTGGGAGTACAGGGGCTTCTTCCGGACGGGCGCCAGCCTCTTTGACCAGGTCGGTCACATCTTCCTGGCCCGCAACGTCCGCCTCTGCCGGGAGCCGGACCGGGAGCCGGGGGAGATTATAGAGGTGCATCCGGTACCCGTCCCCCGCGCGCTGGAGATGGCGCGCGGGGGCGAGATTCTGGACGTCCACAGCGCGCTGGCGCTGCTGCGCTGCGAGGGGGACCTGTGGGCAATGTATTCCCGATAAGGGGTGGGGCGGTGACCAGTGTCGCCCCGATACGGGGCAGGGACAGCAGGCAGTGTATGTCCGATGAGGGGCGGTGACTGGTGTCGCCCCGATACGGGGCAGGGACAGCAGGCAGTGTATGCCTGATGAGGGGCGAGGGCCGGCGGGCGGGCGGCTGCGCCGCCCGCCCGCCGGCCCCCGCTGGCTTCTATCAGCGGACCTCCAGCAGAATCCGTCCCTCCGGCAGGGAGCCGGTGGGGCCGGTGACCGGCAGCCGCTCCAACGTGTCCGGCCGGTACATCCCCACCGCCAGAGAGAAGGGGCCGCGGGCGGCAGCGGCCGGGACGCCCAGGACGTGCTCGTCGGGAACAACGTCGCCCCGCTGCCAGGCCCAGGTGGGGTAGCGGCCCCACCGGGGTGGGCCGTCGTGCTGGGTCACGATTTCCCCCCGGGCGTCCAGCAGGTGGACGAAGACCCGGTAGTCCTCCCCCGGAGCCCCCTCGGCGCGCCAGTAGAGGGTGACGGTGAGCACACTCCCCGCCTCCACCCCGCCGGTCAGGTCGTACCCCACCAGTCGGATGGCCTCCCCCAATCGGTAGTCCAGCGGATGGGTGGGGGTGACCGCCAGAGGCCGCGAGAGGGCCACCCGTACCCGGAAGGCGACCGGCATCTCCACAGCCTGCCCGTCCTCCCTGACCACCGGTAGCGGGGCCGAGGGGTCCGCATCGTAGAGGCCAATCAGCCCATCGTATAGTTCGGGCGCCGGGGCCCAGGGGGCGACCTGAACCCGGTAGTCGTCGCAGAAGGCCTGCCCGACGGGCCAGAGGGAGGTGGGGAACCGCCCCAGGCCGGGATAGGTATGCCGTTCGCCGATGCGGATGTTCTCCCGCCCCACCAGTTGGACGACGACGGTGTAGTCCTTCTCTATCGGGGCCAGCGCGGTCCAGCAGGCGCGCACCGTCAGCACCTCCCCCGGTGCCACCGAGGGGCGGTCGGGAGCGGCGCCCAGCAGCCGTATGGTCTCTCCGTACGTCCACTGCAGCCCACTCACCACACGCGTGACCGCCGCCGGGTCCAAAAGGCGCGGCGGGGCGAAAGCCGGGCGGATGACTAAAAAGGGGGTCAGCAGGTTGAGGAGGCCGAGGGCCAGCAGGACCCCGTTCCGCGCCCCCCGCGGCCAGGGGAGATGTTCCCAGCCCACCGCCATCAGCAGGGCCCATGCGCCGATGGCGGTGAAGAGCAGCCGCCCGTGGGGGGCCTCCACCTGCCGCATCCACTGGAGGAGGGCCAGGAAGACCGCCCCGCACCACACTGCCGAGAGGAGCAACGTGCCAGGCACTTTCAGAAGTGCCTGGCCCGTTCTAAACCGCCGATAAAGGGCCCGTCCCCATCCGACCAGGGCCAGGACGACCAGTCCGCCCAGCGCGGCGTACACCCAGGCCGGGTACTCCACATGCCCCCAGCCAAACGCACCCCAGAAGGAGCGGTACAGGCGGGGCATTTCGCCCAGCAGGGTGGCCAGCGAGGCTGGGCTCTGCCGCCCCCAGGGGGTCTGGATGTGACGGCTGATGCCCAGGGGGTCGCCGTAGAGGAGGGCGTTGCGCCCGTACCACCACCCGCCGACGGCGACGGCGCACCCCAGCACAACCAGCGCGTGGGCCACCCTCTGCCGCGCCGTCCTGCCTGGGGACAGGAGGACTGCCGCCAGCGCCAGCGGGACCAGCAGCAGCGCGCTGGTCTTGGTGAGCGCGGCCAGGCCCACGAACAGTCCCAGAAGCAGGGAGCCGCGCAGGTCGGCCCCCCGGCGGAGGACGCGCGCCGCGGCCCAGAGGGAGAGGGTCGCCATTGCGGCGGCCGCGCTGTCGTTGCTGACGATGCCGCTGATGAAGAGAAACTGGGGGGTAAGCGCAACCAGGGCGGCCGCGCTGAGGGGGATCGCGCCCCCGCCTCTGTCGCCGACGGCCTCCCATGCCAGCAGTCCGGTGGCGGCGGCGGTCACCAGTCCAAAGAAAAGAGAGACCAGGCGGGTCGCGTGGATCGCCCGGGCCGCACCGGTCCAGGGAAACCGTTCCCGGTCGGTGTGGATGAGCATGTTCTTGTTGTCGTTGACCGTCCCCCCGGCCTGGTAGCCGAAGAAGGGGTTGTGCCACATCAGGGAGGGGAGGTCGTCGTCGGGGAAGAGGCGGCGGACGGCAGCGGCGACCAGGTAGTAGAGGGGCGGCTGGGCGGCCTCCTGGTAGGCGCCGCTGCGGTCCTCGTCCAGGGGCGGCAGGCCGTTCCCCGCTGCCACCCAGCGGACGTAGGCATCGTGCCAGACCTCGTCGGGGGCTTCGTAGATGGGGGTGACGGCGCTATATAGGAAACCCAATACGGCAAAGAGGATTTCTAAAACCACGAAGACGCCAAGAGGCGAGGATCGGGAAAGTCTTTTTTTCCTTCGTGTCTTCGTGTCCTGGTGGTTTTTCTCTGATCGGTTCATTTTAGTGGGCGCTTTTCGGGCATGCCGGGGCGTCGGGGGTACTTCTCCGGCGTCGCGGCCACTTTGTCCACGATGACCAGGTAGCGGGTCTCCGCCAGGCCGTGGAGGTCCACCGGGACCAGTCGGCGCACCCGACCGCCCAGGATGCGGATGGCCTCCTCGGCGGAGTGGACCTCGGCGGGGGCGTTTTCCCCCTTCTGGGCCAGAATGGCCCCCCGGACGCGCACCAGTGGTAGGAGGTACTCCACCAGGGTGGGCATCTCCGCCAGGGCGCGGGCGATGGCCCAGTCATATCCCTCCCGGTAGCCAGGCCGATGGCCCAGGTCCTCCGCCCGCGCGTGGATGACCTCCACGTCCGAAAACCCCAGCCGTCGGAGCAGATGCTCCAGGAAGTCCACTTTCTTCCGGGTGGCCTCCAGCAGGGTCAGGCGCATCCCCGGGCAGACGATGCGCAGGGGGAGACCGGGGAATCCGGCCCCGGTGCCCACGTCTATCACCCGGGCCCCGGCCTGAAGTTCGGCGCGGGGCAGGACCAGCAGGCAGGAGAGGGAATCCAGGAAATGGCGGACCTGGACGCCCTCATAGTCTGTGATGGCGGTCAGGTTGAACCGCCGGTTCCACTCCACCAGTTCCTCGTAGTAGGTCTGGAAGAGGGCCAGGTGAGTCTCTTTCAGGGTGATGCCCAGTTCCCGGGCGCCGCGCAGGAGTTTGTCCATAGCGTATCGCTAATCGCTAATCGCGTATCGCGTATCGCGTATCGCGTATCGCTAATCGCGTATCGCTAATCGCGTATCGCTAATCGCGTATCGCGTATCGCTAATCGCGTGTTGTGGAACGGTTAGCGGATCCGCAGGGTCTTGCGGAAGTTGGTGATGGCACGGATCAGATGGTCGCCCTCCTCGTACAGACGGGTCAGCGTGGGCTGATCAATGTATCCCCGGTCCAGGGCCAGGAATAACCCGCCGACCACTTCGGAGACAGAGCCGTTAGAGATACCCAAGTACCGGCTGAACTGCGCGTCTGTATCCTGCCCCGCACCTTCGGCAATGTTCAAAAGAACGGAGTTCGCCGCCCGATTCAACTGGTCTGCCAGGGCATATCGCTCGTGGGCTGGAAAGCGGGCCGTCACCTCATAGATATGGGCCACGAACTGTCGCGCCAGCGCCCATATCTCCAATCCCTCAAATCGGAATGGCATACTCCCTCCAAACAGCCCGCGATGGTAACTACCTACGTGTCGACTAAAGTCGCCCGCCATAGGCCTTCGGCCTCCGGTCGGCCTTCGCCGACCGGGGGCATCGGCGCAGGCCGACGCCCGACACAGCGTGCCCAGGGAGGCTGATTTCTAATCAGCGCAAGCGGCAGGCCAGCCGGGTAGGTAGTTACCCGCGATGTACGATAAGCGATTCGCGATTCGCGATAAGCGATATGCGATTCGCGATTCGCGATATGCGATATGCGATATGCGATTCGCGATTCGCGATAAGCGATATGCGATATGCGATATGCGATTCGCGATTCGCGATAAGCGATACGCGATTCGCGATATGCGATACGCGATTCGCGATTCGCACTGTTCACGGTTGGGGTGTCGGGGTGGGCAGGGCCTCGGGCGGGAGCGGGGTCAGCGGGAGGCCGAAGTACGCCTCCACCACCTGCCGGGCCATGGGCGCCGCCACCGTGGAGCCCTCCCCGGCGTTCTCCACGACCACCGCGAAGGCAATCTGGGGGTTATCCGCCGGGGCGAAGCCCGTAAACCAGGAGTGAGGTTCTTTCCCTGGATTCTCCGCCGTCCCCGTCTTGCCGGCGACGGGAATGCTCATCCCCAAGAACCGATGGGTAGCCGTGCCGATGGGGGCCGTCGTGACGCCCGCCAGCGCCTCCCGGATGACCGCCAGATTCTCCGGGGAGACGGGAAGGGTGCCCATCGCCTCCGGCTGAAAGACCACTTCCGGCTCCGTCCCCGCCGCGGCGATGCGGGCCACCACGTAGGGCCGGTAGAGGGTGCCGCCGTTGGCGACCGCCGCCATCATCCGCGCCACCTGCAGCGGTGTCGCCAGGAGATCCCCCTGCCCGATGGCCAGGTTGACCGAGTCCCCGGGCCACCACGAGGTCCCATACGCCGCCTGCTTCCAGGCCGGGTCGGGCATCAGGCCCGGCGTCTCCGGGATGCCCACCAGACCGGTGGCGACCCCCAACCCAAACGCCCGCCCGAAAGAGGGGAGCAGATTGGGGTCCATCCGGTCCAGCGCCTGCCCCACAGTGAAAAACGTCGTGTTACAGGAAGCGGTTAGCGCATCCTTCAGGTTGATGTTCCCGTGGGCCTTCCAGCACTGCTTCTGGTATGCCGCCCCCATCCCTTCCCAGTACCCGGGGCACCAGAATGGGCTTTCCGACGTCAGCCCGCCTCTCTCCAGACCCGCTGCCATGGTCACCACCTTGAAGACCGAGCCGGTGGGGTAGGCCCCCTGGGTGGCCCGGTTCAGGAGGGGACGGTCACGGTTGGAGAGGACGGCCACGCGCTCCAGCATACTCCCCGGTCCCACAAACACGTTCTGGTTGAAGCCCGGACCGCTGGCCATGGCCAGCACCGCCCCGGTATGGACGTCCAGGACGACGATGGCCCCGCGCCGGTCCCCCAGAATTTCCTCCACCTTCTGCTGGAACTCCCGGTCCAGGGTCGTATAGAGGGCCCGGCTGGGAAGGGCGTCCCGCTGGGCCAGAATCCCCAAGGTCTGGCCCGTGGCGGACATCAGGTAGAGGGTGCCGCCGTGCCGTCCGGCCAGGTACATCTCCCCCCACGCCTCCAGCCCGGCGACACCTACCCACTCATCGCCGCGATAGCCCTGGCGCCGGTACGCTTCCGCCTGCTCGGCCGGGATAAGCCCCACCCAGCCCACGACGTGGGGTGCGATACCGTCTCCCCAGTAGACCCGTCCCGGCTTCTCCCGCGCCTCAATCCCCGGCGTGCTCAGCAACAGGTCGGCATTGTCTATGCTGATCTGGGCCGGGATGTCGGCGACCGGAGTCCACCAGTCGGCGGGGCGTCCGGCGTAGCGGGCCTGAATCGCTTCGGGCGCAAGCCCCGTCAGCCGGGAGAGGACGGCCAGGACCGCCCCCTCGTCCCGAATCCGGCTGGGGACGACGCCCACGGTGACAATCTTCCCCTCCGCCGCCAGCGCCCGGCCGTTGCGGTCGTAGATGTTGGCCCGGGCGGGGATGTGGTAGTCCATATACAGGTAATTCGCCTCCCCCAGTCCGGGCCAGATGAGGTCGCCGGAGCCCTCCACCCACCAGTGCCCGTCCTGCAGGGTCAGGGAGATGACCGTGTCGGTGACCAGCGTTCCCACCAGCGCGGTCTCCCAGGAGAGGCGGGCGGCAGCCTGGGCGTGGGGGCCGTCCTGTAAAACAGCCTGGATGACGGCGGTGGCGGTGAGGACGGTGGCGGTCTGGACGGCGGCCTGGTAGCGGGCGGCAAACTGGTCCGGGGGGACAGCGGCCTGAACGGCGGGCGAGAGGAGGGCGTACATCCCGCCGGTATCCCCCTGCTCCCAGGCCGCCAGGAAGGTCGCTGCCACCATCTCGGGGGTTTCGGGGACCGACGTGGGGGTTGGGGTGGGCGGAACCGGGGTCGGGTCGCCCGTCGGGGAGACCGGCCCGCGACAGGCGGCCAGCAGGATGATGACGGTCAGCCAGAGACGCCGTATTCGTTTCACGGTCAGAATTATAACCGGATTGGGGGATGGGAGCAAATGGGATTCTCCACGAAGGGTACGAAGAGCACGAAGGATGATTTTGTAGTCCTTCGTGTTCTTCGTGGATCCAAATTTGACTTTTCCCCGCTTTGGGATACAATTTCCACAAAAGGGGGGAGCATGGACGGTTTCCATGAATACGACCGCTACGATGGCCTCGGACTGGCCGAACTGGTCCGCCGAAAAGAAATCTCCCCGGCCGAACTGGTAGAAGAGGCGATTCGCCGCATAGAGACGGTCAATCCCCAGATCAACGCCGTCATCCACCCCATGTACGACCTCGCCCGCCAGCAGGTGCAGCAGGGGCTGCCTGAGGGGCCGTTCCGGGGCGTCCCCTTCCTGCTGAAAGACCTGCTGGTCTACTACGCCGGAGTCCCCACCCGCAGCGGCAGCCGCTTCTTTCGGGACTTCGTCCCCGACCACGATAGCGAAATCGTCCGGCGATACCGCCAGGCCGGGGTGGTGGTCCTGGGCAAGACCAACACGCCGGAACTGGGGCTGGTACCCTACACGGAGCCCGTCCTCTTCGGGCCGTCCCGGAACCCCTGGGACCTCTCCCGCACCACCGGCGGGTCCAGCGGGGGTTCGGGGGCAGCAGTGGCGGCCCGCCTGGTCCCGGTCGCCCACGGCAACGACGGCGGCGGCTCCATCCGCATCCCGGCCTCCTGCTGTGGCGTCTTCGGGCTCAAGCCGACGCGCGGCCGCACCCCCATGGGCCCCGACATCGGCGAGGCCTGGCGCGGGATGGCCATCAACCACGTCCTCACCCTCTCCGTGCGGGATAGCGCGGCCATGCTGGACGCCACCGCCGGGCCGGACGTCGGTGCTCCCTACATCATCCCGCCGCCCCAGCGCCCGTTCCTGGAAGAGGTCGGGCGGGACCCCGGTCGGTTGCGCATCGCCTTCACCGCCCGGCCGCTCCTCCCCGGCACCGTCCACCCGGACTGCGTCCGCGGGGTGGAGGAGACGGCGCGGCTGTGCCAGGACCTGGGCCACATCGTGGAGGAGGCGGCCCCCCAGATAGACGGCCACACCTTCGCCCGCGACTTTCTGACCATGGTCTGCGCCGAGACGCGGGCAGATATTGAGGAAGGGGAACCTCTCACCGGGCGGAAGGCCCGCTACGGGGAGTTTGAGCCGGCCACCTGGGCGCTGGGGCTTCTGGGGCGGCAGATTTCTGCAGGCGAGTATTCCTGTGCCCTGCGGGCACTTCAGCGCGCGGCCCGTCAGGTGGGACAGTTCTTTGAGACGTACGACGTCCTCCTGACCCCCACGCTGGCGACGCCGCCGATGGAGATCGGATGGCTGCAGCCCACGGGGGTGAAGGCCTTCGCGCTGAAACTGCTGGGGTCGTTGAACGCGGGCGCGCTGCTGAACAAACTGGCGGGGATTGAGGCGCTGGCGGAGGAGGTCTTCGCCTTCATCCCGTTCACGCCCGTTTTCAACGTCACGGGGCAGCCCGCGATGTCGGTGCCGCTGGTGTGGAACGACGCGGGGTTGCCCATCGGGATGCACTTCGTGGCCCGCTTCGGGGAGGAGGCGACGCTCTTCCGGCTGGCGGCCCAGTTGGAGAGGGCCCGCCCCTGGTTTGACCGTCGCCCGCCGGCAAGCGGATGAGGCGGGAGATTTTTCTGCGGCGGCTTCGCCGCCGCAGAAAAATCTCCCTGATTAATCCACATTAGGAGGAGGGAAATCATGAAACGCCTGTCGCCTGTCCTGCTCGTGCTGATGGCCGTCCTGTTGGTGACGGCCTGCAAGCCCCCCGCCACCCCGGCCGCGGACAAACTGGCCGAGGTGCTGGCGCGGGGCACGATCATTGTCTCCACCGACCCGGCGTATCCGCCGCAGTCGGAACTGGTGGAGGGGGCCCAGCGGCTGGCCAACACCAAGTGCACCTCCGACCAGCGCACCGCCAACGAACTCAGTGGCTTTGATATTGAGGTCACCAAAGAGGTGGCCCGGCGGCTGGGGGTGGAGGCCTGCTTCGTCACCCCCAACTGGGACCTCATCGTCGCTGGCGGCTGGGCCGACCGCTGGGACATCAGCATCGGCTCCATGACCATCACCCCCTCCCGCATGGAGAAGCTCTACTTCAGCCAGCCCTACTACACCACCCCGGCGGCCTTCTTCGTCCACAAGGACAACACTACCTTCCAGAAGCCCTCCGACCTCTCCGGCAAGCGCATCGGCTTCGGCACCGCCACCACCTACGAGTACTACCTGGAGGGGATTCTGGAAATCCCCGGCGAGAAGTTTGAAGTGGTGGTCCAAAACCCGGTCCTCAAGCCCTACGACACGGACCTCTTCGCCCTGCAGGACCTGGCGCTGGGGGACGGCGTGCGGCTGGATGCGGTGCTGACGGCCCAGCCCACGGGGGCCGGCGCCATCGCCGACGGCCTGCCCATCAAGCAGTTGGGCGACCCGGTCTTCTTTGAGTACCTGGCCGCCGCGGTGGACAAGGCCGCCGGGAAAGACCCGGTGCCGCTGGTCAAGAAGGTCAGCGAGATCATCCTGCAGATGCACGCCGACGGCACGCTGGCCAAACTCAGCCAGCAGTTCTACGGCCTGGACCTGGCCAGCCCGGCCGCCGGGTTTGACCTGAACGCGCTGAAGCAGTGGTAGGGGAGTTGCGGCGGCGGCCTTCGGCCGCCGCCGCAAACCCCAACTCCTGTGCCGACTCAAGTCGCCCGCCGCAGGCCTTCGGCCTCTGGTCGGCTTGCGCCGACCAGAGGCGTCGGCGCAGGCCGACGCCCGGCACGGCGTGCCCGGGGAGGCTGATTTCCAATCAGCGCGGTGAGGCGTGCCCAGGAGGGTTGATTTCCCCTCTGCGCGCGGCGGGCGGGTAGCCATCACTCAGGAGAAGCATTATGGAAGTTACAAACGTGCCATTATCCCCGGAATCCGACCCGGACCTGGCCGTAGGATTGGCGCTGGTCCGCAAAGCCCGCCGGGTCCGCCTGATAGAGACGGCCAAAGTGGGCGTCGTCTGGCTGGTCCTCCTGGCCATGTTAACCACCGGGCTCTTGCAACTCCGCTTTGAACCCCAATACGTCTTCCGGCACGCCAATTTCGTCCTTCAGGGAGTGGGGACGACCATCGGGGTCTCCCTGGTTTCCATCCTGTTCGCTTCGGTGCTGGCCCTTTTCGGCGCCCTGGGACGGCTCTCCCGCAACCCCATCGCCCAGGGCATCTCCGGTTTTTATATTTCGGTCATCCGGGGGACTCCCCTCCTCATCCAGGTCTACTTCATCTACCTGGGCCTGCCCCAAATCGGCCAGCAACTGAAGGCCCTGGGGTACCCCCAACTGGCCGACGTGTTCACCCTGAGCGAGATTCAAGCGGGCATCCTGGCGCTGAGCCTGAACTACGGCGCGTATATGACGGAGATTTTCCGCGCCGGCCTGCAGGCGGTGGGGCACGGGCAGTACGAGGCCGCCGCCGCGCTGGGGATGACCCGTTGGCAGATGCTCCGCCGCATCATCCTCCCCCAGGCCATCCGGATCATTATCCCGGATGTGGGCAACCAGTTCATCGCCATGCAGAAAGACTCGGCGCTGGTCTCCCTGATGGGGGTCTGGGAAATCACCTTCCGGGCCAACCGCCTGGCCCGTAAGGACGCCAAATTCATTGAAATGCTCCTGGTGGCGGCGACGCTTTACTGGATTCTCACCGTCGTCTCCTCCTGGCTGCAAAGTCGTCTGGAGAAACGGATGGCCCATGCATACGAACGGTAACCCCATCGTCCGTGTCCAGAACCTCCACAAGTGGTTCGGCCTCCTCCACGTCCTGCGGGGCATCTCCCTGGAGGTCTACCCGCAGGAGGTGGTGGTCATCATTGGCCGCAGCGGATCCGGCAAGTCCACCTTCCTGCGATGCCTCAACCTGCTGGAGGAGCCAACCAGCGGTCGGATAGAGATTGATGGGATTGCTGTGGAGGCCGCTAACGGCGAACTTCTCCCCGAATCCCGTGCCCGGGCGCGGGACCTGCGCTTGAAGACGGGGATGGTCTTCCAGGACTTTAACGTCTTCCCCCACAAGACGGCATTGGAGAACGTGATTGAGGCACCGGTAGTTGTAAAAGGGATGCCGAAGGAGCAGGCAGTAGAGAAGGCCCGGGAACTGCTGCGCAAAGTGGGGCTACTGGATAAGCAGGATGTCCACCCCATCCGCCTCTCCGGGGGGCAGAAGCAGCGGATTGCCATCGCCCGCGCCCTGGCCATGGAGCCGAAGGTCATGCTCTTTGACGAGCCCACCTCGGCGCTGGACCCGGAACTCATCGGCGAAGTGCTGGCAGTGATGAAGGACCTGGCCCTGGAAGGGACGACGATGATCATCGTCACCCACGAGATGGGCTTTGCTCACGAAGTCGCCGACCGGGTCATCTACATGGAAGCGGGCATGCTGGTGGAGGAGGGCCCGCCAGACCAGATTTTCACCTGTCCTCAGGATCCCCGCACCCGCCAGTTCCTGGCCCGGATTATTGAGAGCGGGCGTCTGGTGTAGGGGCGACTCTTGCGGTCGCCCCAGGGGGCAGGGGCAAGCCCTGCGGTTGCCCGGTGTAGGGGCGCCCTTGCGGTCGCCCCAGGGGGCAGGGGCAAGCCCTGCCCCTACTGGTTCTGCGATGAATCCGCATACCCGAAAACTGCTCCGACTCTCCGTTCACCCCGGCTCCCCGCCGATGTGGTTCCTCCCCCTCTGGGCGACGGTCTGCGGCGCGGTGGCCGCCGCTGCCAACCCGCCGACCCTGGTCGGCATCGCGCGGCTGATGCTGGCGCTGTTCCTGGTGGAACTGGGTTGGGGGGAACTCTGGCTGGCCGTGGTGGCGACTGACTGGGCCACCCCGCTGGGCCGCTGGCAGCGGTGGAAGCATGAGCCTTCCCACCCCTCCACCAGCAGTGCCGCTACCGGGAGGGAAAACGAACCCGCCCTCCCCTATGCCCGCCCCGGCTCCCCAGCAGACCATCTGGGTCGCTGGCTGGCCCAACTGACCTCCTGGGGGCGGATGGTCCTCCTCCCCCTGGCGGGTCCGGCTCTGGGAAGCGCGCTGGTCGGCCTTCTGCTCTCCCTGGCGCTCTCGGCTGTACTGGGCCGGGATTTTTTCCTGCTCACATTGGGCATCCTGGCCTCTGCCCAACTGGTCGCCCTCGCCTCGGGGGGGCATGGGGGGGCTGGTCCCGGCGCGGGGCTGGCCTTCCGGGTGGGGCTGGGCTGGCTGGCCGGCCACCTGGTCTTCGCTCCCCTCGCCCTTCCCTCGGCGGCCCTGGCGGGAGCGCTCTCCCTGGCCGCATCCGGCACAGAGGATTCTCCGAGAACCCTCCGCCGGGCCCTCTGGGTCGGCGGCTACCTGGCCGCACTGCTCCTCCTGATCGCGATCCACCGCCCCCTGGCGGTTCCCTTCGTCGCTTTTCTGGCCCTGCCGCCACTCCTGACCAATACTACTGAGGGCGCCCCCGGCTGGCTCCGGCGGTATGGATTCTGGCTGGCTGCCGCCATGCTCCTATCCGCATCGGCGCTGTAAAAACGGGACACGGATGAACACAGGTTTTAACGGATCAGCGCGGATAAAAATCCGTAAAAACCCATACCATCCGTGTCCACCCGTGTCCCATTCAATCTCTTGCACTCTTGCACTCTTGCACTCTTGCAATCTTGCATTCTCGCATGCCCTGGCTCTGGATTCTGATCGGCGTCATCCTGCTGGCGGCCTTCCTCTACTGGCAACTGGTCATCGCCGAGGGGTCCTACCTGGGCCCCCGGGTGGTGGCCTTGCTCTACGACTGGGCTGCCTCCGCGTACGAACGGATCAAGGGATTTGACCCCGAGACGGAACAGTGGTTTCTGGGCCTGCCGCTGGCGATGGCCCTGGAGCGAATTCCTGAGCCGTTCGTGCTGGACGTGGGCACGGGGACCGGGCGGCTCCCCCGCGCACTCTGTTTCCAGCCCCGCTTCCAGGGGCAGGTGGTGGGGGTGGACCTCTCCCGCCGGATGCTGGCCCACGCCGTCCACCTGCTCCGCCCCTACGCCGACCGGGTGACCCTCATCTGGCAGGACGCCCGGGTCCTCCCCTTCCCGGATAACACTTTTGACGCGGTCACTTCTCTGGAGATGCTGGAATTCACCCCCAACCCACGCGAAGTGCTTGGGGAGATGGTGCGCGTCCTGCGGCCGGGGGGCGTCCTCCTGGTGACCAACCGGGTGGGTCGAGATGCCCTGTTCTTGCCGGGCCGGGCCTTCCCCCGCCAGAAGTTCGCGGCTCTTCTGGACGGACTGCCGTTGGAGAACGTCCGGACTCAGTACTGGCAGGTGGACTACGACCTGGTCTGGGCGCGGAAAACGGGGAGGCCGGTAGGGGGCGGCGTCCGGCCGCTGGGGGAGGTCCTGCGCTGCCCGGGTTGCGGCCAGACGGGGATGGTGGAGGCAGACCGGGCGTACCGCTGCCCGCACTGCGGACGGGTCTGCCCGGTGGCCCCTGACGGCGTGGTGGAAATGGCCGGGAAATGACGGAGGCGGTCAACCCGGGGGTGACCGCCTCCGTTTATCGCCACCAGTTTATGGCAAGAAGAACGTGCCAGACACTTCTGGAAGTGCCTGGCACGTTTGGATCGCCACCGTTTATGGCAACAGGACCGGACGCAAGGCGGGAGCGTACCGGTCTATGATCTCCGGCGTGATGGCGTTGGCCCGGCAGATGTCCCGATACAGGTGGGCCGACGGGCGGTACGTTCGCCGTCCGGTCTCCGGGTCCAGTTCTATCAGCCCGAAGCGCAGCGTCCACCCCTCCGCCCACTCAAAGTTATCCACCAGCGTCCAGTGGTAGTAGCCCATGATGGGGACGCACCCCTGCAGGACACGCCAAAGACGGTGTAGATGCAGGATGATGTAACGGGGACGCTGGTCGTCGTCGGCATCGGGGATGCCGTTTTCGGTGACGTAGATGGGCAGCCCCAGGTACGAGAGCCGCTTCAGCGCGCGTGCCATGCCGTCCGGGTAGAACTCCCCGTAGCCGCCGTCCAGCAGTTCCGCGTCCGGGGCATGGAGATTGCGGCCGAACATAGACTCGGGATGGCGGCGGTCAAAAGCGACCAGGTCGCGGGTGTAGTAGTTCAGGCCAATCCAGTCCAGGGTCCCGCGCAGTCGCCAGGCGAAACCGAAGCCCAGGGGGAAGAGCCAGCGCCCCCGGGTCGGGGCGGCCAGGAAGGCCTCGTTGTACCCCCGGTCCTGCAGGCCCGCGACCCAGCGGTCCAGCAGGGAGCGGAGGTTGGCGGGGTCAAAGATGCGCAGGTTGTGGGCGAATCCCACCCGGGCCTGGGGCTGGAGCGCGTGGATGCGGCGGTAGGCGAGGGCGTGGGCGCGCATCAGGTGCCGCCCGGCCCGCATCCCGGCGCGGAAGTCCTGTTTCCCCGGCGGGAAGACCCCCGCCAGGTAGCCCATGTAGACGTAGACGTTGGGTTCGTTGACCGTACACCAGAGGTCGCAGAACTCCCCCAGCGCCTCCACCACCCGGGCGACGTAGCGCTCAAAGAAGAAGACGGCCCGGGGGTTCTCCCACCCGCCCATTTCGGCCAGCCACAGCGGGTTGGTGAAGTGGTGCAGGGTGACCATAGGCTCCAGCCCTCGTTCCCGCAGGGCCCGGAGCATGGCCCTGTAGCGGTCCAGAGCGGCGTCGTCAAAATACCCCTCGCGCGGCTCCACCCGGGACCATTCCACCGAAAGGCGGTGGGCGTTCTGGCCCAGTTCGGCGGCGCGGTCAAAATCCGCCTCGGCGTTCTCCCACCAGTTACAGGCCAGCCCCGACCTGTGCCCCTCTTTGATCCGGCCCTCTTCCTGCTCCCAGGCCCACCAGTCGTTGTTCGTGTTGTTCCCCTCCACCTGGTGGGCGGCGGTGGCGGTGCCCCAGCGAAAGTCGGCGGGGAAGTGGAAGGTCGCTTCTGGCATGACAACCTCCAGCGGGTCAGTTCTGGGCCGCGCCCTGACGGGCGAAGACGCCGTACCGCTTATCCGTCTTGCTGATGTGGGTGTACAGCCACGAGAACAGGAAGGCCACCAGGTCCCGGACGGCCTTCCGGTCGCCCGCTTTGTGCCTCTCCATCGCGGCCGTGTACTCCCGCCGGAACATGGCATGGGTCTCCCGATGGGACGCCAGTTCGGGATACCCGATTTGCTCCATGAACGCTTCTTCGGCGGAGAAGTGGAAAACGGTGTAGCGGTCTACGCCGTCAAAAAGACGGCGGATGCCCTCTTCCCGCTCTCCCCGCTCCACGGCGTCGTAGAACTCGTTCAGCAGGGCAATCAACTGTTTGTGCTGTTCGTCCATTTCCGGGATGCCGGTGCTCAGGTCGTCGGTCCATTCTATTTTCATCGCTCCCTCCGTGTTGGGGCAGGGGTAAGCCCTGCCCCTACATGGGTGTGTCCCAGAATTGTCGAGCAACCCCACTGCAGGGGTTCGCTGCGCCCTCGCTCGCCTTTCCTAAAATTTGGCCTTTTCGCCCCTGGCCTTTTCGCCCGTAGGGATAAAGAAAATATATTTTTCATTGCGACGGCTTCGCCGCCGCAATGAAAAATATATTCTTTTTATTCCCGTCGGCCCGCCAGGGGCGTCTTTAAAATCTTCTTTTCTGTCCTCCGGGCTGAATCGGACGCCCCCGACAAAATCGGGACACACCCCCTACATCCCTTCCAGATGGGCCGTATCGTTGATACACACCAGGCGAGGGCGGGTGATGTGCGGGGCCTGGGGCAACGGGTCAAAGGCCACCACCGTCAGCGAGGCCGGCGAGGCCGGCAACCGACGGAAGAGGTCTACCGGCAGGCCGATGTAATGGGCCACCGCCAGCCGGATGGGGTCGGCGTGGGAGACGACGGCGACGGTCTGGTCGGGGTGGGTGGCCCGAATCTCCTCCAGCGCGGAGAGAAAGCGAATCTGTACCTGCCACGAGGTTTCTCCTCCGGGGAACGGGACCCAGGCCGGGTAGATGCGCAGAGGAAGCCAGTACGGGTCTTCCCGCAGGCGGTCCGTCGGCTGACCGCTCCACTGGCCGCAGTCCACCTCGTGCAGACCGGGGTGAATGCGGACCTCCAGTCCGTGCCGGTCGGCGATGAACCGGGCCGTCTCCTGGGCTCGCTCCATAGGGCTGGAGTAGACAGCGGCCAGGTCGGTGCGGGCCAGCCGGTCTGCCAGCGCCGCTGCCTCCGCCCGGCCCTGTTCGTTCAGATGGACGCCGGGCATCCGGCCGCCCATTCGGTGTTCTTTCAGCAAGTCGTTGCTGGCATGCCGGATAAGGAACAGCGTCGTGGTCATGTCCCCTCCTGGAAAGCCGGTTCGTAGGCGGTGATGGCAGCGCGCCAGCGGTCGGGGATGGGGACGGAGCGGCCGGCGGCGTAATCGTAGCAGACCTGGACAGTGCGGGCGGTGGCGACCAGTCGCCCGTCGCCCCCTTCCATCCGGTACTCAAAGACGAAACTGGAATTGCGCATTTCGCTCACCCGTACCCAGATGGTCACCCGCTCGCCCAGGGAAAGGGGAGCGTGGTAGGTACAGGCGGCCTCCGCCAGGATGATGCCCACGTCCTGAAGGCTCTGGAAGGCCAGGCCCAGTTCCTGCAGGTACTTCATCCGGGCGTATTCCAGATAGGAGAAGTAGACGGCGTTGTTGACATGGCCCAGCGCGTCCAGGTCGCGCCAGACCACTTCCAGCGTGGTGGAGAAACGGAACGACGGTTCAGGCATACTCAACTCCTTAGGGGATGATGTAGAAGTTGACCTCGTCGGTATCCAGGTCCAGAGTGCAGACCGAAGAGGGTTCCCACCGCATAGCGCCCAGCGCGCCGGGGTTGATGACCCGGGTGGGCCCGCGGCGTTCATCCCGGTGCCGGTGGGTGTGGCCGTGGAACACGTAGGTGTACGTGCCGGAGGTGATCAGAGAGCGCAGAGCGTGGCTGTCATCGCCATGAACCAGAACGATGGAGCGGCCGTCCAGCGTCAGGGTGTGCAGAAGGGCCAGCCGTCCGCCCTGCAGGGCATCCACTGCCTCCCTCAGGGCGGGTATCCGCTCCCGGTTCCCCTGGGCAAAGTAGACGGTGAAGCCCTCCAGTGCCTGCACCACGGCGGGCCCGCAGACGTCGCCGCAGTGGAACAGAAGGGAGATGCCCTCGGCAGCGAAGAGGTCGCAGGCTTTCCGGACCGCGTTCAGATTGTCGTGGGTATCGGATAGGATGCCGATTTTCATGGCACCAACCGCGATTGGGAATGGGTGGGGTACTCAGGTTTCTCCCCGGTGATGGCAGGTATTATACCATCCCCTTTCCTTCGCGCCAATCCCAAGGGCCTATCTAAAGGATGTTCTCCACCCGTGCGATTACCTGACCGCGCCATGATAGAGAGATGGGGTCTTGCGGCGGCCTTTGACCGTCGCAAAACCCCATCTCTAACTTTTCTTCACCGCCGGGCAGGATGGGCCGGGGCGGGCCAATGGCCCGCCCCGGCCCTCATCTCCCCATCACTCGTATCGGAGCGCAGCCACAATATCCAGCCGGGCCGCCCGCCGCGCCGGCAGCACCGCCGCCCCAACGCCGATGAGCAGCCCCACGGCCACCGCCAGCAGAATGCCCGCATACGGGAAGTAGTAGGGCATCACGAAGCCGCTCACGTCCATCCCCTGCATCAGGACGTACCCCAGCCAGAGGCCCGCCAGAATCCCGAAGGCCGTCCCCAGCGCGCCCAGGAGCAGACTCTCCGCCACAATCATCCGCCGCACCTGCCGCCGCGTGCTCCCCACCGCCCGCAGGACGCCGATCTCGCGCGTCCGCTCCATCACGTTGATTGTCAGCGTGTTCACCATCGCCAGAAGCGACGGCAGCGCGAACATCACCATAATCACGTTCAGCAGGGAGATGCTCCGGTTGAAGGCCCGCTGCTGCTCCTCCCGGAACGACCGCCACTCCGTCAGCACGAAGGACGGGTACCGCCCGACGATTTCCCGTAACTTCGCCTCCACCGCGGCCATGTCGGCGTCCTCCGCTGCCTCCACCATCACCAGCAAGTCCGCCGTCTGGTGGAAGTCTCGCTCCAGGTTGGCCTGGGAGATGTAGCCCGTGGCCAACTTGGCGTTCAGGTAATCGGAGCCGACGCCGACCACCCGGTACTCCCGCTTCCCCTCCGGCGTCTGAAGGGTCAGGACGTCCCCCACCCGGACCTGCCACTGAGCGGCGAAGACGCCGTTGACGATGATCGCCCGCTCCCGACCCAGCGCGGCGAAGGCTTCCTGGGGGTCGCCGTAGCGGAAGACCAGGCCGGAGAGGCGGGGGTAGGTCTCCGGGTCCACGCCGACCACCTGCAGTGTTGCACCGTCCACGGCCGCCGTGCCCAGCCGCAGGGTCGTTGCGCCGGTCACGCCGGGGACCGCCCGGACGGCCTCCACCAGTTCCGGCCCCGCGCCGACGTTCCCCCCGCCCAGCACCAGCGACGCGGGCATCAGCAGGAAGTCGGTGTGCAGCGAGTGGTCCAGGTAATTCATAAAGCCGTCAAAGAGGGAGGAGACCATCCCGGCCAGGGCCAGGATCATCGCCAGACCGACCATCAGCGCCGAGGCGGTGACGGCGGCCCGGTTGGGCTGCCGGGCCAGGTTCCCCTCCGCCAGCCGTCCCTCGCGGGCGAAGAGGAGGGCCAGCAGGCGCCCGAAGAGACGGGCCAGCGGGCTCACCAGCGCGGGGGCCACCAGCACCAGCCCGACCAGGAAGAGCAACGTCCCCAGCGCGGCCAGGTTGAAGTCCCCGATGAGGAGCGCCAGGGCCGCCAGGACCAGCAGGACCGCGCCCGCGATGCCCCGCCTGCGGGCCGCGCGCTCGTAGGCGCCGGGGACCACGGGCCGGAGCGCCTCCAGCGGCGTCACCCGCCCCGCCGAGAGCGCCGGCAGCAGCCCCCCCGCCAGCGTCGCCCCGATTCCCAGGACGACGGCGGTCAGCAGGTTGGGCAGGGTCAGGACCGGCGTGGTCGCCTCCATCCGCAGGTACTGCTGCATCGTTGGCCGGACCATCAGCAAGAGCAGCCAGGCCAGCCCGTAGCCGCCGACCAGCCCCAACGCCGTCCCGAAGACCCCCTGGAGCAGACTCTCCGCCAAGACCAGGCCGACGACGGTCCGCCGGGACGCGCCGACGGCCCGGAGCATCCCCAGGTCGTGCCGCCGCTCCACCACGACGGTGCGGAAGGTGTTCAGGATAATGAACGCGCCAATGGCCAGAGCCATCACGCCGAAGAGGGCGAAGGCAATCTCACCCATCTGCAGCGATGCCAGCAGTTCCTCCCCCATCTCCGGCGGCTCGGGCTTGAACGTGTCGCCCAGGGCCGCCAGGGCCGCCCTCTCCACCCCCTCCCGGTCCACCCCCGGCTTCACCACGGCCTCTATGACGTTGATCTGGCCGGGCATCCCCAGCAGTCGCTGGGCCGCCGGAAGGGGGACGTAGACCTCCTCCGTCCCCGGAAGGGAGGGCACGTCCAGAACGCCGACGATCTCAAAGTCCGTCGTGCCCGTCGCCGAAGGAAGCGTCAACGTGTCGCCGACGGAGAGGGCGAGTTTGTCCGCCAGTCCCCGCGAGATCACAATGGCGTTGCCGTCGTCGGGGGTCAGGAAGCGTCCCTCCCGCAGCGGGTAGTGGCGCAGGCGCGCCGCCACCTCCGGCTCCACCCCCACCAGCGTGAGGGCGTTCACCCCGGCCCGGCCCGCCAGCGCGGGCGGCAGCAGGACATTGCGGTGCAGGGAGCCCGTCACCCCGGCGACGCCGTCCACCCCTCGCACCACCTCCATCCAGTCGGCGGAGAACGTCCCCTCCGTCACGCTGGTGAAGATCAGGTCCACCTTGCCGGTCGTCGCCAGCACCGTCTGGCGGAAGGCCTGGGTCAGGGTGGGCAGAAGGGAGTTCATCCCGAAAAGGACGGCCACGCCGAAGACCACCGCCAGAGTGGTCAGCGCGGAGCGGAGTTTCCGGCCGCGCAGGTACCGCAGAGCCATCATCAGTTGCACGCGCATACTTTCCTCCCTGAAATCAATCAACCGCAAGGGCGCAAAGGACGCAAAGATTCCAAAAATTCTTTGCGCTCTTTGCGTTCTTTGCGGTTTCACAAGGCCTTTGCGGTTTCACAAGGCCTCCATTCGGGCACGGAGGGTCTGGGCCTCCTCCTCGCCGGTCCCGGCCAGGCGCGTCTCGTCTATGATGCGCCCGTCCTTCAGGAAGAGGATGCGGTCGGCGTGGGCCGCGACGCGCGGGTCGTGGGTGACCAGCAGAATCGTCCGCCCCCACTCCGAGGCGATGCGGCGCAGGAGCGCGGCGATCTCGTCGCCGGCGCGGGAATCCAGGTTGCCGGTGGGCTCATCGGCCAGGATGAGGTCGGGCTCGGCGACCAGCGCGCGGGCGATCGCCACCCGCTGTTGCTGCCCACCGGAGAGTTGGTCCGGACGGTAGTGGAGGCGGTCGCCCAGCCCCAGACGCTCCAGCCACTGGGCGGCCCGGTGGTGGGTCTCTGCGGGCCTCACCCCGTCCAGCAGGAGCGGCAACGCGGCGTTCTCCAGCGCGGTCAGCACCGGGATGAGGTTGTAGAACTGGAAGACGAAACCGATGCGGCGGCGGCGGAGCGCGGCCAGGTCGTCATCCCGCAAACCCGTCAGGTCGCGGCCATCCAGCAGGACGCGCCCCCCGGTGGGGCGGTCCAGCCCGCCAACGAGGTGCAAGAGGGTGGATTTGCCGCAGCCGCTGGGCCCCATCACAGCCAGGAACTCCCCCTGCTCCACAGCCATATTGACGTGGTCCAGGGCAACGACGGCAGTATCTCCGGTGCCGTAGATTTTGGTCAGGTTTTCGGTCTGGATGATGGGCATGGGTGACTCCTTTAAGGATGCAGGATGCAAGATGCAAGATGCAAGATGCAGGATGCAGGATGCAAGATGCAGGATGCAAGAGTGCAAGTTTGCAAGAAATGCGTGTAAATTCGTGGCTATGACGAACGGGTTTTGGGTGGGCGGCCGCGGGGGCGGGGCTCCGGCTGCGGGACAGGCTGCTGTCGGACTTCCTCCAGCCGGGCCTCCACCATATCCAGCCAGCGCAGGTCGGCCTCCAGGTGCATCACCACCTTGTCCAGGAAGAGGACATAGGCCAGTTCTCTCTGGGGGTCGGCCTCCATCCGCTGGCGGGTGAAGCGGTGCAGTTCCTGGTACAGGGTGGCCCGCTGGACCTGGATCAGGCGGTGCAGGTCGGTCCCCTCCACCAGCAGACCGACCATCAGTTTGACGAAGAACTCATCCCGCTGGTGATCGCCGACGACGCCAGCACGGAACCACTCATGGAGAGCCTCTCGCCCGGCCGGAGTGAGGGCGTAGATGCGCTTTTCCGGCCCGCCCTCTTTCTCCACACCGACCTCGGCCACCAGCCCGGCCTCGGCGAGCCGCTCCAGCGTGGCGTAGACCTGGCCTGGCTTGACCTCCCAGGTGTCCCGGCCGCCGACCAGTGCCTCAAAGGCGGCGCGCAGTTCGTAGCCGTGGCGCGGCTGTTGGGCCAGCAGTCCCAGAAGAGCATAGCGGACGGACATCGGGAAAAATAGTCTACGGGTGTTTAGTTTAGAGAAATTATACTACAAGTGAGGAGATTTGTCAAGGGGGATACGGGCAAGGAATCAGGAATCAGGTGACCGTCACCTGGCAGGTGACGGTCACCTGAGGGGGGCGGTCTACTCTACCTTATCGGCGACGGGGATTTCCAGCGGGCCCACGTCCTTCACCACCACGCGGATGCCCACCTGGTGGTTGCCAGGGCTCAGCGGGACCCCGCTGATCCGGAGCGTCACGATGGCCCCCAGGGGGAAGAGGACGGGGTTCTGCTCCGAGATGGCCCCGGCGGACACGACCGTCCCGTCGGGCTGGTGGATGCTCACCCTTTCCAGCGGCACCGCCTTCCCGTCCAGCGTCAACCCCTTGAAGCCCTGGATGACGCCGGGGGCGATGGTGTTCTGCAGGGAGAGGACGAAACCGTCCCCTTCGGCCCGCAAGGAGTTTTTGACGTAGAGTTTTTTGAGGATTGCAGGGGGTATGGCTGGCATGGTGTTCACTCCGTTAGATGATGAAAGGAAATAGCAACCGGTCCGATAATGACCGTCAGAGGCCGGAGCCGAATCTCCACGTCCCGAAGGGACTTGTACCCTTGAATCCGCACCCGGGTGATCATTTCTGTTCCCTCCAGCGCCAGCCGTAGGGGGTGCGTTCCAACCCCCGCCTTCGGGCCGCAATGGCCGACCGCTGGCGCAACTGGCGGAAGGCCCCGCCCCGGTCCATGAGCACTTTCCCCTCCGTCAGGATTTCATAGAAGAAGGGTTCTCCTTCCTCCACCCGAGCGATGGCCTCCTCCCAGGTCACCACCACGGGCTGGACAACCCCGTCGCTCCACTGGTAGACGGTCTGCCAGTCCGCGGGCTGTTCCAGAACCACCAGGACATCAGCGTCGCTGTATTGGGTAAAATCCCCCGTCGCCAGAGAACCGAAGAGCAACACCAGCCGGGGATTCAACAAACGCACCTTGTCCAGAAAGCGCTCCACCGAACCCCACTGAGGCGCGTCACGCCAGGTTTTGCTGGACAAACTGGAGGATGGCCTTCCCATATTCCACCGCCCGTTGTGCCGTCTCCCGGACAGTTTGGAAATCGGACACGGCTAAACACGGGTTTCACGGATCGGCACGGAGCAAAATCCGTGAAAACCCGTATTATCCGTGTCCATCCGTGTTCCATTTGAAAGATACAGACGATGCCGGACTCCGAACGGATAAAAAGTTACGGCTGTCCTTCTTTCGGCTTCACCTTTATCTTCACCACCTCGGACTCCGCGCGGTTACCCGCCGCATCGTAGACGACGGCACGGAAGCGCTGTTCGCCCACTTCTTTGATCCACCAGTTGACGTTGTAGGGCGGGATGGTGCGGACGGAGAAGGGTTCTGCCTCGTCATTGCGGTAGAACTCCACCCGCGCGATGGCGTAGTTGTCCTGGACGTCGGCGTTAACGTTGACCCACTCGTCCTTGCCAAAGGTGTACTCTTTGCCTGGCTCCGGGTTGGTCAGTTTCACCGTCGGCGGAGTGTGGTCCACCGTTACCTGGATGGCATACTGGCGGACGGCCTGGCTGTGGTCCACCACCGTCAACTGGATGGTGTAGAGGCCCTCAAAGCCCGCCACGTACCAGTACTCCAGGACGTTGTGGTCCACCTGGTTGTAGTGGTCGGGGCCGATCTGCACCCACTCGGTGGGGTTCATCCCCTGGCCAACGGCAATGCGGTAGAAAGCAAAATCGCCGCCTTTGGCGCTTCCAGTGATAGTGATGACGTCGCCGCCCACGTAGGCATACGGCTGCGGCTCGGTGATAATGACATCGGCGTCCGCCAGGACGGGGCCGTAGACGGTGTCGTACTCGGTGGGTGGGAGCGGGGGACGCTGGTCCTCGGGGAGGCTCGCCAGCCAGTCGGCCGCTTCCGGCGGATAGACCTCGTACACTCGCTCCTCACAGAGTTCGGGCGGGGTGAAGACGGTGCAGAGCCGCCCCGTCTCCCGATTGACCCGCAGTTTCTGGTAGAAGTTGCAACTGGGCTCGGGCTCCGTGCCCGGGATGAAGAGTTCCTTGGTGCGAGGGCATGGACAATCCGCAGTGGGGATTTCGCCGCTGGTGGCGCAGATTTCCCGCTCCACCAACCCCTCGGGACGCTGGAAGGGGAGAATCTCCAGGTCTTTATGCGCGTATTCCATTACGGCGTGCCAGATGGGCGCGGCGCCCTCGGAGCCGGGGAGGTTGGCCATTTCGGAGTTGTCGGAGTTGCCGATCCAGACGCCGGTGAGAATCTGGGGCGTGAAGCCGATGCACCAGTTATCCCGGAAGTCGTTGGTGGTGCCGGTCTTCGCGGCCGCTGGACGGTCGCCGGAGAGTTCCAGCGAGTTCGGGTGACCGAAGGCGGCCCAGCGGGCCTGCCGGTCGGAGAGGATGCTGATCATCAGGTAGGCCAGTTGCGGGGAGAGAATCTGCCGCTCTTCGGGCTTGTACTCATAGAGCACCCGACCGTTCCGGTCCTCCACCCGCAGGATGACGACCGGGTCCAGGTCCCGGTAACCGGGCCCCTTAGGGGTCGTGGGCTTTCCGATCATCTTCCCGTAGTTGGCGAAGACGGAGAAAGAGTAGGACATATCCAGCAGGCTCACCTCGCCACCGCCCAGGGTGAGGCTGAGGCCGTAGTACTCGGTCCCCCGGTCCAGGCTGTTGATGCCCATTTTGTGCGCGGTGCGGATGACGTTATCCACGCCTGCCAGTTGCAGCGCGGCGACGGCGGGGATATTGTAGGAGCGGGCCAGGGCCAGCCGCAGCCGTTGGGGGCCGTGATACTTCCGGTCGTAGTTTTCGGGGACGTATGGGGGCTGGCCCGGTTGCGGAAAGGCCGTCCGGACATCCCAGAAAAGTTGCGCGGCGGTGTATCCCTGGGAGAGCAGGGTCACGTAAGTGAACGGTTTGAAGGAGGAGCCGGGCTGGCGCAGGCCCAGCGCGGCGTTGTACCGCCCGGCGATGGCCTCGTTCCAGTAGTCCAGACTGCCCACCATAGCCAGAATCTCCGCCGTCCCGGGCCGCAGGACGACGACGGCGGCGTTGGTGACGTGGTGGTCTTTGCCCCGGCTGGCGGCCCGCAGGGGCGGGAGGTACTGGGCGGCCTCACAGCCGGAGGCCAGCGCCTCTTCTATGACCTTCTGCTCGTCCTCGCCGGAGAGACGGCGAATCTGGGCCCGGGCGACGCACTCCGCCTGTTGCTGGAGATTATAGTCCAGCGTGGTGTAGACCCGCAGGCCGCCCCGGTAGACCATGTCTGCGCCGAACATCTTCTCCAGTTCATTGCGGACGTAGACGGAGAAGTGGGGGGCCTTGAAGTTAAACTGTTCGGTGGGAGAGGCCAGCCGCCAGGGCTCCACCTTGGCCCTTGCCGCCTGCGCCTCGGCAATGCATCCCTGCCGGATCATCGCGTCCAGGACCAGGTTCTGGCGCCTGCGGGCCTCAATCGGGTCATCAAAGGGGTTCAGTTGAGGGAACTGGGGGATCGCGGCCAGCGTCGCTGCCTCTGCCAGGTTGAGTTCACTGGCATGTTTGCCGAAGTAGACCTGGGCGGCGGCCTCAATCCCGTAGGCCAGGTTGCCGTAGAAGTTAGTGTTCAGGTACCATTCCAGGATTTTCTCTTTGTCGTAGCGGCGGGTGATTTCCAGGGCCAGGAGGACTTCTTTGACCTTCCGGGCATAGTCCCGCCACTTCGGCCCTTCCTTGCTGACGACCCGCTCCTCGGGCGGGATGAGGACGTTTTTGATCAACTGCTGAGTGATGGAGGATCCGCCCTGGATTTGCTGGCCCCGGATGTTGGCCCAGAAGGCACGCAGGATGCCGCGCGGGTTGATCCCGGGGTTTTCCCAGAACGTCCGGTCTTCTATGGCGACAGTGGCGCAGATGAGATGTTCCGGCACCTCCTCCAGCGGCACCCAGACCCTGTCGCCCGCGTGAGGGTCAATAATCTCCCATAGCAGGACCTGCCCGGTCCGGTCGTAGATGCGGGTGGTCTCAAATTCCTGCTCCACAAACTCAATCTTTTCGGGGTCAGGCAACTCGCGGGCGATGGAGGAGTAGAGGGCCGCCGCGCCGCCGACGACGCCGGAGAAGGCCGCCAGGTTGAGGGTGATGGCGGCCAGCACAATGACGCCGACGACCCGCACCAGAGCGCCGGTGCCGGTACGGGCGCGGGTGCGGCGGCGCTGCTGGCGCTGGAGCGCGATCAGCCGAAGGGTACGAATCGGTGTCATCTAACCTCCTCCCGTGTCTCTTCTCCAGCAGCAGCCAATATGCCGGAGAGAACTCGCTCTGAGATTCGGAAACCTTGTGACTGTAGTGCCTTTATCAGCGGCCTGACCTCGCGAACCAGGCCACGCTTCTTCGCCCGTAACAGCAATCCTAATGTGCCAATTACGGGTATCCCCAGAGATGTAGCCATTCGGCGGGCGGACAGGTCATCCAGGATAATCTCGTCAGCACCCAACTCTACAGCCAAAGCAATGGCCTCTCGTTCGCCAGGCCCTAAACGCATAGCAGCCATTAGCGGGGCTAAAGGTTGCTGCAGGGAGACCTCTTCAACCCAGGCTGGCAGCGGTTCAGAGCCGAAGACTTCCCGCCGAACTGCTGGTGGGATGCGCACCTTTTCGGCCAGAGCGGAGAGCAGATGCAAATACCCTATTCTTTCCAAAGCAATGAACGGGCTGGAGTTCGCAACGACGAGCATGTTTTTTACATCTCCGCCCTACGGATCTCTTCGGCCAATTCAGTTTCATCCAGTTCGAAGAAAGGGATTCCCAGACGGGCCGCGTAGCGGATAAACTCAGTCCGTTCCATACCCAGCAGTTCCGCTGCCTTGCCGCTGGATATTTCCCGCCGACGGTATAATTCCAGCACAGCAATCTCTTTCACGGCCTGGTCAGGGTACTGGTAAAAGGGCCGGAAGAGTTCCCACAACTCGCGTTCCAGTTTTACGGTTATCGTTGCGCTCATAAGGGCTTCCCCCTGAGAGACTGCTTCCCTGCCAGTTCAGGTGCGCTTTTTCCAATAGTAGCAGAAAAGAGAAAAGTTGGCAAACTGCGTCAGGCGTGTTCCACTTCCCTACCGGTTCAGCCACTCCACCGTCGGCCGCAGGTCCAACTCGTCAATCAACTCGTTCAGTTCCCCTTCGGTAAGGGGGCGACCCTTGCCCGCGTAGGCCGTCAGGGCGGCCTCCAGCGCGTTGGTGCCGAAGGAGCGCCCCTCATACCGGGGCGTGGTGGTGATGACCAGTCGGGCCCCGCGCGCCCGCAGCATCTCCACGTTGTCGGCCGTGGTGGTGTTGGTCACCACCCACTTCCCCTCCAGGCTCTCGGGCAGGTACTTCTTCATAAACATAAAATCTCCGGCCAGCAGGTCCGATTGTTCCCAGAAGCGACGGTATTTCGGCTCGTGCTCTTTCTCCGTCCCCTCGCTGCCGTAGAAGAGCATGCTCATCGGGAAGCGGCTGACGAAGGGCATCAGCACCCGCGCGACCCGCTTGTAGTTGCGCAGGCCGCGGATAGGGATGGGGATGCCCAGGGCAATCATCAGGTCGCCGAAGATGACCTCGTCGGCGACCTCGCTGACGGCCTGGGCCAGCCCGATGCGGTCCACCGCCACCGGGACGAACGCGCGCCGGAAGCGGGGGGCCTCCTCCAGGAACGGTCGGGCCCGCTCAAAAACGCGCCGCTCCAATGTGTGCTTCAGCCCCCGGCCGTCCACCACCGGCGTCTGGCGGACGTCCTGGACCAGGTAGAAGGCGGCCCGTAGCGGGTACTCCCGGTCATCCAGGCGGATATACAGGTCCACCCCGCCAACGCCGAAAGCGTCCACTTTGCCGTCCAGTTCGGCAAAGAGGCGGCGCGCCTTCTCCACATCGCCGTCCGTGCCGACTCGCTCTATGGAGACCGGCTCGCCCCGAAAGGTGACGATCACCCGCTTGTCGCGGGAAGAACTCCCCAGGCTGATGCTGACCGCGCGTTTCATGGCATTCTCCTCCTGAAGACGACCAGGCTTGCGGCAGGGCCGCGACGTACTGAACCGTCCCCCGGCTCGTAGCACAGCCGCCGCTGACCATCCCACGGTACATTATCTCCCATTCCCGGCTGATGTCAAGAGCACCCGGGGATTTTGCGGCGGCGGCCTGCGGCCGCCGCCGCCCCCCTCAGAACCTCACTTGCCTCCTTTGCCGCTATCAGGTAGAATACAGGCGGCAGGGGGAGACCCTATGGGCGTGGTGGACGAAATCAAAGAGCGTCTGGACATCGTGGATGTCATCGGCGCCTACGTTCCCCTCCAGAAGGCGGGGCGGTACTACCGCGCCCTCTGCCCCTTCCACGCGGAAAAGACCCCCTCCTTCTACGTCTTCCCCGACTCCCAGCGCTGGCACTGCTTCGGCGCATGCGGCGAGGGTGGGGACATCTTCACCTTTGTGATGAAGCGGGAGGGCTGGGATTTCGCCACCGCCCTGGAGGAACTGGCCCGCCGCGCCGGAGTCGTCCTGCGGCCCCGCACCCCGGAACAGGCCCGGATGGACGAGAAAAACACCCGCCTGCAGGCCGCCGTCGCCGAGGCCGCCCGCTATTACCACCACCTGCTCCTCCACGCCCCCGAGGCGGCCCGGGCGCGGGAGTATCTCGCCCGTCGCGGCCTTTCCTCAGAGACCGTTCTTCGCTTCCAACTGGGCTATAGCCTGCCGGCCTGGGACGCGCTGCGGGCCTATCTGACCGGGCGCGGCTTCACTCCGGACGAACTGATTCGTGCCGGCCTGCTGGTGGAGCGGGAGGACGGTTCCACCTACGACCGCTTCCGTGACCGGCTGATGATCCCCATTCGCGACCCCCACGGAGCGACCGTTGGGTTCGGCGCCCGCACGCTGGAAGCCGACGGGGTCCCCAAGTACATCAACTCCCCCCAGACCCCCCTCTTTGATAAGGGACGGTTGCTCTTCGGCCTGGATATGGCCCGGGACGCCATCCGTCGGGAGGAGTGCGTCGTCGTCGTAGAAGGGTACATGGACGTGATGCAGGCCCATCAGGCCGGTTTCGGGAATGTCGTCGCCCAGATGGGCACCGCGCTCACCGAGACCCAGGTCCGCCTCCTGAAGCGGTACACCCGCCGCCTCATCCTGGCGCTGGACCCGGACGCGGCGGGCGTCCAGGCCACCCTGCGCGGCCTGGAGGTGGCGCGGGAGGCCATGGACCGGGAACTGACCCCCATCTTCAACCCCCGGGGGCTGGTGGGCTTTGAGCGACGGCTGGGCGCCGAAATCCGTGTCCTCACCCTCCCCGCCGGTCACGACCCCGACGACCTGATCCGCCAGGACCCGGACCGGTGGCCCGTCCTGATCCGGGAGTCCCTGCCGGTGGTGGAGTTCGTCCTGGGACAACTCCTCCGCCAGACGGACCTGGAGGACGCTAAAGGGCGGGCCCGGGTGGTGGAGGCGATGCTCCCTCTCCTGCGGGACGTGGGCGACCCGGTGGAGCGGGAGACCTACGCCCAGAAAGTGGCCCGCGCGCTGCGCCTGGATGCCCGTACGGTGCTGGCCCGCCTCTACGAGGCGGAACGTCAGGCCGCCCAGCGCACACCGGTCGTGGTGAGCCCCGAAGGGCAACGGGGTGGCATGATCGCCGACCTGGAGGGCTACTGTCTGGCGACGTTCCTGCACCAGCCCTGGCTGCTGGATGCGGTCAACCGGACCCTGGCGGAATGGGACATCCCGCCCCTCCGGCCCGGCGATTTCAACGACCCGGCCTGCCGGGCCGCGCTGGAGGCCTGGGAGGAGATGCTGGTAGAAGGCATTGCCGACCTGTCCCTGTTGCGGGAGCGGTTGCCGGGGGCCGTTATATTCCGGCTGGACGGTCTCCCAGAGCCGCCGTCCGACCTCTCCGACGAACAATGGTTGCGGGAGGGCATCCAGACTGCCCTGCGACTCCGGGAACGGAACCTCCGGCGTCGCAAGGCGGAATTGCGGGCACTGACCGAAGAGGCCCCGCCGCTGGAGGTGGACCGATACGGTCAGGCGCTGGAGGAAAACGCCCGCGCCCTCCTGCGGGTTCAACAGGCTCTGTACAATCGCTGCTGGGCACTCTCATCCACCGGGGTGGAGACGCCCTTCATTGAAGGAGAATCCCGATGACCCCGATGAATCGGGCCTCATCTTCCCCAAAAAGTACGCAGGACGAGAAACTCTTCCTGCCAGACGACCTGGTTCTGGACGAGTTGGCCCTGGAAGAGGAGCCAACGGTGGAAGAATTGGAAGACCTGGACCAACTGGAAACGCTGATGGAGTCGGAGGAACCGGCAGCGGACCCTGTCCGGGCCTACCTGTGGGATATTGGTCAGGTGGCCCTCCTGGAGCCGCACCAGGAGATGTGGCTCTCCACCATCCGGGAGGCCGCGACGTTTCTGGCGGATGCCCGGGAGCGGGCCCGAAAGCGCCTGCGCCGCCCCCCCACCCACCGGGACGTATGGGGGCAACTGGTCCGCAATGGGCTGGCCATATGGGACGACATCGTCCAGGCATGCCGGGCGGCGGGCATCTCCCCGCCGGACTTCGCAAATATTATCCAGGAAGCGCGCACCCTTCATCACCAATCACTGCCGCCCATCCGGTCGTATACCTATGAGTTCCTGGAAGCGACCGACGCCTCCGTGAAGGACGGGCAGGGCGGCGACCTGACCCGTCTGATGATGGAATTGCTGATCTACCTCCTGCTCCTCCCGGAGGCCACGCTGGACCTTCTGCGAGACCACTGGGTCCGGGAGGGCCGTCTGCCCAGCGCGCGCCGGATGCGCCGGTTTGCCCCTCCCGAAGAGGCCCTGGCCCTGGCCTGGGCCGATGTGGACGGGCGGGCCGCCGAGGCCCAGCAGAACCTCATCCAGGCCAACCTCCGGCTCGTCGTCAGCATCGCCAAAAAGTTCATCGGTCGGGGCATCGCCTTCCTGGACCTCATCCAGGAGGGCAATCTGGGCCTCCTGCGGGCCATCCGCAAGTTTGACCACACCAAGGGCTTCAAGTTCTCCACCTACGCCACCTGGTGGATCCGTCAGGCCATCAGCCGGGCGATTGCCGACCAATCCCGCACCGTCCGTATTCCCGTCCACATGGTGGAGACGATGAGCCGGATGGCCCGGCTGCAGCAGCAGTTGACCCAGCAGTACGGTCGGGCACCTGCGCCAGAAGAACTGGCACTGGAGATGGGGATGCTGGAAGAGGAGGACGCCCGTATCATCCGCCGGGCGATGGAGACCGGCGAACCCCTCCCGGCGAACGTCCAGCATCACCTCCGGCAGGCCACAGCCAAAATCCGCGCCATCCTCCGCCTCTTCCAGGAGCCGGTCTCTCTGGAAACACCGGTCGGGGAGGAAGAGAGCGGGAACCTGGGCGAGTTCATTGAGGACGAAAGCATCCCTCCCCCCGACGACGCCACCTCCCGACACCTGCTGGAAGAACAGATTCGCAGCGCGCTGGATGTGCTGAACGAACGGGAGCGGGCTGTCCTGGAACTGCGCTACGGCCTGCGGGATGGGAGGTCCCACACCCTGGAGGAAGTTGGACGGGAACTGGGGGTCACCCGGGAGCGCATCCGTCAGATTGAGGCCAAAGCCCTGCGCAAGTTGCGCCACCCCGTTCGCAGCCGCAAACTGCGGGATTATCTGGGGTGATGAATCTCACACAGAGACACAAAGACACGAAGAATCAAAGATACGAAGAATCAAAGACTCAAAATCTTTGTGTCTCTGTGTCTTTGTGTGAGGAATTCAGGAGTTCGCTGTGTCTCCGGTACGGTTCTGGCAGAAAATGATTCGCTGTTTGCGTCGGCGGGAGATGCCCTCTCCAGCCGCATCGGCCCCTCCGGCAGAGGTACCCCCGGCCGAGGAAGCCTCGCCGGTGGGGCCCTCGCGGAATGCGGCACTGGATGAGGTCCTGCAGAGCGCCGTGGAGCGCCTGCTGGAGGATGAAGCGCTCACGGCCGACCTGGTGGACCCGGCAGCCCGTCACCTCTTGGACTGGGGCATCGCGCGGGCGACAGCGATTGTGCGGGAGGCCGGCGCGTCCCCCGCAGAGGCCCAGGCCCGCCTGGCCGCGCTGCGCCAGCAGATGCGGGCCCTGGCCCGTCGGGTCGGGGAGATGCTGCCGGAGGAGCAGGCGGCGGCCCTTCAAAGACTGTTGACCGAGGAGGAGCTATGGCACGACGCACCCGAACCGTAAACTGGACGTGGCGGAGCGTTCTCATTTTGATTCTCTTCCTCCTGCTGGCCTGGGCGCTGCGGGAGTTCGTCGGGATTGACCTGCTGGGGGGTGGAGAGGGGATCACGGACACCGTCGCCGGGGACTGGATTGCCGTCTACTTCACCACTCCCCGCTATCCCGATGACCCCGCCCTCCATACCGGCAGTGTGGACCTGCAACTGGTGGACCTGATAGACCGGGCCCAGCGGCGGGTGGACGTGGCGGCCTACCAGTTGAACCTCCCCACGGTCACCGATGCTCTGCTGCGGGCGCACCGGCGGGGCGTCCGGGTCCGCCTGGTCACCGACGGCGAGTACGAAGATGAGGAGATGGTGGGCCGGTTACGCCGCGCCGGGGTACCCGTCACCGTTCGGCCGAAGGACGGCGGGATTATGCACAACAAGTTCGTCGTCGTGGACGACACCTGGGTCTGGACCGGCTCCTGGAACCTCACCGTGAACTGCACTTATCGGAACAACAACAATGCCGTCCTCATCGCGTCGTCTCATCTGGCGGTAAACTACGCCACAGAGTTTGAGGAACTGTTCAACGGGCAGTTCGGCCCCCGATCCCCGAAGAATACCCCGTATCCCGCTGTGATGATAGAAGTGCCGGAGAAGTCGCTCCGGGTTCCCCTGGAGGTCTACTTCGCACCGGAAGACAAAGTCGCCAGCCGCCTGATCCCCGTCCTCTCCGCCGCGCGGGAGAGCGTGCGCTTTATGGCCTTCTCGTTCACCAGTTCGGACATCGCCGACGCGCTGATCCGCCTGGCCCGCCGCGGGGTCTCTGTGGAGGGCGTAGTGGAAGGGCGGAGCGCCGACGCCGCGTACGGGCAGTACGACCGGCTGAAGGAGGCGGGCATCCCTGTGTGGAAGGACGGGAACCCGTATCTCCTGCACCACAAAGTGTTCATCGTGGACGGGGAGACCGTTGTCCTGGGTTCGTATAACTTCAGCGGCAACGCCGAGAAGGACAACGACGAGAACCTGCTCATCATCCACAATGCGGAGGTCGCCCAGGCCTTTCTGGGGGAGTACGGCCGGGTATGGCAGCAGGCGGAGCGGTAGGACGGGGAGCAGGGGAGCGGGGAAGCGGGGGAGCAGAGGAGCAGAGGAGCAGGGGGGCAGGGGGGCAGGGGGGCAGGGGGGCAGAGGAGCGGGGGGGCAGGGGGCAAAGGAGGGAAACTATGGAAGAGAATCGGGTGAGATGGACCGGATGGCAGATGATCGCAATCGCGGTCGGCATTCTGGTGCTGGGGCTGGTCTGTTGCTCGCTGGGCCTGGTGGTGGGCGGCGCGGCCGGGTTCAGCCTGGGGCGCGCCACCGCGCGGCCGGAAGCGACGCCGGAATGGGAAATCCCGGTGCCCATCATCCCCACCCCGGAGTTCCCGCCGGAGGTCACGCCGGTCCCGGAGGAGCGGCCGTACCTGGGTATCCGGTACATCCAGCGGCCGCGCGGGGCGGAGGTGCAGGAAGTCATCCCCGGGAGTCCCGCCGAAGGGGCAGGTCTCAGGGTAGGAGACCTGATCCGGGAAGTGGACGGTCGGCCTGTGAGCCCCAGCCGCCCCCTGGCGGACGTCCTCTCCGCTTACCGCCCCGGCGACCGGGTGGTCCTGACGGTAGAGCGGGAAGGGAGGGAGATAGCCATCCCGGTGACACTGGGCCGCCGGCCGTAGTGGTCTGGGCCGACTGAAGTCGCTCGCCCCAGGCCTTGGGGGTGTCCCAGCCTTTCCGCCTGGCCGTCAACGGCCAGGCTCAGGCAAAGACGAGGCGCGAGAGCGCCCCTCTCCACCCAGGCAACCCGGGTTTCCGAAAGACCCCCGAAGGGAGAGGGCGCTTCCAGTGCCCTGCGCAACCTCAGCCAGGCCGTTTACGGGCTGGCCCACTTCGCCAACCGGGGGCATCGGCGTGGACCGACGCTGGACACAACGTGCCCATGGAGGCGGATTTCCCATCAGCGCCCGGTAGTTGCTGTCCGTTGCCCTGATTCTTCACGGAGAATGGCTATGGAGACAACTCAACTGATCTGGATCATCGCCGTTACCCTGCTGGCCCTGCTCAACATCGTCTGGCAACTGGACCTGCAGACGCGTCTGAAGCGGCTGGAGGAGCGGTACCGCCGCCTTTCCGGGGCCAGCGTGGAGGAGACGGGACCGCAGGTCGGCGTGGGGACACTGCTGGCCCGCATTGATTCGGTGCGGGATCGGGTGGAGAAACTGGAGAACATCGCCCGGCAGGCCCAGGCCACCCTCGGGCACGCGGTCCGGGGGGTCGGGATGGTGCGCTTCCGGGCCCTGCCCGACGTCGGCGGGGACCAGAGTTTCTCGCTGGCGCTGGTGGACGGCAGCGGCAACGGCGTCGTCCTCTCCGCCCTCTACCTGCGGGAGGGGACCCGCTTCTACGGGAAACCCCTGACGGCCTGGAACTCCTCGTACCCCCTCACCGATGAAGAGAAGCAGGCACTGGAGCAGGCCCGCCGGGCAGTGGAGGGGGTGGGGCAGGAAAAATGAGTTAATGACCAATGACCAATGACCAAATGGCCTGGCGGGTGCAGGGCGACGCGGAGCGACAAAGGGCGCTGGGGGCCATCGCGACGCCTTTGGACCTGGTGAACTTTATGGTCTCCCTGGCGGCGCCGTCGCGCCCCCGCGCGCGGGTGCTGGAGCCGGCTTGCGGCGACGCACCCTTCCTCGGCGCGTTCGCGGAACGGTACGGTTCCCACCATGAACTGGTCGGGGTGGATATAGACCCGGCGGCTGTGGAGCAGGCCCGGCGGCGAATTCCCTCCGCCACGATTCTGGAAACGGACTTTCTGCTCTGGCAACCCTCTGAACCGTTTGATCTCATCATCGGTAATCCTCCCTACGGGATTATCGGCGATGCCTCCCATTATCCCATCCACGTCCTTAAGGAGCGGAAACGCCTGTACAAGCGACAGTTTCAGACCTGGCGCGGCAAGTTTAACATCTATGGGGCCTTCATAGAGCACGCCGTCCGTTTACTCCGCCCCGACGGCAGGCTGGTTTTCGTTGTTCCGGCGACCTGGCTGGTGCTGGACGACTTCGTCCAACTCCGGCGATTCCTGGCCCGCGAGGGATGTCTGGATGTGTACTATATGGGCCGTCCTTTCCCGGACCGAAACGTGGTCGCGGTTGTCCTGGTCCTGGAGCGGGGGAAGGGAGGATTGGCCCTGTACGACAGGGAGAGCCGGACGCCGGTGGTGCGGAAAGCATCTTATGGGGGCGAACTGATCCGGTTTGAGACTCCCGAAGCCCTCGCTTTTGAGCGGGGAGGCATTCCGTTGGGGGAACTGGTGGATGTTTATTTCGCCGCCCGAAGTCCGGAAATCCGCCGCCATCCTTCGGTCGCTTCGGAGCCGGGAGAGGGCCTGGTGCCCATTCTGACCGGTCGCAACCTGAAGCCCGGCTGGATTGATTATGAGAGGTGTTACTCCGGCCTCTGGATGCCGCAGGAGGAAGCGCCGTCGCTACGGTTTTTCTACGCTTTTCCTCATATCGTTGTCGGTCATACCAAAGGTGCTCGTGTGGTGGCCGCGCGGGATGAGCGCTGCTATCCCTGGCGGGAGGAGTTTCATCTGGTACCGAAGGTCAGCGGGCTGGACGAGGTGCAGATGGTCCAGTACCTGAACAGCGAACCGGTCCAGCGGTATGTTCGCACCCTGTATCGGGACATTGTGCCCCATCTGACGATGACCCAACTCCGTCGGGTGCCTGTGCCGCCAGAACTGGTCCCGGCCCTCTCGCGGGCCCGTCAATTGAATCTGTGGGAGGAAATCCTTGAGGGAGAGAGCATTCCAGGCCTTATCGGCGTTTGAGCAATTCCTGGAATCCATTCCGCTGGAACGGTATCGTCAGGAATTAATGCCTGTCAAAACAGTGGAACAGGACCTGCCACCTGATTTGAACCCGCTGCCCGATATATACAGGGCCTTCTGGGTAGAGGAACCCGTCCCGTTTTCGGACTATGAAGCGTTTTTTGAAAATTGGTGGAGCGGCCACCTGGTACCCCTGGATGCGTTCATCCGCAAATACTTCTGGGGATGTTCCCACGAGTTCGTTTTTCTGGGCTTGAAGGCCCGCCTGTATCGTACGCTGATTTCTGTGCTCACCCAATTTCACTTCGGCTACCTGTGGCGGGCCCATTGCGACCTGCCCTTTGAAGCATCGGCAGAACTGGATATGAGAGGCATTGACGGCCTCGTACGTTGTGGTCAGGTAACAGTAGCCCTTCAGGTTAAGAAAGAGACCTATAGGTCAGAGGCCCGTGAGGGCGGTAGGTTCGCCCAGCGTCAGAGATACGCGCACTGGACACTGGAAGTGCCTTATACGATTGCGCTACCTGAGGAAATCCGAACGAATGTGGAACGGGCAAGAACGTCGGAAACCAGGACCCGACATGGTCTCCGTTTGTTCCTGGCCGAGACGTTACAGCGGAGATTGCCGAACGGCTTCGTGGTCTTTCAGCCCCAATACCCGCGCTGGGTGGAACAGTTGATCCAGATGCGGGTTGCAGGGAATGAGAGTCGGGACACCGGCTGGGAGGAAACGTTAACCATATTGCGTGGGATGATGGATTCAAAATAGGGGAGGAGAAAGTGCAGGCTCTGGTCTACGACGGTGAAGCATTGCAGTTGCGGGAGGATTACCCCCGGCCCGTCCCACCGCCAGGGGAGGCGCTGGTGCGCGTCCGCCTGGCGGGCATCTGCAACACCGACCTGGAAATCGTGCGCGGCTACATGGGCTTCCGGGGGGTGCTGGGGCACGAATTCGTCGGGACGGTGGAGGAGGCGGAGGACCGCTCCCTCATCGGGCAGCGGGTGGTCGGGGAGATCAACGCCTACTGCGGCGAATGCCCCACCTGTCGGGCCGGGCGGCCTACCCACTGCCCCCATCGCACCACCCTGGGCATCTGGGAACGGGACGGGGCGTTCGCCGAATACCTGACCCTTCCTGTCCGCAACCTGCATGCGGTACCGGACGGCATTTCCGATGAGGAGGCCGTCTTCACCGAGCCGCTGGCGGCGGCGCTGGAGATTCTGGAGCAGGTCCATCTCCGCCCCACCGACCGGGTTGTCGTCCTGGGGGACGGCAAACTGGGCCTGCTGGTGGCCCAGGCACTGGCCCTGACAGGCTGCGACCTGCTGACGGTGGGCCGCCATCGGGAGAAACTGGCCATCCTGGCCCGGCGGGGCATCCCGACCCTGCTGGAGGCCGAAGCGGAGGGTCTGGCGGCGGACGTGGTCGTGGAGTGCACGGGCAGGCCGGAGGGGTTCGCTGCCGCCCGGCGCATCCTGCGGCCTCGCGGGACGCTGGTCCTGAAGAGCACCTATTACGGGTATGTGGAGGCGGACCTGACCGGGCTGGTGGTGGACGAAATCACCCTGGTCGGCTCCCGCTGCGGGCCGTTCCCGCCCGCACTCCGCCTGCTCCAGCATGGCCTGGTGGACGTCCGCTCCCTCATCAGCGCGGTCTATCCGCTGGCCCGGGGGGTGGAGGCCTTCACCCGCGCGGCGGAACCGGGGGTGCTGAAAGTGTTGCTGCAGGTGGGATGAAGAGAACGTGGTTTTTGCATCGGCAGCGAAGCCGCCGATACAAAAACCACATTGTGGTGTTGTTATTAACGGGCAACTGTGTCCATAGGAAGCGGAGAGGAGGTGGTGCCTATCGGTGAGGAATCCCGGACCCCCCACATATCACTTACATTATCAACCATTTCATCCCGTCTATCCATAGGAGGAACCCTCAATGAAAGCCGTCATCACAATGTGGAAAAATACCCGTATGATCATCCTGGTGGCTGTGTGTGCAGCCATCTACGCGGCGGCGCTGATCGCCTTCAAGACCGCCATCCCTCTTATCCCCGGCATCACCGAAGTCCGGGTCGCCAACATTTTCCCGATGGTCTTCAGCCTGCTCTTCGGCCCCGCAGCGGCCTGGGGGTCGGCCATCGGCAACCTCATCGGGGACATCTTCGGGGGCACCCTCGGCCTGGGGAGCATCTTCGGCTTCGTTGGCAACTTCCTGCTGGGGTACCTCCCCTATGCGATGTGGACCACCCTGAAGCCCATCGCCGACGGGAAGCGGGAACTGGCCCTGCAGAACTGGCGCTCGTGGGTCCTCTACGTCCTGCTGGCCCTCATCTCCTCGGCCGCCTGCGGCGTGGTCATCGCGATGTGGCTGGAGGTGCTGGGGCTGGTCCCCTATCCGGTCCTGGTCACCATCATCACGGTCAACGATACGTTTGGTAGCCTCATCGGCGGCCTGCTCCTGCTGGCGGTCTACGGCGTCGTCCGGCGGCAGTTGCGGCTGATCTGGTGGGACGTGATGGAGCCGGAGGACATCGGCAAGCCCAAGACCGGCGTCCTGGGCGCCTGGCTGGTGGTCATCGGCGCACTGGCAGGCTGGATTCTGGGCGCCTACATCCTCTCCGGACAGGCCCTGGTCATCGGGATTATCTGCACCATCCTGATCCTCGTGGGCGCCTTCCTGATGTAACGCACTGGATGCCACGATGGGTGTCGCCATCTCTATCCAGGACCTCTCCTTCACCCACGCGGAAACCACGCGTCCGGCACTTCAACACATCAACGGTGAGGTGGAAGAAGGCACCTTCGTGGTGATCATGGGGCACGAGGGCGCAGGGAAGTCCACTTTGTGCTACTCCCTGAACGCTCTCGTGCCCCGTTTCTTCCGGGGAGAGTACGCCGGTCAGGTGGTCGTCCACAACGTGGAGGTCGCCAGGGCCCGGGTCGCCGAGATGTCCCGGCGGGTGGGCCTGGTGCTCCAAGATTTTGAGGCGCAACTCTTCTCCACCAGCGTGGAGTTGGAGGTCGCTTTCGGGCCGGAGAACCTGTGCCTGTCCCGGGACGAGATAGAGCGGCGGATTGACCACTACCTGCGCTTTGTGGGGCTGGCGGAGATGCGCCGCCGGGAGCCCGCCAGCCTCTCCGGCGGGCAGAAACAGCGGCTGGCCATCGCCTCTGTCCTGGCGCTGGAGCCCCCGATTGTGGTCATGGACGAACCGACCAGCGACCTGGACCCCGTCGGGCGGGAGGAGGTGTTTTCCGTCTCCGATCTGCTGCGGCAGGAGCGGCGGACGCTCGTGGTCGTGGACCAGGACCCGGATACCGCAGTGGACGCCGACCAGGTCTGGCTGATGCGGGAGGGGGAAATGGTTGCCCAGGGGCCGCCCCGCCAGGTGCTCACGGACCTGGCCCTGCTGGAATCCTGCGGCGTCCAGCCCCCGCCGACCGTCGCCCTCTTCCAGGCGCTGGGTTGGCCCGGCCAGCCGCTGACCGTAGAGGAGGCCATCGCGCTGATCCGGCAACACAACTTGGCTCAACCCCGTCCCCTGCAGAGCCCGGCCGCGCTGACGAACGGCCGCCCGGTCATCCTGGAACTCCGCGACGTGGACTATATCTATCCCACCCGCGCGGTGGAGGCCCTGAGCGGAGTCAACCTGCAGATTCGCGAGGGGGAGTTTCTGGCCCTCGTGGGCCAGAACGGCTCCGGCAAGACGACGCTGGCCAAGCACCTGAACGGTCTGCTGAAGCCTACCCGGGGAGAGGTGCTCTTCCGCGGACGGCCCCTTCAGGAAATCCGGCGCACGGAGATGGCCCGCCACGTCGGGTACGTCTTCCAGAACCCCGATCATCAGATTTTCTCCAACACGGTGCGGGAGGAGGTGGGGTTCAGTTTGCGGGTGGCCGGGATGGATGCCAGGACGATTGAGGAGCGGGTCGCCGAGGCGCTGGCGGTGGTGGGGCTTTCAGGCTATGAGGACGAGGTACCCTTCACTCTGACCAAAGGGGAACGGCAGCGAGTAGCGGTCGCATCCGTCCTGGCCGCCCAGCCGCAGGTCATCATCCTGGATGAGCCTACGACGGGGCTGGATTACCGCCACCAGCGGAGCATGATGGAGATGCTCCGGGACCTGCACCGGCGAGGGCATACGGTCATCATCATCACCCACTCCATGTGGGTGGCAGCGGAATACGCAGAGCGGGCAGTGGTGATGAAGGACGGTCGGGTTCTGCTGGATGCCCCCACCCGGGTCGCCTTCGCCCAGGAACCGATTCTGGCTGAGGCGTCCCTGCGTCCTCCACCCCTTCTGAGGCTGGGGAACTGGCTGGGGACTTCGGGGCTCACGCTGGAAGCGATGGTGGAGGAACTCCGATGAACATCTTCCTCTACCTGGACGAGAACACCTGGTTTCACCGGCTGGACCCCCGGATGAAAATCATCGGGGTTCTGCTGCTCTTCGGCCTGATTATGGTCTTCAACCACCCCCTCTACATGGCGGCGGTCGCTCTGGGGCTGCTGGTGCTGGGGGCGGCGGCGAAGGCGTTGCCCAATTTCTGGCGGATGCGCTACATTCTGGCCTTGCTGGTGGTATTCAGCACCGTGCTGTGGCCGTTCTTCGCCAAAGGGCCGACCCCCCTCTGGTCGTGGGGGCGGCTGGAGGTGAGCCGGGAGTCCCTGATGTACGCGGTCGCGATGGGGCTGCGGCTGGCGTCCTTCGTGGCGGCAGGGCTCATCTTCCTCTCCACCACCACCAACGAGGAGTTCACCCACGGGCTGATCCGGCTGGGGTTGCCGTATCCGGTCGCGTTCGCCTTCTCCACCGCGCTCCGCCTGGTGCCGACCTTCGCCGGGGCGGGGGCGACCATCGTCCAGGCCCAGATTTCCCGGGGGCTGGACGTGGAGTCGGGGAACATCTTCCAGCGCGCGGGTAAATTCATCCCGTTGGGCGTCCCGCTGTTCATCTACGCTGTCCGGCATACCAACATGCTGGCGATGGCGCTGGAGTCTAAAGGCTTCAACCCTGGAGAACCGCGGACCTGGTACTTGAATCCCCAGATGCGCCGGGCGGACTACCTGGCCCTGGCATTTCTGACGGTGCTCTTCCTGGCCGCGCTCTTCCTGCGGCTCCAGGGGTACGGTCAGGTCCTGCCGAGGTTGTAGGAGAACTATGCACATCATCATCGTCGGTTGCGGACGAACGGGCTCCTTTCTGGCCCGTACACTGGTTGAACGAGGCCATCAGGTCGTCGTGGTGGACCCGAATCCAGACCAGTTTATCCGGCTGGGGCCGGATTTTCGCGGCCGTACCATCACCGGCCTGGGATTTGACCGGGACGTCCTTCTGCGGGCAGGGATAGAGCATGCCCAGGGTGTGGCGGCCGTCACCAGCGACGAGACGGCCAACCTCCTGGTCGCTTTCATCGCCCGCTGCCATTTCAACGTCCCCAACGTGGTCGCCCGTCTCTTTGAGCCGGAGCGGGCCGCCATTTATCAGGCCATCGGCGTCCCGGTCGTCACCGCGGCGGAGTGGCGGGCCCGCCGTTTGGAGCAACTGCTCTGCCAGCCCGCGCTGAACGTGGTGGACACGTTGGGGAACGGGGAGGTGACGATCGTGGAGTTGCGGGTTCCGGCGGAATGGGCAGGTCAGCCGTTCTCATTCCTGTTCATCCCGGAAAAGACCATCCCCACGGTGCTGATTCGCGGAGGAGCGGCCCGCATTCCAACCCCGGATGTCCCGCTGGAGGCTGGGGACATCATCCGCCTCAGCGTGGCGACGGATGCCCTGGAGGACTTACGGGCCCGCCTGGCTCAGGCAGGAGGGATGGAATGCGCGTCCTGATTGTCGGTGGTGGAAAGGTCGGCTCCCATCTGGCTTCTCTTCTGCTGGCCGATGGGTACGAGGTCTGCGTGGTGGAGAACCGCTCCTCGGTGCTGGCCCGGCTGTACCGGGAACTCCCCACAGAGGCAGTGATGGATGGCGACGGAACCCGGATGAGCACGTTGGAACAGGCTGGCATCCGCTCCTCCGATGTTCTGGTCGCCGTCACCGGCGACGACGAGGTCAACCTGGCGGTGGCGATGATGGGCCGGTTCATCTTTAACGTGCCGCGTATCATCGCCCGGGTCAACAACCCCCGCAACGCCTGGCTCTTCACCCCGGAGGCAGGGGTAGATGTGGCCCTGAACCAGTCGGACCTGCTGGCGAAACTGATCGCCGAGGAGATGTCCCTGGGGGATATGATGACGCTGGTCCGGCTGCGGCGGGGGGAACTGGCGATTGTGACGGAGAAATTGGAGCGGGGTGCGAAAGCAGAGGGTCAGCGCATCGTCGACCTCTCCCTCCCGTCCGACTGTCTGGTGATGGCAGTGGTACGGGGGGAGGAAATTCTGGTCCCTCGGGGCGATACGCTGCTCCAACCGGGGGACGAGGTGCTGGCGCTGGTGCGCGGGGAGGCCGGACGGGCCCTTCATGCCCTGTTGACCAGCGCGCCGTGAACGGGGTGAACGTGCCAGGCACTTTCAGAAGCGCCTGGCACGTTTTCCTCTACTCCACATATATTTCCACCCGCTCGTTGTCCTCCACGTCCTCTATCTCCACAATTTTCCCGATGGCGCCGCCGGTAATGGCCTCCGCCAGCCCCTGCCAGTCCACCTCAGTCTCCGGGGCGAAGCGCTCCGCGATGCGCAGGCCGACCTTCACCAACTGAAGCGGGATGGTGATGTTCACCTTATTTTTCCCGGACCCGATGTCGGTCACACGAACGCGGAGGAAGCGCCCCTCACCGAGAGGAGTGGGACCAGTGGGGCCGGGTTTGCGGCTCCCCAGCGCCCGCAGAAGCGCCGCCGCCTCCTCTGCGGTGATTTTTCCCTCTTCCAGCATCTGGAGAATCTTCAGCCGCTCTTCTGTCGTCATCAAATCGCCTCCAACGAAAGGGTAAGAATGATGTTTTCACTGCGGCAGCAAAGCCGCCGCAGTGAAAACATCGTTATGATTACTGATCGCGGGTCAATCCGCCAGGACAACCCCCTCTGCCAGCCCTCCCGACGCAGAAGAAACTGCCATCTGGTCTTCCATATCCACAATCGCCGGAACGAAGAACGAGACCACCCCCATCAGGGCACAGACGGTGCCGCCGACCAGGAACCAGACCTGCACGCCCAGCCAGTCGGCCACGGGACCGGCGATAGCGGTCCCCAGGGGCATCATCGCCCCGGCAATGCTCCCAATGGTCGTGAAGACGCGCCCCTGGAGTTCAGGAGCCACCCGCGCCTGGATGATGGCGAACACCGGCCCGTTGGTGATGGGGTTCATCGTCCCGGCGAAGAGCATGGCCACCAGCGCCAAGACGAAGCCCTCCGGCGGCACCAACCCCAGAACCAGCACGCCAAGCCCCATTCCGATCAGCCCCATCAGTGTGGTCAGGATGCGGCGGCGGAAACCGCCCCACCCGCTCAGCACCAGCCCGCCGACGACCACGCCAATCCCCCACGCCGACTCCATCCACCCCAGTTCCAGTGCCCCCCGCCCGAAGTGGCGGGTGATGAGGATGGGCATCAGGGCAAAACCGGGGTTGATGGTGAAGTTGATGGCCGTCGCCATCAGCAGGAGGGCCCGCACCCCCGGCCACCGCCAGATGTAGCGCACCCCTTCCAGCACGTCCCGGAACAGGGAAGACGGGGCACCGACCCGCCCGCGCGCGGCCGGTTGCGGGATGGGGATGAAGCAAAGGGGGAGAACTGCCAGCAGCGCTGTCCCCACATCTATCGCCAGGATGCCGTAAAGAGGGAGGATGCCCCAGAGCAAGGCCCCCACCGGCGGCGCGACAATCTGCAGCGCCCCGTTCAGCGTCTGGTTGAGGCCCGCGACGCGCGCCAGATGCCGATCGGGGACCATCAGAGAGGTGGAGGCCTGCATCGCCGCCCAGTGGAAGACGCCCCCCACCGAACGGATGAACATCACAGCGAAGACATGCCCCACCCGCATGGCCCCCATCGCGGCCAGGGCCGCCAGCACGACGGTGGTCAGAGCGATGAGGCTGTCGGTTATGATCATCACCAGCCGCCGGTTCCAGCGGTCCACCAGCGCCCCGACGAAGGGGCCCAGGAAGACCTGGGGCAGCATGGCGACCATCGTCGCCAGCGCCAGTACCGTCGCCGAGCCGGTGGTCTTCGTCAGCCACCAGACCAGGGCGAACTGCACCAGCATGCTCCCGAAGAGGGAGAAGGCCTGACCGGTCCAGATGGTGAAGAACCGGGCGGCCCAGTTGGAAGGAAGATTCTGTTGGATCATGATTCACCGCCCACGGGAAGGGATTCCGGCTGCGCCGCCGGGCGCTCTGCCCGACCGAAGAGAGCCAGGGTGAGCAGCGCGGCGACCAGATAGGTGCTCCCCGTCGTCAGGAAGAGCGGCGGGAAGCCGAAACTGCGCTGGACGAACCCGCTGATGCCCGGGCCAATCCCCTGTCCCACCGAGTAGGCGACGCCGATCATCGCCCCCACCGTCCCCCGCTCGTTTTCCCGCACCCGCTCCATCGCGAAGGCGGTGTAGAGGGGACCGGCCATGTTCATCAGCATCGCCCGCAGCCAGAACGCGCCGACGGCAACGGGCAGGACGGGGACAAACCCCAGCGCCAGCAGGAAGGGCAGAGAGGCCAGTTGGGTGAAAACGACGGTGCGAATTTTGCCCCACCGTTCCGCCAGAATCGGCGCCAGGAGCGTGGCGCCCCCCATCAGCAACTGGGAGACGGCGAAGGTCAGCCCCAGCACGCTATCCGAAATGTGGAACCGTTGCTTAAAGAAGATGTTCAGGTACGGGATGAGCAGTCCGGCCCCCAGCGCGATGACCAGTTCGGGAACCAGCAGTGCGACGACGTCCCGGCGGAAGGGGAAATCCCGCAGGGTGAAGGGCGGACGGCGTTCCCCTGCCGGGCGGGCCCGTTCCTCCCGAATCATCAACAGGGGAATCAGGGCGAAGGCCATCATCCCCTCGGCGGTCAGCAGCGTCGCCCGGTACGCCGTCACACTCTCCGGATGGACCCGCAGCAGGGTACCGAAGAGGGCCGGGAGGGAGCCGCCGACGGCGCTCCCCAGAAATCCCATCAGCAGGGATAGGCCCGATTGCAGGCTGAAGAGCGTCGGACGTTCGTCCTCGGTGGCGTTCTCGGCCATGAAGGCTGGGCCGGAGGCCATAAAGAGCGCGTTTCCCGCCCCGTAGAAGACCGCCGCCACCAGCAGGGGCCAGTCCGCCGGGGGGAGGGTCAGCAGCAACGTCGCGGCAACAGAAAGGGTGGATCCGGCTACCATTGCCCGCTTGCGCCCCATCCGGTCCACCAGGACCCCCATGGGCAGGCCCAGGAACAGGGCAGAGAGGCTCATGCTGGACATGAGCAGGCCCAGGAAAGCTTCGTCGTTGCCCCGGGCCAGCACGAAGAGGTTCATGAAGAGCATAAACATGCCGCTCCCCAGGGCGCTGACGGAGACCATCGCCAGGAAGAGTCTGGCGTTCCGGCTCAGGCCGGCCGCGCGGCGAAACTGGCGGGTGAGTGCTCCCATACCCCCTACTCCCTACTCCCTATTTCCCTTCCAGCGCGGCAAGGAGTTCGGCGGCCTGCTCGGGGGTAAGTTTGCCCTCTTCCACCAGACGGAGCACACGGAGGATTTCCGCCTCAGCGGTGGCGGTACGAGCGGGTTCGGGGCGACGGCCGCTGGCCCGCTGCCAGCGCCGTTCGGCCCGTTCGGCCTGCATACGGGCCCGTTCCGCTTCCCGGCGAGCCCGTTCCGCCTCCCGCTCCGCCTCTCTGCGGGCCCGTTCCGCCTCCCGCCTTGCCGCCTCCCCGGCCTCCCGGGCATATCGCTCTGCGGCCTGGCGGGCCCGCTCAGCGGCCCGCTCCACCCGTCGGCGGATTTCCTCGCTATCCACGGAGCGGAGGGTCTCATCCAGGCGGGCCTCCAGAAGGGCCATCGCCTCTGCGACGCGGGCTTCCACCACCGCTCCGATGTCTTCCATCCCTGTGGCCCAGGCGCCCCATTCGGCCTCTTCGGCGACTTCCGGCACCAGGAGAATGTGGCTACCCGCAGTGACTTCCAGGACGGCCTCCCCGTCTCCCAGTGCGCCGGTCATCACGCCCCCCGCCTCGGCGAGGGAGAGGCCCGGGACGGAGGAGCGGACCCGTCCGCCCGCGCGGAGGGCAAAGCGGACATTGGCATCCGCAGGGACGACGATGCGGGCCGTGCTGCCGACCCCGAAACAGTATGCCGCGCCGGAGACGTAGGGCGGGCGCAGCCGCAGGTCGGCCCCCACGCTCTCCACCGCCGCCCCGCCCCGCAGACCGGCGGCCCGCAGGTCGCCCCGGACGGCGCGGACGGAGAGGGGACCATCCACTTCCTGCAACCGGGCGTCCCCGAAGACCTCGCGGATGCGGACCTCCCCAGCGGCACCCTGCAGGGAGAGGTCACCGTAAATTTCGCCGACCGTCAGAGGGCCGACCCGGCGCAGGAGGCCATCCCCCGAGACCGCGCCGACCGTCAGGGGGCCAGAGATGTCCCGGACCCGCAGGTCGCCCCGCACTGCCCACAGGGTCAGGCGGGCCCCGCGCGGGCATGTGAGGTGCGCATCGGCGCGCAGGGTCAGGAAGACGTCCTCCCCCTCCCGGCGGAGGGAGAGGGCGTCGGCGCCGTTGCGCAGGGAGAGAGTCAGGCGCGGCTCATCCACCCCCTGGACGGAGAGGTCGCCCAGGCATTCCTCAACAACGATAGTGGGCGAAAGAGTGGTCTCTACGGTTTGAGTCCACATAACCCTCACCACCTTTTAGCCGGTCTGACGAACCTGCCAGGACGGCGAGGACGCTGGGGCGGGGTAGCGTTCCTGTAACGTTTGCCCCCACCGGGCCATGCGGCGCCCCAATCCTCGCAGCGCCCGGCGGTGTAACGAATCCCGCGGGCTCAGGGGACGCGGGGGAATCCGAAACCTTTCGTTCTCCTGCAGCAGGTTCTGGTATCCCTTGTAGTGAGCGACCATTTCCAGCCACGTCATCGTCTCACCTCCTATCAGCCTGCGCTTCACCTGCGCCGCGGAGCGCAGCGGAGCGGCATCGTGGAAGCGCGTGTTGGCATGCCATTTGAAATGTGTAAAGCACGCCATTATGCTAATCCTTGGTTCTTCTTGCCCACGGTATCAGCGGTTGGAACAGGATGTGTTTCACTTGCACTTCATACATTGGGAATAGTTTTTGTGCTATCAGATCGCGATTCACCAGGAGGATAAAAAGGAACACCATCTGGATAATATATCGGTTGAGGCCAAGGCCGAAGGCAATTCCATTAGCATCTCCGCCATAAATCAGCGGGCCTATTGAAAGGTTTAGAGGATCAGCCAGCAGAAAAATCAAAGTCAAGTAAAAGGAGGCCGCCCTCAAAAACCAACTGCGCAAGCGGGCCAGCCTATCACCCAAAAACAGCAGTAAGTACCCTATCAGTATCGTGACCAGATTGCTTGCCCCAGAGATGAAAGCCCAATGGATGCCCTCTCTCTCCTCAACAGGCGTTCTGTACTGGACCTCAGGACCAATAGGTATGATGCGAAACGCCTCATACTCACCATAAAACATCGCTACTGATGCGTGCATTCCTTCATGCACGATGAAATAGATCACCACTGCAAACAGAAAAATCAGCCATCTCTTCATGATTCACCTCTCAATGGGTAATGTTGTGTTGACGTGCCAACTCACTCTTTATCACCCTAATGAACTTTAAAAAATTAGTTCGGACACAACCACCTTGTGTGTGTTTCGGCCAGGTCGCCCGGACGTAAACGTCCGGGCTCACCATACGAAGCCCTTCGGGCTATGGTTAGCCCCCAGAGGGGGCTTTGCAGATTGAGCCCGACGGTTCACCGTCGGGCAAGGCTTCCATTGACCCCTCTCATCCCCCCTGGCCCCCCTTCTCTCCCCGCAGCGGGGAGAGAAAGGGGGGAAGAAGGCGGGGTTTGGGGGCGGCGGCGAAGCCGCCGCCCCCAAACCCCCTCTGTTCTCCCCCTCCCCGCGCCGCGCAGCGGCAGCGGGGCACGAATGATTCAGAAGCGTCAATGAACTTGGGGGTCGGGGGGAGGGGTGAGCCCAGAGAGTCGGGCGGCCAGTATGCCAGTTTATGTCCGGGTTAATTTTTGAAAGTTCATAAGGGTGCAAGGGGCGCCAAGATTGGGACTACGAACGAAGTGTACAAAACCTCTGTGTTCCTGTGTCCTTCGTGGTTATCTTCTCTGCGTTTCATTGCAGCAGTCGCAGGGCTTCCTCGGCGGTGATCTCCCGCCGGGCCAGCCGTTGGAGGACCTCCTGGCGGCGGCTCTCGGCGTCCTCCCGCTCCTCCCGCACCTCGTACCCCAGCGCGCGGATGACCTCCTCCAGACGGCTGCGGACGGTGGGGTAGGAAAGACCCAGTTCCTCCTGGACCCGGTTCAGTTTCCCCTCACAGCGCAGGAAGAGTTCCACAAAGTCCGCCTGTTCGGGAGTGAGAGTTGCCAGGCGCCCCAGGGCGAAATGGCCCTCCAGGGCGGTGCCGCAGGTCGGGCAGACCATGCGGGCAATGCGTAGTTCATCATGGCAGAGAGGGCAGTGGACAGGTGCCGGATACATAGGATGCCTCCCAAAAATTTTTATCCAACACTAAAGGATTTTAACATAGAACTTAATTTTTGTCAAGTCATGAAAAATAGTTTTTTTCGGCGATTTTGCCGCATTTTCCGGAGGCGATGCGCCCGCGGGGGACCTGGGGTTGCGGCGGCCTTCAGTTGCCCCCTCGCATCGGTTGACATTTCCCCACCTGGGATTAAAATTCAATATGCCATGATTGTCCTGCCCCCTACCCGATTCTTTCGTTTCTGGCGCGGGATTCTGGCCTTCTCCAGCGACATTTTTCATAGAGAAGGCCAGCGCGCCACGCCATCTGAGCAAGACCTGATGCGACGGCTGGCCCGCCGCGATCCGGACGCAGCAGCAGAAATGGTCCGGGAGTATGCAGATATTGTCTATCGTTTCATCTACCATCAGGTAGAGGGTGTTGTGGAAGACGCGGAGGACCTTACTCAGGAAACATTTCTGGCGGCGCTCCAGAGCGCCCACCGGTTCCGCGGAGATAGCCGTCTGCGCACATGGCTGTTCCGGATTGCCACCCATAAAATCGCCGACCACTGGCGCTCCCGCCACAGACAGCCCCCCGAATTTCCTCTGGAAGACTGGCACCCAACCACGGGCGAAGATGCGTCCCCTCCCACGTTTCTTGAGGAGACCGAAGTCCGGGATCGGGTGCGTGCTGCCCTTCTGACCCTGCCTCCCCATTACCGGACCGCCCTGGTGCTCCGGTACGTGGAGGACATGCCGGTGGCCGAAATGGCTCGGGTAATGGAGCGGAGTCCCAAGAGCGTGGAGTCCATCCTGATCCGCGCCAAACAGATGTTGACCCAGAGTTTGAGGGGAACGGATGACCTATGAGCCGATGAATGTTGAGGAGATGCTCCGGGCGCTGGCGCGGGAGAGCGTCCGACCGCGGCCCGCGTTTACCGTCCAGTTGACGGAGCGGCTGATAGAGGCAATGGCGTTGCGCCCGCGTCTCCTGTGGTGGCGTCCCGCTCTTGCCGGGGTGGCCATCCTGCTGTTGCTGGCAGTCATCGGATGGGTGCTGACTCCCCGCGCACCTCAATGGGCAACCCTCATCGTGGAGAAGGGAGAAGCCCAGGTCTTCTGGCAACGTCCCCTCTACTTCCACTGGAGCCGATCAGGGATCACTTCCGTACCCGGCGGTCGCGAATTCCACCTGACCGAGGGGGACCGGGTCACCCTTTCCGAGGACGGCGACGGAAGGGTTGTCTTCCAGGATGGCGGTCAGTTACATCTGGCTGGCGGTACAATCCTGATACTGGAGGAGATAGACTTTGCAAGACTGGTCACCCGGCTGAAGGTGGAGGCCGGGGAAGTAGGAACGGATATCCCTTCGCTGCCAGGCCGCCTGGTTTTTGAGGTGAAAACCTCCGCCGCGACGGTCAGTGCGCGCGGCACGATTTTCCGCGTCCGGGTCGTCGCTGTCGACCATACCTATAGCGCCACGGATAAAGGCACCACCCGGGTGACGCTCTTGGACCCGGCCCTGGGCTACCCATCGGTGGACGTCCCCGCGGGCTATGAGGTGGACGCCGTCATCGGTCAGCCACTGCAGGTCCGCCCCCAGGCCCCCCATATAGACCGTCTGACCCTGAATGGCGTGACCGTGGAGGCAGGGGTTGTCCTGGCCTCCAACCAGCCTGCGCTGGGAATCTTTGGGAAGACGGACGCCGGACCGGGCGATGCGTTGCTGATATTGGAAAATCGCCTGGTGGACCGGGCACCTGTCACCCCGGAGGGGGACTTTCATCTCCGTTTCCAGGCGCCGGCAGAGGGGGAGTACACTCTGTGCATCGCGGTAGAGACCCCCGATGGCGCCCGTAGCCCATGCGTTCCCCTTTCCTACCGCTACGACACGACACCCCCCAGTGTCCTGCGCCTGCTGGAGCCCGCCCTACCTGAGGTCTCCGGGGAGACGGTCGCCATCCGGGGGGAGACGGAGCCCGAAGCAATAGTCCGGTTAAATGGGGAACTGGTTCCGGTGGACCCGACCGGCGCGTTCGCGACGCGCTGGACGTTGCAACCCGGGGAGAATCGGATGACTCTGGAAGCCTGTGATAAGGCAGGCAACTGTACCCGCCTGGAGTTTGTACTGGTCCGGCGGTAACCACCAAGTCCGGGCGAACGGCTCATGATGCGAAAATGGTGGCTGGCAGGCCTGGTGCTGATCGGCGGCCTGCTGCTCTGGGGAGCAGGCGTCCTGGAATCCGCGATGGCGGGTTTCACCCCCACCCCAACCCCCACGGAGACCTCCACCGCAACACCTACCACAACCCCCACCGCGACCTCCACCGCAACACCTACCACAACCCCCACCGCGACCTCCACCGCAACACCTACCACAACCCCCACCGAGACACCCGTAACGCCACCCCCACCCCCGCCACCTCCCCCGGCCCCGGAGACGCCGACTGCTTCTCCCACCGCCACACTGCGGCCCACGCGAACCCCCACGCGGGGACCATCGCCCACCCCCTGGTGCTTCACTGCCACCCCCGAGGCACCCGGCATCGTTGTAGAGAAATGGGTCAGCCCGCCCATCATCTCCCCGGGACAGGATGTACGGATCACCATCCGGGTCCGGAATCCAGGTACACAACCGGTGTCCCGCCTGGTTGTGGAGGACACCCTTCCGGCCTATCTGCAAATTCTCACTGTCCGCTCCACGCGGGGCATCCCCGCCATCTCCGGCCAGACGGTGAGGGTCTCCGTGGGGACGCTGGAGCCGGGCGGTCAGGTCACCATTACGATAGAGGCGCGGGCACGGGCGGATGTGCCCGCTGGTACCGCGGTGGAGAACGTCGCAGTGGCTTCGTATGACGGTGGCCGAAGCACCGGCCAGTTCCCCCAACCCACCCCAGAACGTCCGATATGTCCTCTGGTCCCTGAGACGGGGCAAACTTCTTCCACCATCCGGGTTGCCGTCCTGCTCATCCTGATGGCGCTGGTCTCCCTGGCCATTGGGATAGCAACCCAGCGGAGAGAGCTGTAAAATCCCTTCTTCCCCGCGCGGGAAATCAGCCTCCAAAAGCGACTACATAATTAGGAGGACGGATCATCAGCAACTTCGTAGCACATTCCCAATTGCGAAGGAGGGTACCTTTGGACACCACCCGTATCCTTGTTGTGGGGGATAACCCAGAACTTCTTTCAACCGTTCGTAAGGTTTTGCAAACCGGCGGGGACTTCACCGTGTTCACTGCCAACGATAACCGAACCGCTCTCTGTTTACTCCAGGAGATCACGCCCGACCTGGTTATTCTGGACATCCGGATGATAGAAACCGAGGGGATCAGGCTGCCCCTCGGCATCCGGCAGGTTTTCCCCGTACCAATCCTGATCCTCAACCCATCGGGCGGAGTCAAAGCCGCTGCGAAGGAGCGGGGAAATGGCGGAAACGGCCATCTGCACCAAAATTCCTCCCCCGCGAAACTGATATCCCGAATCCAAACCCTGCTGGGCAAAGCCGGATTTCGGCTAACTCCGATGAGTGTGATCTTGTGAGAGTGATAATTTCTCCAATGGACAAAGAGCGGATTCTCGTTGTGGACGATGATCCGGAAGCCCTCGCCCTCCTGCGGGCGCTTTTAGAGTCCCACGGCTTCGCCGTCCATACAGCCTCCGATGGGACAACGGCGCTCCATTGCTTACATCAGGCCGCTCCCGACCTGATTATCCTGGATGTCTTGATGCCCGGGCTGGACGGGAAAGAGGTCTGTCAGCGAATCCGCCGCCATTCCCCTGTCCCTATCCTCTTCCTCACGGCGATAGACAAGGTGGATTCTATCGTGGATGGATTGAACCGGGGGGCGGACGATTATATGACCAAACCGTTCCACCCCTCCGAACTGGTCGCCCGGGTTCGGGCGATGATGCGGCGTGCCCGACTGCATACGGCTCCCCAAAGGCTGCTGCGCTTTCGGGAGGGCGAACTGGTCATCAACCGCGACCTGGGACGCGTCTTTCTCCGCGGGGAGGAGGTCCCCCTCAGCCCGCTGGAGTACAACCTTCTCCTGTTTCTGGCCGAACGGGCAGGACATATCTTGCCCCCGGAAGCCATCTATCAAGCCGTCTGGGGACCGAATGGCGATACAGATCTCAATCAGGTGAAGTGGTACATCTGGCGGCTCCGGCGGAAGATAGAGGATGACCCCTCTCATCCCCGATTCATCTGCACAGACCGGGGCCGGGGGTACTATTTTGCACCCGATTAACCTGGCAGACATCCGCTCAAGTCTCCTTCTATTGCCGCTCTAACTCCTCAGATTGACTGCATCGTGATGCCCCAGAAGGCCAGTCGCAGGCGCCTCCTGAGAAAATTCGGATGGCGCGGGACTGGCATTGATCTCCCCCGCTGATCCCATTTCCTCTCCAGAACAGACCCATCAGGCCGCGCATCGCAGCGCAGACTCTCCCGCTCCCCCACGTAGTACCTTTTTCCCACTTTATGCCCGAAAATCTCAAACCAGATTCCAACCTTCAGAGGTTACAATTAAGCAAGAGAAGACGATGAGTAGTTGGTCTATGTGGCGGGAGAAGGGAGAAATGATGAATAATCGTATCCGTCGCTTACCCGGGACGCTGCTGGCGCTGGCCCTGATGCTGGCACTGCTGACCTCCATCGTCTGGGCAGATGGAGAGACCGGAACCGTTGTGGTGAATTCGTCCAATCCGCTCCTCCAGATCAAAGGGACGGTCGGTGGAACCGCCAAAACGGTCTGGGCCGGCACCCTCTACCTCCAGATTACCGATGGCCCTCGGGTCAATACATTCTGTACGGATCTCCTGCACTCCATTTCCAACGGGGACAAAGTGGTGGCCTCGGACGAGGAGATGGATTGCCGGGTGCGCTGGCTGCTTCTCCACTACCCGCCCCGGGCCGACGCCGCCGACTACCAGAACGACACTGCCCCGGGACGCCTGCCGGATGTCAAAAAGGAGATGGCTGCCCGCCAGGCCGCGGTCTGGTACTTCTCCGACGGTTTCGTGTTGTTGAACAAATCTCCCACGCCGCCCGATGTCTACACCCGCACTCAGGAGATCATCGCCGCCGTCCAGGCCCTGGCCGACGCCTGCGCCCCGGATGCCCACAACATCGCCATCACCCCCTCCAACGCCGCCCTGGCCGCGGGCGACGAGGCCCCCTTCACGGTCCGGGTGACCCGGGGAGGCCAGCCCATCGCCGGGCAGACCGTCACCCTGACCGTCAGCCTGGGCACCGTCACCCCCTCTGTGGTGACCACCGACGAGAACGGCGAGGCGACCTTCACCCTCACCTCGGCGGTCGCCGGGACTTCGTACATCACCGCCACGACCCGGATGCCCCTCCCCGTCGGCACCATCTTCGTCGGCGTCAATCCCAACAAGCAGAAACTGGTCCTGGGCCAGTATACCGAAGGGCCCGTTGTGGCGACCGCCAGCGCCACTTGGGTCAGCGGCGGCTCGCTGGTCGCTACCGTTTTCAACGACCTGAATATGGACGGCCTCCCGCAGGATGGCGAGCGGGGTCAGAGCGGGTGGACCGTCACCGTGATCGGAAAGAGCAGCAGGACGACGAACGCCACCGGCAACGCCACCTGGTCCCTGACGCCAGGCACCTACACCGTCGTCCTGACCCAGCAGAGCGGCTGGCTGGCGACCACCCCCCTCACCCAGACGGTTACTCTGGCGCCGGGAGACGTGATCCAGGTCCTCTTCGGCCAGATCAAACTCCCGGTGGTGAAAGTTTACCTCTTCCACGACACCGACCTCAGCGGCAGCCTCACCGATGGCGACCTCCCGCTGAGCGGCTGGACCGTGGGCCTCTACCGGGCGGACGGGTCCCAGGCCGCTGGCTGGAACCGGGCGACTGACGACAGCGGCTGGGTCTACTTCAGCAACGACCCGGCCCGCAATCCCCCCGACCTGATCCCGGGAGAGTACTACATCCGGGAGATGCTGCCGGATGGCTGGTACGCCACGACCGGCATCTCCCGGTCCTTCACCCTGATCAGCGGCGATGTTCACGAGGAGTACCTGGGGAACTTCCCGCCCACCCCGGCGGTTTCTCTGAGTGTTGATGCCTCCCCCGACCTCATCCACAGCGGCGATTCCGTCACCTACACCTACCAGGTGGCCAATACCGGGAACACTTACCTTCGCAACGTCCGGGTGACGGACGACCGCTACGGTTCCATCTGCACCATCCCCGACCTGGCGCCGGGCGAGGGGATGACCTGTCGGTTTACCACCCCGGTCGCCGATTCGGTCGCCAATACAGGCATCGCCATCGGCACGCCGACCCTGGCCGACGGCACCCCCATCGCCGGATGGCCGGACGTCTCCGATTCGGACGACGCCTTTGTCCGGGTCCTGCATCCGGCGGTTACGATTTCCGCCAGCGGACCGGCGCTGGCCCACGAGGGGGACACCCTGGCCTACCAGGTGACCGTCGCCAACACCGGCGATGCAGCCCTGACGGTCTCCGTCCCGCTGCCGGACGGGACGACCTGGACGGGCACACTGGCGGCAGGGGCGAGCGCGTCCTTCACCGCCACCGGCCCCGTCTCCGGTGACCCGACGGCCTTCACCTTCACTGCCACCGGCACGGATGCCCTGGGCGGCACCGTCTCCGCCTCGGCGACGGTGACCACCGACATCCTCCATCCGACCCTGGATGTCCGCGCGGCCGCGTCCATTCCCACAACCTATCCCGGGACCGTCGTCACCCTGACCTATACGGTCACCAACACCGGCGACGTCCCGCTCTCGGACGTGGTCCTCTGGTGGGACAACGGCACGCCGGATGACCCCAATGACGACCGGATTCTTTGCGTGGTGGAGAATCTGGACGTGGGCCAGGCCGTGCAGTGCCAGGTCCCCGTAGCGCCCGAGCAGGAGACCACCTACACTGCCAGCGCCACCGGCACTGATCCCCTGGGCGGCCAGACGGAGGACTCGGCAGGCATCACCATCGGCATCATCCCCACTGAGCCCGGGGATGCCGACGGCGACGGCACACCGGACTACCTGGACGCCGACTCCGACGGCGATGGCATCCCGGACTGGGTAGAGGGCGCGGGCGATACCGATGGCGACGGTACGCCGGACTACCTGGACGCCGACTCCGATGGCGACGGCATCCCCGACGCCGTTGAGGGCACTGGCGACGTGGACGGGGACGGCCTCCCCAACTACCTGGACGCCGACTCCGATGGCGACGGTATCCCCGACACCGTGGAGGGCACCGGCGACGTGGACGGGGACGGCCTCCCCAACTTCCTGGACACCGACTCCGACGGCGATGGCATCCCCGACGCCGTAGAGGGCACCGGCGACGTGGACGGGGATGGGCTTCCCAACTTCCTGGACACCGACTCCGATGGCGACGGCATCCCCGATGCCGTTGAAGGCACCGGCGACGTGGATGGGGATGGCATCCCCAACTACCTGGACCTGGACTCCGATAACGATGGCAAGCCGGACGCCGTGGAGGGCACCGGTGACGACGACGGGGATGGCATCCCCAACTACCTGGACCCGGACGACACGCCCCGTCCAGCCGGAGTGGTCTACCGGGTCTATCTCCCCTTCGTCGCCCGAAACGTTCCCTGATAGACATCTCTTGAAGGAGCGGGGGCCCTCACCTCTTTCTGATTCCCCTCCTCTACTGCCTCTACTATCTGCGGGAGAGGGAGGGAACAAGGAGGGGTGAGGGCTTTCATTACCCCTTCAGTGAACGTGCCAGGCACTTTCAGAAGTGCCTGGCACATTCAGAAGTGCCTGGAACGTAACTATTCAGGCCGATTGAAATCGTCCTCCCTGGGCACTTCGTGCCAGGTGTCGGCCTTCGCCGACATTCTGAGGTCGGCAAAGGCCGACCATCGGCCGCAGCCCAGGAAGGCCGACTTCGGTCAGCGCAGAAAGGAGGCGCGGATGAAGCAATACTCTTTATGGCTGGCCCTGGGGCCCACGGTGGGGGCCATTTTGTTGGTCATCGCTCTGATTGTCGGTTTTCATTCTCCCGCCCAGGCCCAGGGCACCGTCATTACCGTCAATACCGACCAGGATGATTGGACCGGCAGTTGCGCGGATGCTTACTGCTCCCTTCGGGAGGCCATCGCTCAGGCCAACGGCACAGGGGGCACCGCACCGGTCACCATCACCTTCGCGGACGATTACGTTATCACCCTCACGAAAGGGTCCCTCCCGGTTATCACCCGGGCCAGCGTCCACATAGACGGCGACCGGAACGATGACGGGGTGCCGGACGTGGTCATCAACGGCCAGAACATCACCCAGACCGGCGCGGCGGGCCTCTACATCAAGGCGGACGGCGTCCTCGTGGACGGGCTGGAAGTGCGCAATATGACCTGTTCGGGCTGTTGGGGGCTGGACACCTGGGGGAGCCACGGGGTCATCCGCAACTCCCGCTTCGTGAGCAACACGACGGGCATCCTGCTGACCGGCGGCGCTTCGGGGAACCTCATCACCCACTGCCTGGTGGCCTGGAACCGGGACGACGGGATTCTCGTGTCGGCCCGCTTCCTCACCGAGCCCACAAGGGTCGTCACCCCGGCCTACGGAAATACCATCGCGAACTCCGTCATCCTGAACAACACCAACAAAGGCATCATCATCCAGCGGGGGGCCCACGACAACATCGTCCGGAACAACCTCATCGCCGGGAACGGCTGCTACGGCCTGCACCTGCGCGGTGGGTACGATACCTCCACCGATGTTTTCGCTCCGCCGACCGGCAACCAGATTCTGGGGAACGAGATTCGCGCCAACGGCGCCGGTTGCACCCCTCAGGCCGCGGTGGTCAACGAACGCACCCACCAGCCCCCCGGCGACCTGCCCACCCTCTCCGGCGGTTACGATAACCTCTTCGCCGGAAACGTCATCACCGCCAACAGCGGGATGGGGATTTACAACGTGGGCGCCTCGCCCCTCATCACCGGCAACACTATCGCCAACCACACCTCCTACGGCGTCTACAATCTCCCGGATTTCGGCGGGACCTACAGCCCGGCCCAGGCCGGGGACGACATCCTCTCCATCCCCATCCTGAAAGACAACACCCTCTTCGGCAACGGGACCTACGGCATCTACTCGCTGGACACGGCCCCGGTGGACCGCTATACCCTCCACACGGACAATGCCATCACCCAGACCGGCCTGAAGGTCCTCCAGGTCTGGTACGGCGCGGTGGAGGTGGTGACCGGGACCATCACCAATTCTGTCCCCATTTCCTCCGGGATCAGCGCGCGCATTGCCGCCAGCGGCACCGGCTGGCTGGCGGACCTCCCCGCCTACGCTCCGGCCGCGCCCTACTCCTCCGGCATCTGGGGCAAGAGCGGCATCACGTATCCGAACGTCAGCACCTGGGCCGCGATCCGGGAGTTTGAGGTCGCCCCGGACGGCACCCTGGTCCGCCATCTTACCCACACCGTCCAGGTCTACCTGCAGGGCATCTACACCGGCGCCGTCCGCTTCAGTTGGGACGGACTGACGGCCACCGACCCCATCTCCGGCGACGTCCTCATCCCCCAGTGGGTCCAGACCGGCCCTTACGGCCGCTACCAGATCGCCGAGGTCAACTTCACCTACGACGCCGACCGGGACGCCATCCCCGACGTGGTGGAAGGGGGCGACGTGGATACGGACGGCGATGGGATGCCCGACTACCTGGACACCGACTCCGACGGCGACGGCATCCCCGATGCTGAGGAAGGCGCGGGTGACATGGACGGGGATGGTCTTCCCAATTACCTGGACACCGACTCCGACGGCGACGGCATTCCGGATGCCGTGGAGGGCATCGGCGACGTGGACAACGACGGCACTCCCAACTACCTGGACTCCGACTCCGACGGCGACGGCATTCCGGACTGGATGGAGGCAGGTTGCACCGCGCCGCCCACCGGCAACGCGACCTGCCCGGCGGCGGGCCGGGATAGCGACGGCGACGGCACCCCGGACTACCGGGACCCCGATGACGACGGGGACGGTATTTCTACGGCGAACGAACACATCGCCGGTACCGACTACTTCTGCACCAACACCTCCCTGGACACCGACCGGGACGGGACATCCAACTGCCGGGACAACGACGTGGACGGCGACGGCATCCCCAACTACCTGGACCGGGACTCCGACGGCGACGGCACTCCGGACGCGCAGGAGAACTACCCCCACCCGAACCCGCTGCCGTTTCAACACGGCGACGTCCCGGCCTGGATTGATCCGGTATACCGCCTCTACCTGCCCATCGTGCTGCGGAACCGCTGACCCGCAGGGCCTCGGGCACAGCGCGCCAGCGCCTCCGGGGGGGGGCGCCGGTGCATTTCTGCTCTCGTAGCGCAGGATTTATCCTGCAATGCGCTCTCTGCGTCCTTGCAGTTGGGTCAAACCGCAGAACGTAAAGAACGCAAAGAAATCGTAGAATCTTTGCGCCCTTTGCGGCCTTTGCGGTTTACAAAATCCACAGCATCCGGTTTCGTATTTGACAATTTTGCCGATTGGGTATATAGCGTTTTTATAAAGGAGGGGCACCATGGCCCGAAACCGCGCAGCGTACCGGCTGACTGGACTGGGAATCGCAGCGACTTTGCTGCTCATCGGCGGGATGACGACCGGACGGCCGGCCTTCGCCGGATTCACTCCGACCCCGACGCCCACGGAGACCCCCACTCCCACCCCAACTCCTACGGCCACTCCTGTGCCTCCACCTCCGCCTCCACCTCCGCCGCCGACGGAAACCCCCACGCCGGCCCCCCTTCTGCCCGAGGTCGGCGGCAGGGCTCCTTCCCCCTGGCCCCTCCTGGCTCTGGGCGCCGCCGCTCTCCTGGCCGGGTGGCTGGCCGGGCGCAAATCATGGCGTTAGCCTTTCCAGGCGTGAAGGAGTAAGGCCATCGCGAACGTCCCATAAGGTATTGGGGGTTCGCGTACACCGGGCAGGTCATCCACACATTCCGCTGGCTTGCCCTCTCCCCGGAGGTAGACATGTCTCGTCAGAATTTATTTCGCTTCTCCCTGCAAACCCTCGGCCGTTATAGCGCCTTTCAATCCAGCCTGCGGGCCATAGTGATCCTCGGTATCTTGGCCTCCCTGCTGTCGGTGACCAATGTCCCCCAGGTTCAGGCCCAGCCCAACCTGACCATCACTCCGATCACCTGGAACATCATTGGCCTGGACAGTAACAATGTCAACGTCGGACCGAACAACTTCCCAGTCGGGGCACGGGTTTGCAACACTGGCGACGAGCCAGCGACCAACGTCGCCGCCACGTTCGTCTGGGATTCAAGCGATCCGTACATAAACCTGCGCTCGGGTTCACTGGGCACGTTGTCTGTGCCATCACTGGCGGCAGGACAATGCACGGACTTCTACTTCGAGGTTTCTGTCACTCGCAACTCCGCTGCCTACAACCACACCCGCCGCTATCACATAGAGGTCACCGCCGACGGTGGCATCTCCATCTCCACCCCGCAGCCACGAGAACTGTTTGTGGAGTATCTCGTCTCTCAGAACCGGAATGCCACCGTTGATGTGCGGCTCAACGGGGAGTCCATCCCCCCCGGCGGCATGATGGGGCTTGTCGTGGGGCAAACCTACACCATCACCCTGGTTGCCTTCACTGCCACCAACGGCTACGAGCAGATTGAGACGTTCATCAACTTCCCCAACACCATCTTCCGAATTAACAGCGTGCAGACGGCCTACACGGCCCACGACACCGTCAGCCCGGACCCGTGGGCTTCCACCAAACTCTACGCCGACGGCTGTACCTGGGAGAACGACCCCAATTCCCCTAACTACCGCTCCTGCCTGGGTACCGGCAAGTATGGCGGCAACGTCACCATCACCTACACCGTGACCATCATCGGCGGCGCGGGCACGCAGGAGCGGCTGCACACGCTTATCTACGACCTCTCCGGCAGCAGTTATCACTACAATGCCGACTACGCTGCCAACTACCGCATTGCCGCCATCCTGGACCTCACCAGCATCACTATCTCCAAGAACTTTTCTCCCGATCCGGTGTATGTGGGGGGTGTCTCGCGGCTGACCTTCACCATTTCCAACCCCAACCCGGCACCATTCAGCAGCATCTCCTTCACCGACACCCTGCCCAGCCCGCTGGTGATTGCCGCCCCGCCCAACGTGGGCTTCTCCGGCTGCGGCTCGCCGACGGTGACGGCCATCACCGGGACCACCACCATCACCGCCACAAACATCACCGTGGGCGCCAGCGGTTCCTGCGTCATCGGCATCAACGTGACCTCGCCGTCCACGGGCACGTACACCAACACGACGGGCTCACTCTACGTGGGCACCACCAACACGGGACGCGTCGCCACCGACACGCTGACGGTCAACGCCGACCCACCCCCGCCACTCCCGCCCACCACCTGTGCCACGCCGGCGGACCTGGCGCGGTGGAGTTTTGAGAACTACACCGCCAGCACATCTACCCAAAACGGCCCCTTCAATGCCTCCTACCGGGCTTCGGATATTTCCAGCGCGCAAGGGGTATACGGCGCCTACGGGGCAAGTACCTCGGGTATCGCCAACCCGACGACCTGCCCTACAGGGTGGGCCTGCCCTTCTTCCAACAATGGCAACACCGGGAATTCGTGGGGTATCCGGGGTGGCTGGCCCAACACCTGGACCGGGCCGGACTCGTCGCCGTATTTCCAGTTTGAGGTCCACGGCGCCAGCGCGTATGGTGGCATTGGCATCACGATGACATATAACCTGGAGGGCAACTGGTCCAACCGCGGCCCATGGTACATCTACTTCAGCACGGACGGGACCAACTGGTCTCAAGTTGCCACCGGTACGTGGACCGCCAACCCATCGCAATGGCGCACCGGGATTGCAGCAACGACAACCAGTACAGGCAACGACTCGGTCTATTTCCGGATTTTCTTTGCCGGCGCGCAGCGCGGCACTGCCGTTGCTTACCTGGACAACATCCGCATCTTCGGCTGCGAGCGCCTGAACCTGGCCCCGCCCACCCTGGTCAAGTCCTTCTCCCCCAACCCCATCGGGGTAGGCGGCACCTCCACCCTGGCCTTCACCCTGAGCCACACCAACCCGGTCACCATGACCGGCGCGACCTTCAGCGACTTCCTGCCCGCTGGCCTCCAGGTGGCCAGCCCGCCGAATCTCACCAACACCTGCGGTGGTACAGTGAGCGGCGCAGTGGCGGGCAGCACCGCCATCACCCTGACCGGCGGTACCATCCCGCCTAACGGGTCCTGTACCCTTCGCGTGGACGTGATCGCGACCACCGCCGGGCCGCATCTCAATGTCACCAGTTTCATCTCCACCACCGAGACCGGCGTCAACACCGGCCCGACCGGCCTCGGCAGCGATACGCTGGTGGCTCTCGCCCCGCCCACCATTGAGAAACTCTTCACCCCTAACCCCATCGTCTCAGGGACAACAACGACCCTGATCTTTGACATCATCAACCCGAACGTAGATTACCCGCTGACCAGCGTGGCCTTCACCGATACCTTCCCCTCCGGCGTGGTGGTGGCGACTCCGCCCAACGCTTCCACCTCCGGCTGCGGCACGCCCACGTTCAACCCCATAGCCGGAACCGGTTCTATATCGTTCTCTGGCGGTACAATTGCCCCCGGCGGCACCTGCACCGCCCGGGTGGACGTCACCGCGCCGGCGGGGGTGTACACCAACACCACCGGCCCAGTCACCGCCAACATCACCAGCGGCACCGACGTCGCCACCGACACCCTGACCGTCCGCCAGCCCAACCCCGGCCTGGCCTTCCAGAAGCAGATTGCCACCTCCGCCAGCGGCCCCTGGCGCAACTTCGTGGCGGTCACCGTGGGGCAGGGTGTGTACTACCGCTTCGTGGTGGAGAACACCGGCGACATCCCGCTGACCAACGTGAGTGTCAGCGATCCGGACCTGAACCTGTCGGCCTGCTCCTGGCAGGACGGGGACGGGAACCCCCTGACCGCGCCGTTCACCCTGCCGGTGGCGGACCTGGACGAGGAGCACATCGCCTACTGCGTGCTGGGCCCAGTCACGGCTCAGGCCGGCCAGCACACCAACACCGCCACGGCGGATAGCACCGAGACCGGGCCGGTCACCGACACGGCCACCTACGCCACCGTCGGCCTGACGCTGGAGAAGCGTGCCGAGCCGGATTACTTCGTCAACGCAGGGGAAGTCCTCACTTACACGTATGTGGTGACCAACACCGGCTACGCGCCCCTCCAGGGTCCGGTGGTGGTGACGGACACCCTCACGACGGTGACCTGCCCGGACGTCACGACCGTCATCCCCGACGGCGACAACTTCCTGGACCCCGGCGAGGCCATCACCTGCACGGCCACCTACACGGTCACAGCAGACGATGTATCTGCCGGTTACGTCACCAACGTCGCCCGCACCACGGTGGAGGGCCTCGCCTCCAACGAGGACAGCGCGACGGTCCCGGCCAGTACCAGTGCCGACCTGAGCCTGGAGAAAGTCGCCAGCACGCTGACCCCATACGTGGGCTCCACCGTCGTGTTCACCATCACCGTCCACAACGCCGGGCCCGCTGTGGCCACAGGCGTGACGGTGAGCGATTTCCTGCCGGCTGGCCTGACCTACGTCTCTCACTCCGGCGACGGTTTGTACGACCCCGGCACAGGCGTCTGGAACATCGGAACCATCAGCGCCGGGAATAGCGCGTCGCTGCTCATTACGGTCACCGTGGACACGACCGCGCCCGTAACCAATGTAGCCCAGGTCTGGACGAGCGACCAGACCGACCCGGACTCCACACCCGGCAACAACGTCCCCACCGAGGACGACTACGATTCGGTCACTCTGACGCCGCGGGCCTATCCCGAGATTACCGTCGCCAAGACCGCCGAGCCGGGCAGCGTCCCCGAGACCGGCGGCGTGGTCACCTTCACCTTCACCGTCACCAACACCGGCACGGTGTCGGTGACGATCACGGACCTGAGCGACTCCGTCTTCGGCACCCTCTCCGGCGACGCCGACTGCGGGGTCGGCACGGTGCTCCAGCCCGGCCAGGCCTGCTCCTTCACCCACACCGCCACCCTCAGCGGCCCGGCCAACACCACCCACACCAACACCTTCACCGCCGAAGCGGAGGATGCCGAGAGCAACACCGCCAGCGACTCCGACAGCGCCTGGGTGGACTTCTTGCCCGTGCCAGGTTTAGTAGTGGAGAAGAGTGTGGCGACGGGCCAGGCCGTCCAGAGCATGCCCTTCACCTACACGGTCCGTATCACCAACACCGGGCAGGTCACCTTTGACCCGCTGGTGCTGACCGACACGCTGCCCGCCGATTTCTACTACGTCGTCGGTTCCGGCGACCCGTCCGACCCGGACGTCATCGCCGAACCGCTGCTGGTCTGGCAGAATCTGGGCCCGCTGGGCCCCGGCGAGAGCATCACCGTCACCTTCGCCGTGACCGCCACGCCAGGCATCACCGGCACGTACTGGAACGTGGCACTGGTGGGCGGCGAATATCCCGGCGGCGTCCTCACCGACACCGACGACGCCCCGGTCGCCATCGTAGACCCGGCGGTAGTAGTGGATAAGCAACTGGTTGCCGCCGACCTGGACGACGTCTTCCCGAACTATGTCACTTTCACCATCGCCATCACCAACGTCGGCATCAGCACCATTGACGTCCTGCCGCTGCTGGACGCCTACGACCCGTACTACCTGAGTTTCTTCTGGGCCGAGCCGTACCCCGAGGAGGACGCCGACGACGGCCTGCTGACCTGGCACGACCTGACCGGGCCGGCGCCGAACGGCTTTGGGCGCGACCTGGCGCCGGGCGAATCGTTCCGCATCACCACCGTCTTCCGCGTGGTCCACGACATCACCACGACGGTCAACACCGCCTATGTGGAAGGGCCCTACGACGTCTACGACAACCCGGCCAACGAGCCGCAGGATGACGAAGTCATCGTGGACATCCCGACAGCGGTGGAACTGCTCTACTTTGTAGGACGGGTTGACAACCCGCCCCACGTTCGGCTGGAGTGGGCGACGGCGGTGGAGATAGACACCTTCGGCTTCCGGCTGTACCGCGCGCCGGTGGCGGACTTTGCCCGGGCCCAGGCGGTGGCCTTCGTCCCCTCCGAGGCGCGAGGCGGCGGCGCGACCTACGTCTACACGGACACCGTGCCCTACGACGGCACCTGGTGGTACTGGCTGGCGGACGTGGATACCTCCGGCGGGGAGACGGTGCACGGGCCGGTGAGCGCTGTGGTGGGCGCGGCGGCCCTGCCGTACCGGGTCTACCTGCCGCTGGTGCTGCGCTGAGTGGGGTAGCGCAAGATTCATCCTGCGCTACTGGATGGGGGCGAAGCAGGCGGCAATCCGCCTGCTTCGCCCCTTTTTTCACGCCAGGAAGTTACCGCAGCCCGTAACTATCAGGCCGATTGAAATCGTCCTCCCTGGGCACTTCGTGCCGGGTGTCGGCCTCCGCCGACACCCTTCAAAGGTGGTCGGCGAAGGCCGACCACTGGCCGCAGGCCCAAAAAGGTGACGCCTCGGGCGAGCCCTCGGCGTGGCCCTTCCAGTCACTGCCTGAATCAGCCCTCAACTTGACAACCCGGCATTTTGGGCTATTCTATAAGAGCCTGTCGGAGAACCGCGAAGGGTACAAAGGACAAAAAGGGGGAAAGGATGGGGTTTGTGGGCGGCTTTGCCGCCCACAAACCCCGCTATCCCTCCCCCCATCTCTACGAAAGGCGCGGCTATGGAGCCCTGGATTGGGTGGATTCGCCTGACGGACGGGCGGCGACAGACGGGGGGGCATCCAGGCAGTGCATGGCTGACTCCGCCCCTCCACCCCGCCCCGGGACGGGAAAGCGAACGGTTCGCAATGGTGCTGGACCTGATCGGGCCGGCCCCTTCCCGCCTCTACCGGGAAATCCGGGACGCAGCGGCACAGGCATTCTGGTCCACTCCCGGAAGCCCAATCGCCGCCCTGCGGCGGGCCGTCATCGCGGCGAACCGGGCCCTGGTCCACTTCAACCGTCAACTTCCTTCCGAGAGCCGTTGTGTGGGGAGTATCGCCTGCGCCGCGCTGCGAGATGACGAGGTTTTCCTGGTCCACGTCGGTGCTGCCTGGTCCCGCGCCCTCTCCACAGATGGCGATGAGCAGTACCCAGACCGCCTCTCCCCTCCCCTGGGAAGCCGGCCTTATGCCGACATGGCGGTCTCGTACCTACCCGTCCGGCCCGGCATGACCCTCCTCTTAAACACCCAGAACCTCCTCAACCTGGTTGCGCTGGACGTCCTGGATCAGGTTCTCCGACGGGAGGAAGAAGACATACTGGATGGCCTGGAGCAACTGGTCGGAGAGGAATCGCTGACGGCCATGGTGCTGCGCTGGCCTGAGGAGAAGCCAGCACCACCTCCGGCTCCGCCCGCCCAACGCCGTCGCGAAGCGCCCCCTCAACCAGAAGCGCCCCCTGCGCCCCCTCCCCCGCTGGAAGAGGAGCAAGTGCCGAAAGAAGAGTTACTTCCCGAAGAAGAGACCCCTCCCAAAGAACCCACACCCTGGGAGGGCATCTGGGAGGAGGTAGAAACAGAGGTCGGGAAAACGGGTACCTGGCCTCCGGAGATAGAGGTCTCTCCCCAACGGCCCCAGGGAATATCCCGTCTGGCGGGGGCAGTGGCAGCGGGCGCTACCGTGGCCGGCAGGGGATTGGTCACCGGCGCGGCAGTGGTCGGTGGGGGACTGGTCAGAGGGGTATCGGCAGCAGGCAGAGGGCTGAGGGCTGCGGCTTTATCCGCCTATTACGGAGCACGAGTCCTTGCCCGGCGCGCCCTCCCCGGCGCGGAGCGCCGCCGGACGGTCAGCGTACGGGCACCCCGGCCTGTCCCCCAGGAGAACCCCCGCCGCATGGCCGCTCTGGCCATCGTCATCCTGATTCTGGTCATCCTGACGACCCTCATCGTCTGGTTCCGGTACGGTCGGGACCTCCGACGGGGACAGGTCCTCTCGCGAGCCCAGGAACATATGCTGGCCGCTCAGCAGGCCCCCCATCCGGAACTGGCCCGCCCTCACTGGGAGGCCATCCTGACCCTGACCGCCGACTACGACGACCCGGAGACCCACGCGCTCCGCACGATGGCCCAGGACGTGCTGGACCAGATGGATGGCATCGTTCGGGTGACGCCCATCCTTCTGGCGGACCTGGGTGATGGGGTCTCCCGGAACCGCCTGGTGGCGTGGGAGCAGAGCGTAGCCGTCCTGGAGGGCCAGAATCGGGTACGCCGGGTCCTTGTCGGCGGCGGGAGTGAAACGCTCACCCTCCCAGGGTCGCCCTCTCTGATAGACATCACCTGCCATCAGCCGGAGTCCGGTCAGCCGTCCCTGGGGCTTCTCATCCTGGGAGCCGGGGGGCGTCTGTGGGCGTACGACTCCCACTGGTCGGAAGCCCGATCAGTGGCATTATCTCCCGCCCCCGGGGGACATGAACCGGTGGCCATGGCGACTTATTATGGACGGCTGTACCTGCTGGATCCAGCGGCAGGACAAATCTGGCGGTATCTGCCAAAGAACGGGGAATTCGGGGGGGAGATAGAGCGGTACTTCTCATCGGAGGAACCGCCGTCCCTGAGCGGGGCCCGGGATATGGCTCTGAACTCCAGTATCTACGTCCTTTTTGAGGACGGGGGAGTAGCCCGTTACGAGAAGGGGACAGCCGTACCCTTTGCCATCAGCGGCATCCCGGCTCCGGAGGCCCACTTCGTCGCGCTGGCGGTGGATCCGAATTTGGAAAACGGCCCGGTTTATCTGGCCGATGGAGCGGCGGAGCGCATCGTGGTCCTCCGGGAAGACGGGGCGTTTTGTGCCCAGTTACGCCCTCCAGGACGAGAATTCCAGGGCCTCCAGGCGCTGACGGTCAGCGGGGCAGGGGATTCCCTCTTCGTCCTGGCCCGGGGGAAGATATATCGGGTGACCATCCCGCCCCTGCCCTGCCGGTAGGGGACAGGGGCAAGCCCTGCTCCATGCATCAAGCCCGACGCTAAAGCGTCGGGCTTATGTTGCAAAGCCCCTTCGGGGCTCAAAACAGCCCGCAGGGCTTTGCTGAATAAGCCCGACGGTTTACCGTCGGGCTTAAATTGATGCCAATGGGCAGGGGCAAGCCCTGCCCCTACAACGCACCCTGTAGGGGCAACCCTTGCGGTTGCCCCCCTGCGGTTGCCCCCTTGCGGTTGCCCCCTGGGGCAGGGGCAAGCCCTGCCCCTACCCCTCAGGGCTTATCAGCGCTCTAATCTTGTTCGTTCATAGTCAGGCACGAAGAGCCAGCGGTAGGGGCGGAGCAGTGCTCCGCCCGTACGTTTTGGGCCTTTTGGATGCCAGTACGGGCGAGGCATGCCTCACCCCTTCGCTTCGTGGCTCACTACGAGCATTTTCGTCAGAGCATTGATAAGCCCTGCCTACCCCTGGGCCTGCAGGACCGGCTCGGGCATCCGAAGCGGTGGGCTTTCTTCGCCCGCTTCTATCCGGGTGAAGGTCAGGCCCGATTCCCCCACGTCCACCCGCACCCGATCCCCACTGTGAAACTCCCCGCGCAGCAGACGCACGCTGAGCGGGCTTTCCACGTGCCGCTGGAGGGCCCGCCGCAGCGGACGGGCACCAAACTGAGGGTCGTACCCCTCCCGGGCCAGCCACCGGCGGGCCGCATCGGTCAACTCCACCTCCAGCCCCTGTTCCGCCAGCCGCTCGGCAATCTCCCGCATCTGCAGGTCCACAATCTGCTCCATGTGCTCCAGCGTCAGCCGGTTGAAGATGATGATTTCATCCACCCGGTTGATGAACTCCGGACGGAACGTCTCCTTCAGGGCCCGCTCAATCCGCTGTCGGCTTTCTTCTTCCTCCCGCCGGTCTGCTCCCTCCCGGATGAACCCCAGCGCGCCGCCCCGGCCCGCAAACTCCGTCCCCACGTTGGAGGTCATGATGATGACGGTATTTCGGAAATCCACCGTTCGGCCCTGACCATCGGTCAACCGACCGTCATCCAGAACCTGGAGCAGGGCGTGGAGGACCTCGGGGTGTGCCTTCTCTATCTCGTCAAAGAGGACGACCTGATAGGGGCGGCGACGGACGGCCTCGGTCAGTTGTCCGCCCTCCTCGTAGCCGATGTAGCCGGGCGGAGCGCCGAAGAGGCGGCTGACGGTGTGCCGTTCGTGGTACTCGCTCATATCAATGCGCAGAAGGGCGTCCTCGTCGTCAAAGAGGAACCAGGCCAGCGCCTTCGCCATTTCGGTCTTGCCCACGCCGGAGGCCCCCAGGAAGATGAAGGAGCCGATGGGCCGCCGGGGGTCCTTCAGGCCGGAGCGCCCGCGCCGGATGGCATCGGCGACGGCCGCGATGGCCTCATCCTGCCCGACGATACGCTGGCGGAGCGCCTCCTCCATCCGCAACAGTTTCTCCGCCTCCGTCTCCAGCATCTGGGCCACCGGGATGCCCGTCCACGAGGCGACCACCTGGGCAATGTCCTCCGCGTCCACCGTCTCATCCAACTGGTGCTCCCGCTGCCAGGCCTCGCGCCGCTGGCTGAACTGGTCCTCCAGGCGGAGCCGCCGGACTTTAATTTCGGCGGCCCGTTCATAATCCCGCCCGTTGCTGGCAGCCTCCTCCTCCATCTGGAGACGGTTGATTTCGGCTTCCATCTGCTTCAGTTCCGGGGGAAGGGTATGCAGGGCCACCCGCACTTTGGCTGCCGCTTCGTCCACCAGGTCTATGGCCTTATCGGGCAGGCGCCGGTCGGTGACGTAACGGTGGGAGAGGCGCGCCGCGGCTACCAGGGCCTCATCGGAGATGTGAACCCGGTGGTGGGCCTCGTAGCGGTCCCGCAGGCCGCGCAGCATCTCTATCGTCTCCTCCACCGTGGGCTCGTCCACAAAGACCGGTGCGAACCGCCGCTCCAGCGCGCCGTCTTTCTCTATGTACTGGCGGTATTCGTCCAGCGTCGTGGCGCCGATGCACTGAAGTTCGCCCCGGGCCAGGTACGGCTTCATAATGCTGGACGCGTCCAGCGCGCCGGTCCCGGCTCCTGCCCCGACGACGGTGTGGAGTTCGTCAATAAACAGGATGATTTCCCCCTGCGCCCGCTGGATTTCCTCCACAGTGGCCTTCAACCGCTCCTCAAACTCGCCCCGGAAGCGGGTCCCGGCGACCATCGCGGCCAGGTCCAGTTGCATCACCCGTCGGCCTTTGAGGATTTCGGGGACGTTATCGGAGGCAATCTTCTGGGCCAGCCCCTCCACAATGGCGGTCTTACCGACACCCGGCTCGCCGATGAGGACAGGATTGTTTTTGGTGCGGCGGCAGAGAATCTGAATGACGCGCAGGATTTCCGCATCCCGCCCGATGACCGGGTCCAACTTACCTTCCTTCGCCAGCCGGGTCAGATCGCGGCTGAACTTCTCCAGCGTGCGATAGCGGGATTCGGGGCGGCTATCGGCAAACGATTGTCCGCTGCGGACGGCCCGGATGGCCGCGTAGACCCGCTCCCGGGTAATCCCGGCCTCCGCCATAACGCGGGCCACCTGGGTGCCCCGCTCGGTGATGATGGCCAGGAAGAGATGCTCGGTGGAGACGTAGTCATCGCTGAGGCGATTGGCCTCCGTATTCGCCTCATCCAGCACTCGCTTGACCCGGGGGGTGATAAAAATCTGCCCCATGTTGCCCCGCCCGTAGATGCCAGCCTTGGGGCTGCGGCGGAGAATCTCGTCCACCTGGTTGGCGATCCAATCCGGGTCCACGCCCAGTTGGGCCAGAATCTGGGGGACAATGCCGTCCGGCTGTTCTAATAAGGCCAGCAGGACGTGCTCGGTATCCACCTGAGTGTGTCCGTAGCGGGTCATAATTTCCACCGCCCGCTGGGCGGCATCCTGCGCCCGCTCGGTAAATCGGTCCATTCGCATCATATTGGTTTCTCCTTTAAAGGCAACGATCCAGACGAACGGCTGCTCTATCTTATCCACAGCGTGTTGGATTTCCGATAGAGGAGTGTTAACGTTGTGTTAGAATCCCCCTCCTGCTATTATTATACCACACCTGGAGAAAGACGGCATGTCTCTGCGTACCTGGCGCCATTGACAACCCCTCCGGTTCGTGCTATCATATGGGCCGTATGGACGCCGAACCACGGAGCAGCCGGAGGTTAACCCCTCTGCAGATGACCCTGTTGGGGATTATCCTGCTGACCATCCCCTGCTATTGCCTGGGGTTTACGTTGCTCTACCTGTACTCCACCCCAGCCCGTCCCACGCCGGTGCCGACCATTGTCACTGATACACCCACGCTGACCTCCCCCCCTGCTCCGCCGACGCCGACGCTGGAGGCAACGCCGACCCAGTGGTGGCCACCGACTTATACCCCCACTGCCACGGCAACGCCGACCCAGTGGTGGCCACCGACTTATACCCCCACTGCCACGGCAACGCCGACCCCTACGCCCACTTCCACTCCCACGCCGACGGCTACACCGACGACCACCCCAACGCCGACGACGACAAATACGCCGACCTCCACACCGACGGCGACGGATACGCCAACTCCCACATCTACGCCGACAGCGACAGACACCCCTACCCCGACACCGACCGGAACGCCGACGGAGCCACCGGTGTCCCCCACACCTCCGCCGCCCACCGTTTAGTGGTCAGTGGTCAGTCGTCAGTCGTCAGTGGTCAAAAAACAGGAGTCCCTGATACCCTATGGAAACGCTCCACCTGCTGAAACAACTTTCGGAAATACCGGGCCTGCCCGGACACGAAGAACCGGTGCGGGCGCTGGTGCGCGATCTCTGGGCCCCACTGGTGGATGAGATTCAAACCGACGGCCTGGGGAGCCTCATCGGCCGTCGGCACGGCTCCGGCCCAGAGCCTCGCCCAGCCCTGATGTTCGCCGCCCACATGGACGAGATTGGCCTGCGGGTGACGGGAATAGAGAAGGGGTTCCTGCGCATCGCCCGAGTTGGCGGGACCGACCGGCGCATCCTGCCGGGGATGGAGGTCATCGTCCACGGGCAGCGGGACCTCCCCGGTATCGTGGGCATGCGCCCGCCCCACGTCGTCCCCCCAGACCGGCGGGATAAGACCCTCCCCTGGGAGGAACTGTTCGTGGACGTGGGGCTGCCGGAGGAGGAGTTGAAGGCCCTTGTCCGGGTGGGCGACCCCATCTCATTCCGGCGGGAGGCCGTGGAACTGAAAAACGGCCTGCTGGCGGGCAAGGCGCTGGATAACCGGGTCTCCGTGGCGGTGTTGACATTGGCCCTGGAGCACCTGGCCCGCGCGTCCCATGCCTGGGACGTGGTCGCCGTGGCAACGGTCCAGGAGGAGGTGGGGCTCTACGGGGCCACCACCGCCGCCTACGGCGTCGCCCCCGATATGGCCGTCGCGGTGGACGTCACCTTCGGGCGGCAGGCCGGGGTGCCCAACCATCAGGCCTTCCCGCTGGGCGAAGGGGTCGCCATCGGCGTCGGCCCGAACTTCCATCCGGCGGTGGTGGAACGGCTGAAGGCAACAGCCGAGGCCAACGAGATTCCCTACCACATAGACCCCATTCCCGGCCGCAGCGGCACCGATGCCTGGGCCATCCAGGTGAGCCGCGAGGGCGTGCCCACCGGCCTGGTCTCCATCCCGCTCCGCTACATGCACCAGCCGGTGGAGACGGTGTCGCTGAAGGACGTGGAGCGAGCCGGGCGGCTGCTGGCGCTCCTGGCGGCAGGGCTGGAGGCGGACTTCCGGCCCCGTTGGGAGGACGAGTAGAGATGGGGAAGCGTTTGTCGTTCCTCTGGGACTACGACCTCTCGGAGGAAGATGTGCGGCGGATTCTCCGCCAGGGGACTCCGACAGAGCGGGCCTGGCTGATTAGCCGCATCCTGGAATATGCTCCCTGGGAGGAAATCTGGCAATATCTGACGCCCCGGCAGATTGCCCAGGACTTTGAGCACATCCGCTTCCGTTCACCGCGGGACCGGGAACTCTGGGAGTACGCCCTGAAGAGGTGGCTGGGTGATTTTGGTCAACGCCAACAGTGTCAGAACGTCGTTGTGGATAGTCTGGAAAACATCGCAGCCAACAAGTTGACGGCCATACTGGGCCGCAGCGAATCCAAAGATTTTGTGGACCTGTATTTCATCCTGGTAGAAGGATTGAATTTTGAGACTTTGATGGAGATGGCCCGGCAGAAAGATACCGGTTTGGTTCCCTTCTATCTGGCCGGAGCCCTGCTTCAGGTACGGCATATCTCTGCGATCCCCGAGACACATCCACCGGTAGAGCGAGAAACCATCGTCCAGTTCTTTATGACTCTGGCCGACCGCTTGATTGAGCAAAGCAAACCACAGGTGGGCGAACCGTGGAACTTTTAAAGGAATTATCCGAAGCCTTCGGCCCTTCGGGCCACGAAAAAGAAGTCCGGCAGGTCCTGCGCCGGGCACTGGAGGGATACGCCGACCGGGTGTGGGTGGACGCGCTGGGCAACCTTCATGCCTTCCGGGAAGGAACCGGAGCGGACCGCCTGCGGGTCCTCCTGGCCGCCCACATGGACGAAATCGGGCTGATGGTGGTCGGGCACGACGAGTCCGGCGGCCTGCGGGTGCGGGCCATCGGCGGCATAGACGACCGGGTCCTCCCCGGCGCGCAGGTCTGGGTGGGGCCGGAGCGCATCCCCGGCGTCATCGGCCTCAAGCCTGTCCATCTCCTGGAGCAGGGGGAGGACGAGAAGGTCGTAAAGATAGACCAGTTGCTGGTGGACATCGGGGCGAAGGGGAAAGAGGAGGCCCAGAAGTTGGCCCCTTTGGGCACCCCGATGGTCTTCGCCACCCGCTTTGAGGAAGTGGGAGCGCTGATCAAGGGGAAATCCTTTGACGACCGGGCCGGCTGCGCAGTCCTGGCAGAACTGGTGCGCGGTGACCGTCTCCCTCACGACCTCTACGCGGTTTTCACCGTCCAGGAGGAGGTGGGGCTACGGGGCGCGCGTGTGGCCGCCTACGCCAGCCGTCCGGACTGCGCCTTCGCCCTGGAGGGCACCATCGCCGACGACCTGCCCAAAAAGAAGGACACGAGCCCCACATCCGAGTTGGGCAAAGGGCCGGCAATTACAGTGATGGACCACACATTCATCGCTCACCGGGGCCTGTTGCGGCTGCTGGTGGAGACGGCAGAGGCGTTGGGCATCCCCTATCAGTTTAAACAGCCGGGCATCGGCGGCACCGACTCCGGCGCCATCCACCTGGCCCGGGAGGGGGTCCCCTGCGGCACCGTCGCCGTCCCCTGCCGCTACATCCACAGCCCCGTCAGTCTGCTCTCACCGACGGACCTGGAGAACACCGTCCGGCTGATGGGGGAGAGCCTGGCCCGCCTCACCCCGGAGGTGTTGCAACTCGTGCTGTGAATTCCGGCCCAGGCCGCGATCTTGCCGGGTCGTAAACGACCCGGCTCAGAGGGAACGGGGCACTGAAGCGCCCCCTGACAGCGCGCGGCGCTTCCCCCCGCCCAACGGGGCGCTTGAGCGCCCCTGGCTCCGTGAGCCAGGCCGTTTACGGTCTGGCGACGGGGGAATTCGCAGCAGACGTTGCAAATGTAGCGCAGGATTTATCCTGCAGGTAACTATCAGCGCTGACTGAAGTCACCCTATTCAGCGCTGACTGAAGTCACCCTTCCTGGGCCGCAGGCCTTTGGTCGGCCTTCGCCGACCCGGTCTCTCCGATGCACCCATAAGGGTTGTCGGCGAAGGCCGAGGGTGTGTCCCAAAGTTGTAGGACAACTGCTCGCAGTTGTCCTACAAAGCGGCCAGGCCCGACGAAATTGGGACACACCCAATGCCGACAACCGGCACGCAGGGCTCAGGGAGGACGATTTCCATCGGCGTGAATAGTTACTCCTGCAGATGCGCAGGATTTGTCCTGCAAAAGGAGGCCATTGTGGACGAACTGATCCGTCAACTGACCGAAACCTACGGCCCTTCGGGCTTTGAGGAGACCATCCGCTCCGTCCTGCGCGACCTGGTCGCCCCGCTGGCCGACGAGGTCCGGGTGACCCCGCTGGGCAGTCTGGTCGCCGTCCGGCGCGGGACCGGCAACGGGCGCCGCATCATGCTGGCGGCCCATATGGACGAAATCGGCGCGATGGTCACCTACGTGGACGAGAAGGGCTTCCTTCGGTTCACCCCGATTGGTGGCGTCTCACCACTCACCTGCCTGGGCGCGCGCGTCCGCTTTGAGAACGGCACCCTGGGCGTCATCGGATCGGAGAAACGGGAAGACCCCAACAAGGTCCCGACTTTTGAGCAACTGTACATAGACGTGGGCGCCACCGGTCGGGATGACTGCCCCGTGCGGGTAGGCGACGCGGCCGTCTTTGAGCGCCCGTTCGCCGTCCAGGGACGGCGGCGGGTCGCCAAAGCGATGGACGACCGCATCGGCTGCGCCGTCCTGGTGGAGATGCTGCGGCGTCTGGAGCGAACGCCCCATGAGGTCCACTTTGTCTTCAGCGTCCAGGAGGAGACCACGCTCTCCGGAGCCCGGACGGCAGCCTACGGGATTGAGCCGGATATGGCGATTGCTGTAGACGTAACTGGGACGGGGGATACACCGGAGAGCCGGCCCATGGCGGTGGAACTGGGCAAGGGACCGGCGGTCAAAGTGCAGGATGCGGGGATGATTGCCCACCCGACGGTGCGGGAGTGGCTGGTGCACGCGGCGGAGGCGGCAGGCGTGCCGTACCAGATGGAAGTCCTGGAGCGGGGCACCACCGACGCCGCGGCGATGCAACTGGTCCGCGCGGGCGTCCCCTCCGGCTGTCTCTCCATCCCCTGCCGGTACGTCCACACCCCCAGCGAGATGGTGGATGGGGAGGACGTGGAGGGGGCCGTCCGTATTCTCCTGCAAGCCCTCCAGATGGTGTGAGATCAGCCCGGCGCTATTGTGGTTTAACAAATTGCTCCGACAATAGCCGAAGAGGTGTTTTGACCCCCTCACCCCCCTTTGTCCCCCCTCTCCCCCTGGCCTTGCGGCCGGGGGAGAGGGGGGATTTAAGAGGGGTTTTGCGGCGGGCGGCTTCGCCGCCCGCCGCAAAACCCCTCCCTCATTCCCCTCCCCTCTCCCGCTGTGCGGGAGAGGGGAGGGGCCAGGGGAGGGGTGAGGGCCCCCGCCGAAGGCGAGCGGGAGAGGGGCACGAATGATTCAGAGATTTTTATGAACCTGGGGGCAGGGAGTGGGGTGAGGGCCGCGGCCCGGGAGGCCTTGCCCTGGGGCCGAAACAACGGATTGCCAGAATAATTTTTCAAGTTGCAAAAGCGCCGGGCTGATCTTGCGAAGCCCCTTCAGGCCGAAGGCCCTGATGGCCTTCGGCCTGAAGGGGCTTCGCTGAATAAGCCCGATGGTTCACCATCGGGCTTACTTGCCAAACCCCGGAATTGTGCTACACTCTTCCCGCCTGTGATCTCTCTCAAGGAGCCAATGATGACAGACCCGCGTGCAGAACGACTTGCCGCTGTATTGGTACAGTACTCCACATCCATTCAGCCCGGCGACCTGGTCGCCATCCAGGGGACGCCCGAAGCGGCCCCCCTGCTCCTGGCCGTCTACGAAGAAGTTCTCCAAGCCGGTGGTCACCCCCACCTGCTGGTGGGCCTCTCCGGCGCTGAGGAGGCCTTCTTCCGCCTGGCCTCCGACGCCCAACTGGACTTCGTCTCCCCCCTCAACCGGCTGGTCGTGGAGCAATTTGACGCCATCATCAACGTCCGCTCCGACCGCAACACCCGCGAACTGAGCGGCATAGACCCGGCCCGCCAGCGGCGCCGCAGCCAGGCCTTAGCCCCCATCCTCAAGACCTATCTGCAGCGAGGCGCCACCGGGGCCCTGAAATGGGTCGCCACCCTGTACCCCACCGCCGCCTACGCCCAGGAGGCGGATATGAGTTTGCGGGACTACGAGGACTTCGTCTACGGCGCGTGCTTCTGCAACGGGGACGACGCCGTCGCCCGCTGGCAGGAGGTCCACCAGCGCCAGCAGCGGCTGGTGGAGTGGCTGAAAGGAAAACGGGAGGTCCGCATCACCGGCCCCAACGCCGACCTGACCCTCTCCGTTGAGGGCCGCGTCTTCATTAACTGCGACGGCCGCAACAACATGCCCGACGGCGAAATCTTCACCGGTCCGGTGGAGGATAGCGCCCGGGGGTGGGTTCGCTTCACCTACCCGGCCATTACCGGCGGGCGCGAGGTGGATGGGGTGGAACTCTGGTTTGAGGACGGTCGGGTCGTGCGGGCGACGGCCCGCAAAAACGAGGAGTACCTCCTCCAGATGCTGGAGGCCGACCCCGGCGCCCGCTACCTGGGCGAGTTCGCCTTCGGCACCAACTCCGGCATTCAGTGGTTTACCAAGAACATCCTCTTTGACGAAAAAATCGGCGGCTCCTTCCACCTGGCCCTGGGCGCCGGGTACCCGGAGACCGGCAGCCGAAACGAATCCGCCATCCACTGGGATATGATTTGCGACATGCGGGACGGCGGCGAGGTTTGGGTAGACGGGGAACTGTTCTACCGGAATGGGGAATTTGTCGTGTAGCCAGATTGGAAAGGTGCCAAGCACTTGGAAAGTGCCTGGCACCTTCTTGATCTCTATTGCCCTGCTCCTGCTGACGGCCTGCGGGTCGGCGCCGCCCCGCACCTTCAGCGGCGAGCAGGCGTACGCCCACGTCCTGGAACAGTGTGCCCTGGGGCCCCGACCCACCGGCTCTCCGGCCCACCGCGCCGCCGGCGACGCCATCATCGCCCACCTGGAGGGGTGGGGTTGGGCCGTGGAGACCCAGGAGTTCACCTACCGGGACACCCCCGTCCGCAACATCATCGGGCGGGCCGGCGAGGGGCCGGTGGTCATCGTGGGCGCGCACTACGATACCCGCCGCTCCGCCGACCAGGAGGACCCTTCCCAGCCCGTCCTGGGGGCCAACGACGGCGCCTCCGGCACGGCCGTCCTGATGGAACTGGCGCGCGCCCTGGAAAAGGACCGGTTGCGCCAGCAGGTCTGGCTCGTCTTCTTTGACGCGGAGGACAACGGCCACCTGGACGGCTGGGAGTGGTGCATCGGCTCCTCGTATATGGCATCTCACCTGACCATTCGGCCCGAAGCCATGGTCCTGGTGGACATGGTCGGCGATGCCGACCAGCAGTTCTACTTTGAGCGCAACTCCGACCCGGCCCTGTTGCAGGAACTCTGGGGGATTGCCGCCACCCTGGGCTACACCACCACCTTCATCCCGGAGTACCGCCGGGCAGTGTACGATGACCACGTCCCCTTCGCCCGGCTGGGCATCCCGGCAGTGGACATCATTGACTTTGACTACCCGTACTGGCACACGACCCGCGACACGCCCGATAAAGTCAGCCCGGCGAGCCTGGAGCGCGTGGGTCGGGTGCTGGAGGTCTGGCTGGAAAACAGACCACAGACCACAGACCATAGACCATAGACGGGAGAGGAAGCGATGCGCATTCTGATCACGGGCGGGGCCGGATTCATCGGTTCCCATCTCTGCGACCGCCTGCTGGCGGAAGGACACGAAGTCATCGCGATGGACAACCTGAGCACCGGCAGCGTGGAGAACATCGCCCACCTGGCCGGCCATGAACGGTTCCACTTCATCAAGCACGACGTCACCCACTACATCTACATCGCCGGGCCGCTGGACGCGGTCCTCCATCTGGCAAGTCTGCCCAGTCCGGTGGACTACCTGAACTACCCCATCCAGACCCTGAAAGTGGGCGCGCTGGGGACCCACAACGCGCTGGGCGTGGCCATGGCGAAGGGGGCCCGCTTCCTCCTGGCCTCCACCTCCGAGGTCTACGGCGACCCGCTGGTCCACCCCCAGACCGAGGACTACTGGGGGAACGTCAACCCCGTCGGCCCGCGCGGGGTGTACGATGAGAGCAAACGGTTCGCCGAAGCACTCACCATGGCCTACCACCGCTACCACGGCGTGGACACCCGCATCGCGCGCATCTTCAACTGCTACGGCCCCCGGATGCGGCTGGACGACGGACGGGTGGTGCCCAACTTCATCGGTCAGGCATTGCGGGGCGAACCCCTCACCGTCTACGACGACGGCTCCCGCACCCGCTCCTTCTGCTACGTCTCGGATATGGTGGACGGGCTGGTACGCCTGCTCTTCTCCGATGAGGTCCGTCCGGTGAACCTGGGCAACCCGCAGGAGATGACCATCCTGGAATTCGCTCAGAAGATTCTGGAAATCACTGGCAGCCGTTCGGAGATCGCCTTCGTCCGCCCCACCGACGACCGCACCCGCGATGACCCCCAGCGGCGCTGTCCGGACATCACCCGGGCCCGTCAGGTGCTGGGCTGGGAGCCAAAAGTCTCTCTGGAAGAGGGCCTGCGGGAGACAGTGGCGTATTTCCGGAGAAAAATTGTAGCGCAAGGTTAACCTTGCGCTACGAAAAGGAGCCTCCCATGAAACGCGACCTGGATGCTTTAATGGAAGCGCGCGGTCTGGATGCCTTTGTCGTCTCCGGCCGTACGTACGGGAACCCGTCCCTGGTCTACCTCCTCAACGGGGCCGCTGTCACCCAGGGCATCGTGGTCAAAAAACGGGGCGAGTCCCCCGTCTTCATCCACTCCCCCATTGAGCGGGACGAGGCCGCCGCCAGCGGCCTCCCCCTGGTCAACATGGCCCGCTACCGGTTCACCGAGATTCTCCGCGAGACCGGCGACCGTCTGAAGGCGACGGTGGAACTCTACCGCCGCATCTTCGCCGACCTGGACGTGCGGGGAGAGGTGGGCTTCTACGGCGTGGCCGACCGGGGATACGCTTACCTGTTCCTCTCTGCCCTGGCGGAGTCGCTGCCGGAGATTCACGTGCGCGGCGAATACGAGGAGAACCTCCTGGAGGTCGCCCGGGCGACGAAGGACGCCGACGAGGTGGCCCGGATTCGGGAGGTCGCCCGGCTGACCTGCGAGGTGGTGAAGGAGACGATTGCTTTTCTGCGCCGCCACCAGGTGAAGGACGAAACGCTGATCAATGATGACGGTGCTCCGCTGACGGTTGGTCAGGTAAAGGAGTACGTTTACCAGTTGCTGGCCCGTCGGCGGCTGGAATCCCCTGAGGGGTTCATCTTCGCCATCGGGCGGGACGCGGGCGTCCCCCACAGCCAGGGCCGTCCGGATGACCCCATCCGGCTGGGCCAGACCATCGTCTACGACATCTTCCCTCAGCGGGCCGGCGGCTACTACTTTGACCTGACCCGTACTTTTTGCCTGGGATACGCGCCACCGGAGGTGGAGAAGGTGTATCGGGACGTGGCGGGCTGTCTGGACGCGGTGGTCGCCGAGGTCCGGGTGGGGGTGGAGGCCCGGCGCCTCCAGCAGGTGGCCTGCGCCTTCTTTGCCGAACGGGGCTATCCAACGGTCGCGGAGAATCCAGAGACCGAGGTCGGCTTCAACCACCTCATCGGGCATGGGCTGGGGCTGGCCATTCACGAGGAGCCGGTCTTCACCGACGTCCCCAGCAACACCCGCACCCTGCAGCCGGGCCACGTCTTCACCGTGGAGCCGGGCCTCTATGATCCGGATCGCGGCTACGGCGTCCGCCTGGAAGACGTCGTTTGGATAGACGAAGCGGGGCAGGTCCACAACCTGACCCCGCTGCCGAAGGAACTGGTGGTGGAGATATAAACGTGCCAGGCACGTTTCATCTCAGTGACTGAACGGCGCGGGCGGCGGCCTCTGCCGGGCTCTGGCGGCCCCGGAGGACCGCCTCCAGGGCCATCTGCAGGGGTGGCCCCAATCGCTCCCGCAAGGACTGGGGCAAAGGCTCCCGTGCCCCGATCAGAATTCCACTCAGCACCTCCCGTCGCTCCGCAGAAACCGCCCACCCCGCCAGGCCACTCCGGGTCACCGGTAAGTAGCCGATGCTCTGCATCCATGCCCCGTACCAGCCGGGGTCCAGCAGCCAGGCTGCCAGCGCCATGGCCCGTTGCTGCTGCTCCGGATTGGCCGTCACCAGTGCGAGGGCCCATCCTTCCGCCAGCGCGACCGGATGGCCGTCCCGGGTAGGAATCGGCCCCGGCTCGGCTGTCCTTTCCCCCTCCGTCCAGAACCAACGGGAATCCACTACCGTCATCCCTCCCTCCTCCTGGAAGCGGGCCCAGCATTCTTCGGCGCTTCCGAGGGAGAGGACCACCAGAGGAGAAATCACCCCGGTCGCTGTCGCCTGAGCGTAGAAATCCAGGACCGCCGTCAACGGCTCTTCCTCCAGTACCGGATTTCCCTCTCCATCTGTCAGGCGGCCCCCCGCGCCCAGGTACTGGATAAAGGTAAAGTCGTCCGCAATGCCATTCTGCCCGGCAGCGGGGAAGAAGAGAGGCAGCCCGGCGGAGAGAACACCATCCCAGGAGGCAAGAGGGGAAGAAAGCGAGGCCGGAGAGTAGGCCAGATGCTGCAATTCAACTGCAAGGGCCAGGCCGAAGGTAGATTCGCCCACCCGGCCCAATCCGGTGGTGAAGGGAAACAAATCGGTCTCCAGGTCCGGGGGGATCAGACCGTCCATCGGCTGGACGAAGCCGGATCGGGCCGCCACCTGCAGGTCCGCCTCGTCCAACACCACCAGGTCGGGGAGGACGGATGGCGCCGCGACGCTCGCTGTCCTCAGGAAGTCCAGCACTCCCCCGCGCCCGCGACTCTTTTTGACGATGACCTGGACCTGGAGGTCGGGATGGGCGGCTCCGAAATCGGCCAAACGACTGGCCAAAAGGTTGGCCCCTGCCCCCTCCCCGTAGGGGCTCAGTTCCTCTGGAAACCAGATGGTCAGGGTGACCATCAACGGCCCGGGCCAGGGGGTGGCTATCGGGGTTGACGGGGGAAGAGCGGGAGTCGGAGACAAATCGGGTGTCGGAGATGGCATGGGAGCGACGCACGAGGTCACCAGAAGAAGTACCAGGCCGGAGATAACACCCCTCAGTGCCTGGCGTCGCCGCTCATTCCGCATACCGCTGCTCCAGCCAGGGGTCGCCCTCGTTGTGATACCCGGCCTGCTCCCAGAAGCCGGGACGGTCTTCAAAGGAAAACTCAATCCCCCGCACCCATTTGGCCGACTTCCAGAAGTAGAGGTCAGGCACGACCAGCCGCAGGGGCCAGCCATGCTCCGGGGTCAGGGATTGGTCGTTGTATTTCCAGGCCAGGAGAACGTTATCGGCCAGGAGGCGCTGAAGGGGGATGTTGGCCGTGAAACCGTACTCGGCGTGGATGATGACGTATTCGGCCCCGGGCAGTGGCCGGACGAAGTTCAGCAGGTCCCGGAAGCGGACGCCCTCCCAGACGGTGTCAAACTTGGACCAGCCGGTCACGCAGTGGATGTCGGCAACGATGCGGGTGGCGGGGAGGCTGGTCAACTGTCCGTAGGTGAAGCGGACTTCGTTCTCCACCGCGCCGAAGATGCGCAGGTCCCAGTTATCCAGATTTTCGTAGCGGGGAACGGGGCCGTAGTGGAGGACGGGGAAGCGCTGGGTCAACACCTGTCCGGGAGGGAGACGGGGTCGGGTGCTCATAGTGACTCCTTATCGGTTTTGCAGCAGAGGTTTGCGGGATCCGTTTTGCAGTGGGGGATTTGCGGGCGGCGGCCGGAGGCCGCCGCCGCAAACCCCTCTTCCGTCCACTCTGGCAGGTAGAACTCGCGCTGAGCCCTGGATTCCCGCTCAGAAGGGGATTTCCTCTTCGGGAGCGGGTTCTTCGTACTCCGGAATCTCCTCCACCACCGGAGCCGCAGCCTCCTCCCGTCGGCCCAGGAAGCGGACGGTGTTAGCCGTCACTTCGTAGGAGGCGTGGACCATTCCGTCCTGACCAACCCAGGTGCGGGGGTTGCCCCGGTCGTCGGGCCGGAGGCGGCCCTCCACCAGGACCGGTCGTCCCTTGGCCAGGAATTGATTGCAGGTCTCCGCCAGTTTGCCGAAAGCGGAGATGCGGAACCAGATGGTCTCCTCCTGGGGCTGCCCGTCCTGGCCTGTCCAGCGGCGGGTGGAGGCCACAGAGAAGGTCGTCACCGGGCGCCCATCCGGCAGATAGCGCATCTCCGGGTCCCGTCCCAGGTGCCCTGCGATGATGATGGTGTGGAACATGGCTCCTCCTTTACCTCGGTTGTTGGTAGATTGGTAGACTGGTAAATTGGGTACTGGTAAATTGGGTGCTGATAAATTGGTGGATGGTTCAGTCCGCCAGACCTTCGCTGATGGAAAGGGCCTTCTCGGCACCGAAGTCGGCAGGGGTCTTGTGGATTTCCGGCGGTCGGACGTAGCGAGCCACCATGTCGGCAGTATCCGTTACCCCCAACTGTTCAAACAGGAAGCCGAACTGGGCCTCCAGTTCCTGTCCGACCGTCGCCCGGACCTCCTCCGGCAGGTTCCAGAGTTCCCGCTTGAAGGGCCCCAGGGCCTTTTTGCGGGCCTCGTACAGGAACTGCTCCTCGGTCTTGCCTTCTTTCCAGTCGGAGGCGTGCTCCTTCCGGAGGTAAGCGTATATCTCCTCCCGCAGGTCGGCGGGGAAGAGAGCGTGGTCGTAGAGGAGGTTCTGGAACGCGGTCGCCAGGTGGATTTCCGCCGTTCCCACTTCGGGAAACTTGTGGAACGCTTCCGGCGGGAGGGTGGACGCGCCGTGCTGGACCGCGCCCGCCAGGCCGTACTCCTCCCGGGCCACCCGGCTGAGCCGCTCCAGGGTGTCAAAGTCAATTTTGACCCGCGCCAGGGTGCCGTCCGGGAGGACGACGCCGCCGTGGGAGGTCCCGGTCTGGATGCTCAGTTTGCTGACGCCGGGCATTCCCGCGGGCAGAGACCCGTTATAGCCATTCATAAAGGCCCGCAGTTCCTCCTCGGTCGTGTTGTGACCCCCCACCTCGCCGATTTCTCCGCCGACGGAGATGGTCACCCCCTCCGGCTGGAGGCTCCGGATGAGGCGGGTGAAGTGGGCGCAGACTTCGTAGTTCGTCCGCTGCTGTTCGGAGATGGTGGGCCGGCTCAGGTCCACCAGGGTGGAGGTGTCTATGTCTATGTTGAAGAACCCGGCGGCAATGGCCTCGCGGATCAGGTCTTCCACCGCGCCCACTTCGGCGTCGGGGGCGCTGGCGTACTTTTTGGCGCTCACCTGGAAATGGTCACCCTGGAGGAAGAGGGGGCCCCGGTAGCCCTCGCGGATGGCCGCGCCGATGATGACGGTGGCGTACTCGGCGGGACGCTGGCCGGTGTAACCGATTTCGGAGCGAGCAATCTCAAAGATCATCGCGCCGACGTTGCGGGCCAACGCGGCGCGGAAGACGGCGCGGGCCATATCGTAGGTAAGGGTGCGCAGGTTCATTGCGGGGACGGTCCAGTTGGTGGACGTCTCGCCGCGCCCCCGGGCCATGTAGAGGTCGTGGATAGAGGCCGGGCGGATGCCCAGGGCCTGCCCCAATTCCCAGAGAAGCGCGCGGGCCGATGCCCGCTCCTCTCCCTCACCGAAGACCGCCGCATAGACCAGAGCATCGGTTGCCGGGCCGCGCAGGCGGGCCTCGTCCAGCACCCGCACGCGATGCTCTTCCAGAGCGACAATGTCTTTAAGTTCATCCAGCCATTTCTTTGTCATCGGCGCCTCCTGATGAAGATGTTCACCACAAAGACACGAAGACACAAAGTTAAATGAAAAATTAACAATTAAAAATAACTTCGTGCCTTTGTGTCTTTGTGGTTTTTCAATTATTTAATCTCCGGCCAGCGGGTCCAGTCGTAGCCGATGGTGGGGTCATCGTGGGGGATGCGGCCTTCGTCGGTCCCGTCGTACTCGTTGGAGGTGATGTAGAAGATGTGGGCGGGGCCCTGCAGGACCCGATAGCCGTGAGCGACGCCGGGCGGGATTTTCAGGACGACGGGAGGGTGACCATCCCCCAACAGGAATTCCTGCAGTTGGCCGTAGGTGGGGGAGTCCGGGCGGGCGTCGTAGAGGGCCGCCCGGACCGTCCCGCAGGCAACATACCACCAGTCGGTCTGGCGCCAGTGGACGTGCCAGGCCTTGGCGACGCCGGTATGGCTCATCGTGTGGCTCCACTGGCCGAACCCCTCGGGGAAGATGGGATCGCTGGCCCGGATGATCTCGCGGAAAAAGCCGCGCTCGTCGGTGTGGGTGACCAGTTGCTTGATCTCAACGCCGTGAATCACGGGGAAACTCCTCACAGTAGTTTGTCAATGACCTGCCTCAGGGCTGCGATGATGGCGTCCCGCTGGGCCGGGGTTTTCTGGTATCGTTTCTCCGCACCGAACAACATATTCTTCCCTGCCGGATACATTATACCCGGCTATTGCAGCTTGACAAATTATTCCGACAGACCGTTACCCTGTCCCTGGGCAGGGCTTCCCGGGCCGCAGCCCTCACCCCACCCCTTGCCCCCAGGTTCATAAAAATCTCCGAATCATTCGTGCCCCTCTCCCGCTCGCCTGCGGCGGGGGCCCTCACCCCTCCCCTGGCCCCTCCCCTCTCCCGCACAGCGGGAGAGGGGAGGGGAATGAAGGAGGGGGTTTTGCGGCGGGCGGCTTCGCCGCCCGCCGCAAAACCCCTCTTCAATCCCCCCTCTCCCCTGGCCGCAAGGCCAAGGGGAGAGGGGGGATCAAGGGGGGTGAGGGGAAGCAAAACACCTCTTCGGCTATTGTCGGAACAAAACGAAAAGATCGTCCTCGTCCCGAAACCAGCCTTCAGCAACCAGGGTGCGAATCTGTTGATAGAGACGGGGGGGGGGCGAAGTTGCCTGGATTGTGCCGTTCATCGCGCCCTCCTGCATGATCCCAGCCAGCAAATGGGACCGAACGCGAGTTCATCAATGGATGTTCAGTTCCCCATTATAACGTCTTTGTACTGGAAAGACAAACGATGACCATAAGCGAACATCGGGGTTACTCCCCCTGCCAGCGGGCCAGGGTGATGGCGCCATCCTCGGTCACCCGGCGGGCCTGCCCGTCCACCGTCACCAGCCAGAGGTCGCCCCGGTAGACCACCAGCACCCGCCCACCCGCGGGGTCCCACGCCACCGCCGGATACTCCAGCCCCGGCTCCCCGGCGTTCTGCGGGAAGAGCAGCCGTCGGTCCGACCCGTCCCGGTCCATCAGATAGAGGTCGTACGTGCTGGTCTGCGAGGCGTAGGGGGCCCGGGCCCGCCCGAAAACGATGAGGCCCCCATCCGGCGAGAACGACGGCGCCGCCCACATCCCCACCTCCGGGACCAGTTTCACCTGCAGGAGCGTCTCCGAGGCCGTCACGACGCCCAGGGCGTAGACGTCAAAGACGGGGCTATCCTCCGGCTCCTCCCCGGTGGGTGAAGGGCCGTGCAGGACGGTGACCAGGAATGCTCCCTCCGGAGACCAGGCGATGGTCGGAACCCAGGCCCAGGGGGCGTAGGTGCGGAAGGGCGGGAACTGCACCAGCGGGATGGCCTCCGGTTTGCGGGCCGAGATGTCCACCAGGCCAATCTCGTCGGCGCGGGCGTAGGCCAGCAGGGTGGGTTCTTTGCCCTCCCCGGCGGGAGCCCAGGCGTAGGTCGTCCCCCACCAGCCGTAGGTGCCGCCCGCCGTCGGCCCCAGCACCCGGCGGCGGTCCAGGAGCCGCCCGTCCGCCTGGGGGCGGGCCAGGTAGAGGTCGTTGGCGGCCTCCCAGCCCGGAGGCGCCTCCCGGGGCGCGCCGGTGGAGTAGGCGATCCACCGCCCATCCGGCGACCAGGCCGCCCAGAGGATATTCTTCTCCGGCAAACGCACCGGTTCCGCCCCCGTGGTGACCGTATCTATCATCCACAGCGTGTTCAGGACGTTGGTCTCGGTGGCAGTACGGGTGAAGAGCAGTCGGGAGCCGTCCGGCGAAAGGTCAAACACCCGCCCGTCCAGGTCCCCCGTCGCCGTCAGGCGGCGACGGCTCCCCGTGGTCCCCCGCATCACCCAGGCGTTGTGGGCGGAGAGGTAGGCGACGGTGCCGGAAATGGAGACGGACGTCACCTCCTCCCGCGCGCCCACCAACAGAATCTCGTTCTGGGGCTCCTGGACGGTGACCCGTCGGGCCAGCCGCCGCTCCACCTCCACCCCGTCCTCCAGCGTGATGACGTAGGTCAGTTCCTCCACGCCGTTCACCCCGGCCCGCAGGAGACGGGTCTGACCCACCGGGATGGTGGCGTCCCGCACCGTCTCCCGCCCGTAGGGAAGGACCTGCTGGACGGTCTCTGTTCGGGTCTCCACGCGCACCACGCGGACGGTCATCCCGTCGGTCAAAAAGACGGTCTCCGGCGGGGCGACGCGGTCGTCCTCATCCAGCGTGATGCCCGTCCGCACCAACAGTTCCCCCACCGTCTGGGCGTCGGTGGTCAGAGCGCGGGTCTGGCCGTCGGCGATGAGGGTGACGCGCACGGGGCCGATGGGGGTGCAGGCGGTCAGCAGGATGAAACCACCAAGACACACAGACACGAAGAAAAGAAGCCTCATTTCTCTGGGTCTTTGTGTCTTCGGGGTGAACCTCTCTTGTGCGTTCATCGGTGTCTCATCACTTCCAGGGCACGGCCGCGGAAGTCCTCTATCCGCTGGTAGCCGTGCCGTTCCATGTACTCCTGGATTTCCCGGCAAACCTCCCCAAAGACCTCCAGCCCCCGGTAGTAGACGGCGGAGCCGATGCCGACGGCGGTCGCGCCGACGAGGATCATCTCCACCGCGTCCCGCCCGGTGGTCACCCCGCCGGTGGCAATCACCGGGACGTCCACGGCCCGACAGATGTCGTAGACGCAGCGGACCGCGATGGGGCGGAGGGCCGGGCCGCTGACGCCGCCGGTGCCGTGGGAGAGAATGGGTCGGGCCGTCTCCACGTCCAGAATCAGGCCGGGACCCAGGCTGTTGACGGCGGTGATGCCGTCCGCGCCGGCCTCCACCACCGCCTCGGCGATGCGCACGATGTCGGTCACGTTGGGGGAGAGTTTGACCAGCACGGGGATGTCCGTATTCGCCTTCACCCGCCGGGTCACCTGGGCGGAGACGTAGGGGTCGGCGGCGAACATCCGCAGATACTGGTCGTCTATGTTGGGGCAGGAGATGTTGACCTCAATCAGGTCGGGGCGGGCCTCGGAGACGTAGCGGGCGATGGTGCCGAAGTCGTAGATGGTATCGGCGAAGATACTGGCGATGACCGGGACGCCCAGGGGGGCCAGTTGCTCCCGGGCGGCGCGGATTTCGTCCACCATGACCTCCACCCCGGGGTTGGAGAGGCCGACGGCGTTGATGAGACCCCAACCCCATTCCACGATGACGGGATTGGGGTAGCCGTCGCGGGGAGCCAGACTGATGGATTTGGTGGTGACGGCGCCGGCGCCGGCGCGGGCCACCCGTACCAGCACACCGTGACTTAGCCCCAGGATGCCGGAAGCCAGCACCGTGGGATTGGGCAGATGAACACCGCACAGGGAGACAGAAAGGTCTACCATATTGACCGTCCCCAGATGGTATGGTCGGGGCCTCAACGGAGGCTTATACCATTGGAAGGGAAGAATGTCAAGCCTCAACCCGAGGCATCAACTCTCCCAATTTTTGACCGGATTCCACTTTCGCGGTATATTTATCCATAATCCACCGACCCACCATACCTGTCTTGCAAACTTGCCTACTTGCACACTTGCAAACCCGTGCTGTGAATTCCGGCCCGGGCCGCCATCTTGCCGGGTCGTCAACGACCCGGCTCAGATGAGAAGGGGCGCTGAAGCGCCCCCTGGCAGAGAGCGGCGCTTTCCCCCCGCCCAACGGGGCGCTTGAGCGCCCCTGGTTCTGTGAGCCAGGCCGTTTACGGCCTGGCGACGGGGAGAATTCGCAGCAGGCGTTTGCAAACTTGCCTCAGGAGGCCCAATGGACGACCTGACCCGCGCCCGTGAGGAATGGGAGAAGCGAACCCTGGAGCCCACGCTCCGGCGGTTCCCCGAACGACAGGAACGGTTTGAGACCCTCTCCGGCATCCCGTTGGACCGCATTTACACCTCCGCCGATGTACCGGTGGATTACCTGCAGGACCTGGGTTTCCCTGGCGAGTACCCGTTCACCCGGGGCGTCCAGCCGACAATGTACCGGGGGCGGCTCTGGACGATGCGCCAGTATGCCGGATACGCCACCGCGGAGGAGTCCAACGCCCGCTACCGCTACCTGCTGGCCCAGGGGCAGACGGGCCTCTCCGTGGCCTTTGACCTCCCCACCCAGTTGGGCTACGACGCCGATGACCCTCTGGCCTCGGGCGAAGTGGGCAAAGTGGGGGTCTCCATCAGCAGTCTGGACGACATGCGGGTGCTCTTCAACGGCATCCCCCTGGACCAGATCAGCACCTCTATGACCATCAACGCTCCGGCAGCCATCCTGCTGGCCATGTACATCGCCGTCGCCAAAGAGCAGGGGGTGGACCCGAAGCATCTGCGCGGCACGGTTCAGAACGACATTCTGAAGGAGTACATCGCCCGGGGCACCTACATCTTCCCGCCCCGCCCCTCCATGCGCCTGGTGACCGACCTCATCCGCTACTGCGCGACCGAAGTGCCGGAGTGGAACACCATCAGCATCAGCGGCTACCACATCCGCGAGGCCGGCTCCACCGCCGTCCAGGAAGTCGCCTTTACCCTGGCCAACGGCATTGCCTACGTCCAGGCCGCCATAGAGGCCGGGCTGGACGTGGACGCGTTTGCCCCGCGCCTCTCTTTCTTCTTCAACGCCCACAACGACTTTCTGGAGGAAGTGGCGAAGTTCCGCGCCGCCCGTCGCCTGTGGGCTCGCATCATGCGGGAGCGGTTCGGAGCGAAGGACCCGCGCTCCTGCATGCTCCGCTTCCACACCCAGACGGCAGGCTGTACCCTCACCGCGCAGCAGCCGGAACTCAACGTCATCCGGGTCACCCTTCAGGCCCTGGCGGCCGTCCTGGGCGGGACTCAATCCCTCCACACCAACTCGCTGGATGAGGCCCTCTGGCTTCCGACCGAGGAATCCGTCCGCATCGCCCTGCGCACCCAGCAGATTATCGCCCACGAATCGGGGGTCGCCAACACCGTGGACCCCCTGGCCGGCTCCTACGTGGTGGAGTACCTGACCAACGAGATAGAACGTCAGGCTCAGGCGTACATTGAGAAGATAGACGCGATGGGGGGCGTCCTGGTGGCCATTGAACGGGGCTACATCCAGCAGGAGATTGCCGATGCTGCTTACCGCTACCAGCAGGCGGTGGAGAAGGGGGAGCGCATTGTGGTGGGAGTCAACGCCTATCAGATAAAGGAGGAGGCCCGTCGCCTGAAGCGGCTGGTGGTGGACCCGGCGGTGGAGGCCCGGCAGCGGGAACGGCTGGCCGCGCTGCGGGCCCGGCGGGATGCGGAGCGGGTGTCGGCGATGCTGGCCCGCGTGGAGGCGGCGGCCCGCGCCCCCGACCAGATGCTGATGCCCCTCTTCATCGCGGCGGTGGAGGCGGAGTGCACCCTGGGCGAGATTTGCGGCGTCCTGCGGCGGGTCTGGGGCGAGTACCGTCCGCCTACAACTCTTTAGGGAAACACGGAAAATGCCCGAAGATACGATTGACACCCTGTTCACGCTCTCCATAGAGGCCGAAATGGCGGCGCGGGAGTTCTACGAGGGATTGCTCTGCCTGTTCGGCCACAACCCTCGCGCGGCCAGGGTCTGGGAAGAAATGCGGAGCGATTGAGGAGGAACACATCCGCTTCCTGGAGGAGGTGCGCGCCTGCCTGACCCCGGAGCAACTGCAGGCGCCAGCCGAACCGGAAATGATGCGGAGACTCCGGAATTTCTCGAAATTCTCATCCCAGGAGATCCTTCAGGGCATCAACGACCTGAATGACGCGTACTATTATGCCCACGAACTGGAGCACTCTGAGATTAACACAGTCCTGGAGTTCATCATCCACGAATACCATGCAGACCCTATCCTTCGGGCCCGGCTGGTGGATATGTACCTGCAGGCACACGTGAAGCGGCTGTTGGCGCTGGGAGGCGCGGCCTGGCGGCAGAGCATCCAGGCTCAAAAGTAGCGGCTGGAGGGAAAACGGACTTTACCTTTTGACTTTTCAGGGGATTGTGATAAGATACTCTCGCTCCGGGCTGAACGATAATGGCCGGTCCCCATTCGCGGCCATTTTTGCAAATGATTGTTACCGCGATGGACGGCGGGGCGACGCGAGAAGCATTGTCTGGTCTCATTCGGAATCATCATTAAGCCTTTTCGCCACTTCATTCGCCGCTCTCTGCCTCCGCCGATGGACCAGCCGGACGTCAGTGCCCCGTCAACTCTATCGCGCCGTCGGAAGGAGGAGTGGAATGAGCGCCGATTTCATCTCCCGAATGGTGGGCATGCTCGTTCTGGCTGTTGGAGGACTGATATTAGGTGTGCGTTTCGCTGCCCTCGCAGAAACCTCCGCTTATCTTTATGGCACGATCTTTATGCTGGTCGGCGCCCTGGCGGGTCTGACACTCACCCCATATCTCACAGTACGCCCGCTGCGATTCCTGCGCCAGAAAATCCACCGTACGCCCGTTCAGCAACTGCTGGCTGCCACTGTGGGACTGATTGTCGGCCTGGTCGTTGCTTCCCTGAGCACGTTTCCCCTCTCCATGCTGCCTCGCCCTCTGAACCAGATACTGCCCTTCCTGAGCGCGGTGCTATTCGGCTACATCGGCGTACTGGTGATGACGTCCCGACAGCAGGAAATCTTCGCATTCTTGAGAGGCCGGCTCCCCGAAAGGCCCGAAGATTGGGGAGAGATTCCCCCGGTCCTTCTGGATACCAGCGTCATTATTGACGGCCGCATCGCCGACATCAGCCGGACCGGGTTTATCCGCAGCGAGATGCTGGTGCCCCGCTTCATCCTCAACGAACTCCAGCACATCGCCGACTCCCCCGACCCTCTGCGGCGCAACCGGGGGCGGCGCGGGCTGGATATGCTCCGCCGTCTCCGGGAGGAATCCGACATTCCGGTGCGGATTGTGGACCTGGATGCTCCCGAGGCCCGTTCAGCAGACGACAAACTGGTCCTGCTGGCCCGACGCCTTCGCTGTCCTATCGTCACCAACGACTATAACCTGAACCGCGTCGCCGAACTTCAGGGCGTGACCGTGTTGAACGTCAACGAACTGGCCAACGCGGTGCGCGCTGTCTATCTGCCAGGTGAGAGTCTCCGGGTACACATCATCCAGGAAGGAAAAGAGCCCGACCAGGGGGTGGGCTACCTGGACGACGGCACGATGATTGTGGTGGAGAACGGTCGCCCCTTCATCGGGGCGGAGATAGATACAGTGGTTACGAAAGTCCTTCAGACCGCTGCGGGTCGGATGATCTTTGCCCGCCCGGCGGAACATGCGTAGTACGGAGTAAGAAACAGGAGGAGACGAATGGCCCTGCAGGTCTATAACTATCTGACCCGTCAGAAAGAGGTCTTCAAACCCCTGGAGCGCGGACGGGTATACATGTACGTCTGCGGCCCCACCGTCTACGACCATGCCCACCTGGGCCATGCCAAACTCTACGTCGCGATGGACGTGGTGGTGCGGTACCTCCGCTTCCTGGGCTACAAAGTCCGCTACGTTCAGAACATCACCGACGTGGGCCATCTGCTGGATACCGGGGAAGACCGCATCCTCAAAGGTGCCCGGCGGGAGCGGGTGGAACCGATGGAACTGGTGGAGATGTACACCCGTTCCTACTTTGAGGATATGGACGCGCTGGGTGTTGTCCGCCCGAACATCTCCCCCCGCGCCAGCGCCCATATCCCCGAACAGATTGAGTGGATCAAGGCGCTGATTGAAAAGGGATATGCCTACGAGGTGGACGGCAACGTCTACTTCTCGGTGGAGAAGTTTCCTGAGTACGGCAAACTCTCCGGTCGGAAGGTGGAGGAGTTGGAGCCAGGCGCGCGGGTGGAAGTGCGGGAGGAGAAGCGTCACCCGGCGGACTTCGCCCTCTGGAAGCGCGCGGAGCCGGAGCACATCCTGCGCTGGCCCTCCCCATGGGGTTGGGGCTATCCCGGATGGCACATTGAGTGCTCCGTGATGGCCACCAAATACCTGGGGGAGACCTTTGACATCCACGGCGGCGGTTTGGAGAACATCTTCCCCCACAACGAGTGCGAAATCGCCCAGGCGGAAGCCCTCACCGGCAAACCCTTTGCCCGCTACTGGATTCTTACCGGCTCCCTGACGGTGGACGGGGTCAAGATGAGCAAGAGTTTGGGCAATTTCCTGACCATCAAGGATGCCCTGAAACTCTACCGTCCGGAAGTCATCCGGGCCTTCATTCTCTCCGCCCACTACCGGGGGACACTGGATTACTCCCGCGAGGCGATGCAGGCCGCCGAGCAGGGCATCCGCCGCCTCCACAACACCGTCCGCGCCGTCCGGACCCGGATGAAGGAAACGGCAATGCCCGAGGGCACTGCTGACCTATCCTATATGAACGACCTGGAGCCGTACCGGGAGGCATTCCTCTCGGCGATGGACGATGATTTCAACACCCCGAAAGCCATGGCAGCGCTGCACGACCTGGCGCGCGCGGTCAACCGGATGCTGGACTCCGGACAGCCGGTGGCCCGGGGCACCCTCGCTGCCATAGACCAGATGTTCAGCGAACTGGGGGGCCAGATTCTGGGCATCATCCCTGACCAACTGGAGCCGCCGGAAGCGCGCAGTGGACTGGTGGACGGGCTGATGCAGTTGATTCTGGACCTGCGGCAGGAGTATCGGGCAGCGAAGGACTGGGCGCACGCTGATGCCATCCGTCAGCGCCTGGCGGAACTGGGCATCATCGTGGAGGACCGACCGGAAGGGCCGACATGGCGATTGGAAATGTAAAATGTGGAGGGACCGCCTCTACTGCAAATCCTGCGAACATATGGACGAAGTGCCCGACGATGCCGTAAATGCAAAGGTGAATGCATGATTGAGCTCATCCCGGCACGTTGGGAATCTGTTTTTGATCACTTGATCAACAATATCCATCAATGGGGCCTTTTTGCCTCGCCCTATATTTCTGCATCTCCCGTTCAGCGGATCGCACAGACTTTAGGAAACCGAAACATACAGCTGGATATTCTGACCGATTTAGAGGCAGTCTGGCGGGGTGCAACAGACCCCGCAGCCCTGGTGGCCTTGATGGATGCCGTCCCGCACACGCGGATATGGTATCTGCCGCGACTTCACGCAAAAGTCTACATCGCTGATGAACGGGAGGCCATCATCACTTCGGCCAATCTCACCGATCATGGCCTGACGATCAACTATGAATATGGCATCCGGCTCACAGAGCCCTCCATTGTCCGGCGCATCCGGGATGACCTGCTGGAGTACAAGCAACTGGGAAATGTAATCCCTCGCTCTGAGCTGGAAAGGCTTGCGGAAATAGCTGCCGACATCCGGGCCCTGCGTCAGAAAATGGAGCGCGCAACGCGAGAGACTCTTCGGAAGAACCTTCAACACCGGCTGAGCGATGTCCAGACCCGGTTAATGGAAATTCGTGCCGAGGGCAAAACGACCAACGGCATCTTCGCCGATACTATCGTGTATCTGCTCAGGAAATATGGCCCGTTAACAACTGCTCAAATGCATCCACTGATTCAACGGATTCACCCCGACCTGTGCGACGATACAATAGACCGGGTCATCAAAGGCGTGCATTTTGGCAAGTTGTGGAAGCATTATGTACGGAATGCTCAGCAAACTCTAAAAAGGCAGGGAATGATCTCGTACGATGGGCATTATTGGCGTCTAACCAGCCGATAGGATATGCGCGAAACCCTCTACGGTCGCAACGCGGTCTACGAGTCGCTGCGGGCCAGACGGCGGCAGTTCTTCCGACTGATGGTCGCCGATACCGTCCGCGCGACGGACATCGTGGACGACATCCTGACCCTGGCGGAACGGGCCAGGGTGCCGGTGGAACGCGTTCCCCGCCGCCATCTGGACTGGATGGGGGAAGCCAACCATCAGGGAGTGGCCCTGGAGGCCAGCGAGTACCCATACGCCGATCTGGAGGACATTTTGGCCGAAAGCGCGCGGCGCTCCGAGCCCCCCTTCCTGCTGTTGCTGGACCTCCTGCAGGACCCGCAAAATGTCGGCACGCTCCTGCGCACCGCCGAGGCTGTCGGCGTCCACGGTGTGGTGATCCAGCAACGCCGGGCCGTCGGTATCACCCCGGCAGTGGTGCACACCTCCGCCGGGGCGGCCGAGCACCTTCGGATCGCCCAGGTGCCCAATCTGCCGGAGACCATAGAACGGCTGAAGGCGCGCGATATCTGGGTGGTTGGATTGGAAGCCGTACGGGGTGCCCAGAGGTACGACCAGGCAGACCTCACTGGCCCCCTGGCCCTGGTGATCGGCAGCGAAGGGGAGGGCCTGCGCCGGCTGGTTCAGGAACGGTGCGACCGGATGGTCCAACTCCCCATGGTCGGAAATGTCACCTCCCTCAACGCGGCCGTTGCTGGCTCCATTGTCCTCTATGAGGCCTGGCGACAGCGGGCAGCGACTCAAAGAACAGAACGCCGATAGGCACAGAGGTTGATCCACGAAGGACACGAAGCATCACGTAAGGAATCAACAATTCGTGTCCTTCGTGTTCTTCGTGGATTTTGGTTTTTCTGTTTTCCAATGGAAAACTGGGGCATCATCGGGCATGAATGGGCGGTCCACCTCCTCCGGCAGGCGTTGGAGGAGGGGGAACTTTCCCACGCGTACTTATTCACTGGCCCGCCGGGCGTCGGTAAGGGGACGCTGGCCCAGGCCCTGGCAACGGCGCTCCTCTGCCAGGGCCGTCCTCGCCCCTGCGGAGAATGCCGGTCCTGCCGCCTGGCCGCCAGCGGCAACCACCCCGACCTGTTCTGGGTGCAGCCCGAGTCGGAGGCAGGGCGGCTGAAGGTAGAGCAGGTCCGGGAACTCCAGCGCCATCTCTCTTTGACGCCCAACATGGCCACCCACCGGGTCGCTATCCTGGACCGCTTTGACCAGGCCACCCCTTCGGCGGCCAACGCGCTGCTCAAGACCCTGGAAGAACCGCCCGATTTTGTTGTCCTGATTCTGCTGGCCCCCGATACCGATTCGCTTCTGCCAACGATTGTATCCCGCTGCCAGGTGGTTCCGCTCCGCCCGATCCCTGTGCCGCAGATTGTCAGTGCGCTACAGACGCGGTGGGGAGTGGATGCCGAAACAGCGCGCCTGCTGGCACACCTCAGCGGGGGACGATTGGGTTGGGCTGTGCGGGCCGCCACCGAACCCGACCTTCTCCGGCGGCGGCAGCAACGAATACAGGAAATGGTCGCGCTGCTCCAGGCGCCACTGACGGACCGCTTCCGCTACGCGGCGGAACTGGCGCGCGATCCCGAAGCGGCCCAGGAAGCCCTGGACCTCTGGGCCGGATGGTGGCGGGATATTCTCCTGCTGACGGGAGGCGTCGGGGAGGACCGGGGAGGGGAATTTTTGCTGACCAACCTGGACCAGCAGGCCTGCCTGGAACAGATGGCGACCCGGTTCACGCCCGCTCAGGCCGTCGCCCGGATCCAGGCCATTCGGATGGCGATGGACCGGATGCGCCGCAACGCCAACCCCCAGTTGACGCTGGAGGTTCTGCTGGGGTTTGACCTGTAGCGGGAAATTTTCCGGCGATGGCAGATCCACCGCCGAAAAGGCATAACCATACCATTTTGGCGGCTACGCCGTTATAGCGAAAACAGACCTCTCCTCTAGTTGTCGGGCCAGTTCGGCTGCCCGCTGCAGTTGCCGGAGCAGTCGTAGGGACATACTCACCGATCCCAGCGGAGCCCCCGCACCCAACCCGAAGCCGTGAAAATCGCTCCCTCCGGTCACAAGCAGGTGGTATTGGCGAGCCAGCCGCAACAGCACCCTGACATCCTCGGGAGAATGGGTAGGATACCAGACCTCCACGCCCTGCAGACCCAGTGAAGCCAGGGTCGGGATGTGCTCCACCACGTTGGAGGCGGCGGGATGGGCCAGTACAGCCACACCTCCCGCCCGTCGGATCAAACCGATGACCTCCACCGGCGTCATCCGCAACCGGGGTACATACGCCGGCCCGTCCCGGCTGATATAGCGCTGGAAGGCCTGATGGACATCGGAAACATAACCCCGGTGGACCATTGCGCGGGCGATGTGGAGTCGCCCGATGATGCAATTTCCGTTGCAGAAACGGACGACTTCATCCCATTCCAGGGGCATCCCCAGGGCTGCCAGTCGTTCCAGCATCTTCCGAGCCCGCTGTAAACGGGCGACCTTCATAGACTGCATGCACTCATTGAACGGCCCGTCCCAGGGGTCCACATACAGTCCCAGGATGTGGAAGTCGCCCACTGGCCAGTCTGAACTGATCTCCACCCCGGGGACAACTTCCAGACCGGTGCCGTTAGCGGCAGCCCACGCTTCAACAAGCCCCTCTACGGTATCGTGGTCCGTCAGGGCAATGGCTGCCAGACCCTGCTCCAGCGCCAGTCGTACAACTTCGGCGGGCGTCAGGGACCCATCCGAAGCAGTGGTGTGGACATGGAGGTCTACGCAGCCTTGCTGGAGTTGCATCGGGTCTCTACGGTGAGGTGGACGGCCGTCCGTTCCTGCCCGTCAATCATCACCTCAGAGAAGGAGGGGATACAGACGATGTCAATCCCCTCCGGCATCAGATAACTGCGAGCAATGGCAACGGCTTTCACGGCCTGGTTGACGGCGCTGGCTCCGATGGCCCGCATATCCACCTTCCCCCGTTCCCGAATGACTCCAGCGATGGCCCCCGCTACAGCAGTGGAGCGGGAATCGGCAGCGACCTTAATCATTTCCATTGTGACCTCCTTGTGGCTTCATCGTGGCTACCCGGAAGTCCGGGGTTTCCCCGGACCTCTGTAAACATCATACACAGAAATGAGCCGAAAGGGGATTTCCGCCGCGTTACAATTTGGTAACCGATTTTTGGGTCTCAAAAAGGCAAAGGTGTTGAGGTGAGCGCAGGAAGAAATCTGGACGAGGGGCAACTGGTCGCCGCCGCACAGCGCGGCGACCTGGACGCCTTCAACACGCTGGTGCTGGCCTACCAGGATCGGGTCTACAATCTCGCCTACCGCATCCTGGGCGACCCGGCCGCGGCGGAAGATGCCACCCAGGAAGCCTTCATCGCGGCCTATCGGCATCTCTCCACTTTCCGGGGAGGCTCCTTCCTGTCCTGGCTCATGCGCACCGTCGCCAATCGCTGTTACGACGAACTCCGCCGCCACAAGCGCCGCCCTGCCGTCTCCTGGGAATCCTTCGGCGAGATGGACGAGGATGCCAACCCGTTTCTGGTCAACGGTCACCCGACACCGGAGGAAGCCGCCCAGCAGGCGGAACTGGCCCGCTTCCTCCAGGCCGCCATTGTTGCTCTTCCTCCCGACCAGCGTATCGTGCTGGTCCTCTCGGATGTGGAGGGGATGAACTATCAGGAGATTGCGGATACGGTGGGGATTCCCGTGGGGACGGTCAAATCCCGCCTGGCGCGGGCCCGGGCCCGTCTGCGGGACCTTCTGCAGACCCAGAGGGAACTCTTACCCCGCGCGTACCGTCTTGAAGATGAGGATTGATATGCTGGGGAAAAACCGAGCCCGGGAACGGGTAGATGAATGGCTGTCGGCATACATAGACGGGGCGCTGAGTCCCCGGGAACAGGCCCGACTGGAGGGCCAGCTGGCTCAGGACGCCGCCCTGCGCGCGCGGCTGGAATCACTGCGGCGAACAGTGGCGCTGGTCCGGGGGCTGCCCTCTGTCCCCGCGCCCCGCAACTTCCTGCTGACCCCTGCGATGGTCCGCCAGCCTGCGCCGGTGGCCCGTCGCCTGGCCCCCGCGCTGACCTTCGCGACCGCGATCAGCGGCCTCCTCTGCGTCATCCTGCTGGTGGGGAATCTCCTCACCGTTGGACGGGGCGGGTTGGGCGCTGCCGCACCCGCGCCGATGGTTGCTTATGAAGAGACTCCGCAGATGTTGGAGACGGGGCCAACGGAAGCAAAAAAGGTGCCGCTCGTTTCGGAGACCGCGCTTCCCGAAGAAGACCTGTTATCCAGCGCGGCGACCGCCACTGAAACACCCGCTCCGGAGATGCGGGCCTGGAGCGAGGGGACGCCGTCTCCGATAGAGGCGGCTCCCTTCCCCCCGGATATGGGTGGTGTGGGCGGAGGGGCGGCGCCGGGGCCGTCCCTCTGGGAGCCCACCGAGCCTGGCGAGGAGGCAACATTCCCCGCGCCGACACCGGAGACGACCCCTTCGGAGATGGCGGGGGTCGCAGCGGAGGAGACGACACCCGTTGCAATGGCCGTGACGGAACCGACACCCGCCCCCGTGCCCCTGGAAACGTCGGGCGAGAAGCCGACGTTGCCTCTTATACCCTGGCTGCCCGTGGGGGGGCTGGCTCTGCTGACCGCGGTGCTGGCAGTTCTCTCCCTGCGGGCCTGGCGGGCGCGATAGCGAGTACGGGCGAGGCCTCGGCCCCGAAGGGCCTTCGGCCCGAAGGGGCATGCCTCGCCCCTCCTTGCGACCTGCTCCCTGCGACATGCGACCTGTCCATGGCTGAATACCTGGAACTCAACTTCTGTCCCCAGTGTGGCGGTCCGCTTCAGAACCGGGAGGCCTACGGTCGGGTACGGCGGTACTGCCCGGCCTGTGACCACCTCATCTTCCGCGACCCCAAAGTGGCCGCCGCCGTGCTGGTGGAAAAAGACGGGAAAGTCCTGCTGGTCCGGCGGGCCTTCGGACCGTTCAAGGGGCGGTGGAGCCTGCCCGCCGGTTTCGTGGAGTATGATGAGCAGCCAGCCACCACGGCCATCCGGGAATGCCAGGAGGAAACGGGTCTGGAGGTCAGGCTGACGGGACTGCTGGACATTCTCCCCGGAGAGGGATTGCCGGGTGAGGCCAGTTTCACCGTGGTGTACCGGGGGGAGGTTATAGGTGGCACCCTTCGGGCTGGGGACGACGCCAGATCAGCAGAATTCTTCCCGCCGGACGAACTCCCGCCGTTGGCCTTTGCCTCCACCCGCCGGGTGCTGGAACACTGGCGAAGCGGCCGCTATCAGTAAGGGTTGCGGCGGGCGGCGAAGCCGCCCGCCGCAAACCTCCTATTTCTTTCCCCTTTCGGATGGGAGGCTGACACCCACCAGGCAAAACACTCCAGATGTTATGGCCCCATTAGAGTGGCCTGGCAGGATTCCACCGCCTCCTTTAGCCGAGATGCCGGTTCTTCGCCCTCCGCGACCGCACTGACCATGGCCCCCAGAATACCCCGACACCGCTCATATCCGGGAACGGCCGGCTCCACCACCGCGTCCAGTTCCAGCAAAGCAAGGGCATCGGCATAATGGGGCATCTCCTCCAGCAGCGCAGCCTGAGCCTCGGGGGAAAGCACGCGGTGGGGAAGATGGCCATACGCAGATACCCAGCGGTCCTGCTGGGGTTGTTCGTTCATCCAGCGGATCACCAGCCACGCCGCCAGTTGTCGCCGGGGAGTGGTGGGCGGGATGAACCAGGAGAGACCGAAAAGGTCAACGACCGGCGCGCCAGTATGGGTTGGCAGGGGCGCCACAGCCCAATCCAGCCCACCCCGCTGCGCGGCAACCTGACAGTAGTGCGGGATGTGCGCCGTGCTGCTGAGCACGAAGAGCACCCTTCCGGCCCCGAAGTCTGCCTCTGCCTGCTCCCAGCGGGCCTCCCGGAGAGCACACCCTTCCTGTACCAGGGCCTGCAGAAACACCAGCGCCTCCTGGCCCTCGCTCTCTCCGAAAGCGTACCCTGTACTGTCGGGACTCATCATCTGACCGCCCCAACCGATGAGCAGGTGCATAAACGTGCGGTCACTGGCAGTAAATTCGTAGCCGTAGACGCCACTGGTCGGGTCCGAGGCAGCGCAGGCCATTTCCCGGAACTCCTCCCAGGTGCGCGGGGGGTGGTCATAACCCAACTGGCGGAGCCACCCCCGGTTGTAAAACAGAAGTCCGGCCGAGAGGGCAAAGGGAAAACCGTATCGCCCGGACGGTCGGCTCAATTGTCCGACCTCCAGGACAGAGGGGAAAAACTCCTCCAGTTCCCCCACCGGGAATCCCCACTGGCGGCTTTTCAAATAGGGCGTCAGTTCCACAGCCAGTCCTTCCGCCGCGATGGCCGCCAGATAACCCGGAGAGACAATGGCCAGGTCGGGGAATTTCTTCACCGAAGTCCCTTCCCGGATGCGCTCGTAAAGGGCAGCGGAGTTCTCCAGATGCTCCCCCCGCACCGCGATTCCCCACCGGTTGGTCGCGTTGAACCGGTCCAGCATCGCCAACAGGGCGTCCTCGTGGGACGCCGGATACCAGACGGTGATGACCTCCCCGCGCGGGTCCAGATTCTCCAGGTCGCCATACAGCGAAACCGTCGCCGATAGAGAGGAAGGGGGCTGAGGTTGCCCAACGCACCCCGCCCCGATCAGGCTGATCACCAGTATAATGAAGACACCCACACGCTGAGTCTTCACCGCGCGCTCCTTACGTGGTACAGTTTGGCTGGACGACCGTCCACCCGCCGGTATCCCCCTGTCTCCTGAAGGACTCCGGCAGCCAGGACTTTGCGGCGAAAGGTCCGCCGGTCCAATTTCTCACCGAGGATGACCTCGTATGCGGCCTGCAATTCGCTCAGGGTGAACGTCTCCGGCAGAAGTCCGGCGACGACCGCCGGGCATTCCAATTTGCGGCGGAGATGCTCCAGAGCGCAGGCCAGGATGCGGTCGTGGTCAAAGGCCAGAGGGGGGAGATCGGATACGGACCACCAGCGGGCCTCGGCGGCGTCATCGCCCGCCCGGGGTTGAACCTCATCGGCCCGGACCAGGGCCAGGTACGCCACGGTGATGGTCCGCCCGCGCGGGTCCCGCCCGGGGTCGCCAAACGTGTGGAATTGTTCCAGATAGACGCCCCGGACGCCGGTCTCCTCCTCCAGTTCCCGGGATGCCGCCGTCTCCAGCGGTTCATCTATGTCAACAAATCCCCCGGGAATCGCCCACATCCCGGCAAAGGGTGGGTTCCGTCGCCGGACCAGCAACACCTGCAGGTCGTTCTCCCGCAGGGTAAAGATGACGACATCCACTGTCACCATTGGCCTGGGGTATCCGTTCGGTGCCATCCCCGGTATCCTCCTCGCATAGTATAACCCACCCGGCTGGTTTGGCAACTCTCCTTCTCTGGGGTATAATCTCTACGTCCCGATGCATTGCCGAGGGCGGGGAGCCCCCAGAGATTCACCCGTTCATCCTGTCCGCATCCGTTTCGGAGGCCGTCTATGCGCGCGCTGATTACCGGAGCCGGGGGATTCGTCGGACGCCATCTCTGTGAGTATCTTCTGGCCCAACCCGATTGGGAACTTCTGGGGACGGTCTATCCGGAGCCAGTGGAGGACCCCCGGCCCCGGCCGTGCCTCTCGCTGGTCCATCTGGACCTGCGGGACGCCGGGCAGGTGGGCGAACTGATCGGGGACTTTCGGCCGGATGTGGTGTTCCACCTGGCGGCCCAGTCCTACGTCCCCACTTCCTTCTCCGATCCCTGGGAGACGTTAGAGAACAATCTGCGGGCCCAGTTGAACGTGCTGGAGGGGGTGCGGCGGGCCGGTCTCTCGTCGCGGGTCATCGTCATCGGGTCCAACGAGGAGTACGGGTGGCCCAGCCCGGAGGACCTGCCCCTCACGGAGGAAAGCCCGCTGCGCCCGGTCAACCCGTACGCCGTCAGCAAAGTCGGGCAGGACTTCATGGGGCTCCAGTACCATCTGGCCTACGGGATGGACGTGGTGCGGCTGCGGCCGTTCAACCACACTGGACCGGGGCAATCCCCCCGCTTCGTCGTTCCGTCCTTTGCCCGTCAGATCGCCCGTATTGAGGCCGGACTCCAGGAGCCGGTGGTGCGGGTGGGGAACCTGGACGTGGCGCGGGACTTCACCGACGTGCGGGACATCGTCCGGGCCTACTATCTGGCCGCAACCCAGGCGGAGGCGGGGGAGGTCTACAATCTGGCTTCCGGCCTGGCCCGCTCCATCCGCTGGATTCTGGAGACGCTCCTCTCCTTCACCGACGCGGAGGTCCGGATAGAAGTGGACCCGGCCCTCTACCGCCCTGCCGACGTGCCCATCATTTACGGGAGCGCGGAGAAGTTCCGCCGCCAGACCGGCTGGGGACCGCAGATTCCTTTTGAGCAGACGCTGCGGGCGGTGCTGGAATACTGGCGCCATATAGTACAAGCGGAAAGGGAGGGATCCCGATGATCAAATTGGTGGAAGCGAAAGAATACAAGTGCTTACGGTATATCCGGCAGCCCCTGGAACGATTCCACGTTCTTGTGGGTCCCAATGCCAGCGGGAAAACCTCCTTTCTGGACGTTATTGCGTTTTTGGGGGATTTACTCCGTGAGGGGCCGCAAAGAGCTGTGGAAAAGCGGTGCCGTTCTATCAGGGAGTTGGTCTGGATGGGAAAAGGTGATGTGTTTGAACTGGCTGTAGAATTGGCGATGCCGGGGTCACTTTTACAGGAAAGGGACTTGGAGTATCGCGCTTGCCGCTATGAAGTTCGCGTTGGGGTTCATCCACAGGGTGGTGGAGTTCGGTTACTGGGGGAAAATTTTTGGCTGTTAAAGACACCCTCTCCGGATCCCAAACCCATACAGCGCTTCCTGTTTCCAATGGAAAGGCATCCCATCGCACCAGTGGTACGCCCGCCTCGCAAACAGACCCCTCCCGGCTGGCGGAAGGTAGTTTCTTTGCAAGAAGAGGGCCAGGCCTATTTCCGTTCGGAAACGACCGACTGGAACTTCCCGCTCCGCCCGGGAGCAGAGCGGGCTGCGCTCACGATGGTCCCGGACGAGATAGAGCGGTTCCCTGTTTCTACTTGGGCCAGGACCATCTTGAGCCGAGGAGTCCAGGTGCTGGTTCTGAACAGTTTGCTGATGCGCTGGCCGTGCCGTCCTGATGCTCCAGAGGCCTTTCAGCCAGATGGCTCTAATCTTCCTCTCGCAGTCCGACGCCTCAGAACCCAACAATATGAGCGATTCCGGCTCTGGTTGCGGCACGTTCGGACTATCCTTCCTGACATTCAGGACATTGAAGTAAAAGAACGCGAGGAAGACCGTTATCTTTACCTTATGGTAAGATCAGGGGAAGCCTGGATTCCTTCCTGGCTACTTTCGGACGGAACGCTCCGACTGCTGGCCCTCACATTGCTGGCGTACCTACCATCGGAAAACTCTATTTATTTGATTGAGGAGCCTGAAAACGGCATTCATCCCAGAGCGATAGAAGGAGTCTTTCAGTCGTTGTCCTCGGTGTACGAGGGCCAGGTCCTGCTGGCAACCCATTCTCCCCTTCTGTTGGGTCTGGCGGAGCAGAAACAAATCCTGTGCTTTGCTCGTACGGAGCAACAGGCAACTGACATCGTACGCGGAGATGAACATCCTGCCCTGCGGGACTGGAAAGGAGAAATCCATCTGAGTGAATTGTACGCAGCGGGGGTGTTGGGATGACTCAGGCTCGCAAACGCTTAATCATCTTGGTCGCTGATGGCAACATGAAAGCGGCTTTAAAGGGCCTGTTGACCCATCCCCGGGCGCTGGGAATTCAGATTACCGCAGACGATGTGGACATTTTCGTCCACCCTCTACGGGATCCAGGGGTATACAGAAGTGCCCACGAGTTTCTGCGCCCATACCCCCGAGATTATGAGCACGCCCTGGTCATATTTGATCGGGAAGGCTGCGGTGTAGATGAAGGGAAACCGCGGAGACGAAAAAGGACGCCCGCTCGCAAACTTCAAGCGGAAGTCCAGAAAAAGCTGGTGAAGAACGGTTGGGAAGAAGAACGCTGTCAAGTTGTCGTAATAGACCCCGAACTGGAGATGTGGGTCTGGAATGGATCTCCTGCGGTTGCTCAGTTGCTTCAGATCAACCCAGAAGAATGGCGGGCGATGTTGAGTCAGGGGAAACCGGAGGCGCCAAAGGAGGAGTTAGAGAAACTTTTGGAGGCACGACGTATTCCGCGCTCTTCATCCCTGTACGAGGATCTGGCAAAAGATCTCGCGATGAAGGAACCTTGGAGATTGTTGACATGTAACGACTCTGCTTTTCGGTGTCTACGGGAGACTTTGCAAAAGTGGTTTGGAGAAAAAGAACCTTCAGAGACAGGAGGGTAGAATGCCCCGAGCGCTAATCACTGGCATCACCGGACAGGATGGTTCGTATCTTGCGGAATTTTTGCTGGGAAGGGGGTACGAAGTCATCGGCATGGTGCGCCGCACCAGCACGGTGAACTTCACCCGCATCCAGCATATCCAGGACCAAATCACCCTGGTTTCCGGCGACCTGCTGGACCAGGGATCGCTCATCGCCATCCTGCGGGACTATCAGCCAGATGAGGTCTACAACCTGGCCGCCCAGTCCTTCGTCCCCACTTCCTGGGAGCAACCGGTTTTCACTGGCGAGGTTACCGCGCTGGGGGTCACCCGGATGCTGGAGGCCATCCGCACTGTGGACCCCAGCATCCGCTTCTACCAGGCCAGTTCTTCGGAGATGTTCGGCAAGGTCCGGGAGGTCCCCCAGAACGAACTGACCCCCTTCTACCCCCGCAGTCCCTACGGAGTGGCGAAGGTCTACGGCCACTGGATCACCGTCAATTACCGGGAGTCGTTCGGCATATATGCAGTATCTGGAATATTGTTCAACCACGAGTCTCCCCGCCGTGGCCTGGAATTCGTCACCCGCAAGGTCTCCTACGGGGTGGCGAAGATCAAACTGGGGCTGGCGAAGGAACTTCGCCTGGGCAACCTGGACGCCCGCAGGGACTGGGGCTTCGCCGGGGACTACGTCCGAGCGATGTGGCTGATGCTCCAGCAACCCGCCCCGGATGACTACGTCGTCGGCACAGGCCAGACCCACTCAGTGCGGGAACTCTGCGAGATCGCTTTCGCCCACGTGGGGCTGGACTGGCGGGACTACGTGGTCCAGGACCCTCGCTACATACGCCCCGCTGAAGTGGACCTCCTGGTCGCCGACCCCTCCAAGGCCCGCCGGGTCCTGGGCTGGGAGCCCTCCGTCTCCTTTGAGGAACTGGTCAGGATGATGGTGGACGCCGACCTGGCCCTGCTGAGAGAAGAAATGGCGCGCGGGGTGATCCGGGAACGTGAGACGTGAAACGTGAATCACGTTTCACGCTTCACCCCTTTCACTGGAGGATGATCTTGGACGCTCTCTTCGGCACCGATGGCATTCGCGGCACGACCGAGTTCACCAACGAACACCGCTCGCGCAAACTGACGCCCGAATTGGCCCTGCGCATCGGGCAGGCGGTGGGATGGGCCCTCACCCCCACCCCCGAACCCCCTCCCCCTCTCCCACAAGTGGGAGAGGGGGAGGGGGCAGGGGGGGAGGGGGTGAGGGCCTTCGCCATCATCGGCCGGGACCCCCGCGTCTCCGGCATGATGCTGGAAAGCGCCATCACTGCCGGTCTTCTCTCCCAGGGGATGGACGTCCTCCACGCGGGGATCATCCCCACCCCTGCGGTCGCCTACCTGACCCGCCACCTGGGGGCCAGCCTGGGCGTGGTCATCTCCGCCTCCCACAACCCTGTGGAGGATAACGGCATCAAATTCTTCGGCCCCGACGGCTATAAACTGGACGACGCACTGGAGGACCAGATTCAATCGCTGGTCCTGGACCCGGCGCGGGCCTTCATCCCCCGGGATACTCGCCAACTGGGGCGGTCCCGCCCGGCTCCCGAACTGGCAGAGGCCTACGTGGACTACCTGGTACGCTCCTGGCGGGGGAAGCGGGACCTCTCCGGGATTCGGGTTGTCCTGGAGTGCGCCAACGGTGCTACTTCTTTTGTCGCGCCAGAAACCTTCCGGCGGCTGGGGGCGCAGGTGGAAGTCCTCAGCGGCGAGCCCGACGGCCTCAACATCAACGAAAGTTACGAGTACATAGAACCCCGCACCCTGGCAGCCCGCGTGGTCTCCACAGACGCCCACCTGGGTGTCGCCTTTGACGGCGACGGCGACCGGGTCGTCCTGGTGGACGAACGGGGCGGCATTGTGGACGGCGACGGCATCCTGGCCATCCTGGCCCGTCATTTCTATGCTCAGGACCTGCTATCAGTCCCTGTCGTCGTGGCGACGCCTATGAGCAACTTCGGCCTGCACGAGTTCCTGAAACCGCTGGGGATTGAGGTCGTGGAAGCGAAGGTGGGGGATAAATTCGTCCTGGAGCGGATGCGGGCGCTGGGATGCGTCCTGGGCGGCGAGCAATCGGGCCACATCCTGATCCTGGACCGCGGCCAGACCACCGGCGACGGCATCTACACCGCGATGGTCGTCGCCGCGCTGATGGTGGATGAGGCCGATGGCCATCTATCCCGCCTGACCGCCGGGATTCCCCGCTATCCCCAGGCGATGGTCAGTCTGGACGCGCCCCGAGTTTCCATCCCGTTGACAGAGGTGCCGGAAATCCGGGCCGTCCTGGACCGCTTGCGGGCCCGGGCGGGGGATGGGGCGGAGGTCCTCCTGCGCTACTCCGGCACCGAGGACAAACTCCGCCTCTCCGTCCGCACCCGCGCCGACGGCGATGGGACGGCCCTGGCGGAGGAGACCCGTCGCGCGCTGGAACGGATTGTCGCTGAGGTGAGACACCTGGCGAGTAGAGGGTGAGGAGTTCCATGACCCTGGACCTGACCCGTCTATCCCGCGCGGCGAATGAGATGGGACGTGCGCTGGCCCGGCAGGAGCAGGAGTTCGGAAGCCGGGTCGCGGCCGCCCGCCAGTGGATGGAGGAGTTCGCTGAATCCGGTCTCTCCCTTCAGGAAACCGCTGCAGAGGCCGGAGCGGCTATCCCCACCGCGGAGCCCCTGAACACCGTGGTGGCCTGTCCGCCGATCCCCCAGCGCTTCACCGTCATCGGCGCCGACGGGAGCACCATCGGGCCGGACCGCCACAGCCTGGCCCTCTACTATCTCATCAACATCGGCAGTCTGGTCTTCCGGCATGGCAGTGGGGAAGCACCCCAGGCTCGCAGCATCCCCACGCTGGCCTTCCGGGACGAGGACCTCTACGAGGGGGACATGCTGGTTTCCGGCAACCTGCTGGATGTGCGGCGGGACTGCGCGGAGATTGCCCATCTGGCCGACCTGGTGGAGGCGGAACCGCCAGGCCCGACGCTGGCGTTGGTGGACGGTACCCTCATCCTTTGGGTGCTGGAGGACCTGCCCGCTGCAGGGCGCAAGGAGAAAATCGCCTTCTACCTCCGCCAGATGGAGCGCATTCGCGAAAAAGGGGCCGCACTGGCCGCGTTTATCAGCCGGCCGCGCCACACCGAAGTGGGGAAACTCCTGCACCTGGCCCAGACTGGCGGCGACCCGGCGCGGGCACGGGAGGAGAAAAACCCCCTGGCGCGCATTCCGGACCGGACCATCTTCGCTTCCCTGCCAGCCGGTGCCCGGTCGGCTCTCTTTGTTTCGCCCAGCGGGATCAACCGGAATTACTACGAGCCAGCAGGGCATGAGATACAGTTTTTCTATCTGAACGTCGCGGCGGAAGGCAGGGGGCCGATCATCGCCCGGGTGGAGATCCCGCGCTGGATCGCGGAGAACCCGGATGCGCTGAGGCTGACCCACGCCGGGATTGTCGCCCAGTGTCGCATCCTGGGCGGTTTCCCCTACGTGCTGGCCCGCGCCGACGAACTGGCCTACATCAGCGGGCCGGAACGGGAGCAACTGGAGGAGATGGTGGGAAATGCGCTGATGAGCGCAGGCATCGTCCCGGCGCCTTCGCCCAAAGCGTACTACAAGGGGTTGACCCGGAGGTGGCGAGAGGTCTGATCTGTTTTAAGGCCATGGGCAGGTTTGATAGTCAGTACCAATAATGAGGCGGAAACCGAACGGGGCGTCCAGGGCATCCTGATAGGTCACCCGTTCGTCGGGAATGCCAAACATCTCCTGGAGGTACTCCACACCGGTCCCCTTTGCGTAGGCCCGAAAGACAACCAGGGTGGTGTGGGGGTAATCATGGCGGTCTGAGGTGCCGACCGTTGCCGGAAATCCAGCGCGGACTAACCGATCCACTGCCAGATCATCCCAATCGGGGTTGGAAGTTCCATTCCATACCTCCACCTGACTGAAGAAGCGGTTCAGGCGGGCTTCTGGCACTGGAGCCATTGCCTCCGCCAGGACGGGTTCTATCTGCTCCCAGCGAGGCAGAAATACGTGCCCCCCGTAGGGAGTCGTCCAGGGCACCACCAGCCCTGGGCCGATGTTGTAAAAGCGAACATTCTCCTCCTCCAGCCGAAGGGCGACCTGTGCCAGTTGCAGAATTTCGGTCAGGCTGAGATCTGTGGTGACCATCTGCCGGGCCTGGGCCCACAAGGATGGTACCTCCCGCAGCACCCCTGTACTCCGCGCCCTGCGCCAGATGGCCTGAAGCACCTGTTGCTGGCGACGCTCGCGAGAGAAGACACTGGTCGTCAGACGGGATCGGGCGTACCAGAGCGCCGTCTCCCCATCCATGTGGTGAACCCCCGGCTCCAATGTCAGGATAGGGTATTCTCCGTTCTCATCCGGGTACGGCCAGTGGTCGCTCAAGCGGCAATGGACGGGGACATCTATCCCGCCCAGGGTGTCCACAATCCCGACCAATCCGTCAAAATTCGTGCGCACGAAGTGATCGGCGCGAATGCCCAGGTTATACAGGAGTGTGTCCCGAAGGAGCGCGGTTCCCCCACCTGGATAACCGTAGGCCTCTCCATAGTAATCGGCAAAATTGATGCGACTCATCCAGAACCCGGGGACATACACGTACAGGTCCCGGGGGATGGAAATCACCGAGACCGCTGGGCGACCGGTCTGCACGGAAACGATGTGTATGGCATCGGTATGCCACTCGGACCAATCCGGGCGCTGGTCACTTCCCAGGACGACGATATTGATCGCGTCGGAAGCAACTGGGACAGGAGGCACCGGAGTGGGAATGGGTATGGGTGTAGAGAGTACCATCTGCCAGGAAACGCTGGGGGTCGGGAACGGTGAAAGAACCACCAGGTACGGCGTTGGCGTTGGTGTGGGTGCTGGCGTCGGTGTGGGAGACGGCGAGGGGGTGGCGGTTGGAGAAGGTGTCCAGGTGGGAGTGAGGGTCGGGGGGAAATAGGGAGTCGAAGAGGGCGACCCGGCAAAAGGAGTAATAGGAATGATGGCCGCAGCCGGAGAGACCCCCTTGCCCATCGCCCATCCCCCCATCGTCAGCGCACCGAGCGCAAAAAGAGCCGCTATGAAGAGCCCCCATAACCCGTACCTGGAAGAAGCCCGGGAGGGCAGGGGCGTTGCCACCTCTACCGAAGGGGAGAGGCTGGAAGAGGAGGCGATTGCACTCCCGCTGTCAGAAAAAAGGGCATTGAGGGCCTGCCACAAGTCTGTGGAGGACGTGGAGAGAGGAGCCTCCACACATTCATGAACAGGTCCTCTATCCGTCCGCGCAGGTCACGGTTGGGATTTCGGGCATTCATAACGACATCGGGGACTCACTTGAAACAGGCACAGCGACCACATGCCCGGATAACAGTTCGGCTGCCAGGAGGCGATACTGGTGCGCGCCCCGGCTCCTGGGAGCGTACCGATTGATCGGGTTACCTGCCGCCCCGCTCTCCTTTAAGCGGGCATCCACCTCTATAACGGTTCGCAGGACCCGGTGCCCCAATTGCTGCTGCAACTGCTCCAGGACGAGATGAGAAAGGCGGACACGCCGGTCATACATCGTGATCAGGATGCGGTACTCCAGGGATGGGTTGGTCCGTTCCCGGACCAGTTTGGCCATCCCGATGGTCTGGCGCAAAGAACGAGCAGCATAGTAGTCGCACAGAAGGGGAATCACCAGCAGGTCAGCGGCTGTGAGCGCATTGAGGGTCAACGGGCCACAGGCAGGAGGACAATCTATCAGGATGACGTCGTACAGGCTGTCCTTCAGCGCGTTGATCTGTTGCTTGAGGAGATATTCATAGCCCGCCTGACGGTAAAGGACTTTGTTGATCACGGAGAGACTCTGGTTAGCCGGGACGATATCCAGACCGAACGTCCCGGTTTCCCGGCTGGCACCGACCAGAGACAGGTTCCCCAACAGAACTTCGCTGACCGTGTAGCGGATATTCTCCGGCTTCAGACCCAGGGAGAGGGTCAGATGGGCCTGAGGGTCCAGGTCCAGAAGAAGGACGATTTTCCCCATCTCCGCCAGGCATCCCCCGAGAGAGAGACAGGTGGTTGTTTTGGCTACTCCGCCTTTCAGGTTACCGATCGCGATAACGGTGGTCATTGGGGAACTCCCCTACCCGATGCGGATGAACTCTGGCGATAAACCGATACAATTTTATCCCATTTCCCAGATAGAGGCGTTACGGGGAAGTTACAGGCTGATGACATCACGGGGCCGGGTTGCGTTCTCCGCTATTCTGGGGTTTAATATGCGCGGATGAAAGCAAACCCAATCGGAGAGAAATGGTGGCTCCGGGGACGGCTGACCTTGCTGGCGCTGCTGCTGGTATTGGTCAGCACGTTCCTGCTCTCTTTTCCTCTGCTCCCCTCTGGCCGCGTGGTCCTGGAAGAGGGAGATGTGGCCCCCCGGGATATTCGCTCACCGCGCCGCATCACCTATGAGAGCACCATCCGGACTGCCGAACAGCAACAGCAGGCGGAGGCCGCCGTCCCCCCGGTCTATACGGCGCCGGACCCCAACCTGGCCCGTCAGCAACTGGAGCGGGCGCGCCAGGTGCTGGATTATCTGAGCGCCGTCCGCGCCGACCCCTATGCCACTCCCGCCCAGCGTCGGGCCTGGACGGTCGCCGTGCCTGAACTGAAAGACCTGCCTCCTGCGATCGCTGACCTGCTCCCTGCCCTCTCCGACGAGTCCTGGAACCGGGTGCAACTGGAAGTCCTCAACGTTGTTGCGGAGACGATGCGCCAGGGAGTGCGAGAGGACAGTATAGACCTGGCGCGGCAGCAGGCTGCCGTACTGGTCGGACTGGACCTCTCCAGCGATGAGGTATCCGTTACCACCGCCCTGGCCCAGCGGCTGATCGCCCCCAACTCGTTTTACGATGAGGAGGCTACCTGGCGGGCCCGTCAGGAAGCGCGGGAGGCGGTCCCCCCGGTCATCCGCACGTTTGAGGCCAACGAGGTGATCGTGCGGGAGGGGCAGCGGGTCAGCGCACTGGACCTGGAAGCGTTGCAGGAACTGGGCCTGCAACAACCCCGCACCCGCTGGACGGAGGTCGCTGCCAACGGCATCCTATCCGTACTGGGCATACTGCTGATGGGGGTCGTCTTGGCCCGCTTCCAGCCGGACGTGTTGCAGGAGGGGAGGAAATCGCTTCTGCTGACGCTGCTGCTGGCTCTGTTCCTGGCGTTGGTCCGCCTGATGGTCCCCGACCGGACCGTGCTGCGGTATCTGTTTCCGGCACCGGCGCTGGCGATGCTGGCGACCGCCACGCTGGGTGCCCCCGTAGGTCTGGTCGCCAGTCTGCTGGTGGGGGCCGCGACGGGCCTGATCGGGGACCAGTCCCTGGAACTGGCGACGTACGCGACGGTTGGAGGCATCGTGGCTACCCTCGCTGTCCGCCACACAGACCGCCCGGCCGTCCTGTTCCGCGCCGGATTCATTTCGGCACTGGCGACTATGGGGGTACTGGCGGCCTTCGCCCTCTTCGCGGTTCACCCGGACCCGCTCTCCTTTGGTCTGGCGTTGACAGGAGCGGTGACCAACGGGTTAATCTCCGCCAGCCTGGCCCTGGCCGGCCTCTTCCTCCTCGGCCCTCTCTTTGACCTGCCCACCACCTTCCGGCTCCTGGAGTTGAGTCGTCCAGACCATCCGCTCCTGCAACGGCTGCTTCGGGAGGCACCAGGCACATATCACCACTCCCTGGTGGTAGCCAGCCTGGCCGAACAGGCGGCCGAACGGATCGGCCTCAACCCGCTGCTGGTGCGGGTGGGGGCCTACTACCACGACATTGGCAAAATCGCCCGCCCCTACTTCTTCGCTGAGAACCAGATGGAAGGCGCGAACCCCCATGACCAGTTGGACCCCCACACCAGCGCGCAGGTCATCATTGGCCATGTCCAGGACGGGCTGGAACTGGCCCGCCGCTACCGCCTCCCCTCCTGGGTCCGGGCCTTCATCACCGAACACCACGGGACCAGCCGCGCCGGATTCCAGTACGAGCGGGCGGTGGAGCAGGCCGGCGACCCGGCATGGGTCAACGAGGCCAATTTCCGCCACAGGGGCCCCCGGCCCCGGAGCCGGGAGACGGCGCTGGTGATGATGGCGGACCGGTGCGAGGCTGCCGTTCGGGCCCGCCGCCCCACCACACCGGAGGACCTGGCACAGGTCGTGGGGGAGATGTTCGGGGAAGTACTGGAGACGAGGCAATTAGATGACTGTCCGATCACCTTGAGGGAACTGAACGAGGTGCAACAATCCTTCGTCTACACGTTGAAGGGGGTCTTCCACCCCCGTCTGCCGTATCCGACGGCCAGGTCTCCTCTCGCGCCGCCGTCCAAACCAGATTCGTGAGAGAAAAAAGCAGGGGGCGGGCGGCAAAGCCGCCCGCCCCCTGCGATTTTGGGGTCGGCGGCTTCGCCGCCGACCCCAAAATCCCCCTTCGGCTACCCAGCCGCCCAGCCCAGACTCTCCAGCCCGATCTCCACAGCGCTCTTCAGGAGCGACGGCGAACTCAGCAGCATCTTCAGGTAGGTCAGCGCCGGGCCCGGACGCAGCGCCCACGCCCGAAACGCCCGCCGGGCCCACCGCTCCAGTTCCTCCGCCCGGAGATGGGGGTAATCCAGCACCGTGGAGCGGTCCATATCCACCTGCTCCCAGCGGACGCCGGGGCGGAACCACCCCTTCTCTACCACCTCAAAGAAGAGGGGCGAACCGGGGTACGGCGCGGCGATGTGGAAGAGCGCCAGGTCCAGCGGCAGCCGCAGGGCCAGGCGAATGGTCTGCTGAATGGTCTCCTCCGTCTCCCCGGGCAGGCCGATGATGAAGTAGCCCCAGTTGCGGATGCCCGCTTCCTTCGCCCACCGCAACGCCTGCTCCACCTGCTCCAGCCGGATGCCCTTCCCGGCCCGCCGCAGGACCTCCTCGCTCCCCGACTCAATCCCCCACGAGATCATCCAGCACCCGGCGCGGGCCATCATCCGGAGCATCTCCGGGTCCACGAAGTCCACCCGACTGTTGCAGGTCCAGCGGATGCGCAGGTTCCGCTCCAGAATCCCCTCGCAGAGCCCCATCACCTGCTCCCGGCTGACGGTGAACAGGTCGGCATACATGTGGATGTGACGGACGCCCAGCCCGACCAGCAGTTCCAGTTCCGCCAGGATGTTCTCCGGCGAACGGAAGCGGACGGACTGGCCGTAGGAGACGTGCTTGATACAGAAACGGCAGCCGCCCGGACATCCCCGGCTGGTGACGATGAAGGCATACGGGCCCCCGACCAGGGGCGCGCGGTACTTCTTTAGCGGCAGCAGGTCGTGTCGGGGGAGCGGCAGGTCGTCCAGGTGACGGATGAAGGGCCGGTCAGAGTTGACGACAATCTCATTCCCGTCCCGCCAGACCAGCCCGCGGATGGCCGAAAGGGCCGACGTCCGGGTCAGCGGTTCGGTGGTCCAGGCGGGCCGCCAATCGGGGTCGGCGTCGGCGAAGAGGTGCACCAGGCGCGCGCGGACGTCCGGCTCTACCCCGGGCCAGCCCTCCGGCAGCGGCGCGCCCGCCGCCAGCGAGTCCAGCGTGTCCACCAGTTCCCGCAGCGTCAGTTCCGGCTCCCCCCGCAGGGCGAAATCCAGCGTGGGGAACGCGCGCATCGTCTCCCGCGGGATGGGCGTCACGTGGGTGCCGAAGGCGATGGTGGTGGCGCCCATGCTGCGGGCCAGAAAGGTGCCGTACATGTCGTTGCGGAGCGTCGGCGCGGTGACCTGGGTAACGTAGTAGCGGGGGCGCTTCTCCTCCAGCAACTTCTCAAAGGCCGCCCAGTCCATCCGCAGGGCGATCGCGTCCACCACCTCCACTCGTTTGTCGGGGAAGAGGGCCGCCATCTGGGCCAGACTGACCTGGGGCCACACCATCCCCTCACGGGACCGGCGTCCCACCCGATGCTGGCTCCGAATCCAGATGCCGCCGTCGGGCGCGGGCGGATTAACGAAGAGGATGTCCACCGCTCCCTCCGGCTGAGCCGCGATACCGGCCCGCACCACCTCGTCCGCGTCCGGGAACGCGGGTGGATGGACCCGTTCCTGCATACCGGCGCCCCGGTTCACTCCTTGCACGGTCGTCCCTCCAGGTCCTGATTCACCAGTACCTCCCGTCGGCTCAGTTCC
>Ga0101941_1000152_pt1 | contig 169365 bp, 148 predicted proteins | sample DewCreD2012metaG_3_FD_75242 | JGI IMG/M metagenome (GOLD analysis project Ga0101941, IMG submission 75242) | Hot spring sediment bacterial and archeal communities from British Columbia, Canada, to study Microbial Dark Matter (Phase II) - Dewar... ... | reverse complement strand
GGTAATAGCGAAAGTTTCGTCATCCATTGGAGGCCCTCCTGATCCGTTAGTAATCTGGCAGGTCTTATGGATAGACGAATCCCGCGATCTTGTCAACCCCGATCGAATTCGCAGCACGAGTTTGCCATCAACATGGTGCTGCAATACAAGAAGGTGGGCCCCTGGCGGGACTATCTTGTTGGGGAACGGGTGTACATCATCCTGAGTCTGGTGGCCAAGACCGTGCTGGCCTGGCTCATCTGGTTCGGCACGCTGGCGCCGGTGTAGGGGGGACAATGGCGAGGGTTGCCGTCCACACGGAGGCTCCCGACTTCGCCCTGGAGGATTTTCGGGGGCAGACGGTGCGCCTATCGGACTACCGGGGGAAGAAACACGTCGTCCTGGTCTTCAACCGGGGCTTCATGTGACCCTTCTGCCGCCGGCACATGGCGCAGTTGCGCCAGGCCTACCCGGAGTTTGTGAAGCGCAACGCCGAGGTCATTGTGGTCGGGCCGGAGGGGCCGGAGGCCTTCGCCCGGTACTGGGAGGAGGAGCGGTTGCCCTTCGTGGGGCTCCCGGACCCGGAGCACGTCGTCCTCAAGCGGTACGGGCAGGAGGTCAACCTCTTCAAACTGGGGCGGATGCCCGCTCAGGCCATCGTGGACCGGGACGGATTCGTCCGCTGGATCCACTACGGGCACTCCATGAGCGACATCCCGTCCAATGAGGAACTCCTGGCCCTGCTGGACGGTCTGGCCTGAGGTGGGTGCCGGCAGGGGGCCCCTCCACAGCCCGCGGCTCCGGCTGATGAGCCCGACGGTTTATCGCGGGCTCATTGCTGCCCGGGACCTGTCCCGGTGGAGCGCCAGTACTCCACCAGCCGCCGGATGCGGATGCGCTGGGCCCGCAGCCAGCGCCGGGGGCCCAGAATCCCCTTCCCGAACTCCGGCGGGCGGTCGGGAAGCCGCTGGAGTTTCCCCTCCGCCACCAGACGGTCCCAGAAGGCGAAGAACCGTTCCTGGAGTTCCTCGTTGCTGAACTCCGTCCCCCGCTCGTAGACCTCACGGGCCAGTTGTTCAATGTAGGCCGCCGTTTCGTTGATCAGTGTCTCCACCGGCTCAAAGACGATGCCCCACCCGTAGACCGGGTCCAGGGGCATGGAGCCGAACTCCATCGGGGAGGGGGGACGAACTTCTCCGGTTTCTATCCTTTCCTCGGTCATAGTCTCGCTCGCTATCCAATAACAGGTGCTGAAAACCCCTGTTTGGCGATAAAACAAAATTCTGGATCATTCGTGCCTCTCTCTCGCTTGCCTTTGGCATCAGGCGAGAGGAGGGGGGGAAAGAGGGGGTTGTGCGGCGGCGGCCTTCGGCCGCCGCCGCACAACCCCTATTCAATTCCCCCCCTCTCCACCGGCCGCAAGGCCAGGGGGAGAGGGGGGATCAAGGGGGGTGAGGGGGAATCTACTCCCCCAGCACCAGCGCGGAGAGCATCAGGTTGCCGTGCAGGTTGACGCCGGGGACCAGCATCCCCTGCTCCCCGAAGGAGCAGAAACCCAGGAAGGGGGCATCGCCGATGACCGACTTGACCGCCCCCACCACCTCGCCGATTCGGTCCCCCAGCGCGACCCGCCGCCCGGCGCAGTGGACCAGAAAGACGGCGCGGATTCCCCCCATCCCCTGCGCCGCCTGCCGGACTACCTCTCCCGCCGCCGAGATGATTTCGTCCGCCGTCGCCTCCATCAGGACGACCTCTTCGCCCTCGGCGAACTCGGCGAAGGCGCCAATGGTGCCGTCCTCGTTGCCCACCGCCAGGTGCTTGATGAGATAGGCGTCCTGCACCGGGGTCGCCAGCGGGGCCAGCAGGCACTCCCCCAGGAGTTTCCAGTCGCCGATGAGGTCCTCCCGCTGTTTCCCCGTCCATTCGGCGTAGACATCCAGCGCGGGCCGGCCGTCCAGCGTCTTCAGCAGGCGGCCCTCGGCGCCCGCCCGCGCCCGAATCCGGGTGGGACGGTACCCGCTGCCGAAGGCGCGGCCGACCCGACCGGGCACGTACAGAGCCGCCACGACGGCGCTCTGCGGCAACACCCGGCCATCGGCGAACACCTGCCATTTCCCCTCAATGGTGTTGTCGGCGGGACTGCCGCCCACAATGGGAACGCCGGGGTACTTCCGGCTGATGCTGGCGACCACGGCCTCCTCGCTGCCGGGCGGAGACGTGACCAGGAACAGTGTCGGCGGCCCTCCCTGTGTCGCTTTCCGGATGGCCAGACCCGCTGCCAGCGCCCCAGCCCGGGCGGGGTTCTCGCCGAGGAAACAGCGGGAGACGCCCGCCCGTACCCCCGAGATGAGCATCAGCCCTGCCACCCCGTTCGGGCCGGATTGAAAACCGGCGGTGGTCAGAATGCCGGTAAAGGAACTGCTGCCGAATATTGGCACCCTCCCTAACCGGCGCGCCACCTGCCGCACCAGTACCGGCAGGTCCATATCCACCGTGGCGAAGAGAAGAGCCAGACCCGGGGACTCCCCCTTCAGCCCGTCCATCGCCATCTTCACGGCCTCATCCGCCGCCGCCTGGGCGTCTTTCGCCAGGCTCCAACCGATTCCCGCTCGCACGGCCATCGCACACCTCCTTACATACTCGGGGAAAACGATACACGCCACTACAAACCCTCACCCTCGTTCCCCTCCCTATCCGATAGGTGCGGGGACGGGGTGAGAGGATTACAACCGTTCAGCCTTCACTCCCACGTTTCTCTCCCAGCCGAACAGGCTGACGCTATAGCCCGAATAGTCGTCATACATTATACACCCCAATCGGTCGTCGGGGAAGCCCTCGTGGGCATTGTTTCCCCCCAGAGAACGATACCACAAGAGCAAAAGCCCATCGGCCGCTTCTCCAAATCCCCCGTTTCGTGTACAATAATTGTCGCAACCACCTACCTCACCTCTCTCCCAGCCCCTTCTCCCCCGTCTCGGGGGAGAAGGGGGGCAAGGGGGGGATGAGGGGGTCAAAATGGGTATACCGACCGAGGAGGGTAGGTGGTTACCAATTGTCCCATGCCGACGCCAATCAATCATCTGGTGATGGCCCGCGAGGTTCTGGAACGGGGAACGCTGGCCGCGCCAGCGCGGTGGCTACTGGTGGCTCAGTACGGCCCCTTCCTGCTGGGCCACACCGCCCCGGACGTGCAGACGGTCAGCGGGCAGCGGCGCGAGGAGACGCACTTCTACGCTCTCCCGCCCCGCAACGACGTCCCGGCTGCCCAGGTTCTCCTGGATACCTACCCAGCCCTGGCCCGCGCGGGGCGCCTGGAGCCGGCCCACGCGGCCTTTATGTCCGGCTACCTGGCTCACCTGCTGGCCGACGAGTTGTGGTGGCGGGAAGTCTTCCAGCCCTTCTTCGGTCCGGACGCCGGATGGAGCACGTGGGAGGAACGGTTGTTTCTGCACAACGTCCTGCGCACATGGCTGGATGAGGAGGATCAGGCCCGCCTGGACGGCCACGAGGCGGCAGTGCTGGCGACCGCAGAACCCCGGGGGTGGCTCCCCTTCATCCGGGATGAGGACCTGCGGGCGTGGCGGGATACTCTGGTGGAGCAGTTGCAACCGGGGCACCGCATCCGCACCGCTGAGGTCTTCGCAGAACGGATGGGGGTTTCGGCGGAGATGGTGGAGACGACGGCCCACTCGCCGGAGCGGATGGCCTGGATTTTCCGGCACGTCCCCCCGGAGCGCCTCCAGTCCTACCGGGACACGGTTTTGCGTCGCAGTGTCCAACTGATTAACGAGTATCTCCGGGAGATACCGTAACATTGCCTGTCGTAGGCAGCCTGCGCCCATTTTCACCCGCTGATGCGCAGGCTCAAATGACAAACTGCTTCGGCTTCGCCCGCAAACCCCCGTTCCACCCACTCTCCCGCCTCGTACGCTATCCTCGTCTCTGCGTCCTCCGCACCTCTGTGGTGAAAAGAAGGCCCGATTCCCAACCGACACAAAGTGCAGTATAATGATTTCTGGAGGAATGGGGCCATGCAGGAAGCACGGTTGTACGAACGTCTGGAGGAGAATAAGGTGCGCTGCGCGCTCTGCGCCCACCGCTGCGTCATCCCCCAGGGCCAGCGCGGTATCTGCCACGTGCGGGAAAACCGGGGCGGTACCCTCTACACCCTGGTCTACGGGCGGCTCATCGCCCGGCACGTAGACCCGGTGGAGAAGAAGCCCCTCTACCACTTCTATCCCGGCTCCACGGCCTACTCTATCGCCACCCCCGGCTGCAACTTTCGCTGTCGGTGGTGCCAGAACTGGGAGATTTCCCAGATGCCCCGCGAGGAACACCTGATTCTGGGCGAGACCGCCTCCCCGGAGCAGGTTGTCGCCGACGCCCGCCGGGCCGGAAGCCGCAGCATCGCCTACACCTACACCGAGCCCACCGTCTTCTTTGAGTATGCCTACGACATTTCCCGGCTGGCGCGACAGGCCGGCATCGCGAATATCTACGTGACCAACGGCTACATGACCCCGGAGATGCTGGACGCGTACCACCCGTATCTGGACGCGGCCAACGTGGACCTGAAAACATTCCGGGAGGAGACCCATCGCCGCTATATCGGCGCGCGCCTGCAACCGGTGCTGGACTCCCTGAAGAAGATGAAGGGGATGGGGGTCTGGGTGGAGGTGACGACATTGGTGGTCACCGGCGTCAACGATGACCCGGAGGAACTGCGGGACATCGCCCGCTTCATCGCCAACGAACTGGGGCCGGAGACGCCCTGGCACATCAGCCGGTACTTCCCGTCGTACCAGATGACCAACCCGCCGACCCCACCGGCGACACTCCAGCGGGCACAGGAGATTGGGCGGGAGGCCGGCCTGCGCTACGTCTACGTGGGGAACGTCCCCGGGGAGGAGAACACCCACTGCCACGCCTGCGACCAGTTGCTCATCCGCCGCTCCGGCTTCTGGGTGCTGGAGAACCGCGTCCGCCCGGACGGTACCTGCCCCCGCTGCGGGACGGCCGTGGCTGGGGTGGGAATGGCGGGGGAATAAAGGGGTTGGGGGCGGGCGGCTTCGCCGCCCGCCCCCAACCCCCAGTTCGTGCTTGTGGGTGACGGCAGGCGCCCTCAGGCGCTGGCTTCGGCGCCGAACACCTCCCCCAGCAACTGGAGGGTTTCCATCGCCGCTTCTTCTTCCAGACGGCTGATGGCAAAGCCCACGTGGACGATGACCCAATCGCCCACCTGGGCCTCTGGGACGTAAGCCAGGCAGACCTCGCGGGTGATGCCGCCGAAGTCCACCCGGCCCATCCGCATGAACCCATCTTCCTGCACCTCAATAATCCGACCGGGGACGCCCAGACACATCCTGCTCCTCCTTGTAGGCGCGCAGTTCCCCTTCCAGCCAGTCCAGCCAGCCATCCAGTCCCTCCCCGGTCTTGCAGGAAAGGGGGAAGAAGGCCACGCCGGGGTTGAGCGCTTCCACGCCCCGGCGAAAGCACTCTATGTTGAACTCAAAAGCGGGTAGAACATCCGTTTTATTCAGCACCACCGCATCCACTCCCCGGTACATCGGCGGATACTTGTACGGCTTGTCGTCGCCCTCTGGCACGCTGGCGATGAGGACGCTGCGGTGGACGCCCAGGCGGAACTCCGCCGGGCAGACCAGGTTGCCCACGTTCTCCACGATGAGCAGGTCCACGCTATCCAGCGGGAGCCGGTCCAGCCCGCTCCGGACCATGGCCGCGTCCAGGTGGCATTCGCCACCGGTGGCAATCTGGACCGCGGGCACGCCCTCCGCCGCCACCCGGTCGGCATCCAGTGTGGAGGCCAGGTCGCCCTCCACGACGGCAATCCGCCACCGGTCCTTTAACGCCCGAATGGTCCGCAGGATCAGGCTGGTCTTTCCCGCGCCGGGGGAGGCCATCAGGTTAACGGCGAAGACTCCAGCGGCGTCCAGGCGGGCCCGGTTGGCCTCCGCCAGCCGGTCGTTGGCGCTCAGGATGTGTTCTACAACGGGAACTTGTGGACTCACTCTTCTCCTCACCGGTTATAAAGGCTCATCGCCTTCTCCAGCCCTTCCGTCAACCAGGTCTGGATGGCGGCGATGGCGCGCTCTATCGTTTCTTCTATCACCGGTTCCTCATCCGGTGTGAAGTTCTGGAGGACGTAATCGGCGGGGTCCATCTGCCCCGGCGGGCGCCCGATGCCGATACGGAGCCGGGGGAAGGACTGGGTGCCCAGGTGCTCTATGACCGAGCGCATCCCCCGGTGGCCGCCGCTGCTGCCATCGGGACGGATGCGCAGGCTGCCCGGGGGCAGGTCCAGGTCATCGTAGATGACCAGAAGGTTTTCTGCTGGCACCTGATAGAAACGGGCGAGAGGCGCCACGGCACGCCCGCTCTCGTTCATGAAAGTCTGGGGGATAGCCAGCACGACGGGGCAGCCGCCAATGGTCCCCCGGGCCACCCGGGCGTTTTTCTGGCGGCGGGAGAACTCCAGGCCGTGAGCCGCCGCCAGCCGGGAGACGCAGCGGGCCCCCACGTTGTGGCGGTGGCGGGCGTAGCGGACCCCCGGATTTCCCAGGCCGACAATCAGGTACATAGATTTCTCACACCAAGACACAAAGACACAAAGAGATAGGACACGGGTGTACGCGCTTGTCTCCTTGTCTCCTTGTTTCCTTGTCTCCTTGTTTCCTTGTATCCTTGTCTCCTTGCTTCCTTGTATCCTTGCATCCTTGTGTGAAAACTCACCGGAAACCCGGGCGCTGAGGCTTTCCCCGGGTGCGCAGGTAGTACCGGAAAAGGGCTTTCACCAGCAGGTACAGGCCCCAGATAACAAAGAAAATCAGCGTGATGCGGGCCCCGCGCAGGAACGCGCTCAGAATCTGCGCACCATCCAGCGCTGAAATCCCCCTCCCTGTCTCCCCTCCTGTCGGGGCCGTCGGGGTCGCCCCGGGTCGCGGGGTGGGAGAGGGGCGGGGGGTCGCTGTGGGCGGCATCTCCACCAGCACTGGCGTCGGTGTTTCCAGCCCGGGGGTCGGAATTTCCGCCGCCTCCTCCGTCGGGGTCGGTGTCGGCGTGGCCAACTCGTTCAGGACGGTGATGTTGTTCACGAAGAACGAGTCGGTCACATCTCCCTCGCGGTACCGGATGAGGACCATATGGTAGACCCCGTTGGGGATCAGCGGCGACCCGTCCTCCGCGATGGCTGTCGTATCCCATTGGGCCAGGACGCCGTTGATCACCTGCTGCCGGACGTCCAGGACGAGCGGTTGCCACTGGGAGGTCGCCGTCGCCGCCGGGCCGGGGGCGTAGTAGATGCTGTACCGGTCAAAATTAGGGTGGGCCACAGAGCCCAGAATCTGCACCACGCCGCTGACCGTGGCTCCATTGGTGGGAAATGTGATGATGACCACGTTCTCCTGCGGCGGCGGCGCGGCCATCAGGTTTCCCCCAGCAGCCAGATACGTGACCAGAAGCGACCCCAAAATCAGTGCCAGTTTTCGTCTGTCCATCGGCATCCTTTGCACCTTGCTCTCTGCATCCTGTGGTTCGTCGGGCGTAAGTATAGCACAAAAAGGGAGTAATGGCAAGGAACAGTTCGGAACGAGCAGGTAGCCGGTCTTTTTGGGGCATCATGGCGATTCTTTTGGTCGCGGCGGTACTGCGGCTGACCGGTGTTGCCTGGGACGGGGGCATCGGGGCCCACCCCGACGAGCGGTATCTGGTAGGGGTAGCCGAGGAGATGGCGCGTCGGCTGGAATTGGACCCCTTTACAGTGGACGCTTCCGTTCCCTACGGACATATCCCCCTCTACTTGTTTCTGCTTTTGGATGGGGCCGACCGGCTGATGGCGGCCCGCCTGCTGACGGGGCTTCTGGATGTGGGGACGGTGGCGCTGGCGGCCGCGCTGGCCCGCACCCTGACTGCTGCTGACGGTCGGGACCGCAGCCGTAGCAGAGGGGCGCTGATGGCGGCTCTCTTCCTGGCCGTGATGCCCTTCCATGTCCAGCAGGCCCATTTCGCCACCGCCGACATCCCGCTGGCCTTTTTCTCCGCTGGCGCGCTGCTCTTCGCCGCCCGCTCCGTCATTCGCAGCCAGGCACGCGGCGCAGCGGAGTGCTGTCTTGCGGGCATCTGGACCGGACTGGCCCTGGGCTGCAAGGCCGGAGCGGCACTGATGTTGATCCCCGTCGCTCTGGCTGGCGCGCTGGGCGCGGAGAACCGACGGGAGCGAATCCAGCGAGCCGCCGGAGCGCTCGGGGCTGCTCTGGCGACGTTCGCCGTCACCAATCCCTTCGCCGTGCTGGAGTTCCCCCGTTTCCTGACCCATGTGACCACCCAGGCAGCGCTGGCGCGCGGGGCGGTCCTGGTGCCCTACACCCTCCAGTACCGGGGGACGCTGCCCTACCTCTATCCCATCGTCCAGCAACTGGTCTGGGGGATGGGGCCGGTGCTGGGGCTTTTGGGATTTGGGGGACTGGCCTGGATGGTGGCCCGCGCGGCCCGGGGACGGCTGAGCCCGGCGGAATGGGTGGTACTGGCCTGGGCATTACCGTTCTTCGCGTTTACCGGCGGGCTGTATGTCAAATTCCCCCGCTACCTGCTCCCGCTGATGCCGGTCCTGGCCGCGTATGCCGCGCAGATGGTACCCGGCCACGAGCACAAAGTACATCCTTTGTGTTCCTTTGTGTCCTTCGTGGTTTTATTCCTGCCGGCCGCGCTTCTCTCCCTGGCCCTGGTGGGTTCCTATGGCCGACCGCACCCCTGGGTGGCGGCTTCCGAATGGATACGGGCGCATCTCCCCCCGGGCTCCGTCATCGCGGTGGAGGAGTGGGACCACCCCCTCCCCCTGGACGCGGAGGGTTACACCCTGCGGGTACTGCCTGTCTTTGAGCCAGAGGGAGAGGAAAAGGAGCGGGGGATGGCATCAGTGCTGGCCGAGGCGGATGCGGTGGTGGTCGCCAGTCGGCGCGGGTATGGGGCACTGGCCCGCTGGCCCGATCGCTTCCCGGTGACGCTCTCCCACTACCGCGCGCTCTTTGCCGGTGAGCGCGGGTTTGTGGCGGTGGGCTGCTGGGGGCGATGGCCCTCGCTGGTGAGCCTCTCCCTGGCCGATGACCCCTTCGGAGCGGCCGACCTGCCCCTTCCTCATCTGACCTGTCGCCCTGCCGGGGCATGGTTCCGCCTGCCGCGCCTGGATGAGAGTTTCGTCGTCTACGACCACCCCGAGGTGGTGGTCTTTGTTGCTCAAGGTCTTTCCGCCCGCGGTGATAAATAAAATATATTTTTCATTACGGCGGCTTCGCCGCCGCAATGAAAAATATATTCTTTTTACCAATTGCCGCCCGCTGGAGGTGGCTATAAAATATCCTTTTTCGCCCCCTTTCCCAAAAAGCCAAACTTCAGGGGCGGGGTTTTGCGGCGGCCAGAGGCCGCCGCAAAACCCCGCCCCTCTTGCTGGCCCATTGACACGCCGGGATAACCGGGTATAATTCGGCGAAGATGCCGGGCATCCCTGAATGCCCGGCCATCCATACCACTTTTGGGAAAACCGATGACCGAATGGTACACCAATCCCCAAACCGGCCTGCGGGTCGGGCTGGCGCTGATCGCCGCCGTGCTCCTGGTGGACATCGGACTGGTCATCTGGGCCGCCACCCGCCCGGTAGATGGGCTGACTTTTCTCGCCGGGTTGTTCATCCTGGGGAGTCTGGTCGCGATCGGGCTGATGGGCTACTGGATCAGCGGCCTGGTCCAATCCGCCTACGTCCTGGATCGCAACGCGCTGGTCATCATCTGGGGGGAGAGCGAACATGTGATCCCGCTGCCGCAGGTGCAGCGGGTGTTGCTGGGGGAGGAGGTGAAAGGCCGCCTGCGCTTCCGGGGCATCCGCTGGCCCGGATACTGGGTGGGGTACGGGGAGATAGAGGGCCTGGGGCCCGTTCTGCTCCACGCCACTGCGCCGTTGGAGGAGCAGGTGATTCTGGCAACGCCCGGTCTGGCCTACGGCATCTCTCCGGAGGACCGGGACGGATTCCTCCGCACTCTCCAGACCCGGATGCAGATGGGCCCGACCCAGTGGGTGGAGCAGACCTCCCACGGGCCGGCCTTCGCCCGCTGGGAATTCTGGCAGGACCGACCGGCGCTGATCATGCTGGCGGCTGGACTGGGGGCGTTACTGGCGCTGACGGGCTTACTCTGCTTCCGCTTCCCATATCTGCCCCCCCTGCTCCCACTCCACTTTGACGCCCTGGGTTCGCCGGACCGCCTGGGAGTGCGGGGGCAGATTTTTTTCATCCCGCTGATTGGATTCATTGTGCTGACCGCAAACGGCATCCTGGGCGGTCTGCTCTACCGCCATGAGCGTCTGGCCGCGTATCTGCTCTGGGGCGGAGCGTTGACCGTACAGGTCCTCTTCTGGGCCGCCGTCCTGGGTATCCTGGCGGCCGCGTAGCGCCGGCCGTCGGGCTGGCATAACACCGGGGTAAAAGAAGAAAAGGTGGTTTGGGGCGGGCGGCAAGCTGCCCACCCCAAACCCCTATTTTTTCTCCCCCGGGGGTAAGGGAGAGGAGCGAATGACCGGGAAAACAAACACCCGGCACCTTCCGGTGCCGGGTGTTTGTTTTTTTCCGTCTACCACCACACCGCGTCCAATTCCTCGTCCGGCACATCCCAGACGACGTTGTGCGGCGGGAGCGGCTCGTACTTCATGAACTCGGGCACCCGGTCATGGGCTTTGGTGAAGCCAGCCGCCCGGTTGAAGGCCAGTTCCTTCTCCATAATCTCCTGGCCGATGCGGGCCGCATCATCCGCTGTCCAGTCCGTGCCCAGGACACCCGCGCACTCTTCCACCATCCCCTCGTAGCCGCTGGGAATGTCCAGAATGGCGAAGGCAATGAAGAGGCAGTGCCCGGTGGAGTCAATGAAGGCGGTGGCAACCTGGAAGTTGCGGGAGAGGTCCGCCTTCTTGACGTCGCGCGGGTCGGCCTTACCGCTCACGCCCAGAATCTCCGGTGCGATGGTGTAGCCGGCGGTGTGGTCGGCGCCCATCGTGGAAGTGGCGTAGGTGACGCCGATGCCCTTGACAGCGCGCGGCTCGTAGGCGGGCATGTTCTGCCCCTTCACACCCGGGACGCGGTGCCATCCGAAGGCCTGGCCGGTGAAGGCGGCGCCGTTGCCCAGAATCCGCCCCAGCGGCGTCCCCTTGCGGATGTCCTCATCCAGCAGGCGGATGGCGCCCTGCCAGTCGCCGAAGGGCAGGAGCCCGGCGTCCATCGCCACCGCCAGCGTGCCGCCGGTCTCAATGGTGTCAATGCCGATGTCGTTGCAGAGCCAGACCAGTTTGCCGATCCCATCCAGGTTGTCAATGCCGCAGTTGGCCCCCAGCGCCCAGGTGGACTCGTACTCAATGCAGGAGACAATCTCGTTCCCCTGCTCGTCGTAGTACGTGTTGGAGCACTGGATGACACAGCCGGGATGGCAGGCGTGGTTGTAGAGTTCCTTGCCCAGCCGCTTCTTGTTGTTCTCAAAGATGGCCTCGCCGGAGGTCGCCGCGGCGCCCTCAAAGCGGCCCTCCCGGAAGTTGCGGGTGGGGTAGCCTCCGGCCTCGTTGAGGATGTTGACCAGGATGGCGGTGCCGTAGGTGTTCAGGCCGCCCTTGGGCTTGGTGATGTCGTGCTGGCGGAGGGCCTCCAGCATCTTCTTGCGCCCCTGGTCAAAGAGATCGGGGTTAGCGATGTGCACGCCCGGGCCGCCCTCGGGGTCCACAATGATGAACTTGAGGCCCTTGGAGCCCATAACCGCGCCCAGGCCGCCGCGCCCGGAGTACCGGCTGGGCCGCCCGTGGGCGTCGTTGAAGCAGACGCCGGCCATCGCCATCTTCATCTCCCCGGCGACGCCGATGGAGCAGATGTCCACCTTCTTGCCGAAGCGCTCAAAGAGGAGCGGGTAGACCTCGTAGAGGCTTCGGCCGGCGTACTCGTCGGCGGGGAAGAAGGTGGCGCCATCTTTGGTGATGTGCAGCCCCCACCAGCCGCCGTCCTTGGGGAATCCCTCCACGATGATGGCCTTGATCCCCAGTTTCGCCACCGACTGGGGCCAGCCGGAGCCGGCGTTGGACTCCTTGATGCCGCCGGTAAGGGGGGACTTGGCACCCACCGAGACGCGGCCGGAGGTCGGCGCGTTGGTGCCGGTGATGATGCCCGGGGCGAAGACCAGTTTGTTGTTGGGGCCCAGGGGGTGGCAGGTGGGGTCCACTTCGTCGCAGACGATGGTGGAACTCAGGCCGCGCCCGCCCAGAAAGCGGTACTTCTCGGGGATGTCTTCGTACTTGACCGTCCGGTCGGTCATGTTGACCCGCAGAATCTTGGACATCTTCCACCTCCTGTATTGTGGGGGACTTTGGGGAATGGCCGTTAAAAATAAAAAAAGGAGACCCTCACGCCGGGATGTCCCGACCGTATGGTGTCTCCTTTGCAAGCGCGGCGGGCGTGGGGATTGCTCCCCACACCGTATCGCCCACCCGTCCCGGAGGGAGCGCAGTGGGTCGGAGAACCGGACTATGGGGTTGTCCAGGTGCGTCGGGCGTCACGCCCTATCGGAGTATAGTTATTATACACCGGAATCCGGGCTTGTCAAGAGCCAAAATGCCAGATTACGTACCAGGCACTGCTCAAAGTGCCTGGCACGTTAACCCGTTACCGCCGGGGCACCAATCGGGCCATCAGCGTCCGGTAGAAGTAATCCCGCTCCCGCACCCGGGCGAATCGGGCCACGCGCGGGCTGGCCTCCACCTCTACCGCCTCCCCGGGCCCCAGTTCCGCCACCACCTCCCCATCCACAATCAGCGAGGCCGGGGAGTGCTCCCGCACCACCACCCGTACCCGCACCCCCTCCGCCAGCACCACCGCCCGGTCCAAACTCAGATGCGGGGCGACGGGCACCAGCAGGATGTTCCGCTGTTGCGGGGGCATAATCGGCCCGCCCGCCGCCAGCGCGTAGGCCGTGCTCCCGGTGGGCGTGGCGACAATCAGCGCGTCCGCCACGTAGGTGGTGAGCAGGTCCCCGTCCACCCGGGCCTCCAGATGCACCACCCGCCCCAACGCCCCCGGCCCCACCACCACGTCGTTCAGCGCGTCCCGCGCGGGCAGGTTCCCGGCCCCAACGGTCGCCCGCAGCATCATCCGCTCCTCCACCCAGTACGCCCCCCGCCACACCCGCTCCAGCACCTCCTCCCACCCGTCCGGCTCCGCCTCGGTGAGGAAGCCCATCCGCCCCAGGTTCACCCCCAGAATCAACGTGGGGTGACCGGCGGTGTGGTGGGCAGCCCGCAGGATGGAACCGTCCCCGCCCAGCGTAACCAGCAGGTCAGTGCTGTCCAGGTCCGGGAGGACGGCGACCTCGTCCAGGGAATCCGTCTCCCAGACCCGGACGCCCCGTTCCCCCAGCCAGCCCGTTATCTCCCGGGCCAGCGAAGCGGCGACCGGAAGGCGGGGGTGGACGAAAATGCCGACGGCCCTCAGGGGGTGACCCGTTGCCCCAGCCACGGGACCAGTTCCTCCAGCGGGACTTCGGTCTGTTCTCCGGCAGCCATATCCCGCACCGCCGCCGCTCCCCGGGCCAGTTCATCCTCCCCCAGAATGACGACGTAGCGGGCGCCCCGCTTATCCGCTTCCCGCATCTGGCTCTTCAGCCCTCGCTGGCCGAAGGCCATCCAGACCGCCACTCCGGCCCGGCGGAGTTCGTCCGCCAGATGGACCGCCTCCCGGCGGGCGCGGTCCCCCAGATAGGCCAGGAAGACGCGGGGGGCCGGCAGGGGCGGGACTTCCAGTTCCTGCGCCTTCATCACCATAATGATGCGCTCTATCCCGGCAGCCACGCCCACGCCGGGAGTCGGCGGGCCGCCCAGCGCCTCGGCCAGCCCGTCGTAGCGGCCCCCGCCGCAGACGGCGGCCTGCGCGCCGATCCCCGCCGCCCAGACCTCAAAGACTGTCTTGGTGTAGTAATCCAGCCCCCGCACCAGCCGGTGGTTCAGCGTGTAGGGGCGTCCCAGCAGGTCCAGGTACTCCCGCAGTTGGGCGAAGTGGTCGGCGCACTCGTCGCAGAGGTGGTCTGTGATGGGCGGCGCCGCCGCGATGACCGGCTGACAGACGTCGGCCTTGCAGTCCAGCACCCGCAGGGGGTTGCGCGCCAGCCTCCGGCGGCAGTCCTCGCAGATTTCGCCGATATGCTCTTCGTAGTACTCCTTCAGGACCTGGACGTATCCGGGCCGGCAGTGGGGACAGCCGGTGGAGTTCAGTTGGAAGGAGAGGTCGCGGAAGCCCAGGCCGGCGTAGAGGTCCCAGATGAGGAGCATCACCTCCAGGTCGGCAACGGGGTCCATCTCGCCCAGAATCTCCATGTTGAACTGGTGGAACTGACGGAAGCGCCCGGCCTGGGGGCGGTCGTACCGGAAGACGGGGCCGATGGAGTAGAGTTTGACCGGTTGGGGGCGGACGTGCATCCCGTTCTCAATGTACGCGCGGACGACGCCCGCGGTGAACTCCGGCCTGAGCGTCAGCGACTCCCCGCCCTTGTCGGTGAAGGTGTACATTTCCTTCTCCACCACGTCGGTGGCGGCGCCGATGCCCCGGGCGAAGAGTTCGGTGGCCTCAAAGATGGGGACGTCTATCCGTTCAAAGCCGGCCTGGCGGGCCAGCCGCACGGCGAATTCGGTGACGTACTCCCAGTACGGTTGCTCTTCAGGCAGAATGTCGTGGGTACCGGTCGGGCGCTGAAATCGCGGCATTTTTCCTCCATAGAAAACCACCAAGACCCAAAGACACGAAGAACGCTCATTGTTAATTTTTTAATTGTTAATTTCTTAATTATGAATTCCCTTTGTGTCTTCGTGGTAAATTATACCTCTTTTCCCGGAATTGGCGAAGGATGGGGCGGGGCGGCGCGGGGGAGGAGGCGGGCGGTCAGCAGGCCGGCCAGGGCGAAGAGGGTGGCCGCGCCCAGGAAGGGCATCCGCAGCCCGCCAGCCAGGGCCAGCGCTGTGCTGAGCATCGGCCCGACGGCATTGGCGACGGAGGTGACGGTGGACTCCACGCCGTAGACGGTGCCCTGTCGGCCGGGGGGAGCCAGGGCCGCCAGCGTCGCGCTGAGCGCAGTGATGGTGCCGCCCATCACGAATCCCGAGCCGGCCTGCAACAGAGTGAGCGTGGGGACATCCCGGACGAAGTATTGGGGGACGTGGAGCGTCGCCGAACCCAGCGCGCAGAGCAGGAGCACCCGCCGCTCCCCCCAGCGATCGCTCAGGCGGCCCAGGAGGATGGCCCCGCCGGCTCCCGCCGCTGAACTGACCCCCTGGACCAGCCCGGAGAGGGTCGCCGCCGCCCCGGCGGGAGCCAGCGACTGGACCACCAGCGGGATCATCGGCGAGAGCGCCCGCGCCGCCAGCCGCATCAGAAACCGGACGCTGAGGACGCTGACCAGGGGCAGGGAGGAGAAGATCAGGCGCAGGTTGTCCCAGAGGGCTGTCCCCGCCGACTTTCCGCTCCGGAGAGGGGGCAAAAAATCCTCGTGGACCCGGAAGGCCACCATCAGCCCGCCAGCCAGCAGGAGCCCGCTGGTGGTCAGGAAGGTAGCGTGGAAGCCCAGTTGGTCGGCGATGAAGCCGCCCAGCAGAGGGCCGACGGAACTGCCCAGGTAGATGGCCATCTGCAGGAGCCCCATCGCGTAGCCGACCCGGTCCCGGGGGGCTGTGCTGGCCACCAGTGTGTTTGCCGCCGCTACGGTGCCCGTCAGCATCCCCTGGAAGGCCCGCAGCAGGGCCAGTTGGGGGGCACTCCGGGCCAGGGACATCAGCCCGATGACCAGCGCCCCGCCGAACATCGCCCGCTCCACCATTGGCTTCCGCCCGTATCGGTCGGCCAGGGAGCCCCAGATGGGAGCCATCACCGCCATCGTGACGGCGTGGGCGGAGAAAATCATGCCCGACCAGAACTTCACTGCATCCGGGGAAGTCACCCCGAGTTTCTGAATGTAGAAAGGGAGGATGGGCAGTACGGAAGAGAAACCAATGATGGACGCGAATTCGGCGAACCAGATAGCCCAGAGATTTTGTTGCCAGGATGTAGATGGAGTGACAGAGTTCCCGGTTCGCTTGAACATAGGTAGAGGGGATTATATCTCCTTTCTGCCAAGAAGCAACCCGGATAAGGCCACGGACCACAGACCACAGACCACGGACCACGGACGGTGCTGCGGTTGGTCAATTCGGTCTCTTTGTGGTAAAATCCCATCAGCGTTGAGGGTACCCCCAGTGAGTAATTACGCTTCATCGCCCGAATCGTTACGCGGCGTCTTGACCGGGTCTCGGGTACTTCTCTCTCCCCTCACCCCCCTTCGTCCCCCCTCTCCCCCTGGCCTTACGGCCGGGGGAGAAAGGGGATTGAAGAGGGGGTGTGGCGGCGGCCTTCGGCCGCCGCCACACCCCCTGTTTCCACCCCCTTCCTGAAGTTTGGCCTTTTTCAGAGCGGCGGCGGAAAAATCTTCAAAACCCGCCTCCGGCGAGGCCGAAAGAACAAAAAGAAAATATTTTTCATTGCGGCGGCTTCGCCGCCGCAACGAAAAATACCTTCTTTTTAGGGCCGCGGAAGCAGCCAGGGGCCCCATGCAGAGGGACCGCGGGCAAAAAGCCAAAGTTGAGGGGGCACGAATGATTCAGAGATATTGATGAACCTGGGGGCAGGGAATGAAGTGAGGGCTGAATAATAGTTACCAATCTCATATCGCACTAAGGAGAGAAATGGCAACTCTGTACGGCAGTATCGGGAAGTCCGTCAGGGCTCAAAAAGCGGAGGGGGTCGCTGAGAAGATCCAGGACTATCTGAGCAGGGTAGCGGCGCACATACCGGCCGAGGTGGTCACTGTGTACCTGTTGGGAAAGGCAGTCGCTCCCAACGAGCCCATCCTGGGCATCTGGGGCATCGTCTGCTGGGTGATGGCCCTCGGTCTGCGGTGGTGGGGGACCCAGGGTCCGGGGAAAGTTCTGAATGTCGTCCTGACCACGCTGGCGTTTCCCATCTGGGCGATGGCGATGGGGGGAACCATTCTGGGCTTCACTTTCGGCGAGCAGATTGCCACCCTGGTCGTGCTGGCCTTTGCTGTGGTGGCTGGGGCTTTGTACAACAACCAGTAAGATTTCGCCCGATGCTAACGGCAGGCCAACGGAAACAAAAAGAATATATTTTTCATTTCTTCCAATGAACTCCGATGATTCAAGTGCAAATGCGATGAAAAAATCAACTGTTCCAATCCTTCTGGCCGTCATCGTGAGCGTTCTGGCGGGCTGCCAGAAGACGGGGACCCCGGTCAGCAACGTGCCCACCGCGCCCCCGACGGCAATCCCCACACCTACGACGATCTCCACCGCCACCTGCCGGGCCGTTCCTTCCATCTTCGCTTCTCTGCCTGCACTGGATGTCCCGCCGGTCACCGGTGCGGACTGGGTGCGCGGCCCGGCGGACGCGCCGGTCACGCTGATAGAGTATTCGGACTTTCAGTGACCGGGCTGTGCAGGGGTGGAGCCCCTGCTGGCGTTTCTGGAAGAAACGCACAAAGACCATCTGCGCATTGTCTACCGGCATTTCCCGCTCAGCAGCATCCACGACAAGGCTCAGATCACGGCCGAGGCTGCCGAGGCCGCCGGGGCTCAGGGCAAGTTCTGGGAGATGCACGACCTGCTTTTCCAGCGACAACGGGAATGGGCCGCTGCCTCTGATGACCAGTTGCTTCAGGTTCTGGCGGGCTACGCTCAGGAACTGGGGCTAGACGTGGAGCGCTTCAGCCGCGACCTGCAGGAACACACGTTCCAGGGGAAAGTGGCAGGGCAGTATCAGGAAGCGGTCATGATGGGGCTCCCGGGCACACCGTCTTTTATAGTAAACGGCCGGATGTACCCCACCGAGCAGTGGGGAATTTCCTATCAGGGCATAAGTGCGTTAATCGGCCTGGCCCTTCTGGAGCCCCGCCTTTACAGCGCGCCGCCTGCCCTCCAGATTGACCCCACCCGGCAGTACGTCGCCACCATTCGCACGCCCCAAGGGGACATTGCGATAGAACTCTATGCGGCCCAGGCTCCGCTCAATGTCAACAGTTTCATCTTTCTGGCCCGCCAGGGCTGGTACGATGGGACGACCTTCTTCCGCGTCATTCCCGGCTTCGTCGTCCAGGCTGGCGACCCGACCGGTACGGCAGCCGGAACCCCCGGCTTCCAGTGCGACGACGAAATCGGCGACCTCAAATTTGACGCAGCAGGGGTCGTGGGCATCGCCAACGCCGGCCCCAATACCGGCAGCAGCCAGTTCTTCATCACACTGGCCCCCCAGCCTGACCTGGATGGGCACTACACCATTATCGGGAAGGTGGTGAAGGGGCTGGAGATTCTCCAGGCGCTGCCGGAGCGAAACCCCGCCGACCCGACCGCCCCGCTGGGGCTCTTGATTGAGGGGGTGCAGGTAGAGGAACGCTGAAATCGGGAACCGCTGGAGGTCCTTACCGCAACAGGTTGCCTGCTTCATCAATGCCCAATACGGGCAGGTCCTCCATCGGGAAGTGCCGGGGGTTAGTGGTTACCAGGGTCGCTCCGCATCGGAGGGCCGAAGCCGCGATGACAGCGTCTGGACCGCTGATCGTGACGCCTTTCATCCGCCAGGCCCGAATGATCTCCCCCGCCAGGTCGGCAGTCGGAGCATCCAGAGGATGGGTCTGGAGGGCATCCAGCAAAGTGAACGTCGCTTCTCGCTCGTGTTCGCGCATCCCCTGGATAATTTCCAGGCGGGTAAAGGAAGCGATGATTAACTGCCCTTCCCGGGCCAGGCGATGCATCAATGTCCGGTAACCGGGCCGGTTCCGCAGATGGCGGATCAGGATGCCAGTATCCAGAAGATAGTCAGCCATCCTGCTGGTCTCCGGCGGAAGTCAGACGGTCCCAGTTCAATCCGGCCCGGCGCTCTTCTATCCAGCGGTCTATATCTGCCGGTGTTGCCAGTTCCGGGTGGTCTTCATCGTGCCATGCTCCGGCGGAAGCGTCAATGGCCGCCAGCAACTTCAACCGATTGAGTTCCCGGGTCACAGCATAGGCCACAAAACGGGCACGCTCCCGGGCCGGGACATACCGGCGCAGATCCTCGGCAACCCTGCGGGGTAAATAAATATTCAGTCGCTCGGTTTCCATATGCGTTCCTTTGGCACTTGAATTCTGCATCGTAACTATCTACCTCACCCCAGCCCCCTTCTAAATGGAGGTTTCGGGGCGGCGGCTTTGCCGCCGCCCCCAAACCTTCTCTTCCCCCTCTCCCCCGAAACGGGGGAGAAGGGGGACAAGGGGGGGTGAGGGGGTCAAAACGGGTCTACCGACCGAGGAGGATAGGTAGTTACTTTGCATCATATTTTAGCACTGTTCAATGGCACTGTCAAATAACTCTCCCAACCGACCTCCCTTTGCTCAACTTCTGGGGCTGTTGAGCATCCTGGCTGGCGGCCTGGTTGCCGTCGGTGGCGTGGTACTGGCCATCCTGCTGGTTCTCAGTGCTCAACTCCGGGATGGCGAGACAGGCATCGGTGAGATGGCCCTCCCACAGGCCGTCGCAGTGGGAGTATTAGGCGTGTGCCTCGGGTCCATCCTGATCGCCGAGGGGATACGGGGAGGGAGAGGGGTCCCCTCGGCCACTTTCCACCCCCGGCGGTCCGGCTGGCTCTGGATGGCTTTCGCCCTCCTTCTGGTCGCCGGGACAGTGGCTTCGCTGCTGGATACCCCACCGCCCCTGATGGCCCTCTTTCATGCGCTGACCCTGCTCCTTCTACCTGCTCTGGTCCTCACTCTCGTTGGAGGGAGGTTGCGCGGGCGCGGCGTCTCCTGGTCGGACGTGAACGGCGGGTTGCTGGCCGGTGCGCTCCTGGGCACGGGCACCGCTCTGGTGATAGAGGTCATAATGGCGGTCTTCCTGGCCGTCGGCGTGTTCGCGCTGGGCCTGCTCCCTCAGGAATGGCTCCAGCAGGCGCCCCAGGCCCTGACCACCGGCGAAATCCCCTTCCCCACCGGGGTAGAGGACCTGCTGGAGTGGCTCACCCCGTCACTCGTTCTCATCGCGCTGGTCTTTGTCGGCGGACTGGTGCCACTGGTAGAAGAGGTCACCAAGACACTGGGGGTCGGGCTGGCGGGGTTCTGGATCCGTCCTTCTCCAGCCCGGGCCTTTCTGCTGGGCGTGGCCTCCGGTGCGGGGCTCGCCCTGGCGGAGAATATGCTCAACAGCCTCTTCATCGGCCCGGCATGGGGGCCGGGAGTGCTGGCCCGCCTGGCGGCAACGGTCATGCACTGTGCCACTGGCGGCCTGATGGGCTGGGGATGGGGCCAGTGGTGGGCTGGGCAACGGCCCTGGCGGCTCCCGCTGGCCTTCATGGGCGCAGTGACGCTCCACAGTCTGTGGAACTCCTGCGCGGCCGGGCTGGTCCTGATCGGCCTGTCGGTTCTGGCCCGGGCCGACGATATGGTATGGATGGGGGTGGCTGGCCTCCTGATGCTGACCCTGCTGGGCCTGCTGTTCCTGCTGGCCTGTGGGGTCACGGCCGCCCTTCTCTGGGCCAGCCATCGCCTGGGACGGTCCTCTCCCGCCTGACGCTTTCCGCTTCACGTTTCACTTTTCCCGTTTCACGCCATGGCCCGCTGGCTTTCCATCTACAACCGAACGCGCGGCACGACCCTCCCGGTGCGGGCGCGGTCGTGCGCGTCCTTCCTGTGCCGCCTGCGCGGACTGACCTTCCGCCGGAGGTTGCCGCCAGGGGAAGCACTCCTGCTGGTGGGCACGCGGGAGAATCGCGCGGAGACGGCCATCCATATGCTCTTTGTCTTTTTCCCCATCGCGGCCATCTGGCTGGACCGGACGGGAAGAGTGGTGGATGCCGTCCTGGCCCGCCCGTTCCGGCCATTCTATGCTCCGTGCGCCCCCGCCCGGGACATTCTGGAGGGCCCGCCGGACCTGTTGCAGGAGGTGTCGGTGGGAGACCTCCTGGAATTCGGATGATCTCCGCGATGGCTGCTGACCGCCGCCCCCACTGGACTCGCTGGGTTGCCCTTGCGCTGGCCGCGCTGGTCATCGGGGCCTACATTGGCCTCACCCCTACCGGCCTGTTGACCAAAGCGGACTGGGTATCCGCCGCCGTCTGCCACCGGATTCCCTCCCATTCCTTCTTTTTCGCCGGTCGGCCATTGCCGCTCTGCGCCCGCTGCACGGGCACCTTCCTGGGCGCGCTGACCGCGCTGTTCGGCCAGGCCGTCTTCCTTCGCCGCCGGGGGACTTCTTTCCCACCACCAGTTATCACAATCTTGCTGGCCAGTTTCATCCTCCTGATGGGCATAGATGGCCTGAACTCCTACGCGGACCTGATGCGAGGGGCTCCGCTCTTCTATGAACCCCGCAACGAACTCCGTCTGGTCACCGGCGCGCTGAACGGCCTGGCGCTGGGCGCGGTATTGTGGCCGATGGTGAATTTCAGCCTATGGCGCAACCCCCCATTAGAGCCCGTCATTCGGAATGGGAGAGACCTGGGCATCCTGCTCCTGATGGAGGCAGGTGTGGTGGCCCTGGTGCTGAGTGGCTGGTCGGCCCTCCTCTACCCCCTGGCCCTGGCCAGTGCCCTGGGCGTACTGACCCTGCTGACGCTGACGATGACCGTCCTGGTTGTGATTATAGCCGGGCGGGAGAACCGGTACGAGCGCTGGCGAGATGCCCTCACCCCTCTGCTGATCGGACTGGTGATGGCTTTCCTGCTGATCGGCCTGATAGACCTCTTCCGCTATGGGCTGACCGGCACCATCACCGGGGTCCCGGGGCTGGAGTGAAGGATGAAAATCCCGAAACCGTTCAGCCTTCCTTCCCGTCTCCCTGCACTCCGGTTCTCATGGTCGGTTTACCGGACCGCCCTCCTGATATTGTTTCTGGCGCTGGTATTGTGGTTGGAAGGCGAGGGGCCGCCGCCGGGCGCGCTGAAGACGGGCGTGGACCGGCAGGTCGCCGACCTTCGCTTTGACTTCTGGGGCTGGGAAGCGGAGGCCCTCTGGGGCAAACTGACCCTCTGGCTGCTGCAGCCGCAGCGGTATATGACGGAGGCCGACCGCTGCCGTTTCGTCCGGGACTGGGTGGAGCGCGTGTCCCAGGCCCGGCGCCTGGATGCCAAAATCGCCGATGCCTACGCCGACCCGTCGGTTCAGGACCCCTTCCAGGCGACGGCGGAGATACGGGCCGAGCGGGACCGGTTGCGTCGGGAGATTGCCGCCCGTCAACTCATTGCGGAGGCTATCATTGAGGAACAGGTCGGCGTCGTGCTGGCCCGGGAGGCCTCCGGCATCCTGGGCCAGCCGGCCCCTCCGGTCGGCATCCACATCACCCCGCTCCCTCAGGTCCTCATCATCTCCCTCCGGGAACGGATCGTCGCGATCCATCAGGTGGAACTGGCGCCAGGGCTGACCGCCGACCGCGCCGACGCGTTGGAGGAGCGGATAGACCGGGCCTTCAACGTCTCTTCGCTGGTGACGCCCATTGGGGGGATGTCCGCCTGGCCTGCCATGGTGTTGGAGTTCCCCAGCCTGGAATGGTGGACGGAGGTCGCCGCCCACGAGTGGACCCATCACTACCTGGACTTCTTCCCTCTGGGCTGGGAGTACGAGAAGAATTGGGAGGCGCGCGTGATCAACGAGACCGTCGCCACACTGGTGGGGTGGGAAATCGCCCGCCGGACCCTGGTTCAGTACTACCCCGACCTGGCGCCGTCGGAGGAACCCTGGGCCGAGGAGGAGGAAGAATCTTCCACTCCACCTCCTCCCCCCTCTGAGCCTGAGGCCTTTGACTTTAACCGGGAAATGCACGAAACGCGCATCCGGGTGGACGCTCTGTTGCTTCAGGGACGGATAGAAGAGGCAGAGAAATATATGGAGCACCGTCGCCAGTTCTTCTGGGAGCACGGATACCGCATCCGCAAACTGAACCAGGCTTATTTCGCTCTCCACGGCTCCTACGCGGCCGCGCCGGTGGGCGCGGCGGGGAAGGACCCCGTCGGGCCGGCAGTCCGACAGGTCTGGAGAATGACGGCGAAAGACCCCCGCCGCTTCCTGCAGCAGGTGCGCAGCGTGACCTCGCTGGACCAGTTGTTGGCATACGGACAGGATTAACAGGATTTTGTTCGCGCTGCCTGAAGTCAGCCTTCCTGGGCCTGGGGCCGATGGTCGGCCTTCGCCGACCTCACCCCACCCCCGGCGGCTGCGCCGCCGGGGGTGGGGTGAGGGCAGGCCGACACCCGGCACGAAGTGCCCAGGGAGGCTGATTTCCCATCAGTGCACAGCGGCAAGCCGGCCGGGTAGGTAGTTACCTCTAAAGACAAATAAAAAATCCTGTTAATCCTGTAAATCCTGTCTATTCCCAAAATGGAGATTTCCCTATGAGGTCTGCAAACCTGCTTCGCGCTGCGCCCCGGCTGGCTCTCTGCGGGTGGCTTCTGCTGACGGCCATCGTTCTCCCGGTTCCGGGCAGTCTCGCCGGAGAGAGAAATGGGGGCGCCCCCGCCCCGGCCCTCCTCCCGGCCTGGTTTCCCCCTGCTCCCAGCAACCTGCTCCCTGCGACCTGCTCCCTGCAACCTGCTTCTTGCCCCCCGTTAGACCCCGCCCTGGCCCGCGCCCTGGCCCAGGCCGGCCCCGACGACGTCATCCCGGCCATCGTCGTCCTGCGGGAGCAGGCGGCCCTCACCCCCACCCCCGCCGCCTCCGGCGGCTTCCCCCTCCCCCTCTCCCGCCCTGCGGGAGAGGGGGAGGGGGACAGGGGGGAGGGGGTGAGGGCCACCGCCCAGGCCCGCGCCCTCCTGGTGGCCGACCTGCAGGCCCTGGCGGACCGCTCCCAGGCCCCCCTCCGGGCCTTCCTGGATTCTGAGCGGGCCTCCGGACGGGTGGAGTCGTACACCCCCTTATGGATTTTCAACGGCATCGCCCTCCGCGCTCATCCCAATGTCATCCGTACCCTGGCCAGCCGTCCCGAAATCGCACTCATCCGCCTGGACCGCTACCGGCAGTGGCTTTCCGTTCCCCCTGCGCGGCCGGGCATAGTCGGCGAGGGCCGACCACCGGCCGCAGGCCCAGAGAGACCGCCTTCCGTCGGCGCCGATGCCCCAGCCCTCACCCCCACCCCCGCCGCCCTCGGGCCGAAGGCTCTTCGGGCCGAGGTCTCCGGCGGCTTCTCCCTCCCCCTCTCCCGCAAAGCGGGAGAGGGGGAGGGGGGCAGGGGGGTGAGGGTGAGGGCCGAATGGAACCTCTCCCTCATCCGCGCCCCCGAGGTCTGGGCCACCCTGGGCATCTCCGGCACCGGCGCCGTGGTGGCGGGAATGGATACCGGCGTGGACTGGCTCCACCCGGCCCTGCAGACCAACTACCGGGGCTACAACCCCCACGGCCCCGCCCGCCACCGGGGCAACTGGTACGACCCCGTCACCGGTTCCCTCTACCCCATAGACGACCACGGCCACGGCACCCACACCCTGGGCACCGCCGTCGGGCACGACGGCATCGGCGTCGCCCCCGGCGCCCGCTGGATCGGCGTCAAAATCCTGGACCGCTACGGCTACGGCTACGACTCCTGGATCCACGCCGGATTCCAGTGGCTCCTGGCCCCCGACGGCGACCCGGCCCTCGCCCCCGACGTCGTCAACTGCTCCTGGGGGGACGAGAACGGCGCCTCCACCGAGTTCCAGGCCGACCTCCGCGCGCTGCGCGCGGCCGGCATCTTCGTCGTCTTCGCCAACGGCAACAGCGGCCCCGGCCCCGGCACCGTCATCTCCCCGGCCTCCCTCCCCGAGGCCTTCGCCGTCGGCGCCACGGATTCCACCGACCGCATCGCCAACTTCTCCAGCCGCGGCCCCTCCCCCTGGGGCGAGGTCCGGCCCCACGTCGTCGCGCCGGGCGTCGGGGTCCGCTCCGCCCTCCCCGGCGGCGTCTACGGCACCATGAGCGGCACCTCTATGGCCACCCCCCACGTCGCCGGCCTGGTGGCCCTCCTGCGCGCCGTCAGCCCGACCGTCACCATCACCGACCTGGCCCGCATCATCACTGCCACCGCCGTCCCCCTGAGCACCACCGTCCCCAACAACGACTCCGGCTGGGGCCGCGTGGATGCCTTCGCCGCCGTCGCCGCTCTGATGAACGCCGGAGTGGTCCAGGGGACGGTCACCCGCGCGGGGGACAGGGCTCCCATCCCTGGCGCGACCGTCTCCGCCGCCCCGCACGGCGGTGGAGGCGGGGGCTCGGCGGCGACCGACGCGTCCGGCCGTTACCTCCTCCCCCTGGCCCCCGGCCCGTACGACCTGACCGCCCGCGCCTTCGGATACGCGCCGGCCGTCCGCTACGGTGTCGTCATCACCACCGGCGCCGTCGTGACCGCCGACTTCGCCCTGACCGCCCTCCCCACCGGCACCCTGCAGGTCCGGGCGGCCGACGGGGCCACCGGCGCGCCCGTCACCGCCACGATCGCCGTCCTGGATACCCCCCTCACGGCGACGGGCTCTCTGGTGACCTTCACCCTCCCCGCCGGGGACTACACCGTCCGGGCCCGCGCACTGGGGCACTATGTGGTCACCGCCACCGCGCCGGTCTCCATCGGGCAGATCACCGCCATCACCCTGACCCTCCCCCCGGCGCCCTCCATCCTGCTGGTGGACTCCGGGGCCTGGTACTACAGGAGCCAGACCGCCTACTACCGCCAGGCACTGGACGACCTGGCCCTGGCCTACGACGAGTGGACCGTCCGCCAGATTCCCGACGACACCCCCACCGCCGACCTCCTGGCCCCCTACGACATCGTCGTCTGGAGCGCGCCGTACGACGCCCCCGGCTACATCGGCGCGCAGGACGCCATCACCACCTACCTCTCCGCCGGGGGACGTCTTCTCCTGAGCGGGCAGGACGTGGGCTTTCTGGACGCGGGGATGCCGTACTACTGGAAGTACCTCAAGGCCCGGCTGGTGGAGGATTCCAGCAACCTCTGGACGGTGGAGGGGCTCCCCGACGGCCCCTTCGCGGGTCTGACGATGACCATTGCCGGGCCCGGCGGGGCGAACAACCAGTACTACCCTGACGTCGTCGCCCCCGCCGACCCGGATGCGGCGGCCCCCGTCCTGGCCTACGCGGCCTGCGACAGGGCCCGCAGCGAATCGGAGTGCCTTCCCGACCCAACAACCGCCGGGGGCGGATGCCCGCTGAACGGCTACGCCGCCCTGGCCGTCGGCACCTGTCTGGACTACCGGGCTCTCTACCTCTCCTTCGGCTTTGAGGCCGTTACCGACCGGGAGACCCGCCGGGAGGTCATGCGCCGCGCGCTGGACTGGCTCACCGCCCCCACGCCGGACGTCGGCCTGGAATTGCGGCCCCAAATCCATACCGCCATCGGCCCGCCCGGTACCGTCGTCACCCACGAACTGCGGGTCCGGAACACCGGGCGCGGCGGTATCCCCGACGTCGTCGTCCCGACGGTAGAGGGGGCGGACTGGCCCACCCGCCTGAGCGCGCCGTACCTGATCCTCCCGTCCTGCACGTCGGCCACGCTGACCGTCAGCGTCACCGTCCCGGCGACGGCGACCTGGGACGCCCGCGACGTCCTTACCCTGACCGTCCGCTCCATCCTCTCCCCCTCTCTGACCGCCACCGTCGTCCTGACCAGCAAGGCCCCGGCGCCGGTCCTTTTGGTGGACGACGACCGCTGGTACGAGCAGGCCCCGAAATACCGCGCGGCGCTGGAGGCCGTCGGCATCCCCTACGACCTCTGGGAGACCCACGCGGCCATAGGGAGCGGCGGACCGGGCGGCCCGCCGACCGACGTCCTGCGCGGGTACCCCGTCGTCGTCTGGTGGACGGGGTACGACTGGTACGAGCCGGTGACGGCGGACGAGGAGCAGGCGCTGGTGGCGTACCTGGAGGGCGGCGGGCGCCTCTTCCTGACCGCGCAGGACTTCCTGTACTACCACGCCGGGGGGCCCCTGCGGCCCTACCTGGGCGTCCTGACCTACACGGAGGACGTCACACCGACCGTCGCGGCCGTCGTCCCGGAGAATCCCGTCGGGCTGGAGGAGGCCTGCGGCGCAGGCCGCCCGGCCTGCGTCCTCCCGTTGACTTACCCCTACCGCAACTGGTCGGACGGGCTGGTTCCATCGCCGGGGACGGCGGTTGTCCTGCGCGACGGGGCCCGGCAGGCCATCGCCCTGGCCCGGCGCGCGGGGGCAGGGGCCAACCCCACCCCGACAAGGGCGGCCGTCTTCTTCTCCTTCCCCTGGGAGACATTGCCGGAGGAGGCGCGGCCGGAGGTACTGCGGCAGGTGGTGGGATACCTCTCGTGGCTGGGGGGTTCGGCCTTCGGGGCGGACCGGGGCGCGGCGGCCCCCGGGGCGACCGTCACCTACACCCTGCATCTGGTCAACGACGGCCCGACGGCGGTGATTGCGGCCGTCTCCAACACCTTCCCGGCGGACCTGCAGGCGGCGCCGGCGCTGGTCTGGCGGGGGGTCCTGGCCCCCGGCGCGGCCCTGACCTTCACCTACCCGGCCACGCTGACGGCCGGATTGCCGCCCGGGACCGTCGTTCCCCACACGGTTCGGATCGCGCTGGAGGAGCAGGGCATCGTCTTCTCCCGGACGGCGGTGGTGCGGGTGGACGCGCCGGACCTGGGGCCGTCGGCGCTGGAGTGTGGGCCGTCTCCGGCGGAGCCCGGGACGGCGGTGGCCTGCACGCTGCGGCTGGAGAACGGGGGCCTGGCGGACGCTCCCTCAGCGACGGCGGAGGTCACGGGCACGCTGGGGGTTTCTGGTGTCCTGTGGACGGGCCTGCTTCCGGCGGGGAGCGCGGTCACCCGGACCCGGGTGGTCACCCCGCCGGTGGGGGTTGGGTATGCGGTCGCGTTTCTGGAGGACGGGGCCGGCGGGCGGTGGGAGCGGTCGGCCTGGGTGGAGGTGCGGCCGTGGCGGGCGTATCTGCCGGTGGTGCTGAGGTCCCCGTAGCGGGGATGCGGGCGGCGGCTCCTGCCGCCGCCCGCATCCCGTTGCGGCGGCGGCCCGCCTCCGGCGGGCCGCCGCCGCCCAATCCCCCTACAGCCCAATTCCCCGCAGATACAGAAACCCTAACCCCAACAGATACCCCACCACCAGCAGGATGCCGTCCAGTTCCACCACCCAGATCAGCCGGTCCAGCCGGGCCTGGTTGCCGATCAGCCCGATGCCGGTCAGCAACAGCCCCAACAGGCCGACCAGCGCCAGGTCCGGGGAGATCGCGCCCAGCAGGTTGCCCCGGTGTAAGAGATCCGTCAGGCCGAGGGCGAACATGTTGAAGATATTGCTCCCAAAGAGGTTGCCGACGGCCAGGTCGTAGGCGCCCAGGCGGACCGCCGCGATGATGGTGACCAGTTCGGGCAGGGAGGTGATGGTCGCCAGCGCGAGGGTGCCGATGAAGCCGGCGCTCAGGCCGGTCGCGTCGGCGATGGCGGCGCTGCTGCGCACCAGGTGGGGAGATGCCAGGACCAGCACGACCGCTGCCAGCACAAAGCCGACCAGGGCGCGGCGCAGGCTGGGAATGCCCTCCTCTTCCGCCTCCGGCGCCGAAGCAGAGGGGGCTCCGGGAGTGCCCGGCGCGTTGGCCCAGATGAGCCACATCCCGCCCACCCCGGTGCCTGCCACCAGCAAACTATCCAACCCCACCCAGCCGATGCGGAGCCCGATGCGGGCCAGGATGAAAAAGGTTGCCAGGCCGATGACGAACATGGCCACGCTGCCAGATAGAGCGTGCTTCATCGCCACGCGCCGCAACACCCGTTGCCGGAAGAATAGGAGGCTCAGCACACCCAGCAGGAACATGTTGAACATATTGCTGCCCAACATCCCGCCCGCCGCCAGGTCAACGACGTCCTGCCGGATGGAGTTGATGGCCGTCAGGAGTTCGGGCAGCGAGGTCGCCGAGGCCACCAGCAAAGTGCCGATGAACATGCTGCCCAGGCCGGTCCGGTAGCCGATGGCGTCGCCGTATTCGGCCAGTTTGACGGCCGCCAGCACGATGACGGCGGCGGAGAGGAAAAATATCAGCCAGATCATCCCTCTTCTCTCCGCTTGACCACTCCGCGCACGATGGGAGCGGGCCACGCGGCCAGCACGCCCGTATTGGGCTCATCCAAACTCCCCACGATGGACTCCACGGCCGCGATGCACCGTTGGACGGTGTCTTCGTCCTCCACCACCGCCAGGAGGGTGTAGTTACATTGCTCCATCTGGGCGCTCAGATGCTCAAAGCCGAAGCGCAGGGGGATGTGCCGACGGCAGGCCTGCCGCCGATGGATGCCGGTACTCTCAATGATGGTCGCCCCGCCCACGCCTGCTTTGCGCCAGGCGTCCAGGACCTGGTCCAGCCGGTCCGGGTCATCCAGGACATACATAATGACGTACATCATCGTTCTTTCTCCTTTCTGGCGGGGATTATAATGCGATTCACCCTGCCTCGCAAGCGTTGTAGGACAACTGCTCGCAGTTGTCTACGAGTAAAATGGGGACACACCTGTCAAGTCTCTTCAAATCGTACCGGGGGCAGAAGCCCAAAGTCCTGAAAAATCGGTACCTCCAGAGTGCCGTAACGGCTGACACTTTCTGCGCTCACCGGCTTTGATGAACCCCTCACCCCCCTTGATCCCCCCTCTCCCCCTGGCCTTGCGGCCAGGGGAGAGGGGGGATTCAGGAAGGGGTTTTGCGGCGGGCGGCTTCGCCGCCCACCGCAAAACCCCCTCCCTCATTCCCCTCCCCTCTCCCGCACAGCGGGAGAGGGGAGGGGCCAGGGGAGGGGTGAGGGCCCCCGCCGCCGCAGGCGAGCGGGCGAGGGGCACGAATGATTCAGAAGTTTTGATGAACTTGGGGGCAGGGGGAGGGGTGAGGGCCAAAAGTTGCCAACGCCTGCTGCGAATTCTCCCCGTCGCCAGGCCGTAAACGGCCTGGCTCACAGAACCAGGGGCGCTCAAGCGCCCCGTTGGGCGGGGGGAAAGCGCCGCTCTCTGCCAGGGGGCGCTTCAGCGCCCCTTCTCATCTGAGCCGGGTCGTTTACGACCCGGCAAGCAAGATGGCGGCCCGGGCCGGAATTCACAGCACGGGTTTGCCAGGAACGACTCTCTGAAAGGGTACGATTTTTGAGACTTAGGCCCGGTGCGATTTTAAAGGACTCAACACACCCTTGCCCCTGTCATTGGTCCTTTCCGAAGGCTTGTGAAAATTGGAGAGTTGTGATAAAACAAGGGCCATCCGACCGCATACGTCCTTCATTCGCTGGAGAGCCCGCAAGGCACGCAGAGATGTTTCTTTGCGTTCTCTGCTTTGAAAATAGACATTTTGCCTCACCCTCCCCCCAGCCCCGGAGGGGGAGATTGTGGGGGTTTGGGGGCGGCGGCTTCGCCGCCGCCCCCAAACCCCTCTTCTTCCTTTCCCTGTTTTGGGGGAGAAGGGGAACAAGGGGGATAAGGGGGTCCAAGGCAAAGGCCGGCCCTCAAAATTTCATTCATCGGAGTGCAGGGCGACAACCCTGACATGGCAGATGTGGTGAAAAATCAGGAGGCAACCGATGCGCATCGCGGTTTTCGGAGCCGGAGCAGTAGGGGGATACTTCGGCGCCCGGCTGGCCCGGGCCGGAGAAGACGTCGTCTTCATCGCCCGCGGGGCGCACCTGGAGGCCATCCGCCAGAACGGCCTCTTCGTGGAAAGCGCGCTGGGGGATTTCCGCATCCATCCGGCCCAGGCCACCGACAACCCTGAAGAGGCAGGGCCGGTGGACGTGGTCCTGGTCGGCGTCAAGGCCTGGCAGGTGTCGGAGGTGGCACCGAAGATGAGGCCCCTCATCGGGCCGGAGACCTTCATCGTCCCGCTGGAGAACGGGGTGGAAGCGCCGGACGAACTGGCCGCCGTCTGGGGGCGGGAGCGGGTGCTGGGCGGCCTCTGCCGCATCATCAGCACCGTGCCGGAGCCGGGCCACATCCGCCACGGCGGAATGGAGCCGTACGTGGCCTTCGGGGAACTGGATAACCGCCCCAGCGAGCGTGCCCGGCGCCTGCAGGCCGCCTTTGAGCGGGCCGGCGTCCGGGCCGAAATCCCTCCGGACATTCACGTCGCCCTCTGGGAGAAATTCCTGTTCATCGCCCCCTTCGCTGGCCTGGGCGCGGTGACCCGGGCCCCGGTGGGGGTGCTGCGGAGCGTCCTCCAACTCCGCCGGATGTTAGAGGACGCCATCGCCGAAGCCCTCGCCGTCGGGCGGGTGCGAGGCGTCCGCCTCCCCGACGACGCGCCCGCGCGCACTATGGCCCTCATAGACGGCATGCCCCCGGAGGGGACGACGTCCATGCAGCGGGACATCGCCGCCGGGCGGCCGTCGGAACTGGACTACCTGGTGGGGGCGGTGGTCCGGCTGGGGGAGGCCGCTGGAGTGGCGACGCCCCTGCACGCCTTTATGTACTACACTCTCTGGCCCCAGGAGCGGCGGGCGAGGGGAGAACTGCAGTTCCCGTGAAGGGGTTGCTCCGAATTCTTCTGACCGGCGGGGGAGTCCTGCTGGCGGCCCCCGTCCTCCTGGCCCTTTTCCTCTACGGACGGGATGCTGTCCTGGGCGTGAACCGTCCCTACGTCCCCCGGGAGGACACCCATCCGGCGTTTCCCGAACTGGGCCGGGAGTGGCGGATGCGCCCCGTGGACAATCCCGGCGACTGGCTTCCCAACGGCCTGGACGGCGCCGACGTGAACGGCGACGGCCGGGAGGACTATCTGACCAATTACGAGTTCACCGGACGCCTCCGGGTGGCCCTGCACCCGCCGGGCATGCCCGCCGACACCCCCTGGCCCGCCGTAGACGCGGGCCGGGTTCCCAACGCCGAGCACGCCGCCTTCGGCGACCTGGACGACGACGGGTGGACCGACATCCTGGTCGCGCACGGGGTGGAGCACACGGACGTCCCGGCGGGTATCCGCGTCCTCTGGGGCGGTCCGGACCCCTCCTGGCGCGATAGCGGCGACATCCCCTCTTCCCTCGGCCTGGGCCACTGGCTGACCGTCCGCGTCGCCGACCTGGACGGGGACGGCGACCCCGATGTGGTCGCCGGGGGGCGGGCTTCCCGAACGGCCGGGGGGAACCGGCGCGACGTGGACTCTCTTTCCCTGATCTGGGCGGGGATTCGCTGGTGGGAGAACCCGGGGGCGGATGCCCGCGACCTCTCCCGCTGGCCCTGCCACGAGATAGACCCCGCCACCCGCAGCGGTCACGGCTTTGAGTTCGGCGACCTGGACGGCGACGGCGATCTGGATATTGTCAACGGCAACGCCGACTGGGACACGCCGGACGAGGAGGAGAACGTCGTCTGGTACGAGAATCCGGGCGGACAACCGGAGGCCGGCAGGCCCTGGCCTGTGCACGAGGTCTATCGGGGGCCGGAGTTCGTCGGGAAAGAGCAGGCCGTCGTTGCCGACCTGGACGGGGACGGCCGCAACGACATCCTGATCCCCACCGAAACCGCCATCTACTGGTTCCGCCAGCGCGGGGGTGCAGAGGAGGTGGCCTTTGACCGGGTCCCGATTCCCAAACACCCGGCCACCCGCTGGCCAGGCCGGGCGCTGGAGGTCGCCGACCTGAACGGCGACGGCCGCCCCGACCTGATCGGTGCGCTGATGCACCGGAACGGGCGTCTTCCCGCCGACCGGGCCGCGGTCTTCTGGATGGAGCAGGCGGCAACGGGCTGGATTCCCCACGTGATCAAGTGGGGGGACGACTTCCTGGGCCTGGGCCGCTTCAACGGCGAGAAGTGGGACCAGTTTCTCCCGCGCGACGTGGACGGCGACGGCGACCTGGACCTGGTTGCCAACTGCGAGGAGTACAACCGTCTCCGAACGATCATCGCCGTGGTCTGGTTTGAGAATCCCCTTCGGTGAGGCCGTGTAGCCCTGGCCGCCGGGCCGGTTACAGGCTGACAGCCTGCGCTACAGGGCCGGTGAGCGCTGGCCGCCGGGCCGATTACGGGCTGGAAGCCTGCGCTACAGGGGTCCAACCCAGCGGGTCCAGCGCATCAGATGGTTGCTTTCGGTGATTTACCCCTCTGAAAGGAGCGATATGTCCAAAACGGTCTTAGTTCTCACCCCGCACCCCGACGACGCGGAGGTCTTCGCCGGGGGGACCATCGCCCAAATGGTCGCCGGGGGCGCGCGGGCCATCATCGTCATCGCGTCCAGCGGCAACAAGGGCTCCTTTGAGTACGACGCGGAGACCCTGGCCGCGATCCGCCGGGAAGAGGCGACGCGCGCGGCTGCCGTCCTGGGCGCTGAGCCCCCCGTCTTCCTGGAGCACCCCGACCTGGAACTGGCCCTGCTGCCGCCGGGGTTGCTCCGGGAGCAGTTCGTCCGCCTCATCCGCCAGTATAAACCGGACGTCGTCATTGCCGAGGACCCCCTCTACATCGCCGAGGTGCACCCCGACCACCGGGCCGTCGCCCGCGCCGCCTCGGACGCGGTCAACTTTTGCCATCTGCCTCTCTTCTATCCGGAGCACATGGACGAGGGGCTGGCGCCGCACTTCGTGGTGGAGAAGTACTTCTACACCCCCGACCCGGCGGGGGCCAACAAAATCGTGGACATCACCGACACCATAGAGAAGAAAATCGCCGCGATGGCCGAACACAAGAGCCAGGTGCGCTTCCTGGTAGACGAAGTGGTACGCCAGGCCCAACTGGCGGGCCTGGACCTGAAGACGATGCTGGGGCCGATGGTGGAGGACCCGGCGGCCGCGATGGCCTGGGCCCTGCGCTCCGAGGCGGCCCAGATTGGGCAGCGGGCCGGTTTCGCCTATGGCGAAGCCTTCCGCTACGTCCGCTTTCACCCCCTTGTGGAGGGCTTGCTGGGCGTGTAGCCCATCGCGCGGGCTGTCCGCCTGCGCCCTGCAGGCCCGGCGGCCGGCGCTGCGCCTGGGGCGCAGGCTGTCAAGCCTGCGCTGCGCCCTGCGACCTGTGTCCTACACCCTGTACCGGAGGTAACCATGTCCCGACCTTCCCGCTACGCCTGGTTCGTCGTCGCCGTGTTCTTCATGTTCATGCTCCTCCATCAGGCCGACAAACTCCTCATCGGCCCTCTCACCGAGCCCATCATGCGGACCTTCCAGATCAGCAAGACGCAGATGGGCGCCGTCTCCACCGGCGCGCTGATTGTCGGCGCCATCCTCTACCCTATCTGGGGCTACCTCTACGACCGGTACGCCCGCTCCAAACTGCTGGCGCTGGCGTCCTTCATCTGGGGCTCCACCACCTGGCTGAACGCCGTCGCCCCCAACTACGGGACCTTCCTGGTCACCCGCGCATCCACCGGCATTGACGACTCCTCCTACCCTGGCCTCTACAGCCTCATCGCCGACTACTTCGGCCCCCGGGTGCGGGGGCGGGTCTACGGCATTCTCCAACTGACCGGCCCCATCGGCTACCTCCTGGGGATGATTATGGCGCTGATGCTCCGGGACGTCATCGGCTGGCGAGGCGTCTTCTACATCACCGGGAGTTTGGGGGTTCTTCTGGCCGTGGTTATCTTCTTCGGAGTACGGGAGATGCCGCGCGGCCGGAGCGAGCCGGAACTGGCCGACCTGGAGCAAATCGGCATCTACCGCTTCAACTGGAAGACCGCGCTGGGGCTCTTCCGCATCCGCAGCCTGATCCTCCTCTTCATCCAGGGCTTCTTCGGCGTCTTCCCCTGGAACACCATCACCTACTGGTTCTTCTATTATCTGGAGACGGAGCGCGGCTACTCCTCCGACGCGGTCCTGATGACGATGGCTCCGGCGGTTCTGGTCCTGGCTTCCGGCTACCTGGTCGGCGGCTCACTGGGGGATTTCTTCTTCCGGCGGACGCCGCGCGGCCGGATGCTGGTGGCCTCCACCGCCGTCCTCATCGGCGCCGTTCTCCTCTGGATTACGATGGGCATCCCGGCGGAGAACCAACTCCTCTTCCTGATTATGCTCTGCATCACCGCGCTCTTCATCCCCTTCGCCGCGCCCAATGTCACCTCGTCCATCTACGATGTGACCCTGCCCGAGGTGCGCAGCACAGCGGCGGCGGTGCAGTACTTCATTGAGTCGGCCGGAGCGGCCACTGCGCCCCTTCTGGCGGGCATCATCGCCGACCGCTACACCCTTCACGACGCGATTCTGTGGATTTGCGTCTCCACCTGGATTCTCTGCGCCCTCTTCTTCTTCGCCGCTGCCTACCTGGTGCCGCGCGACATCCGGACCCTGCGGGCCCAGTTGCAGGAGCGGGCGGAGCAGGAGCGGGCGCGCGCTGGCGCTCCGGCGGCCTGATGGGTTGGGGGTTTTGCGGCGGCGGCCAAAGGCCGCCGCCGCAAAACCCCGTTTCTCCCTCCGATGCGAGTTGCCATCAACGCCTGGTTCTGGGATCAGCCGGAGACCGGCAGCGGGCAGTACACTCGCTGCCTGGTCCGGCATCTGACCGCGCTGGACCCCTCACTGGACATCGTGCTCCTCCATCCCCGGCGGAGGGGGAACCTCTATAAGGTCATCTTTGAGCAGATAGTCTTTCCCCGCCGGGCCCGGCAGGCTGGCGCCGATGTGGCGCATATCCCCTACTGGGCCCCCCCGATGGTCTCTCCTGTCCCCAAGGTGGTCACCATCCACGACCTCATCCCGTTGCGCCTGCGAGCCTACCGGGGCGGCCCGCTGGTGAGGCTGTACTCCGCCCTGGTGAGCGCAACGTCTCCCAGCGCGGCGCTGATCCTGACGGACTCGGAGGCCTCCCGGCAGGACGTGCTGACCCTGCTGGGGGTACCTCCGGAGCGCGTGCGGGTCATCCCGCTGGCGGCGGATGCCGATTTTCGCCCAGAGCCCGGGCCGGAGGACGAGGCGGTTCGGGCCCGTTACGGCCTGCCCTCGCGCTACGTCCTGTACCTGGGGGGCTTTGATGTGCGCAAGAACGTCGCCGCGGCCCTCCAGGCGTACACATGGGTGGGGCCGGTGCTGGGGGATGAGTATCCGCTGGTTCTGGCCGGACGTCTCCCTGCCAGGGACACCCCCTTTGCGCCGGACCCCCGGCGGCAGGCCCGGGAGATGGGGTTGCGGCCCGAATGGGTGCGCTGGACCGGACCGGTATCCGAGGCCGATAAGCCCGCCATTTACCGGGGCGCGACAGCGTTCGTGTTCCCCTCCCGCTACGAGGGATTTGGCCTGCCGGTGCTGGAAGCGATGGCCTGCGGGGTGCCGGTGGTCGCCAGCGATGCCTCCTCTATCCCTGAGGTGGTGGGGGCAGCGGGTATCCTGCTCCCCCCAGATGATGCCGAAGGAATGGCCGGCGCGCTCCTGCAATTATTGCAGGACGCGGCGTTCCACGCCGAGATGCGTCAGCGGGCACTGGAGCAGGCGGGCCGGTTTTCCTGGGAGCAGACGGCCCGCCGCACCCTGGAGGCTTATCGGGAGGCCCTGGGGGCATAGAAGACCCGATAAGGGTTTGGAGCGGGCGGCTTTGCCGCCCGCTCCAAACCCTTTTTGCTTTCAATGTTGCGGGGGATTCAAGATATGTTATAATTTCCTTAACCGGAAGTGGGGATGATTCACAAAGGTGTACAAGTCTGCCACCATCTTCTGACCGCCAGGAAATGGGATCAGCCAGAAAGACCGCCCGGAAGGGCAAAGGCAAAGGGACGAAAAAGCGGCCCGAGCGCGCTCCAGAGCCGCGCGTCCGGCTGAGCCGGGATGCCCAACTGGATATTCTGGGCTACTCCCTGCTCATTGTCGCCGCGCTGACCGTGCTGGCGTTTTTCTCCGCCCAGCGAGGCGCCCTCCTGGGATTCTGGGTGCAACTCCTGGGCCGCACCTTCGGCTGGGGGGTCTACTTCGTGCCCATCTTCATGGGTGCAGTCGGCCTCTACCTGATCCTCCGCCGCTTCGGCGACCGCGCCCCGCGCCCGGAGCCGGAGCAGGTGGCGGGAACCCTGATGCTCTTCCTGGCCTTCCTGGTCACCGCCCACTTTCTGGGCCTCTGGCTGACCCGCCTGTCCCCTCAAGCGCTGGCTGACCGGGGGTACGGTGGGGGGCATCTCGGTCGGTACCTGGCAACCTATCTGGTGGAAGGGATGGGCGGTGCCGGCACCGTGCTGGTGCTCCTGGTCGCCTGGCTGCTGGGCGTCTTTTTTATACTGGGTGTCTCTCCAGCGGAGATGGTTCGGGCTGGGGCTTCGTGGCTCCAGCAACAGGGGGAGCGGCGTCCCCGCCCCCGTCCTTCTACCTCTCCACCCGCCGCACCGGCCCGACCGGCCGCGCCGACCGTTCGGGAACCCCCCACCGCTCCCTCGCCTCGCCCGGCAGCAGCACCTCGTCCTGCCTCCTTCCAGCCCCCGACTCCCGTAGCGGAAGCCTCCCCTCCGCGCGTCCTCGGCGGCGGTGCCCTCTGGCAACTCCCCCCGATAGACCAGATTCTGGAGCCGGGAAGCGAGCAGGACCTTAACCAGGAACTGATCCGGCAGCAAGTGCGGATTATAGAGGAAACCCTGGGCAGCCTGGGAGCGCCGGTCAAGGTGAAAGAAATCAACCGGGGGCCGGTCGTCACCCAGTTCGGCGTGGAACCGCTCTTCGTGGCCAACAGTCGGGGCAAGGAGACCCGCGTGAAGGTCGCCAAAATCGCCAGCCTGGCCGACGACCTGGCGCTGGCCCTCTCGGCCCGCTCCATCCGCATCCAGGCCCCCGTGCCCAATAAGGGATTGGTGGGGATTGAGGTGCCCAACGAAGAGGTCGCGCTGGTCGCCCTGCGGGACATCATAGAGAGCGAGGCGTGGGAACAGGTCTCCTCTCCGCTCCGGCTGGCGCTGGGCCAGGACGTCTCCGGAGCGCCGTATGTAACCGACCTGCGCGCGATGCCCCACCTGCTCATCGCCGGAACCACCGGGTCCGGCAAATCCGTCTGCATCAACGCGATTCTGACCGCGCTCCTGCTCCAGAACACCCCGGACGACCTGAAACTGTTGATGGTGGACCCGAAGCGGGTGGAGTTGACGCCGTACAACGGCATCCCGCATCTCCTGGTGCCGGTGGTGGTGGACATGGAGCGGGTGGTCGGCGCGCTGGGCTGGGTTCTGCGGGAGATGGACAGCCGGTACCGACAGTTCGCCGCCGCTGGCGCGCGGGACATCGTGGACTACAACGAACGGGTGGTTCCCGCCCATCCGGACCTCAAGCTTCTGCCCTATATTGTAGTGGTGGTGGACGAGTTGGCCGACCTGATGATGCTGGCCCCCCAGGAGACAGAGAAGGCCATCTGCCGCCTGGCGCAGATGGCGCGGGCGACGGGTATCCATCTGATTATCGCCACCCAGCGTCCCAGCGTAGACGTGGTGACGGGTTTAATCAAGGCCAACTTCCCGGCCCGCATCGCCTTTGCCGTCGCATCGTCGGTGGACTCGCGGGTTATCCTGGATATGCCGGGGGCTGAGCGGCTGCTGGGACGAGGGGACATGCTCTTCATGCCCCCGGATTCGCCCCAACCCATCCGCCTGCAGGGCGCCTTCGTCTCCGATGCCGAGTTGCAGCGGCTGATCGGGTACTGGAAAGGAGCCGCACCACCGCCACCCCCCGCACCGATGCCAGCGGGGCCCGCCGAGGGGGCGCGACCGGTCCAGTTGCCCCTCCGGCCCGACCTGGCTCCCCCTCCCGCCCTCTTTGAGGACGACCTGATTCCCGATGCGGTGGCGGTACTGTTGGCGGAGAACCGGGCCTCGGTCTCCCTCCTCCAGCGACGGCTGCGTATCGGATATACCCGCTCCGCCCGCATCATTGAATTGCTGGAGGAAAAGGGGATTGTGGGCCCCCCTCATCCCGGCACCCAGTTCCGGGAGGTGAACCGCGCTGCCGCCGAAGCGTTGCTTCGTCAGGCGGGATGGAGCGACCATCGGTAAGGGAAGGGCATATGATTCGGGTATACAAAGAGTCCTTTTCAGAACATCAGGTGTACCGCTACCGGATCACCGATGAGGCCGACCGGACGCTGTACCTGGCCGAGCCGACGGGCCTCTTCCTCCCCAACCCGACCCGGCAGATCACCCTTTTCGGCCCAGACCGGGAGCCGGTGGGCCGGGTGGAGCCGCCGGACCTTTCCCGCTGGCCCTGGGGAGGAGAGTACGCGATGATCCTGGAAGACCAGGAAACCCCGCTGGCGGTGGTCGCGGAACAGTGGGAACTGGTGGATATGCTCCTTCTGCGGTTACCCCGCTATCTGTTCCAGTGGGAAGGGGCTGCGTACATTGCCAGGGGAAGCCGATTCGGTGAACGGTTCTATGATATCTTTCCTTTCGTGCCAGCACCCGAGGGGGAGGCGGAGGTCGGGGTTGCCGACATCGGGATGGTGGATGTGGCCGAACTGGACCTTGCCCGGCTGGAAGAGGTTGCGGAGAAGGAGGAACACGGGTGGGGGGAACCAGTGGGTACCATCCAGCGTCCTCCCCGCGGCCCTCATTATCAGGCTGAGGTATGGGTCTCCCCTCTTCAGGAGGCCACGCTGCTGCTGGGGGTTCTGGTCATCCTGGCGGACCTTCACATGCAGGACCGGGAAGAACGCGGGACAAGTTCTTTGTAGCGTGAAGATGGCAGGGAAAGGACAGCGATAGCATGCGTCTGGCTATTGCTACACCCTGTCCCGACATCGCTCCTTACATCGCTCTGGCCCGGGACTACGGCGTCGGCATAGAGATTCAGGCCTATGGGTATAACCCTGGCCTGCTGGATGGCGACTGGTCATCGCTGGTGGGGCAACATCGGCGCCTGCTGGAGGAATTTGAGGGAGAGATCGCCCTTCACGGGGCCTTCTACGATATGAGCAGCGCCAGCGAGGACCCGCAAATTGTTCGCGTCACCCGGGGGCGGTACCTCCTCAACCTCCGGATCGCGGCCGAATTGGGTGCCCGGCATGTCGTCTTCCACGCCAACTATATCCCCTGGATTCGGAATGCCCACTATCTGCGGCAGTGGACGCAGCGACAGGTGAAATTCTGGACCGAGATGGGGGCAGAGGCCGAACGGCTGGGATTGGTTGTGGCATTGGAGAACATGTGGGAGCCCAGCCCTGATCTGATTGGGCGCATTCTGGATTGGGTGGGCTCGCCCGCTGTCCGAGCCTGTCTGGATGTCGGGCATGCTTATCTGTATTCCGATTCTGTCCCTTTTACAGGCTGGCTGGCCCGGCTGAAGGAACTTGTGGTCCACTGTCACATCCACAATCACCGGGGGGTGGAGGATGAGCATCTGCCCCTGGACGCGCCGGGCGGAGTGGTGGACTATTCCTCAATTCTCCCACTTCTGTGGAGTCTTCCTGCCTCCCCATTAATCTCCCTGGAAATGGAAAGCCTGGACGACCTGGAGCGAAGCCTGCGTTTCGTTCTGGAGTTCCGACACGCTCATTGGAAGGACGGGGAGAATAATTCACGAATCGTCGGTCCATAGCCATTTCTGATCTCCAGACACGGAACAACACGGAGCCCGGGGGTTTACGGATAGAGCATCAACAACTCCTTGGAGGTCGTATGAAAGGCGTCATCACCATCGCCGGATACGGCACGCGGTTTCTGCCCGCTTCTAAGGCGCTGCCGAAGGAAATGATCCCCATCGCGGGCATCCCGCTCATCCAGTACCACGTGGAATCGCTGGTGGCCTCGGGGATCACGGACATCATCGTGGTCGTCCGGGGCGGGAGCGAGGTGGTGGAGCGGCATTTCGCCCCCGCGCCCGACCTGGAACGGCATCTGGAAGCGACGGGGAAGCGGGCACTGCTGGAGGAGGTGCGGCGACTCTCTCATCTGGCCAATATTGTCTTTGTCCGCCAGCCGGAGACGCTCCCCTACGGCAATGCCTCCCCCGCGCTGGCAGCCCGCCCCTGGCTCACGCCCGGGGAGCCTTTCTACTACATGTTCGGCGACGACATCATCCTGGCCGACGTGCCGGTGCCGAAACAACTGCTCCGGGCCTACGAGCAGTACCACCCGGCGGCGGTCCTGGCAACCCAGCAGGTCCCGGACGAAGAGACCCGTCTCTACGGCTGTATGGAGTTCAAACCCGGCACCACGAACGTCCTGGCCCGCATCATAGAGAAGCCGGAACCGGGCACGGCGCCCTCTAACTGGGTGCAGGTGGGCCATTTCATCTTCACGCCGGAGATTTTTAACGTTCTGGACCCCCGGCAGACAGGCAAGGGCGGCGAACTGTGGATGGCGGACGCGGTGGACCGGCTGGCGGCCCGGGCAACGGTCATCGTCCAGCCCATAGAAGGGATGTGGCTGGCCGCCGGGGACCCGCTGCGCCACCTGAAAGCCTCCATCCAGGTCGCCCTGCGGCGGGAGGATATGCGGGAGGAATTGCTGGAGTATCTCCGGTCGCTGGATGCCCTGGCATAAACGCTGGGGGCTCAAACTGTCACGGGCACCCGATGAGTAGTGATGCTGGGGCTCAACTACATAGCAATAGAGCAGCACGCTGGCTTACTGCCTTCCACCTGGGCATCGCACTGGGATATGTGGGCCTCCTGATCAAAGCCGCGCTGGACGGCCTCCTCTGGCGGGCTGACCTCACCGCCTTCTACACCGGGGGCGCCATCGTCCGCCAGGGACTGGGCCCCCATCTCTACGACCTGGAACTCCAGGCCCGCGTCCAGCAGGCCATCCTGGGGCCCGGACGGATGTTCTACGATGGCGTTCTCCCCTTCAACAACCCACCCCACTTTGCCCTGGTGATGGTCCCGTTCTCCCTGTTGCCGCTGGGCCTGGCATTCTGGTGCTGGACCGCCCTGCAGGTCGTCATCCTGGCCCGGGTGATCCAGCGGTTGCGGTCCATGAGTTTTGGGTGGGACGCAACAGAACGCTGGCTTCTGTTCAGCGCATTTCTGGCCTTTTTCCCTCTCTTCCTGCAATTCCTGTACGGTAGCCTTTCCCTTTTCGTTCTCTGGTGCCTGATAGAGTTCTACCTGGCGCTCCGAGAGGAGAAAGAGGCCCGGGCCGGGGTCTGGCTGGCACTGGCGGCAGTGAAATTGCAGGCCGCCCTCTTCCCGGCCCTGGTCATCCTGGCGGGGCGCCGCTGGCGGGCACTGGCTGGCGCCAGCGCGGCCGGAGTGCTGATCCTTGGGGCGACTTCGGCCATTCTGGGCCCCTCCATCTGGCCCGACTACCTTCGCTGGCTGGCCGCGACCGGAAGTTATTTTGACCACTTTGGCATATACCCGGACGGGATGATCAACCTGAAAGGGACCCTGACCCTGTGGCTGGGGGGTGGGCGGGCCTCTATCATTCAAACCATCACCGGGGTCGCTCTGGCAGTGGGCGCCCTGGGAGTCGTCATCTTATGGGCCCGCAGAAGATGGGAAGCATGGCACCCCGCTTTTGACTTGTGGCTCTCCTTCACCCTGGTACTGGGATCCCTGCTCAGCCCTCATCAAAACCAGCAGGATTGTCTGATCCTCACTCTCCCCATTGCCCTCTTCTACGGTTTTCTGCGCCGCACCGATCAACCCACCCGCCCCCTCACAGCCTTCCTGCTGACCTGGCCGGTGCTCTTCCTGCTGGAGCAGTTCGCCATTCGTGGCCGCCTGGGCATCCGTTTGCCCGTCGTGATGGTCACCGCCCTGCTGGTCTGGATAGGAGTTCAGGGCTTATCCCCAAGAAAGCCCCCCACCTCCAGAGGGGAATGACATGCCGGGAATCTATCGCTGGCTTCGCTGGCCGCTGCTGCTCCTGGCTGTGACGGGCCTGCTCTTTTTTGCCGCCTGGCGGCTGACCCGACTGGACATCCTGAAGTGGGATGATTTCGTCGTCTACTGGGCTGCCGGGCGGCTGAACGCATCGGGGGAGAATCCCTACGATGCCGGTCTGCTACTACCCCTGCAACAGAGCACTGGCCGCCCGGTGGACGAATTACCTCCAGAGACCGTTCGGATGTGGAATCCGCCCTGGACACTGGTCCTGTTCACCCCTTTTGGGATGTTGCCCTACCCATTTGCCCGGGCGATCTGGTTCTTCATTCACCTGATCGCCCTGGCCTGGAGCGCGGAGCGGATATGGATTCTGGGGGGCAGAGTGCCGACGCATCGCCTCCCGATATGGTTGCTGGTCTTCACCTTTGGACCGGTCCTCCGATCCATGAAAGCGGGGCAGATTTCCCCTCTCCTGCTCTTTAGTCTGGTCGCTTTTCTGGATTTTATCCGTCAGGACCGCGTGTGGGCTGCCGGGGCCGTCCTCAGCCTGGTGTTGCTCAAACCCCAGGTCTGCTACCTGGTGCTGGCTGGGGTTGTCCTCCAGGCAGTCCGATCCCGACGATGGCCTCTGGTAATCGGACTGGCCGGAATCCCTATGGCGGCCATTCTGCTGATTGGACTGATGAATCCGGCTGCCCTTTCGGGAAGTATCCAGGCTCTGCTGGACAACCCGGCAAAAGAGCAGGCCACCCCCACCATAGGGGCCTGGCTGCGCTTCTTTCTCGGCCTTGAAAGGACCTGGCTTCAATTTCTGCCGTCTGTCCTGGGTCTCCTATGGCTCCTCTGGGATACTCTGCGCTGTCCAGGGGAGGAGAGGTGGGATGAGCACCTGCCGCGCTGGGTGCTGGTGTCGCTGCTGACCATGCCTTTTGGATGGATACACGACCATGTCGTTGCCCTGATTGCGCTGATTCCCGCGGGTATCCATCTGGGCTGGCAGCCACGGGCTCCAGCCTGGTGGGGCCTCTGGGCATCCTACATAGCCGTCAACGCGGTTCTTTTATTTGTCGGCATGGATCAATTCTGGTACATCTGGTTAGCGCCGTTCTGTTCTCTGGGCCGTAATGGCCCGCAAGTTTCCCCAACCCGTTCGGTTGGAGGCCGCCGTATGAGGTCTTTGTTGAACCCCCGCTGTCTGCGGGATTACCCGCGCCTGATCGGGGCCGCCCTGTGGGCCGCCTGGGGGCTGGAACTCCTCCTCAGCCACGGCTGGCTTGGCGGCCTGGGCCAGATCGTGGGGAGCGATTTTATAACGCTATATGCAGCGGGGTGGCTGGACCGCTTTTCCCCCGACCAACTCTACGATTTTCAGGCTCAGACCCATACCCAGCAATCCCTCATTGCGCCGACTCCACTGCCAGGCCTGAATCCGTTCATCTCCCCGCCCTACGTTGCCCTGGCCTGTCGGGTCCTGACGCTCCTCCCCCTCCCCGCTGCCCTGGTCACCTGGTGGGGGCTGACGCTGCTGCTGGCCCTCCACGCGGCCCGGCGCCTCTGGCGCCTCCTGCCCTCCGACCTGCGCTCGGGCCCCCTGCCATTCCCTCAGTTCCTGGTGCTCATCCTCTCCTTCTTCCCCCTCCTGGTCGGCTGGCGGGTGGGGCAGAACCACGTCCTGACCCTCTGGCTGGTGGTGGGGATTCTGGAGATGGAGCGGGCAAAGCGGCCGTTCCTGGCGGGAGTCCTGGCCGGGCTCCTGCTCTACAAGCCCCACTTCGCCCTGGGCTTCCTGATTCTCTGGGCGGTCCGACGGGAATGGCGGGCGCTGGCGGGCTTCGGCGCGGTGGCGGGCGCCTGGGTCGGGCTGGACCTGGCTCTCCACGGCCTGGCCCGCTACGGGGAGTACCTGGCCCTCAACCCGACCCTGATGGGCCTGCCGAAGATGGAGGGATTTCCGGCCTTCGCCCTGGTGACGCCGTTCAGCCTGCTGATCAACCTGCTCCCGGCCGCATCCCAGCCGCTGTGGGCGCCCCTGAGCGGCGTCTGGCTTCTGGCGGGATGCCTAGCTCTGGCCGGTTGGGGCCTCCGGCATCGGGATGAGAGACTCCCGGCCCGGATGCTCGCCCTTCTCTTCCCGCTCATCGTTGCCCCGTACACGCTGCTGCACGACCTGTTGCTGCTGGTGCCGCTGGCGGTTCTCTGGGCCACATTTCAACCTTCCCGATGTCTCCTCCACACGGCGGTATCTGTCTATCTGGGGAGTTTGCTCCTCCCTCTTCTCGGAACTCCCCTCCGTCTGGCTCTGCCGGCCCTGATTCCCGTCGGCGTCCTCTTCGCCCTCATCCGGTGCGGGGTGCTACGGGGAGACGAGCGCGGTTTTCCCTCACACAAAGACGCAAAGACACAAAGAGTTGTTTAATTTTTTTTTAATTGTTAATTGTTAATTGTTAATTTAATTCTTTGCTTGGATCAGGCAGAATGAGAAACTTTCCGGGGACCCATCGCTGGCTACCATCCATAGATGCCCTCTGGCCCGCAGTGGTCCTGGCGGGCGTGGGATTTATGGTCTCCCTCATCCCCCTCCCGCCCAACGACTTCTGGTGGCACCTGAAAATCGGCGAAATCATCTACACCACCCGCACCATCCCGAACACCAATATGTTCGCCTGGACTCTGCCCGCAGATGCGCCCTTCACCTACGGCGCCTGGCTGGGGGAACTGCTGCTCTACATCCTGTACCGCTGGGGTGGACTGGCGCTGGTCACTTTCGCCCGCAACCTGCTGGTCCTGCTGGCTTTCTGGATAGTCGGGTTGACGGCGCAGGAGCGCGTGGCGCAGGCCATCGTGGCGCAGGCTGACAGCCTGCGCCACGGGCGGCTGACCGCCCCGGCGCTGGCCCTGTTGGGGGGGATGTCCCTCAACAATCTCATCGTCCGCCCCCAAATCTGGTCGTTCCCCCTCTTCGCCCTCTACCTGTGGCTGCTGACCCGCTATGCGGCGGGCCGCCTGCGGGCGCGCTGGCTCCTGCTCCTGCCGCCGCTGATGGCCTTCTGGGTGAACGCCCACGGCGCGTTTGTGCTGGGGCTGGTGCTGGTGGGCATCTTCGCCGTTGGTGAGGCGGTCCGGACCCTGCTCCGGCAGCCCGGGAGTTGCTCCTGGTCGGAAGTCGGCGCGCTGGCCGGGGCCGGCGCGCTGACGGCTCTGGCGACTCTGGCCAACCCGCGCGGCGTCGGCATCGCCGCCTACGTCGTGGACCTCCTCACCGACCGGCCCAGCCAGGCCCTGGGGATGGAGTGGCAGTCCCCCACCCCCTCAGGAGTCGCCAACATCGTCTTCTACATTAGCATCCTGGTCCTGTTGCTGACGCTGGCCTGGGCCCGCCGTCGCCCCACCCCCACCGACCTCCTGCTGATGGTGGGCTTCCTCTGGCTGGCCTGGAGCGGGATGCGCTACGTCGTCTGGTACGGGATGGCGGTGATGCCCCTTCTGGCGGAGGAGTGGGCCGCCCTCCGGCCCCGTCTGGCAGCCGCTCCGGCCCGCCGCCACCCCGTCAACCTGATCCTGCTCCTGCTGCTGGCCGTGCCCGTCGCCCTGGCCCAGCCCTGGTGGGTGGAACGGTTGCCCCTCCCCGAAACCTACTGGAAACAGGTCTGGCGGGGAAGCCCCATCGGGCCACTGGTCAGCCAGGCGACGCCCGTCGCCGCAGTGGAGTACCTGCGCGCCCACCCGGGTGGCCGTCTCTTCCACGAAATGGGCTACGGCAGTTACCTCATCTGGGCCATGCCGGAACAGGGGGTCTTCGTGGATCCGCGGGTGGAACTCTACCCGTACGAGCAGTGGCTGGACTACGTCCGCATCGGGCGGGGGGTCCGGTACCACGAACTGCTGGAAGGGTATGGGGCGGACCGTCTGATGGTGGACCGGGAACTGCAGGGGGAGTTGATCCGGGCGCTGGAGGTTGACCCCCGCTGGGAGCGGGAGTACGCCGACGATCGGACCGAAATCTGGAGACGGGTGCGATGACCCGCTGGCTGACCCCCCGACGTCTATCCTACGCCTGGCTGGCGGGCGGAGTCCTCTGGCTGGCCTGGCTGGGGAGCGTCCTCCTGGGGCCGGGGAACCTGGACCTGGCCGGACAGCCGGTGGGGACGGACTTCCTGGAGTTCTACGCTGCCGGGACGACGCTCCTGCGGGGCGAGAGTGCCCGCCTTTACGACATAGACTACCAGGCCCGCCTGCAGCAGGAAATCATCGGCCCCGGCCTGCGGGCCTACTATGCGTTCATCACTCCGTCCTTCTTCGCCGCCCTCTTCGCCCCCCTGGCCCTGTTGCCCTACGGCCTGGCCTTCGCCCTCTGGAGTTTTGGGGGACTGGCCGCCCTCTGGGCCAGCATCCGTCTCCTGGGCCTTCGCTCGTCCCGCCCCTTCTTCTGGGCCCTCACCTGGTTTCCCGTCTTCGCCGCCGTCAGTTACGGGCAGAACAGTCTGCTCAGCCTGGCCCTGCTGGCGCTGGCCTACCGGTTCTGGCGGCACAGACGGCCCTGGGCCGCCGGGCTGGCGCTGGCCGCGCTGATGTACAAGCCGCAACTGACCCTGGGCGTGGTGCTCCTCTGGCTGGTGAGCGGCCGGGAAGGGTGGAAAGCGGTGGCGGGGTGGGGGCTGGGGAGCGCGGCCCTGGCGGTCCTCTGCGCGGTCGCCTGGCCCGAAGCCAGTTGGGCCTACCTCCACTTCGCCCGGACCGTCCTGCCGGACCTGCCCAACTGGCAGGAGTTCCCCCTCTGGCACCTGCACACCGTCCGGGGGTTCTGGCGGCTGCTGCTCCCGGAAGGGCGGCTCCTGGGGGACATTCTGACCCTATGGCTGACCGGGCTGGGGCTGGTGGAGGGGTACCGATTCTGGCGGCGCCACCGGGCCAGCCCCCCGCTGACCTTTGCGGCGGCCGTCGCCCTGACCCTCTGGATCACCCCCCACGCAATGATTTACGACTGGGCGGTTCTCCTCATCCCCGCCGTCCTGCTCTGGGAGGAGGTCCCGGAGGGCCGGGGACGGTGGCGCGCCCTCTACGCCCTGGTCTGGCTGGCCACTTTTCTGGGGGACCCGCTGACCTACGGCCAGTGGCAATGGTTCCACCGGGCCGTGCAGGTCACCGTGCCGGTCCTGGGGTTCGTGCTCTACCGGGTCCGGCAAGGCGTCGGCCAATAGACTTCATCGGAAATAGGACGCGGATGAACGCGGATGGACGCGGACGAACATGGTTTCCTCCTTGAACTTAGCATAACCCGGATGCTGCGCTCTAATTTCCGATGAACTCTAATTTACAGGCTGATTGCAACTTGACAAATTATTCTGACAGTCCGTTGCCCTGTCCCTGGGCAGAGCTTCCCGGGCCGCAGCCCTCACCCCACCCCCTGCCCTCTCCCGCTCGCCTGCAGCGGCAGGCAGGGGGGAGAGGGGGGATCAACCCGAACGGCACTCCGCTGCGCTCCGTGCCTGACGACGAACGGAAACAGCGGTCGGCGGAGGCCGACCGGAGGCCTGCGGCCCAGGGAGGACGACTTCAGTCGGCGCAAACAGCGCCGGCCGCCGGGCCGGTACAGGCTGACAGCCTGCGCTACCTGCGTATCACCGCCAGCGCGGCCCCCGCACCGTCTATGAGCACGTCCCACGGCGACGGCGTCCGCCCCGGCACAAACGACTGGTGGACCTCGTCGGTGACGGCGTAGAGGACCGCCAGCCCGAAGGCCAGAAAGCGCGTCCGGTCAGAAAGAGGACCATCCCCCCGCAGAGCCCTCAGGTAGAGCCACGCCAGCACCCCGTAGAGAACCGCATGCCCCGTCTTTTTGACCACCGTGTCCAGCCACGGCTCCGGCGCGTGGGGGAGGTCCGGCTGGGCGGAGAGGTAGAACAAAAGCCCCATCCAGGCCAGTGCCGCCAGCCCCCACACTATGCGCCTCATAGCCCTCCAATGCCTTTCGCGCCTTTCGTGCCTTTCGTGTCTTTCGCGTCTTTCGTGCCTTTCGTGTCTTTCGCGTCTTTCGTGCCTTTCGTGTCTTTCGCGTCTTTCGTGCCTTTCGTGGTCAGTACGCCTTCTCCACCACCGCCGCCAGGTGTGTCCACGAACGGCGCTCGCGGATATCTCGGGCGGCCTCTGTGCCCAACCGTCGGCGCAGGGTGGGTTCCTCCAAAAGGCGCAGAACCGCCCCGGCGAAGGCCGCCTCGTCTCCGGGGGGGACAAGCCAGCCCGTCTCCCCGTGGCGGATGACCTCGCGGATTTCCCCCACGGCCTCGGCGACGACCGGCACCCCTGCCCCCAACAGGTCCAGCAGTTTGACCGGGCACTTGGCGCGGTTGATGAGCGTATCGTCAAAGGGATAGATCGCCAGAGGGGCCCGGGCGAAGACCTCCGGTAACCGGCCGGGCTCCACCCATCCGATGTACTCCACCGCCTCCGCCAGTCCGGCCTGCCGGGCCTCCTCCAGCAGGCGCGCCTCCTCTCCGAACAGTCCTTCCCCCACCACCCGCAGGCAGGCCTGGGGGACCCGTTCCCGCACCCGGCGCAGCAGGCCCACCACGCGCGACACAGGGAACTCAAAGAAACGGGTGTAGAGAAGGATGACGGGCGAACCCTCGTCGGCGCGGGGGACCGGGGGTACCTCCGCGCCCGCCCAGCCGTTGGGGACGTAGAACACCCGCTCCGGCGGCACCCCCAGCGCCCAGACCAGACTCTCCAACGTGCGGCTGGCAACGGTGACAGCGTCCGCGTGGGTCAGGCCCCAGCGCTCCTGCCAGGCGAAGAACCGTCGCTGGGCCGGGGTGTAGAGGGGCCGGCCGGAGACGGGGTCGGCCATATCGTTCCAGCCGCCGGGGCCCTCCCAGTCGTCGCTATCCACCACCAGGCGGGGTCGCCCGGCGCGCGGGCGGAGGGCCAGCAGGAAGTGGGCCAGGCCGCTGTAGGCCTTGGGCTTGAAGAGGTGGACGACGTCGGGTCGCAGGGCCAGGGCGCGGGCCGCCAGCCGCTGGGCCGTCAGCAGGTGGAAAAGGAGCGGCACGCGGGGCGGCAGAGGGATATTCTCCACCCTCACCCCGGCGTCCTCCCAGCACCGTCCGGCGTCCTGGGGGTTCTGCCAGGGGGGCAGGAGCATCGCGACCACGTGCCCCCGGGCCGCCAGCGCGCGGGCCAGCGGCAGCGCCCGGACCGCCATCGTCCCCCGAGGCCGCAGGCCGAAGGGGCCAACCATCACAATCCGCATACCGCCTCACCAGATGAACACCAGCGGCGAATCTCCCGGAAACGTTCCTCCACGCAGGCGTGATGCCGGGGCCCCAGGCCAGGGCGGACGTGCCCGGTCAGCCCAGTTCGCTGGGGCCATCCCTGTTCCTCCGGGCGGGACGAGAGATGGGCGATGTATTCCGGGTACAGGTACGCGGCCACCGTCTCGGCCCACTCCTCGCTGGCCGCGCGGACGGTCCGCCGCAGGCCCGACAGCCCGCTGCCGTACCACGTCGGCCCGGGCTCTTCGCCCACAAACCGCATCATCTCCCGGACCACCCGGCCCGGCCGGCCCAGAACGCGGGCCACAACGTTCGCCGTCCGGGCATCCCAGGCGTGGGCCAGTTCGTGCACCAGGGCGACCTCCCCCAGCCATTCCGGCTGCTGGTGGAGCGTCGGCTCTCCGATGACGATGCGCATCCAGGGCGGGCGGGGCCAGAAGGCATACAGTCCTCCGCCGCCCTGCTTTCGTTTTTCCAGCCGGACGGCGCCCAGCGCCCGGCGTATCCCCTCCACGCCGCCCAGGGCCTGGGCCATCCGCCGCACCGCGCGCAGGACCAGGGTCCGCTCCTCCCCCTCCCACCCCGAGGGGACGACGATCAGCCCGTACGGCCGCAACGCCTGAACCCACAGGTCAACCGGTAGGGACATCCTCTCCTTCCGCCAGTCACCCCAGCATCTCCACGAACGCCGCCAGACGGGTGGCCACCTGCTCCTCGGCGAAGACCCGGTAATCGTTGTGGTCGGCCTCCAGCAGGAGCGCCGGTACGCCCAACTCGCGGATCAGTCGGTCCCGCTGGTCCATCTGCCCGATGGAGTACGGCTTGCAGGACCGGTCAGAGTGGAGAATGGCGCCGTCCAACTGATATTCCTCCACCATCTGCCGCATCGTCCGCAGTTTGTGGCCCGTCCCCCGGTTCAGGATGGGGTAGATGTACGTGCGGGCCATGGACTCCCAAAGGTCATCAGGGTCAATGAGCGGGGCCAGTTCGCCCCAGGCGTTGGTGTAGGTGGAGGCGACGACGGCGACGCCGTGCTGGGCCAGGAACTCCGCCAGGTAGCGCAGCCGGTACCAGATGGGGAGATTATCCCAGAGGACGCGCTTGCGCTCGTTTTTGACGGCGCCCACCCCGGCGGCAATCCGTTCGTCCACCTCTTTCAGCAACGCCGCGTAGAAGTCCACCGTGACCGCATCGCCGCGCATCTCCACAATAGGGGCCATCTGGATGAACTGGTCAAAGACGGAGATGGGGGCCGGCCGGTGGCGGCATCGCTGGAGAATCTCCAGCCAGAGTTCGGACGCCCGCTTGCTCAACAGGCCCACTTCCTGCAGTTTCCGCTCGTCCAGCCGCTTCCCGGCGATGCGCTCCAGGACCGGTACCGCCTCCTCCAGTTGCCGCCGGACATAGCGGACGGCGTGCCCGGCGGCCTCCTCGGTGTAGACAAAGGGGGTGTCTATCAGGACCAGTGGGGCGCCGAAATATTCAGCCAGGACCCGGTACCAGAAGAGGACGGTCTGGCAGATGTTGGTGCAGGCGAAGAGAAGGTCGGGTTTGGGAAGTCGCCCGACGGGGGTCTTGCCGGAGAGGACGGCGCCGATGTCGGTGCGGGCGTAGGAGCAGAGGTCGCGGGAATACCCGGCGCTCTCCGCCTCCGACGCGATGTCCACCGCCAACCGGGCCGTCCCGCAGATGGCGGCGTGGTTCTCCGGGTAGAGGACATAGAAATCCAGCGCCTTGAGAAGTTCCACCGGCGCGCCAGAGGTAACCCAGGCCACTTTGCGGTAGCCATTCGCGTAGCGGCCTGCCAGCCAGTGCCGCGCGACCAGTTCTTTGGTGCGGGGGGCGATGCGGAGCGGCGGAGCGAGATACCGGGTGTCCCAGCGGGCGGGTCGGCGCTCCGCCTGCCAGCGCTGCAGGCGCAGCGCCGCCGGCCCCAGGACGTTCACGTTCCAGTGGTAGCGCAGGGCGTTGACGGGATTCATCGGCGGGCCTCCTCAGTCTGACCGGCGACCATCTCCAGGAATGCCTCTATGCGGGTGAGGGTCTGGCCGGAGAGGGGGTCGTTCAGGTCCACTTCTATGTGGACGGACGGCAGGCCGGCCTCCTGGAGCCCCCGGCGCAGGAGGGGCAGGTCAAAGAGTTCCGGCTCGCAGAATTTGACGTCGTAGAAGATGACGCCGCGCGCACCCGTCTCCCGGGCCATCCCGACCAGATGCCGGAACCGTTCCGCGATGGGGCTGCCCCGGGTGGGGTCGGGTGGCCCGTTCAGGATGCGCTCCGCCATCCGGCGGAAGGGGTCGTTACTGGTGCCAGGCGGGTAGAGGCGGCGCCCGCAGCAGGCCAGGTCGTCGGCGACAACCGTGCCGCCCATTTCGTTGATCGCGTCCAGAAGTGCCATCGGCTCCGGGAGGATACCGGAGAGGAGGATGGGGATACCGGCGCGCGGGTCAGCGGGCGGAGCATCCAGGGCAGCGCGGGCCAGGGCGGAGAACTCCTCGGCGGGGAGGTACTCCCGGGCCCGCACCAGCCGGTAGAAGGCCAGGTCGGTCAGAGGAAGCGCCCGACGCCGGCGGTGAAGTTCGGTCAGCAGGCCATCCGCTTCCTCCTCCCGGCGGATGCTCTCCATCAGTTCCTCCTCCGAGGGGGCGCGTCCGGTCACCGCGGCCAGTTTCCCGTAGAGGGCGCGGCACTCGTCGGCCAGAAACTGGCGGTCGCTCTCGCGGCGGCCGCGCGGCAGGTATAGGGGGAAGACCGGTTGCCGGGGCCGCACGAAGTCCAGCAGGAGGCTCCCCAGCCCCTGGAGCGAGTCGCAGGCGTGGGGGACGATGATGACATCGGCCACGGCCAGCCCGTCCTTCAGGAGAAACGAAAGCGCATTGCCGACGATGGAGCAGACGTAGGGCTGAAGGTGGGCCGCCCCGGGGGCCGGATCCACCTGCGGCGGCCCCCAGACCTCCACCGGGAGCAGGCCGAAGGCCCGCAGCAGGGCCCGGGGGTAATGGATGGGGAGGACGGCAGCAATCCCTCCGCCATGCTCTCTCCAGGCACGAATGGTTTCGGTACGGGAAGGGATGATGGGGGTGGATTCCATCGGGCCTCCGTGATCTGTAGCGGGTGTTTCTTATTGTAGCACAAAATGGGTATGGGGGAAACGGATGCCCGGACCAGTGCAGCGGGGCAAAGCAGCGCACGGGGGACCCTCTCCGCGTTATGGCGTCCGCCTTGCGCGGCCATTCGGCGGGGTGATGAATTGCCGTGGAATTGTGCGGCGGCGGCCTTCGGCCGCCGCCGCACAATCCTATCCCTTCCCCGAAGAGCGGGCGGTCATTGACCGCCTCTACCCCCTCCGCCCGATACGGGTGTGGCTGTTGCCATCGGGCCTGGGCCGGGGCCGGGCGTCTCCATTGGGCCGGGGCCGGGACCAACGCCGGGCGTCCCCATCGGGCCAGGGCCGGGACCCGCACCGGGTGTGGCCATCGGGCCGGGACCAGGACCTGCGCCGGGGGTCCCTATCGGGCCGGGGCCTGGGCCCGCACCGGGTGTGGCCATCGGGCCGGGACCAGGACCCGCGCCGGGCATCCCCATCGGGCCGCGAGGGCCAGGGGGCTCCGGGGAGCCAGGGGCATTCTGCCGAACTCGCTCCCGAATTTGCTGACGGAACTGGGCGGGGTCGGCTTCGCCTGCCTCGGCCAGACGCCGACAGGCCTCCAGTTGCGTCCACACGCGCTCCCGAACCGGGGTTTGTGGGATGCTGGCGAGCCTCTGCTGCATTGTGCGCAGGCGCGCCTCCACCCGGTTCAGAGTCCACACCATCTGTTCATCACCCTGGGCAGCGGCCCGCTCCATCGCCCGGTAGAGATGCTGCTCCATCCGCTGGAACACCGTCTCCGGAGGGTCCTGACCGGCCTGGGCGAGGGCAACCGTCTCCTCCACCCGGCGCTGGGCCATGTCCATCAGCCGTTCTACCTGCAGGGATGGGTCAGCCGTCAGCGCGACCTGGACATCTTCGCTCCAGGTCTTTAGAGGATACAGCGTCTGCCCGGGGAGGTCGTCCTGAGCCGCATACAGGGTACCGGTGAAGCCCGCCAGAGAGGCCACGACCAGTAGCAGGGAAACGAGAATCTGTGCCATGCTTCGCTCCTTTCCGAACAGGATAAACGTCCATCCTGTATGACGGGGAGCGGGCCGGGCAGATACGGCCTGGGCGACAAATCGGGCCCGGGTCCGGGCCGCCCGCCGCGGGTCCCTCGGGGGGACCGACTGCAGAGCATCCAGCCAGCGGCTCACCTGGGGGTCCAGTTCCTCTTCGGGCTTCACCGTCATCTCACCGGTCCTTATCGTAGGGATTGCTCTGTTTCCTGGCCCTCCGTGGGGGCCAGAAGGCGGCGCAGGCGGGCCACCGCGCGGTGTTGCAGCGCCTTGACGGCACCGACTGGTTTCTGGAGCGCGCGGGCAATCTCCTCCAGTTCCCATCCCTCCACATACCTCAGGAGGATGACCTGACGCTGGTCGGGGGTCAAATGGAACAACGCGGCCCGCACCGCCTGCTGGCGGATGCGCATCTCGGCCTCTGCAGCCGGGTCGTCCGAAGCAGGCAGGGGCATGGCATCTTCCAGCGAGACATCTCCCCGGCGAGCGCGAAACTGGTCGGTGAGCCAGTTATGGGCGATGCGGTACAGGTAGGCGCGCAGGAACTCACGCGGGCCGCGGCCGCGCCGGAAGGCATCCAGCAGCCGGACGAAGGTCTCGGCCACGCACTCTTCGGCCAGGTCCGGGTCGCCCCCCAGCCACATCGCGTACCGGTAGAGTTCATCGCTATAGAGGTCGTAAATCTGGACCAGGGCCTGGGGCTCCAGCCGCTGGGCCCGCGCCAGCAGGGACGGATTGTCCATTCATGCTCCTGAATATAAGACGGGAAACAGGGTCCGGAGATACGGATTCGTGCGTCTCTGGCCGTATCTTTTGGGAGGTTGCTCCGTCTAAATAAACAGAGCCCTCTACACGGGTAGTCTCCCTCTCAAATGTTGACGGGAGAACTCACCGCCGAGGCGCAGAGACCTCGGAGTCTTTTTCCATAAAGTCTCCCGGCGTCCTCTGCGTCTCTGTGGTGCAAAATCAACCGATCAACACTTGATAGGGAGACCATCTCTACACGGGGGGCTCTGAAACCATTCTGGGTGAGGAGATAGCAGATGAAACGGTTGATGATTCTTCTACTGGCAGGGGTCATCCTGGCGGGGATCGCGGCACCGGCGCTGGCCGCAGGAAACCAGCCGCCTAAACGGATGCCCTTCAACCTGGTCGGCCGGATTACAGGCGTGGATACCACTGCGGCGACGGTGACTGTGGAGGTGGTTCGCGGCAACCGGGTGGTCAAGCCGTTCATCGGCCAGACGGTGACGGTTCAGACCACCGCCGCCACCCGGTTCCTCAAGAAGACGGAGACTGGGGTGGTGCCCATTACGTTGGCCGACCTGCAGGTGGGGGACGCGGTGAGCGTCCAGGGCCGGCTGGCGGGCGAGGTCTGGACCACCTACCGCATCACGGTGGGGGCCAACCTTTCCCACCTGCCCTGATGGATAACGTGCCAGGCACTTCCGGAAGTGCCTGGCACGTTATCTGCATCTTCTACCCGCCCTCCGGCTCCCGTCGCAGGCTCCCCAGCAGGCTGGTGAACTCCAGCGGGAAGACGAATTTGGTCGCCGGACTCTCCCCCAACCGCCGCAGGGTCTCCAGGTATTGGAGCGTCATCGTATTGGGGTCTATCTTCTGGGCGATCTCAAAGATGTAGCGGAGGGCCATCGCGTACCCCTCGGCGCGCAGGGCCTGGGCCGCCCGTTCCCCTTCGGCCCGGAGGATAGAGGCCTGCTTCTCCCCCTCGGCGCGCAGGATGGCGGCCTGTTTTTCGCCCTCCGCAACCTTGATGGCCGCCTCCCGCTGACCGTCCGCCTCGGTGACCATCGCCCGGCGGTTCCGTTCAGCCGACATCTGCCGGTTCATCGCCGCCTGAATCTCCTTCGGCGGCTCAATCTCCCGAATTTCCACGCTGGTCACCTTGACGCCCCACCGCTCCGTCACCTCGTCCAGTTTGACCCGCAGGACCTGGTTGATGTGCTCCCGCTGGGCCAGGACGTCATCCAGCATGATGTCGCCGATGACGGCGCGCAGCGTGGTGGTGGCAATGCCGATGGATGCCCGTCGGAAGTCCCCGACCTGGATAACACTCGCCTCCGGGTCCACGACCTTCCAGTAGATGAGGAAGTCCACCCCGATCGGCGCATTGTCTTTGGTGATACTGGTCTGATGGGGGATTTCCATGAACTGCTCCCGCAGGTCCACTACCACTGCCCGGTCAATGAGCGGGAACAGGAAGACCACGCCCGGCCCCTTGGTGCCGATGCAGCGGCCCAGCCGGAAGACCACCAGCCGCTCGTACTCCCGGACGATGCGGATCATGGAGAAGAGGAGGATCAGGGCAATCAGACCAGCGAAGAAGATGAAAATGAGCATCAGTATTTCCATTTCCTCCCTCCTTGTGCGAGATGTGAAAGTCCTTACCCTTTTGTCCCCAGCCAGTACCGCCAGCGCATCAGCGCCAGCACGCGGGGGGTAAGAACGGTGTACAGGTCGTAGACTGTACGGTGGACAGGGAAATCCCAGGCTCCGATATACCGGACCGGACGGGCGCCGAAGCCCGCTTTGAACCGGTAGACTCCCCACATCGGGTCCGATTCATCCGGTCTCTCCGGCGCCCCCCAGAGGTCGTAGACAGTGCATCCCTGGGCCTGGGCCCACCGGATGGCCTCCCACTGGAGCAAGTGGTTGGGCATATACTCCCGATACACGGAGCGGGAAGCGCCGTACATGTACCACGCCCTCCTTCCGAACCGGAAGAGCATCACCATAGCCACTGGCTCTCCCTCTATCTCGGCAATCAACGGTTGTGCCAGCCCCGCTTCCATAAATGAGCCCCAGGCGTCCCGATAATATTCCTCCGGCCGAATGACGAACCGGTCCCGCACGCTGGTCTCCTGGTACATCCGGTAGAGAAGGGGCAGGTCCTCCACCGTCCCCGGACGGACCGTTACCCCCTTTCGCTGGGCCAGCCGGATGTTGTAACGCCATTTGGGCTTCATCCGGGCCAGGAGGTCGTCCGGCGGAAGGGTCAGGTCCAGGAGAAGGGTGTTGCGGAACTGGACCTGTTCAGCCGACGGTCGCCAGCCCCGTGCTCGCAGGGTGGCGGTCACCGTTCTCCCTTCCGGTGTATCTTCCTCCACATCGGGGTCTATCTTCAGGAATACGGCCCTGGCCTGCCGGGCAGCGGCTTCCAGGTCCGCCAGGACGTTCCGGAGGAGAGAGGCGTCGTCCCAGGGGAGCGTCGGCCCTTTGGGGACATACATCACTCCCAGCGGGAGACGAGCGGGGCGGCGGAGGAGGGCCAGCGCCGCCGCGCGGGGCCCTTCCCCGGCCTCCCAGAGGTAATGAAATGCCCGCCAACCCTGTCGTTCTTTGAACGCCCCCCACTCCCATGTCTGCAAGATGTGGGAGTTGGGCAAGCACAGCAATGCGTCATCCCACTCCCGGAGGTCTGATACTTCCCGGATGGTTGGCCTCATGGTTGTCCTGATTGTACATTTCTTTGCGGTAGAGTCAAGAGGGCGCGTTCATTAACGTAAAATGTTACCAGAAAATCGGTATGCAGCCGGGGGAGAAGATGAATTTCACAGAACGCCGCAAGTATCTGGCCTTATTGACTTGACACATCCTGAAAAGGGGGCGGCGGCCCTTCGGGCCGCCGCCCCCCAAGCCCCCTTTGTCACCGGACCACCACCGGCAGGTACACCCGATACCCCTGGACCCGGAAGGCCAGCCGGGTCCCGTTTCCCTCGGCATCGGCCACCGAGATGACCCCCGTATCCCCCACCCGCAGGTTCAGGCCGCGCGTGTCCAGCCGGTAGCGGCCGGAGGGGTCCGCCACCGTCCGGCGAAGGACCGACAACCAGCCCTGCGGGAAGATCACCTCCACCAGACTGCCCGGCGGCGCCTCCCCCTCCAGCACCTGGGCCGCCCAGTCGTGGACGGCGGTCAGATGGGGGACGACGAACTCCGTTTCCCCGCTGGCCTGGGCCAGCCTCAGCCGGTCGCCGGGCCCGATGGGGCGGGAGAAGCAGGCGGAAAAGGACGCGTTGTATCCGGAGGCGGTCCCGGTCACGCTCTCCGTGAACCCGCCAGGGGGCGCCAGCGTCGCAGTGAAGGGCGCCCCCGCCATGTCGGCGTAGCCGTCCGCGCAGGGCTCCCCCAGCGAGACCGACCAGGAGCGGGCGCCGAACTGCAGGAAGACCCGATGGCCCTGGGGGTTGATGTAGCGGACCGTCCCCCACGCGCCCGCGATGGGGGTCCCTTCGGAGAAGGAGACGGTGTACGTCCCGGCCGCGGTCGCTGTCACCCGCCGGGAGAGGTAGAGAGGGGGGGCGGAGAGAGAGACCTCCAGGGGCGCGTTGGGCGGCGCCTGCCCGGAGACGGTCCCCGCCGACCGGTCTATCCGCGCTGTCAGCAGGGGGAGGGTCAGAGTGAGGTCCTCCCGCGGCGTGGTGACGGTCACCGGGTCGCCGGGGAAGAGCGGGCCCACGCTGGCCAGCAACTCGCCGTTCGGTCCGGCGTAGCCCGTGGCGAAGCCCGGCGTGACGGTGTAGGGGATAAGGGGGTGCAGGAGGCCGAACAGGGAACGCCCGAACAGCCCGGCCTCCAGGCGCGGGAGCACGTCCCGCGCGTAGAACCATGTCCCGCCCGATTGCCACAGGACGGTGAGAGAGTCGCCCGCCGTCGGGGTGTAGATGCCCGCCAGGGAGACGGTGTAGCGGCCCTGCGGGGCGACCGTCGTCGTGAGGGCGTGGCGGAGGACGGTGAACTCGTCGCGAATCTCCACCCGCAGCGTCTCCGCCGCCGGGGCCCAGCCGGAGAGGGCAGGCGTCTCCCGGTCCACCTCTATCGTCAGTGTGGGCACCGTCGTGGTGTAGACGGCCCCGCCGCTGGCCAGTTCAATCCGGTCCCCAGGGAGAATCAGGATGGGCACACTCTTGTCGGAGCAACCGTCTGGCCAGGGGCAGGCCGTGTGCATATAGAAGTAAAACCAGAACGAATCCCACCAGGAGAAATCGGCATACCCCACGGCCTTGACCGCTCCGTCGGGGCCGATCAGCCGCAGGGTGAGGGAGGGGCAACCCCGGCTGGAGACGCCGCCCAGGTAGTTCCCGCCGACGGCAACGGCGGTGAGGACGGGGCGGCAATCCTGGGCCCGGAAGAGGCGGAGCACGGCGTGTCCCTCCGGCGTGGTCAGGGAGACCTCGCCTGCGGCGCGGTGGGTGAGGTCCGCGATCCCCCGGAAGTCGGCGACGTAGGTCCCGTCGGCCCCGGCGGTGACGACCTGGGAGGCCCGGACCGGCGGCGGGGGTGGCGGAGGGGTGGGTTCACCCCCACCCAGGGGGCCGGCCGCGCTCGGGGATGGAACGCCGGAGGACGACGCCCCGTAGGCCCCTCCCGAGATGTTGACAGTCAGGCGGGCCCCCGGCGGCGCCTGCCCGGAGACGGTGTCGGAGAGGGGGTCCACCCGAGCGGTCAGCACGGGAAGGGTCAGCGCAGCCTGCACGCCTCGCGCCGTCTCCACTGTCAGAACGTCCCCCGTCTCCAGGGCCGGGTCGTTTTGGGACGAGAGGTCCCGGAAAAATCCGTTCCCCGCGGAGCGGAGGAGGCGAATGTCCTTGATGAGGCCCGCTGGCCCCTGCAGGGTCAGGGTGATGGGGACGTTAGCCCCGTCCACCTGACCCCGGAGGCGGAAGCCGTACCAGAAGTAGTCGGGGCCCAGGATGATCCGGAGGTAGGGGACGGCGAAGCGGGCGAAGGTCTCGTGGCCGTCGGGGCCGAGGGCGAAGGCGGTCCCGATGTCGGCAGGGCCCAGGGGGAGCGTCGCGGTGTAGCGGCCCCCGGCCGTTGCGGTGACGGTGACCGAAGCGTACGGCGGCCGCTGGAGGACGGACTCCCAGTCCCCCTCTATGGGCCCGTGGGCGACCTCCACCCGGACCGACGCGCCGGCCGGGGCCTCGCCCAGGACCTGCCCGCCCGCGCGGTCGGTCCAGGCGGCCACGGGGAGGACGGTGGTGGAGAAGACCTGTCCGGCAGCGGAGGCCCGGACCCGGTAGCCGGGGAGCAATTTCGGGAGCCCCTCTTCTTTCTCCGCCCACCAGAGCCAGGTCTGGAAGCGGCCGTCCCGACCCGAGTAGGGCTGGCTTCTTATGAGGTGGTTCCCGGCCGCGTCGGCGACGTCCAGATAGAAGCCGGTGCAGGGCGGGGCCAGCCCCACGACCTCCGCGCCGTCCACCTGGACCTGGAGGAGCGGCGCGACGAAGCGGAGGTAGAGGGCCCGGTCCGGGGCCGCGTTCCAGGCGGCGTAGCCGGTATCGCCGGGGCGCAGGTCGGCCCAGGGGGCCTGGTAGGTGCCGTCGGGCCCGGCGGTTGTGGTCTGGGTCAGCACCGGAGCGGGGTCGGCGCGAGGGTAGAGGTAGAGGGCGACGGTCCCTGAGGGCGGGGCTGTGCCGGAGATGAGGTCGGCATCGGGGTCGGCGAGGACGGAGAAGGAGGGGAGGGTAAGGCTGAGAACGGTGTGACCCTGAACGGCCCAGAAGACGTCCCCGGGGAGGAAGGGCTCCCCGCAGTAGCCGTACAGCCAGGTGCCCGACCCCCAGGGTGGGAGGACGGCGATATAGAGGTACCCCTCCCCGTCGGGGACCGGTTGGACCGTCAGGGTGTGGAGGGTGGTCTCCCTCCGGCGCACCCGGACGGTGACGGGGGCCGGGGAGGGCATCCGTCCGGCGACGGTCCGGTCGGTGAGGTGGACATGAAGGGTCGCAGGGGGCAGGGAGGCAGGGAGCAGGGTCGCCGGGTCGCGGGGAGCGGGGGCAGCAGAAGCCGCGCGGACCAGGTCCAGCCAGCGGGGGTCGGGAGAAAACCCTTCCCCTCCCCCGGTGACTCCGGCGGGAGGGGAAGGATGGAGTGCCGATACGTCGGTCTGGGGGGAGGAGAGGGCGATCCCCGTCAGCGCCCCCAGAACTCCGATCAGGATGCCCAACCAGGGAAGGCGAGAGGGGGGCATGGCGCCTCCTTTCAGACCCACCGCTGAAGCGTCGGGCTGATTCTGCGAAGCCCCTTCGGGGCTGATTTTGCCGGGTGGTTCTGTGCTATCGCCCTCCGGTCGCCGTCCGCAGGCGGCGGGAGATGACCAGCAGGATGAGCAGGCCCGCGGCCAGGATGAGCGCCGTGTAGGCCCCGATGCCGGTCTGGGCTGGCGGGCTGGGGGTCACGGTGGGGGTGTAGGTAGGAACCGGGGTCGGGCCCGTCCCGCCGGGCGTTGCCGTGACCCGAGGAGTCGGTGTCGCCTGTTGCGCGGCGATGGTGGGCGGCCGGGTCGGCGAAGGAGGGACCGGCGTCGGAGAAGGGGTTGGGGTCGCCGTCGGCTCCGGGGAGACCGGGGTCAGGGCCAGCGCCGCCTCGGCGGTAGCGGTCTCGGCGGCGGCAAGGATCGCCTCCTCCGGGGGGGCCGTGGGCGGAATGGCCGCCCGTCCGCCGGTCAGCACTCCCCGGCCCACCGTGAACATCCAGACGCAGAAGGCCAGGATGCCGATCAGGAGCAGGCCACCCATCACGGCGACCAGGATGATAAAGGTCCGGTTCTGCCGTTCGCCGGCCTCTTCGGCCTCCACCTCCACCGGCTCCTCCAGTTCCAGGTCCATATCTTCTAACATACTTCACTCCTTGTGGGTGGGCTCGCTACAGACCACAGACCATAGACCACAGACCACGGTCCGTCGTCTGTCGTCAATTCGCATCACCAAATGACCCGGATGGGATACCTGGCGATGTTGGAATCTGCACTGACCAAGACCGCGTTCTCAACCATTGCCTGAGCAATCAGAAGGCGATCAAAAGGATCTTTGTGATAAGCAGGTAGCTCTTCCAGCGCCAAAACGTGTGCAGAAACGCAGGTAGTATCTCCACGTTGTTCACCTGTCGTTGACTTTCTATAATCTCTTTCAATGGCAAAGATAGCTTCATCTTGCCGAACTGCAGTTTGATCACCATCTCCCAAACGCTAACAACGCTGAGCAGCAAGGTGTTTCGGCGGTCCTGGCACAGTGTGAGCACCTGTGGAGAGAGTTTGGCAGGATCACTATCCCACCAGATAAAAGCATGGGGGTCCAGCAACAATTTCATACACTGACCTCACTGCAAAAACTCCCCTCAGGACGCCAATAGCGCAGAGTTCCACACCAGATCTCTGCGTACTCTGGGTCTCGGCGGTAAGACGACCTTTTTGCAGTGGACTTATGCTCTCCCTGTCCAGAACTCATCGGGTAAAGGTTCGTCAAAGTCTGGACTTGTCCAAATTGCTCCCGAGTTTAATCCTGCCACGCGAGGAGAAATCGGTACAAGACGCGCAACGGGTTTCATCTCGTCCGTTAGAATCAACTCCACCCCTGAGCGGATCTGGATAAGCAATTCTCGCAATCGCAACTGAGCTTCTTGAACGTCAATTTGTTTGGCCGACATCGTCATTTCTCCATCAGGGCTGTTGTCATTGACATCATTCGCACGGCCCGTCGTCTGCGGTCAGGAACGGATGACCTCCAGGTTGAAGACGGGCACAGTCAGGGGAATCTCTTCCTCCGGGACCTTGACCTTCACCACCGGCAGGTGACTTCCTGCGGTCAGGCGCCCGGCATGTACGAAAGCCATTACCGTGCCAATCTGACCGGCATAAGGAAGGCGGGTGACCCGGACGGTGTCCCCAACCTTCAATGGCGCGTCGGGCAGTTCCAGGGGGCCAGTCCCCGGCTCCGCCGGGAGTGGCACAATGATTTCTGGGCGGAGAACAGAGCGCCCCCCGGCAAAACGTCCATCCAGCACTGCTTCCCTCCCATTGTAGGTGGAAAGCAACTGGAAACAGCGGGGGGACATCGGGACGCTTCCTGGCCCCTCGGTGGCCAAAATCGGAAACGGCGCCTGGGCCGCTTTCTCCAGCAACTCCGGTGCCACCCCTCCCACAATCATTCCCCGCACCTGCATCTCTATTGCCTGGTCCAGTGCGTCCCCATCCGCCAGGATGCCACCAATCAGGACTGTCCCCCGGCATGAGGCATCTATCATCCGCACCCGCAGGGGCTTCTCCCGGGAATCTGCCAGGAGGCGTAGAACCCCAAACCCTTCCTGCTGATTTCCCCAGGCGCACTGGATGAGGGCGCCGGCCACCTGAATCACCACGCCCTCCTCCCGAAGAACCCGTCTCACGACGCCGGGATAACCCGCCCGGACCTCCACGACCTGCGGAGGAGCCTCAATGATCAGTCGCCCGCCGCCGATGCCGGTCACCGTCCCCGCTATCGGTGCCCGACAGACCCGCCGGACTAATCCCCCCCGGGCAGCGAGGACATCCCCCTGCCGGACCTCCTGTCCGGGCTTCACCTTGAGATACCGGCGGACGGCCCGACGGGGTACTCCTAACATCTGAGCCAGATTAACAATCCGGAACTCTCCGGGGACCATCGCCCGCCCGATGACCTGCACCGGCTCCACCCGGTCTCCCTCACGCACCAGAATATCCCCCCGACCCGGGAGGCGTCGCTCTTTCCGGACGACGGTCAGGGGCGAGATGACCGTTTGCGGAAGGTAGAAGCGCATGTTCCTCATCCTCCCACGTCCCAAAGCCACTGCTGGACCTGGGCCATTCGGGTGTAGGGGTCAGCGGGCAGTTGGAGCGGGCGGCCGCGAGCATCCACAATCAGGCCCACCAGACCACCCCGTACCCGACGTTTGCCACCCCGACCCGGCCCCAGCCCGACATCTATCCGGCCTCGTGGTCGGAGTTCCAGCACAGCCTCCTCCCCAGGCGGAAGAGGGAGGACCTCCAGAGAACCGTATGGAACTTCTATGTTGAGGGAACCACCCTTTTCATATTGGACACCAATCCGCAGAATCACTTCCCCTTTGCGAGCCGTGCCCACCGGAGCGATGACGGTCGCCAGGTTCACCAGGCCGCCGTTATCCACCACTTCCACGGCCGCCAGCGGCTTCAGCATGGCCACCGCACCCAGGACCGGTGCCAGGCCGTGGATGTCCAGCAGGAGAGTGGAAATTCCGATCGGTTCCACGGCGTCCAGGACCATCAGGGCCAACTGGCCGGGGCGGGGAGCCGCTGCCAGTGCTCCTCCACCGACCAAGATGGGATCAAAGAGGGGTGTCAATTGGGAATACGGCTGCGCTTTTCCGGGGCGCCACGCGGGACGTGCGGCATGGATAGCCTCCCGGATGACCTCCCGCACAATGCTCTGTTCCAGCCAGAGTTCCTCCGCCTCCTGAGGGACGCTGGCAGGCCAGAGAGCGCGGTGGTGCAAAACGGATTGCACCTGCTCGGGTTTGAACGGAACAGGCATCCAGCGTAAAAGGGTTTCTGCGCCGCGTTGATCCAGCAAATGCTCTAACCCGTATACAGAACCCATCCCGGCCCTCACTGTCACCGTCGGCTCCCCACCAAAGACAGCCGTCACCAGGGTGTTGGCCGCCCCCACTTCTATCCCCAGAGTCCCTTTCGGAGATTCGTCCAGGTACCAGAGATACTGGATTTGCCGGGCGAAGGACTCGCTGACCGGCATCAGGGGAACGTTCAGCCATCGGTGGAGAATTTCGCCACCCGGCAGTTGAGCCAGTTGTTTCTGGCGATAGAAGCCCTCCAATTCGTTCTGCAACCCTACCGGATTCTCCAGGGTGGGAGCCGGAAGGACGTTGTCCACCGAACGGACGGGAGCCTGTCCGCCCACCAGGTCCACCACCTTCTGACGGAGCGCGGTATTGCCCGCGAAGAAAATCTGAGGGCGTTCCTCCTCAGGCAGCATAGAACAGGCCAGCGCCAGCGTCTCCACCAGTTCCAGGACCGGCAGCACTGCGCCGTTGTCGGTACCACCCACCACACAGAGCACATCGGGCCGGCGCTGAAGCAGGACGCGGATTTGTTCCTCCTCGCTCATCCTCCGCCGGGGGTCCTGGACGATCAGGTCCTCCACCAGTGCGTAAGTGCCGGAAACGGCGCGCTGGGCAACGGACAGGCTCAGTTCGGGGACCAGTCCGGCCAGCACCACCCGCAGCGGAGGGGCGGCGCTGCTGACAGCCACACAGGCATCCACCCCCACGAGTCCCCCTTGCTGGGGGATGATCAGGCGATGGGCTTCATCCAGCAGCACTCTACCGGTGACGTCTTCAATCTGCTCTATGGCATGCTGGATTCCCAGGGCGATGTCTCGCCAGGGAGAGGCCGCCGTCGTCAACGCGGCGCCCCGGGCGACGAAATGAAACGAGCCCTCCACCTGGTCCAGCAGGATAGCCTTGGTCAGGACGGTGCCGCAATCTATAGCCAGGATAGAGCCGATGCGCTGTTCGCGAGCCATGGTTAGCCGTTAGCCGTCAGTCGTTAGTCGTTACTCGGAGGTCAGCCGCTGGACGGTCTCGGCGTCCAGGCGCTCCACGACGCCGATGAGCAGGCGGAGGGCCCGGTCGTAGTCGTCCCGGTGGATGATGGCAGAGTGGCTGTGGATGTGGCGGGCCGGGACCCCCAGTACCACGGTGGGGACGCCGGTGCCGTGCAGATGAATCATCGCGCCGTCGGTCGCGCCGCCGGTCAGGGCGGAGAACTGAAGGGGGATGTCCAGGGCCTTCGCTGTCTCTATCACCAGGTCCCGCAGGCGGAGGTTGGGGATCATCCGCGCGTCCACCAGCACCAAACTGGGACCGCCGCCCAGTTTCACCGCCGACTCCTCGGGCTTGATGCCCGGCACGTCGCCGCAGATGTCGGATTCCAGGATGATGGCGACATCGGGGTTCACCACCTCGGCGCTGGTCTTGGCCCCGCGTGTCCCCACCTCCTCCATCACCGTGGCAACGCCGTAAAGGATATTGGGGTGAGGGGCCTGGGCGAAATGGCGCAGGGCGTCCACCATCAGCGCCACGCCGACCCGGTCGTCAAAGGCCTTGCCCAGGTACGTCTTTCCACCCGCCATCACCTGGAACGGCGCCGCCGGAACGACGGGGTCGCCCAGCCGCACCCCGGCGGCCTCCACCTCCTCCTGGGACGTGGCGCCGATGTCAATGTACATATCCTTTTTCTCCACCACCTTGTTGCGCTCCTCCTGGGGCAACAGGTGGGGCGGCTTGGCGCCGATGACGCCGGGGATGTCGCCTTTGTGGGTTTTGACGATGACCCGCTGGCCCAGAAGCACCTGGTCCCACCAGCCGCCCAGGGGGACGAATTTCAGGAATCCCTCTTTGGTGATGTGGTGGACCATAAAGCCGATTTCGTCCATATGGCCAGCCAGCATCACCCGGGGGCCGGTCTCTCCCTGTCGGCAGATGAGGCTACCGATGCGGTCCTGTTCTATGGAGCCCAGGGGTTCCAGATAACGGCGCACCAGGGCACGCACTTCGTTTTCGTACCCGGGGACGCCGTCGGCTTCCGTCAGCGAGCGCAGGAGTTCCAGCGTGGGGTCCATTTTGCCTCCTGAAAGGGAAAGGGTTTTGTGGCGGCGGCCAAGGGCCGCCGCCACAAAACCTGTTCTCTCAATAATACACGATTTTGCAAATTTGTCAAAGGGGGACTCATAACGAATCCAACAGGGCCAGGAATTCCGCCAGGATGATGGCCGTCGCGCCCCAGATTTTGTGGCCGCCGACCGCGTAGTACGGAATCACGACCTCCAGCCCGTCCCGCTCCATCCGGTCCTCCCCGCGGATGGCGGTGTCCTGGAACGTCACCAGGGGCACTTCCAGCAATGCCGCCACCTCCAGTGGGTCGGGCTGGAAGGTCGGGCGGCGCGGAGCAACGGCGACGAAAGGATGGACCAGATTGTGGCTGACCGGAATGTAAAGGGGGGTCAGCGGGCCCAGCACCTCTATCTCCCCGGTGGCAATCCCCAGTTCCTCGCGCGCCTCCCGGAGCGCCGTCTCCGCCAGAGAGGTGTCCCCTTCTTCCCAGCCGCCGCCCGGGAAGGAGACCTGCCCGGCATGGTGGTCCAGATTGGCCGGGCGGACGGTAAATACCAGATGCAACCGGCCTCCGATCGGGTACAGCAGGAGCAACACCCCAGCCTGGCGGGGCGTGGATCCGTCCGGGGGGCGGAAAGGGCGAGGGCGGGGAGCCATCGTGATTTGGGCGGCCAGTCCCGGCAGGGGACGCCGCATGGCGGAGCGGACCTCTGCCTCACCCCACCCTCTTTTTTCAATCGCGCAGCACATGGCGGGCGATGACCAGGCGCTGGATTTCGTTCGTCCCCTCACCGATGGCGCATAGTCGCTGGTCCCGGTACATCCGCTCCACCGCGTACTCCCGGATGTAGCCGTAGCCGCCGTGAATCTGGATGGCCTTCCGGCAGACCCGCTCCGACATCTCGGTGGTGAACAGTTTGGCCATGGCGGCCTCTTTGGTAAAGCGCACCCCCTTCGTGCGCATCAGGGCGGCCCGGTAGACCATCAGGCGGGCCGCCTCAATCTCCGTCGCCATTTCGGCGATCATCCACTGGATGGCCTGGAAGTTGGCGATGGGCTGACCGAATTGGACCCGCTGCTTGGCATATGCCACAGAGCGCTCAAAGGCCCCCTGGGCCAGCCCCAGAGCCATCGCGGAAATGGCCACCCGACCGGCATCCAGGGTGGTCAAGAACTGCTTGAACCCCTCGTTTTCTTTTCCCAGCAGGTTCTCTGCCGGGATGCGGCAGTCCTCAAAGAACAGTTCGGAGGTGACGGAGCCTTTCAACCCCATCTTCTTCTCGTCCCGTCCGGGACGGAACCCCGGCGTCCCCTTCTCCACGATGAAGGCGGAGATGCCCCGCGTGCCCGCCTCGGGGTCCGTCTTGGCGGTGAACACCACCACATCGGCGACGGAGCCGTTGGTAATGAAACACTTCTGCCCGTTGATGACCCATTGATCGCCATCGCGGACAGCACGGGTACGGGTAGCGCCGGCGTCGGAGCCGGCCTGCGGTTCCGTCAGGCCGAAGGCGCCGATTTTCTCCCCCCGCGCCAGGGGCACCAGGTACTTCCGCTTCTGCTCCTCGGTGCCGAAGAGGTAGATGGGCTCGCAGCAGAGAGACGTATGGGCATCCAGGATAATCGCCATAGTGCCGGAGACGCGGGCGACTTCTTCCAGGGCCAGGACCAGGGCGATATAGTCGCCGCCGGAGCCGCCATACTCCTCCGGGAACGGCAATCCCAGGATGCCCAGTTCTCCCATCCGGCGGAAGAGGTCCTCAGGAAACTGGTCGGTCTCGTCTATCTCCTCGGCGCGAGGAGCGATTTCTTTCTCGGCGAACTCCCGCACCATGCGTTGAATCATGCGATGTTCTTCGGAGAGTTCAAATTCCATGGCCTCGCTCCTGGGTTGAAAGTTGGAAAATGGAAGTAACCTCACACAAAGACATAAAGATACGAAAAAACAGGGTGTTTCTCTGTGCCTTTGTGCCTGTCAAGTCTCTTAAAATCGTACCGGGGGCAGAGCCCAAAGTCTTGAAAAACCGTACCTCCAGAGTGCCGTAACGGCTGACACTATCTGCGCTCACCGGCTTTTATTAACCCCTCACCCCCCTTGATCCCCCCTCTCCCCCTGGCCTTGCGGCCAGGGGAGAGGGGGATAAGGAAGGGGTTTTGCGGCGGGCGGCTTCGCCGCCCGCCGCAAAACCCCTCTTCCCACCCCCTCCCCTCGCCCGCCGCCGCAGGCGAGCGGGAGAGGGGCACGAATGATTCAGAAGTTTTGATGAACTTGGGGGCAGGGGAAGGGATGAGGGCCAAAAGTTTCTTAGAAATACTCTCTGAAAGGGTACGATTTTTTGAGACTTGGGCCCGGTACGATTTTAAGGAGTCAACAGTACCGTTGTGTGAGACTCCCTCACCGGTCCGGAGTGGAGAGCGGGAGGCGGACGTAGAAACGGCTGCCCTCGCCCGGCGTGCTTTCCGCCCACACCCGCCCGCCGTGCCGTTCCACCATTTCTTTGACGATGGAAAGCCCCAACCCCAATCCCCCATAGCGGCGGGTCATCGGGTCTTCCGCCTGGTAGAACCGCTCCCATATCCGTGGGAGTGCTTCTGGTGGGATGCCTACTCCCGTATCGGCAACAACGACTTCAGCCATTTCGGGCCGGTAAACCGCGCGCACCTCCACCCGTCCCCCCTGGGGAGTGAACTTCACCGCATTGGAGAGCAGGTTGTCCAGCACCAGGCGGATCTTCTCCCGGTCCGCCCGGACAATGAGCGGCGTCTCTGGAAGGAAACACTCTATGGTCAGTGCGCTGGCCTCTGCCAGGGAGCGGTAGGTCTCGCAGGCCAGAGCGATCTCCTCCCGCAGGTCAAACACCTCCCGGTAGAGCACCATCTCCCCGGTTTCCAGGTAGCGCAAGTTCAACATCGTCTCAATAATGTTCTTCAGACGGGTCGCTGCGCGCAGGACTCCTTCCAGTTCCCGCCCCCCAGTACCCTGTTGCTGGAGCAGAGAGGCGTAACCCAGCACCAGGCTGAGCGGCGTCCGAAGTTCATGGGACGCGATGGCAATGAAGTCCGACTTGAGCCGGTCCAATTCCCCCAATTTCCGGTAGGCGGCCCGTAGTGCTTCCACCAGGCGGGCATTCTCAATGGCAACGGTCGCCTGAGCCGCCAGTGCGGTCAGGATCTCCATGTCCTCCTGGGTGAAGCCGCCCAGGTCTCGTTTGTTGACGGCTTCCAGCACCCCGATGCAGCGATCCCGGGCCTGGAGCGGGACCGCCAGAAGGGAACGGGTGAGGAAACCTGTCTGCAGGCCCACCTGGCGAAAGTGACGGGGATCGGTTGTCGCGTTGGTCACGATGAGAGGCTGCCGGTCGGTCAACACCTTGCCCGCGATGGAGCCGTGCACAGGCACAGGAATCTCCTTTAGACGGGCGCTCATCTGCGGGTCGGCCGCCGTGCAGAAGCGCAGGTCGCCGCTCCGCTCATCCAGCAGGAGGATGGACGCCCCCTCGCTGTCGGTCAGTTCGGCGGCGATGGAGACAATGCGATCCAGCAGAGGGCTCAACTCTACCGTGGAGACCAGTTCCAGATTGACTTCCAGGATGCGCTCCAGTTGCCGCAACCGCTTTTCTGTAGAATTCATGGGCCCTCCTCAGCCCGAAGGGATGGGGGCGTTGCGGCAGCGTTGCAGAATCATCGGCCTGTTTCTTGAGGAAAAGGAGACGTGAAGTGAACCCAGACCGTTGTGCCCACATCGGCCCAATCGTAGAGCCAGCGGGCATCCCGGGGAGCCAGGTTCACACATCCGTAACTCCGAAGGAAGCCGAAGTCGTCGTGCCAGTAGGCGCCGTGGAGCGCGTACGCTCCGTGAAAATACATCACCCAGGGCACATCCTCCAGATAGTACCAGATGGGACTGCCATCCCGAACATCCGGATTACTCATTTTCGCTGTGACGAATTTTCCCCAAATTCGGAAAAGCCCGGTCGGAGTGGCGGTTTGCCGGCGCCCGCTGGAAATGAGGGTGGCGTGGACCATCCGCTCCCCTTCGTACGCCGCCAACGTCTGTTCAAACAGGTCTATCTCTATCCACCGCGCGCCCGGCGGCACCCCGGCGGGCGGCGGGTCCACCGTCACTTTGGAAATGTACTTCTGCTCCACCCACTGGTCCGGGCCGATGAGATACCACAACTCGTCCGGCGCCCGAAATTCCTGGGCGTAAATAGTAACCACCTGGTAGCGCCGATACAGCGGCGCGGTCGGGTCCGGCGACTCCTGGGGGACGCGGGAGGGGCGCACGGGGCGGTTGATCCAGCCGAAGGGGTACTCGGGCTGCCCAGAGAGATAGACCCCCTGAAAGCGGGAGGGACGCCCGAAGGCCAGCGCGTCGGCGGGGACAAATTCGTTGGGGTTAATCTGAATCCACGGCTGGCCTTCATACTCCACGCTCCCCACCACGCTCACCCATTGCCGTCCGGAGTAGAGAACGCGCACCGGCGGCAGGCCCAGCGCGGCCTCCATCGGATGGCGGTAGATCGCCAGGGGGAGACGGCGGACGTAGGCGTAGGTGTACGGGACCACCTCCTCTTCGGGGTCGGGCTTCAGTTCCACCACCGGCAGTTGGGGGAGGGGGTTGGGGAGGCGGATGTGGGCGACCCGGTAGGACGTAGCGCCAGGGCCATATTCCGGGCAGGACGATCGCCATCGCCAGAGCCGCCCCGGCGTGCAGACAATGTCGCTCACCTCAACCCCGGGGACAGAGGGAGAGAGCAGGGCACGCGGCATCTCCCGCGCCTCCGCCGCCCCGAACGGCAGGAAGAGCAGACATAAAAGCGCGAAAGACGCGAAAGGACGCAGGGGTTTCACCATATCCCTACTCCATACTCCCTAATCCCTACTCCCACAAGTATAGGTTGACTTTCCCCACTTGTCAAATGGCGCGTTTGGAAGTATCATCTTTTACAACCGGAGAGAGCCGAATGAATCCCGGGAATGTAATGAACCATTCAAACCGTGCAATGCTCTTAACAGCAGCGGCTCTGACTCTTTCGTTAAGTTTCGTGAGCATTGGGCTTGCGCTGGCCGAGCCCCTTTCCCAGGGCCAAGATGAATTTCAAATCTACCTGCCGCTGATCAGCCGGGCTCCGTCCCCGGAGGGGAGTTACTGGTGCAATGAGTACGAGTACGGCCTGATCTGGACTACCGAGGGGACAAAGGGGAATGGGCAAACGAGGCCGATGAGAAAAGGAGGAAAAATATGCGCATCGTTCTGGACGCAATGGGCTCCGATGGCCGGCCGGTGCCGGACGTCGCCGGGGGGGTGATGGCGGCGCGGGAGTGGGGCGACGAAATCATCCTGGTCGGCCCCGAGGAGGTGGTGCGGGCCGAACTGGCAAAACATGACACTGCGGGCTTATCCATCACCGTCGTCCACGCCCCTGAAGTCATTGACATGCACGAACATACCGACGCCGTGAAGCGGAAACGGGACGCTTCCATCCGCGTCGGCATGCGAATGGTGCGGGACGGTCAGGCCGACGCCTTCGTCTCCGCCGGAAATACTGCCGCTGTTCTGGCCTCCGCTATCTTTGACCTGGGCCGCATTCGTGGCATCAAACGGCCCGCGCTGGCGACCATTTATCCGGTCGCCCCGAACCCTGTCCTTCTGCTGGATAACGGTGCCACCGCCGATTGCAAGCCGGAATATCTCCTCCAGTTCGCCCGGATGGGCGTTGCCTACGTGGAGCGGGTCTGGGGCATTTCCAACCCTCGGGTGGGACTGGTCTCCAACGGCGAGGAGCCGGATAAAGGGAACATGCTGGTTCGGGATACGTACGTCCTGCTGGCCCAGAGCGGCCTCAACTTCGTGGGCAACGTGGAGCCGAAAGAGGTCACCCGGGGCGCCGCCGACGTGGTCCTCACCGACGGCTTCACCGGCAACGTGATGTTGAAGACGACGGAGGCCATCGCATCGTTCCTCTTCCGTTTCCTGCGGCGAGAGTTGACCGGGGGCTCGCTGAACAAGGTCGCGCTGGTGCTGCTTCTGCCGGGACTGGTGGCGATGTTGCCCGGGCTGGCGCTGCTGGTGCCCTCCCTGCGGCGGGTGGCGAAGCGGCTGGATTACGCCGAATACGGCGGCGCGCTGCTGATGGGGGTGGATGGAGTGGTCATCATCGGACACGGACGCTCCAACGCCAAAGCGGTGAAGAACGCCGTCGGGCAGGCCCGGCGGGCCGTCCTGGGCAACGTCCTGGAGGCCGTGCGCGCGGGGGCCGCTCAGGCCGTCTCCGAAGGAGAGGATGAATGAGCCGGCCCCGCGTTGTCGTCACCGGCATCGGCGCGGTCACCCCGTTGGGGCTGACGGCGGAGGAGACCTGGCAGGGGTTGCTGGCGGGCCACTCCGGCATCGGCCCCATCACCCAGTTTGACCCCTCCCACCTGCCAGTGCGCATCGCGGGGGAGGTGAAGGGGTTTGACCCAGGCCAGTATATGCCCATCAAGGAGGCCCGCCGCATCTCCCGTGTCTCCCAACTGGCGGTCGCGGCGGCGCAGGAGGCGCTATCTATGGCGGGGCTCACGCCGCCACTGGGGGAACGGGCCGGAGTGGTCATCGGCACGGGCATCGGCGGGCTGGAGTGGGCCTTCGCCCAGGGGCGCGTCCTCTGGGAGCGGGGGTGGGAGCGGGTCAGCCCCTTCGGGATCACCGCCTCGTTGCCCAACATGCCAGCCCACCACATCAGCGGGTGGGCTCAGGCGCTGGGGCCAACCCTGACCGTTGTCACCGCGTGCGCGGCGGGGACTCAGGCAGTGGGAGAGGGAGCCGAGGTGATTCGGCGCGGCGCCGCCGATGTGGTCATCGCCGGAGGGGCGGAGGGGTTCGTCCACGAAATCGCCATCGCGGGGTTCGCGGCTATGCGGGCCATCTCCACCCGCAACGAGGAGCCCCAGCGGGCCAGCCGCCCCTTTGACGCGCAGCGGGACGGGTTTGTCCTGGCCGAGGGGGCGGGCATCCTGGTCCTGGAGAATCTGGAGCACGCACGGGCACGCGGCGCGCCCATCCTGGCAGAGGTGGTGGGATGGTCCTCTTCATCGGACGGGTTCCATGTGGCCCAGCCAGACCCCGAAGGCCAGGGGGCCATGCGGGCCATGCGCTGGGCGCTGCAGGACGCCGGGCTGCGGCCCGAGGAAGTGGACTACATCAACGCCCACGGCACGGCGACCCCCCTCAACGACGTGGTGGAGACACGGGCTATCAAAGGGGTCTTCGGCCCCCACGCCTATCGGGTCCCCATCAGCGCGACGAAGTCCATGACCGGCCACGCGATGGGCGGGTCGGGGGCCATAGAGGCAGTGGTCTGCGTGATGACGCTGCGGGACCAGATCATCCATCCGACGATCAACCTGGAGGAGCCGGACCCGGAGTGCGACCTGGATTACGTCCCCGGGCAGGCCCGCCGGGCCGACGTACGGGTGGTGCTCTCCAATTCTTTCGGGTTGGGAGGACAGAACGCGTGTCTGGTAATGAAAAATTAACAATTAACAATTAAAAATTAAAAAAGGAGGCTGTGTGTTCCCCGTCAACTTTTTAATTGTTCAATTGTTAATTGTTAATTTTCTTTAAGGAGGATTGATGCGGATTATCGCCAACGAGAAATCCATCCGTCGCCGGGCTTTCATCGGGCGCTACGCCAGCATTGCCGGGCTCCTGGTCCTGCTGGTGTCGTTCATCCTCTCCATTTTCTGGACGCGCGAATCGGCCCTGATTCCGCTGGGGATGTGGCTGGCGCTGATGCTGGGTGTGGGGCTCTCCATCATCGGTGGCTACTACGCCGAACGGTTTGAGGGGCCGCGCGCCCACTACCGGAGTGTACGGGAGGCGCTAAAGGGGCTGGATAACCGCTACACCCTCTATCAGCACATTCTTCCCTCCCCCCACGTCCTCCTGGGGCCGGACGGCCTGACCGTGCTGGTGGTCCGCTCCATCCCCGGCGAAGTGACCTATGAGAACGGTCGCTGGAAGTGGCGACAACGGTTCAAGTTCCTGCGCTCGCTGGCCGGGCAGGAGGGGCTCGGGGTGCCGGAGGCGGAGGTGGAGTACGAACTGCGGCGGATGGCCCGCTATCTGGGCAAGATTCTGCCCGACGTTTCGGTCCCGATGCGGGGGGTGGTCCTGTTCACCCATCCGGACGTCAAACTGGACGTCCAGGACCCACCGGTTCCCACTCTGCTGGCGCGCAAGTTCAAGGACTGGCTGCGAGGGCCCGGGGCGGCCAAAGCCATGCCTGCTGCGGCGCGTCGGCAACTGGAGGAGGCCCTGCCGGGAGGAGAGGGGGGTTGAGGGCAGCGGACGAACTTTTGGAATTCGCCACGAATTTCACAAATTGGCACGAATTTTGTTTCTTTTAATTCGTGTAAAGTGGCAAGAAAGACCAACTGCGTAACTCCCGTCCGTATTACGTCAGGAGATTACGATGAATATTGAACCTGTCCTTCCCCAGTTGCTCTGCTCCTGCGGCTCGCTGTTCTTCGCGGTGGTGGCTGCGGTCTTCGTGGTACTCCTCCTTCGGAGCGTCCGCCAGCGCCAGCAACTCCAGACCACTCTGGCGAACCTCCCCCTCCGATCCGTCGCCGACCTGCGGCCCGGGCAGGGACTGGTCCGGCTGAAAGGGGTGATCACCCAGGTCCCGGAGCCGGTGCCCCCGCTACTGGACATCGCGGTGGTGCGCGTGGCATTGAAAACTGGAAGACCCGGTGAAGAGGACCGGCAACAGATGGACCGGGTGCAGGTGCGACCGTTCCTTCTGGACGACGGCACCGGCACCGTCTGGGTGGACCCGGCGGGCCTGGACCGCTTCCTGCTGGGTGAGGGGGTCACCCCGGAGGACGCCGACCGGGCCGCCGCCCTGCAGGCCGTGGGGCTTCCCCCCGCCCTGGATGGACCCGTCCAGGTCTGGGCGCTGCGCGCGGGGCAGGAGGTCACCGTCGTGGGGACCGTCCAGCAGAAAGGCGACCAGACCGTCATCGCCAAAGCGAAGGGGCAACCCCTGGTGGTCGCCCCGGGCGACATTCCGGACATCGCCGTTCAGACCCGACGACAGTCCGCAGGGGCCTGGGTGGGGGTCGGCGTACTGGGTCTGCTCATCCTGTGTCTGCTGTCGGTGGCTGGCATCACGTTGATCCGGGTGTTGGTGACACTGCTGGGCTCATATTGAAAACAGGACACGGATGCACACAGATTCTACGGATCAGCACGGCTTCGCCCAGAGGGCTCTGCCCGAAGGGGTAAAAATCCGTGAAAATCCGTACCATCCGTGCCCATCCGTGTCCCATTGAACAGCAAGCAAGAGCAGAACAGATATTTACGGAGTGGGAATCCCTGTCCGGCCGCAGGCACCGGAGGGGGAATCCGTGTCCTTTCTGATCAAAAGTGTCAGGTAGCCAGCAAGAATGCTGTCAAATGAAAGTCCGTATTCAACCCTGCCTCTCTGTGTTCGTCTGTGTCCTGTTCCTTCTGCTGCTCGCCGCGTGCCGGCCGGTGAGCCCGCCTGCTCCGTCGCCGACCGCCGCGCCGGTGGACGACGCCCGCTACGTCCAGATGAGGGAGCGAATGGTGATTGAGACGATTCAGGCCCGGGGAATCCGAGACGAACGGGTGCTGGAGGCGATGCGCACCGTCCCCCGCCACCTCTTCGTGCCGGAGGAGGAGCGCCCCCATGCCTACGGCGATTATCCGCTGCCCATTGGTTTCGGCCAGACCATCTCCCAGCCCTATATCGTCGCGCTGATGACGGAACTCCTGGACCTGAAGCCTGGCGATCGGGTATTAGAGGTAGGTACCGGCTCCGGCTATCAGGCCGCCGTCCTGGCCTCCATCCCCGGGGTGGAGGTCTACTCGGTAGAAATCATCCCCGAACTGGCCCGCAGCGCGGAGGAACGGCTGAGGGAGTTGGGCTATCAGGTGACCTGTAAGCAGGGGGACGGCTATTACGGCTGGCCGGAGTACGCTCCCTTTGACGCCATCATTGTCACTGCGGCGCCGGACCACATTCCTCCGCCGCTGGTGGAGCAACTGGCCGTGGGCGGGCGAATGGTCATCCCGGTGGGGCCGCCGGGCGGGTATCAGGTGCTCTGGAAACTGGTCAAGCAGCCGGACGGGGAGTTGAAGGCCTACAACTACGGCGGCGTGGCCTTCGTCCCCCTCACCGGGTCGGGGGGTCAGCAGCGCCGGATGCAGGAGACCCCCACGCCCAGGCCGAAGTAAGCCGCGCTCCCAGGTAAGCGACCGCCCCGGCCAGCAGGACAGCCCGGAAGCCCCAGGAGAGGGCCATCAGGGCCGCCAGGACGGAGGCGACGACCGAGAGTGCCCCGTTCACTCCCCAGGCCCAGGGCACCAGCGCCGGTTCCCGTTCCTGCAGGGCCCCCAGGAGGCGCGGGAAGGGCATTCCCATGGCGACCCCCAGTGGGGCCAGGCCCAGGCCGGTTACTGCTGCGCGCGCCCAGAAGGGAAGCCCCAATAGCGGCCCCGACAGCAAAGGCACCCCCAGACCGTAGAGGACAACCACCCCCACCACTAATTCCAGCGCCCGGCGTGGAGGGACGCGCGCCGAAAGCAGACTCCCCAGTCCAGAAAAGAGCAACAGCGCCCCCAATACCCCTGCCATCGCGTAGGCCGGATGCCCCAGAAAGAGGATGAACCGCTGGAGGAGAGGAATCTCCACCAGCATGAAAGCCATTCCCAGAAAACCGAAGGGCGCCAACGCTGGGGCAAGCGCAAGGCCTGCCCCTACGGGTTGCCCGGCGGGTTTTCGTCCCGCCAGCGGCAGGAGAATCAGGCCCGCCGCCGCGACGACGGCAATGCCCAGAAGCGCCAGCACCACCAGATACCCCGCCCCGCCGAACGGCTGCCAGACGTGGCCCGCCATCGTCAGCACCTCCGGCATTTGCCGCCAGCGGAAAAAGTGACCGAAGAACGGGCGGTCGTCGGTGGGCGGGGAGACGTCAAAGGGATAAGCGGCCAGCCAGCGGGCGCGGTCTTCGGCCTCCATCAGCCCGACGAAGGCCAGATAGTGTTCCGGGGTGGGCATGATGTTGTAGCGATTGGTCTCCTCGGGGCGGATGTCGGGCGCGTAGGCCAGGTCCAGGGAGCGGGCGGCCGCAAAGGCCCGGATGGCTGTCAGTTCCTCAGGGGTGAAGGGGCCCCGGCGGGCCAGGATGAGCACCTGGTTGTAACTGCGCAGGGCGACCAGACTCCGCGCCGGGTCGCCGCCGGTCCGCTCCACCGCCTCCACCGCCAGCGCGAAGGCCCGCACCTCCTCGGAGGGCGGCGACTGGGCCCAGCGGACCACTGCCAGCAGGCCGTCATCGGTCAGGCGGCGCATCGCCGCGACGAAACTCTCCACCGTGTAGCGGTAATCCTCCGCCAGACTGTAGGCGCCGGAGGTGACGGGGTGGTACGGGGCCGGGAGGGCCATCAGGATGACGTCGTACTCCGGGCCCGCGCGGGCCAGGAAGGCCCGCCCGTCCTCCACAAAGAGGGCCACGTCGGGGCGGTCGTAGAGGTTTCCCGCCCAGGCCCCCTGCACACGGACGGCGGCGATAACCAGCGGGTTCGGCTCCACCGCCGTCACCGACCGCGCCCTCTCTGCCAGCGCGACCCAGAGGTCCCAGCCGCCGCACGGGTCCAGGACCAGCGCCTGAGCCCCGGGCCGCAGGCGGTACGGGAGCGCGGTCAGCAGACAATCGGTCAGCGCAACCAGTTCCGCCGGGTCCGTGACGTGGGTGATGGGGCTGAGGTCGTCCCCGTCTACAAAGAGCGCCCGCTGCGGCGGCGGCTGTCCCCGGCAGGCGATGCCCTGCCCGGGGAGGCTGCGGATGAGGGAGGACTCCACCACATCCACCCGCGAGATGCCGTTCCATGCGCGAAGGAGAAGGCGGCTATCCGGGTACTGGAGGGCATAGGAGAGGCCTTTATAGGGAGAAAGGCGGATTTCCAGGACGGGCGGGAGATGGAAGGCTGTCAGGAACAATCCCCCGGCGACGGCCAGTTGGAGGAGCGCGCCGGGCCAGCGGGGGCGGGAGAAGAGGAGGGCCGAGAACCCGCCCAGCCCGGCGGTCAGGAGCACCATGCCCTCGGCGCCCGTGCGGGATGGAAGCATCACCGCCAGCAGGCATCCCAGGGCCGAACCGGTCAGATTGGCCGCGTAGGTCCGCCCCACCCTGCCCCGCTGGACAGAGAGGAGCAACCCCGTCGCTGCTCCCGCGCAAAAGAAGGGGAGGGATAGGGCCACATAGTGAAGGGCCAGGATGCCCCACTGTCGGCCGTCCAGCGCGACGCGGAAGGAGTCAAAGGGGAGCGCCTGGGTCAGCCCGTAGGAGCCGATGGCGCTGAGAGCGAAGCCCCAGGCCAGGAGCACCAGGGCGCGCTCCAGGTGGCGAATCCGTCCCCCCGCCAGGCTCAGGAACGTCCCGCTGGCGCCGAAGCCCAGCAGGGCCAGGCTGACGGTCATGAAGGCGAAATGGTAGAACTGGGCGACAGAGAAGAGGCGGGTGAGGTTGACTTCAAAGGCCAGGGAGGCGGCAGAGAGAAGGAAGAGGGCCAGCAGGTCGCATGTCGCAGGGAGCATATCGCACGTCGCAGGTCGCAGGGAGCATATCGCACGTCGCAGGGAGCATGTCGCAGGTCGCAGGGAGCACGTCACGGGTCACAGGTGGTCAACCGTCAGTCGTCAGCCGTCAGCGGTCAGTGGTCTGTGGTCTGTCGTCTGTGGTCTATCAGGCAATGTCCTCATGCTCCCGCAGGAGGATGCTCTGGCGGACGTAGTAGAGGGCCAGGGATTCGGCGATGCCACTGGCGATCCGGCGGCTCACCTGTGCGGCCACGTCCACAGGGTAGAGCATACCCCTTTCGGTTGGACAGACAACGGTCAATTTCCCGCCGTCGCTCTGGTGGATGGCCCACTCCCCGTTGTGGCGTCGGCGAAAGACCTCGCCGACGAAGGCCACCCAGAGAATCTGGAGCGACCGTGGAGGGGATGGGGTCCGTTCAATCCATTCGTCCAGCAACTGAAGCGCGGTGGCGTCATACCGGACCGGCTGGCCGGCGAACCATTCCAGTTGCCGCCGGGCCTGCTCGGCCAGTTCCACCAGTTGCCGGGCGCGATCGGGACTCAGCAGTTGCAGCGATGAATCCATCATGGTCTTTCCATTACAGAGTATATCACAAAAACATTCAGTCGCAAGCGACCGATGGGGCATTCCAATCCTGTGAGGAATCCACGAAGGAAGAAGCGGATTTTGCGGCGGCCTTTGGCCGCCGCTGCAAAAAGCAAAAACCATTCCCTTTGCCGATTCCCCTATCCCGTGTTAAAATATCCCTTCGCAACAGGAGCACTATGGATCGGATCATCGTCCGGGGCGCCCGGCAACACAATCTCAAAAACATCACCGTGGAGATTCCCCGCAACCGCCTGGTGGTCATCACCGGCATCTCCGGTTCGGGGAAGTCCTCCCTGGCCTTTGACACCATCTTCGCCGAGGGACAGCGCCGCTACGTGGAGTCCCTCTCCGCCTACGCGCGCCAGTTCCTGGGGGAGATGCAGAAACCCGACGTGGACTCCATTGAGGGCCTCTCCCCCGCCATCTCCATTGACCAGCGGGGCGTCTCCCACAACCCCCGCTCTACCGTCGGCACCGTCACCGAAATCTACGACTACCTCCGCCTCCTCTACGCGCGCATCGGCATCCCCCACTGTCCGCAATGTGGCCGGGAAGTCACCCGCCAGTCCGCCCAGCAGATTGTGGACGCGGTCCTGACCCTCCCCGCAGGTACCCGTTTTCAGGTCCTGGCCCCCCTGGTCAAGGACCGGAAGGGCCACCACCAGGCCGTCTTTGAGGACGTCCGCAAGGCCGGGTTTGTCCGCGTGCGGGTGGACGGCGTGGTCCGGGAAGTGGACGAGGAGATAGAACTGGACCGCTACAAACTCCACACCATTGAGGCGGTGGTGGACCGGCTCATCATCCCCGAGGAGATAGATGACGGGTTCCGCACCCGCCTGACCGACTCGGTGGAGACGGCCCTCCGGCTGGGCGACGGCGTCGTGGTCATCAACGACGTCTCGGCCGAGGAGCCGCGCGACCTCCTCTACTCCGAACACCTGGCCTGCCCGGTCTGCGGGATCAGTCTGCCGGAGATAGAGCCGCGGACATTCTCCTTCAACAGCCCCCACGGCGCCTGTCGGACCTGCCAGGGGCTGGGGACGCGCACGGAACTGGACCCGGACCTCATCGTCCCCAACCCGGACCTTTCCCTGGAAGAGGGGGCCATCGTCGCCTGGAACACCGACGACCATGACGGCTACTACTGGCAACTGCTGGAGGCGACCGCGCGCTACTACCACATCCCCACCGACCGGCCCTGGCGGGAACTGACCCCTGCGCAGCGGAACCTCATCCTCTACGGGAGCGGCGGCGAGGAGATTCCCATCACCTACACGGCCCGGGACGGCGGGCGGCGTATCTACCGCACCCCCTTTGAGGGCGTGGTCCCCAACCTCCAGCGCCGCTACCGGGAGACGACGTCCGATTACATCCGCGCCAAAATAGAAGAATTTATGACCCGACGGCCCTGCCCCGCCTGTGGTGGGGCGCGCCTGCGGCCTGAGGCCCTGGCCGTCACCGTGGGGGGCCAGAACATCTACGAACTGACCCGCTGGCCCGCCAGTCGGCTGCTGGAGTGGCTGGACGCCCTGGAGCCGCAACTGACCCCCAAAGAGCGGGCCATCGCCGACCGCATCCTGAAAGAGGTCCGTTCCCGGCTCCAGTTCATGGTCAACGTGGGGCTGGACTATCTGACGCTGGACCGGACCGCCGACACCCTCTCCGGCGGCGAGGCCCAGCGCATCCGCCTGGCGACCCAGATCGGCTCCCAGTTGACCGGCGTCCTCTACGTCCTGGACGAGCCGACGGTCGGCCTGCACCAGCGAGATAACGACCGTCTGATCCGCACCCTGCAGGCGATGCGGGACCTGGGGAACACGCTCCTTGTCGTGGAGCACGACGAGGCGATGATCCGCTCCGCCGACTGGATCATTGACCTGGGGCCGGGGGCCGGGGAGAAGGGGGGCGAAGTCGTCGTCTCCGGAACTCTGCAGGACATCTTGAGCCATCCCGTCAGCCTGACTGGGGCGTATCTCTCCGGCCGCCGCCGGATCCCCCTCCCCCGCCAGCGTCGCCCCGGCCACGGCCAGTCCCTGATCGTGCGGGGGGCCCGGGAGCACAACCTGAAAAACATTGACGTCCGCATCCCCCTGGGGATGTTCGTCTGCATCACCGGTGTCTCCGGCTCCGGCAAGTCCACCCTGCTGGTGGACGTCCTCTACCGTCGGCTGGCGCAGATGCTGCACGGTTCCCGCGAGCCCGCAGGGGAGCACGACGCCATTGAAGGCGTGGAGCACATAGACAAAGTCATCAATATTGACCAGTCGCCCATCGGGCGGACGCCCCGCTCCAACCCGGCCACCTACACCAACCTCTTTGGCCCCATCCGCGACCTCTTCGCCTCCTTGCCGGAGTCCAGGATTCGCGGCTACCGGCCCGGGCGATTCTCCTTCAACGTCAAGGGGGGCCGCTGCGAGGCCTGTGAGGGGCACGGCGTCCTCCGCATTGAGATGCAGTTCCTCCCCGACGTCTACGTCCCCTGTGACGTCTGTCACGGCCGGCGGTACAACCGGGAGACGCTGCAGGTCCGCTTCAAGGGGAAGAACATCGCCGAAGTGCTGGATATGACGGTGGACGAGGCGGTGGAGTTCTTCTCCGCCTTTCCGGCCATTGAGCGCAAACTGCAGACGCTGCAGGACGTGGGGCTGGGGTACATCCGGCTGGGGCAACCCGCGCCGACCCTCTCCGGCGGCGAGGCGCAGCGGGTGAAACTGGCGCGGGAACTCTCCAAGATTGCCACTGGCCGTACCCTCTACGTCCTGGACGAGCCCAGCGTCGGCCTGCACGCGGCCGACGTGGACAAACTGGTGGCCGTCCTGAACCGCTTGGTGGACGCGGGCAACACCGTGGTCATCATAGAGCACCACCCGGACATCATCAAGGTGGCCGATTGGATCATAGACCTGGGGCCGGAGGGGGGCGACGCCGGGGGTTGGGTGGTCGCCGAGGGCCGGCCCGAGGACGTGGCGTGGGTGGAGGCCAGTTATACCGGTCAGTTCCTGCGGCGGATTCTCAGCATATAGGCGCGGGTTTCTGTGAGCGTTTTTGACTCTCTGGCCTCCGGATATGACCTGGGGATGTGGCCGCTGGAGGTGGCGGTCCTGCGGCGCATGCGGCGGCGGGCCTTCCCCGGCGTGACGGGGCGGGTACTGGAACTGGGCGTCGGCACCGGGGTCAACCTGCCCCTTTACCCACCCGAAGCGACCATCGTCGCCATAGACCACAGCGCGCCGATGCTCTGGCGGGCCCTGCGCCGTCCGGCCCGCGCTCCCGTGCGCGCCGTCCAGGCCGACGTCCACCACCTTCCCTTCCGGGACGGCGCGTTTGATGCCGTTACCGGCTCGCTGGTCTTCTGTTCCGTCGCCGGACCGGGGCGGGCGCTGGGGGAGGTCTATCGGGTCCTCCGGCCTGGCGGCCGTCTGGTCCTGCTGGAGCACACCCGGGGCCGGGGCCTGGGCGCCTGGCTGACAGACCGCCTGCATCCTCTCTGGTTTGCCTGGAACGGCGTCTGCCATCTGAACCGGGAGACGGCCCGTCGGGTCCAGGAGGCCGGCTTCCGACTCCTGCGAGAAGAATCTCGTGTTCTGGGCATTTTTCGGCTACTGGAAGGGGTGAAGTGAACGCCATCATTGCGATGCTGTACGACCTGCTTCGGCAGAACTGGGCCCTGCTGCTGGTGCTCGGCCTGTTAGTGGGCGCCTGGCTCTTCCTGCGCACGCCCGCCGACCAAGTTTCCCTGGACGGTTTCCGCCAGGAAATCCGCAGTGGCCAACCCGTCGTGGTGGAGTTCTTCTCCAATACCTGAAGCGCCTGCCTGATGGCCAAACCTGCCGTGGACAGGTTAGAGCGGGAACTGAACGGGACGGCGAAAGTGCTGCGGATAGACGTGATGAGCCGGACCGGGCTGGCGCTGGCCCAGGAGTACGGCGTGCGCGCCGTTCCGACCTTTGTCGTCTTTGACGGGAAGGGGCATGTGGTCTATACCCAGGCTGGCCTGCCCGACCGGGCGGCCATCCGGGAGGCCGTCCGGGCCGCCGCAGGCCGGTGAATGAGAGCACTGGAACTCCGAATGCGGCAGCAGGAGGTGGGCTACTTGTGGCAAAAAGGTCAAATCTAACCACCTGAGTTTGGAAACCGGACACGGATGAACGCGGGTTTTACAGATAAACACGGATAAAAATCCGTGAAAATCCGTATCATCCGTGCCGATCTGTTTCCCTTTAACCGTGTCCTATTTCCGAACCATTGGGGGCATTCGTGGAATCATCCGCTCCGTTGCTGACCATCATCATCCCTGCCTACAACGAGGAGCACCGCCTGCCGGTGACCCTCCCGCAGGTGGTCGCGTTCGCCGAGGCGCAGGCGTATCCGGTAGAGATTCTGGTGGTGGATAACGCCAGCACCGACCGGACGGCGGAGGTGGTCCGGGCAGTCGCGGCCGAACACCCCATCGTCTCCCTGCTCTACCAGCCCATCCGGGGGAAAGGGGCCGCCGTCCGGAAGGGGATGCTGGAAGGGCGGGGAGAATATCTGTTCATTTGTGACGCTGACCTGGCGATGCCCATTGAACAGGTGTCCCGTTTTCTGCCCCCGGCCCTTTCCGATTACGATGTCGCCATCGCCTCCCGCGAGGCGCCGGGCGCGCGCCGGTTCAACGAACCCTGGTACCGCCACCTGATGGGGCGCGTCTTCAACAACATTGTGCGCCTGCTGGCGGTGCCGGGCATCCAGGACACTCAGTGTGGCTTCAAGTGCTTCCGCCGGGAGGCGGCGCGCGACCTCTTCTCCGTGCAAATACTGGATGGCTGGGCGTTTGATGTGGAGGTGCTCTACATCGCCCGGCGGCGCGGTTATCACATTGTAGAGGTGCCAATTGACTGGTACTATGGGGAAGGAAGCCGGGTCAGTCCACTGCGGGATTCCTGGAATATGTTCTGGGAAGTCATCCGCATCCGCCGCAACGGGCAGGCAGGGCTGTATGACCGCCCGTCCCGACGGTAAACCGTCGGGCTGAGGTAGCAAAGCCCTGCAGGCTGCTTTTGAGCCCCGGGGGGCTTTGCAGAATCAGCCCGATGCTTTTGCGCTTTAACAAATTGTTCCGACAATAGCCGAAGAGGTATTTTGCTTCCCCTCACCCCCCTTGATCCCCCCTCTCCCCCTGGCCTTACGGCCAGGGGAGAGGGGGGATTGAAGAGGGGTTTTGCGGCGGGCGGCGAAGCCGCCCGCCGCAAAACTCCTCTTTCCACCCCCCTCCCCTCGCTCGCCGCCGCAGGCGAGCGGGAGAGGGGCACGAATGATTCAGAAATTTCAATGAACCTGGGGGCAGGGGGTGGGGTGAGGGCCGCGGCCCGGGAAGCCCCGCCCGAGGACAGGGCAACGGATTGTCGGAATAATTTGTCAAGTTGCAACAGCGTCGGGCGAAAGTTGTAGGACAACTGCTCGCAGTTGTCCTGCAACTTTGGAGCACACCCCCACGATTTACGATTTTTAGGACTTGACGGAGCAGCCGGAAAATGGCATAATGAGGAGCAATCCACCCCTTTTCGGAGACTATCTGTGTCATCGTTGCCGTTTTTCCACCCGATTCAGGACGACCTTCAGCGAGCAGAGGCCCTGCTGCAGGAGCAGGAACCGAACCAGCATCCGGCCATCACCGGTGCGGTGGACCACCTGCTGGGGAGCGGGGGCAAACGGCTGCGCCCTGCTCTGGTCTTCCTGTCGGCCCGCCTGTGCGGGGCGGACCCCGATGTGGCGCTCTTCGCCGCCGCTGGCGTGGAGATGCTCCACACCGCCACCCTGGTCCACGATGACCTCATTGACGGCTCCCTGATGCGCCGGGGCGCGGAGACCCTCAACTCCCGCTGGTCCCCGGCCGCCACCGTCCTCACCGGCGATTACCTCTTCGCCCGCGCCGCCTACTGGGTTGCCCGGACCGAAAACACCCGCCTGGTGCAGCGGTTTGCCGAGACCCTGATGGTCATCTGCAACGGCGAAATCCGGCAGATGTTTGATGGGCGAGGGAAAGTGCCCTCCTTCCAGGAGTACGAACAGCGCATCTATGCCAAAACCGCCTCTCTGATCGCCCTCTCAGCGGAGTCGGGAGCCATCCTGGCCCACACCGACGAAGCCACCATCGCCGCCATGCGAACCTACGGTGAGCGGTTGGGCCTGGCTTTCCAGGTCGTGGATGACGTTCTGGACTTCGTCGCCGACGAGCGGACCCTGGGCAAGCCGGTCGGCAGCGACCTCCGTCAGGGACTGGTCACGCTGCCCGTCATGCTCTTCCTGGAGCAAAGCGGTGACCACCCGGCCCTCCATCGTATCTTCAACCACGGCTCATCCGACCCGACGGTGCAGGAAGCGGTCCGGGCCATCGCGGCCTCCCCGGCCATTGAACGCTCCCTCCAGGTCGCCCGCGATTACATCCAGGAAGCGAAAGAGGCCCTGCAACCCTTCCCGTCCTCCGAATACCGGACCGCCCTCCTGGACCTGGCCGATTTCGTCGTCCGCCGCCAGTTTTAGAACAGGACTTGTACGGGCGCAGAAGAACGCGGATTCCCTTTCCGTCATTGGTCATTTCGTCATTGGTCATTTTGTCATTGGTCATTTCGTCATTGGTCATTCATGCCCGACCTCTCCGTCATCATCGTAAACTGGAACGTCCGGGACCTTCTCCGGCGCTGTCTCCACTCCATACTTGCCAGCTTGCCCGCTTGCCAACTGGAAATCATCGTCGTGGACAACGGTTCCACCGACGGGAGCGCAGAGATGGTCCGGACGGAGTTTCCCCAGGTCCACCTGATTGCCAATCCCGACAACCGGGGCTTTACGGGGGCCAACAACCAGGGGCTGGCAGTCGCCCGGGGCCGCTATGTCCTCCTGCTGAACCCGGACACCGAGGTGGTGGGCGACGCCCTGGAGACCATGGTCGCCTTCGCCGACGCCCACCCCGACGTCGGTGTGGTCGGCCCGCAACTGTTGAATCCCGACGGGACGGTGCAGTCCTCCCGCCGCCGCTTCCCCACCCTGGCGACGGCCCTCTTGGAGTCCACGTGGCTCCAACCCTATGCCCCCCGTCGCCTGCTGGCGCGCTATTACGTCCTGGACCGCCCCGACGACGAGGTCCAGGACGTAGATTGGGTGACCGGCGCGGCGCTGATGGCCCGGCGGGAGGCGGTGGAGCAGGTGGGGCCACTGGACGAGGGGTTTTTCATGTATTCGGAGGAACTGGACTGGTGTCGGCGCTTCCGCGCGGCGGGCTGGCGGGTGGTTTATCTCCCCACCGCGCGCATCATCCACCACGAGGGCAAGAGCAGCGAGCAGGTCCTGCCGGCCCGCCACATCCACTTTCAGACCAGCAAAATTCGCTACTTCCGCAAGTACCACGGCCCAGCCGCGGCTGAGGCGCTACGGTGGTTTCTGCTGGGCAACTATCTCTGGCAGATAGGAGTGGAGGGGGCTAAGTGGCTCCTGGGCCACAAGCGGCCGCTCCGGGCGGAGCGCATTGCGGCCTACCGGCAGGTGGCGCGGGCGCTCTGTTCAGGAGAACGCCGATGAACGGGGAAAAACCCGAAGGATTCTCCTCCTGGATGATACAATGGGGCGTTTACCTGCTGGTGGTGGTCTTTCTGGCGCTGGGGATCACCTATGGCCTGACCATCCCTCCTTTTGAATCCCCAGATGAGCCTTTTCACCTGAATACAGTTCGGTATATCGCGGTGCACCGGGCCCTGCCGCCCCGGGTGATGCCGGACCGTCGTCTGATGACCGGGGCGGATGTCGCCCAATCGCTGGAATACGCCGAGACAAGGGTCTTCTACGCTCCCCCCCTCTACTATGCCCTGGGCGCTATACTGGTCTCCTGGACCGACATGCGCGATCTGCCCGACTTACTGGTGCCAAATCCCACCTGGGAAAAGGGGTGGAGTCCTGTACCCGGCACCGATCCCTGGAATAAAAACTTCTACGCCCGCCTTGGCCTGGGGGATAACTGGCGAAACTATCCGGGCCCTTTATCTCTTGCGCCTGCTCTCCCTCGGGCTGGGAGCGGTGACCGTTCTCTCTGCTCACACCCTGGCCCGTCGCCTCTGGCCGGACCGCCCAATGCTCTCTCTGGGAGCCGCGGCCCTTGTCGCCATGAACCCTCAATTTATCGCTCTCTCTGCAGGGGTGACCAACGACAACTTGCTGGTCGCACTCTGCACCCTCTTTTTCGCCCATACTGGATCCTGCATTCAGAATGGGGCGCAACGCCAGTGGGCCCTTCTCGGCGGATTCGCCGGACTGACTCTCTTGACCAAACAGAGCGGATGGCTGCTTCTGCCCACAGGCGTTCTCGCCGCTCTTATGCAATCGGTTCCCTGGAGGCAGCGATTCCGGCACGCGGGGCTTTTTCTTTCCATCGCGCTGACCATTGGCCTCTGGTGGTATGTTCGGGGGGCTGTTCTCTACGGCGACCCGATGGGTTTCGGGCCCCATGTTGCCGGGCAGAATCCGCTGGCCCGTTTTGGCTTGAGGGAAGCATGGACGTGCTTTCAAACCTACTGGGCGGCATTCGGCTGGGGGCTGATTCTGGCGGATGGATACGTCTACTGGTGCATTGCGGGGCTGTTGGGCGCAGGTTTACTCGGACTTCTCTTCACTCTTCGCCCCGGTGGCTCCTGGTGGTGTCTTCCGCCGGCCATCCGGCGCGGGATGGCTCTGTTGGCCCTGGCCTTTGGGCTGAACGCCGCCGCGCTGGTGCGCTGGGCGATGGCCACCGGTGCTCCTTTTGGCCGGCTGTTGTTCCCCACTATCGCACCCGTTGCTGTCCTGACTGCATACGGGCTTGCCCAATGGGCCCGCTGGAGGGGATTCCGCTGGATACTGGGAACTGGGCTGATGGCCGCCATTGTCCTGAATGCTTTCATTCCGTGGCGGCTCATTCGTCCGGCGTTTACTTACTCTCGTCCTCTCCGGACTGCGCCAGCAACCCTTCAGCCCGTTCATCAGACCTTCCAGAACGGCCTTCAACTCCTGGGATACGAGGTCTCCTGGGACCGGCTGCAAGCGGGGCGCCGGGTTTCGCTGATCCTCTACGGTACACGCCGTCGCCGCCGCAGGCGCGTTATTGGGTTTCCGTTCAGTTAGGCCCGCAGGACCCGACTCGCCACGTGGCGGGTGAAAATGTCTGGCTGGGCGGCACCCTCTATCCCAGCGACCTCTGGCGGGCGGGGGACATCGTCCGCCAGGTTCACCGCCTCTCCATCCCCGATTGGGCCCCGGCCCCTGGCCTCTACTGGCTTCGCATTGGGCTCTACAGCGATGAGACCGGCCGCATCCCGCTACAGGATGGGCCCGGCGATACGGTCGTTCTGGGCCCCTGGCGCCTGCTCCCCGCCGGTTCGCCGCCAGCCCCGGCCTGCGTCACGGATTACCGTCTGGGAGACGCCATCCAACTGAAAGGCTACGACCTGGCCTGGGAGCAGGGGGGAGATCAGCGGTATCTGGCCGTGACGCTTCACTGGCAGGCGGTAGAGGAGGTGGGAGCGGACTACACCGTCTTCGTGCATCTGCTGGATGGGGAGGGGCATCTGGTGGCTCAGCACGATGGCCCGCCGCAGGGAGGGGAATATCCGACCTCGTGGTGGCAGGTGGGGGAGCGAGTGCCGGACACCCATCGGCTCTCTCTGGAACGCCTGCCGGAGGGGCCGCTGTCCCTGCGGGTGGGGATGTACCATCCGGAGACACTGGAACGACTACCGGCGTATGACCAGACTGAGTCGCGCCTCCCAGCTGACGTAGTGCCCCTTGCCCGGATCTGGACAGATGAGTCCGGTACGCTTCAGTTCAGCTGCTCGCCCTAAAGAGGAACCATGCGCATCGGATTGGTGACTGGCGAATTTCCCCCCGACCAGGGCGGCGTGGGGGATTTCACCCTTCATCTGGCGGAGGCCCTGGCCGCCCTGGGCCACGATGTCCATGTCGTCACCGGCTCCCTCCGCTCGGATGCACCCCGCGCCCCGCACCCCGCGCCCTGCGACGTGCGCTCTGCGACCTGCGCTGTGCATCGCGTCGTCCTTTCCTGGGGCTGGGGTTGCTGGCGGGAGGTGCTCCGCGTCGCCTGGCAGGAGCGGCTGGATGTCCTGAACCTCCAGTACCAGGCCGCCGCCTACGGGATGCACCCGGCCGTCCACTTCCTCCCCCGCCGCTCCGCGCGCCCGCCCGTGGTGGTGACCTTCCACGACCTGCGGGTGCCGTACCTCTTCCCCAAGGCCGGCCCCCTGCGCTGGCAGATCATTCGGATGCTGGCCCGCCGCGCTGAGGGCGTGATCGTCACCAACCACGAGGACTACCTGCGGCTGGAGCGGGAGATTCCCCGGGAGCATCTGGCTCTCATCCCCATCGGGAGCAACATCCCGCCCGCGCCGCCCCCGAATTACGACCGGGCCGCCGAACGGGCCCGCTGGGGCGTGGGCTCTGATGACCTCCTCCTGGGCTACTTTGGTTTCCTCAACGAGAGCAAAGGCGGGGAGGAACTGATCCGGGCCCTGGCCCGGCTGGTGGAGTGGGGCGTTCCGGCCCACCTGCTGATGGTCGGCGGGCGGGTGGGCACTTCCGACCCCACCAACCGGGCCTACGCGGCCTTTATAGACGGCCTTATCGCCGAACTGGGGCTGGCGGAGCGAGTCCACTGGACCGGCTACACCGACCCCCGTTCGGTCTCGGCGGGCCTGCTGGCGACCGACGTCTGCGTCCTGCCTTACCGGGACGGCGTCTCCTTCCGGCGGGGGACGCTGCACGCCTGCCTGGCCCACGGGCGGGCGATTGTCACCACCCGGCCGGCCCTGCCGCTGCCAGAGGTGCGGGACGGGGAGAATATGCTGCTGGTGCCGCCGCGCGATGCGGATGCACTGGCGGAGGCGGTCCGGCGGGCCTGGCGCGACCCGGCGCTGCGGGCCCGTCTGGAGGCTGGCGCGCGGGCCCTCTCTGCCGACTTCTCCTGGGACCGCATTGCCCGCCAGACTGTTGCGTTTTTGGCTCGTATGGGCGGACGCGAATGAACGCGGATTTATACAGATTTTATAGAACCACAAAGGGCCGCGAAGAAATCTTGTTAATTGTTAATTTGTTAATTGTTAATTCCACAAGGACGAATCCGGATGTCTGATCAGTTTTTCCGTTCTCGGCGCACGCTTCTTCTGCTCCTCTACCTGGCCCTTGCCCTTCTCCATGGCGCGGTGAATCCCCTCTTTGAGTCCTCTGACGAAATGTGGCACATCGGCATGGCCGTCCGCCTGGCGCGGGGCGAGGGTCTGCCAGTCCAGCACCCCGGCGAAGAGACTCCCTGGCGGCAGGAAGGGAGCCAGCCGCCCCTCTATTATGCTCTTCTGGCCGGACTTACCCGTCTGTCGGGCCTCCCCCTGAGCGATTTTGAGGCCATCTATTTCCCCAACCCCCACGCCTGTCTCGGGGATGCATCCTGTATCGCAGCCCGCAACCAAGTTCTTCATTCCCCCCAGGAACGTTTTCCCTGGCGCGGCGCCGTCCTCACCCTCCACCTCTGGCGGCTGGTCTCGGTGGCCCTGGGCCTGCTGACCGTCCTGGCGACGGTGAACGCAGCGCACCTGCTCTTCCCCGACCGCCCCGGCTGGGCCCTGGGGAGCGGCCTGCTGGTCGCCGCCAACCCGATGTTTCTCTTCATCACCGCGTCGGTGAACAACGACAACCTGGTCAACGCGGCCACCGCGACGGGACTCTGGCTGATGGCCCTTCGGTTCCGCCACCAGGGCGACCGCAAGGGTCGCCCCTACTGGCCGCAAGCCGTTCTCCTGGGCCTCACGCTGGGCGCGGCCGCGCTGGCCAAACTGAGCGGCCTCACCCTCTGGCCTGTGGCCCTGGCCCTCCTCCTGGGCCTGGCCTGGCGGGAGCGCCAGTGGCGGCGCGGGCTTCTGGAGACGGCCCTCGTCTTCGCCATCGCCCTGGCCCTCTGCAGTTGGTGGTTCTGGCGCAACTGGGCCCTCTACCGGGACCCCTCCGGCCTCTCTGTCATGCTGGACATCGTCGGGCGGCGCCGGGCGACGGCCGCCGACCTCCTGGGCGAGTTCCAGGGCTTCCGCTGGGCCTTCTGGGGCGTCTTCGGAGGGATGAACGTCCTGATGCCGGTGTGGGTGTACTACGCTCTGGACGCCTGGACCGCGCTGGCGGCCCTGGGGCTTCTGATCCGGGCAGGTCGGGGGCTGGCCCGCGCTCTGCGCACCCGCGCATGGGGGAAAGAGTGGGCCAGGCTGGGGCTTCTGGGGTATGTCGCCGTCCTCTTCGTGGCGTTCCTGCGCTGGACCGCCCAGACCCCGGCCTCGCAGGGACGGCTGATGTTCCCCGCCATCGGCCCCATTTCTCTGGGCCTGTGGGTTGGCTGGGAGCAGATCGTGCGAGGAATGGCCCGCTCCCGTAGCGCAGGATTCATCCTGCGCATTCTGCCCGCTCTCTTCCTGTCCCTGCTGGCACCCGTCCTCTGGATCGCCCCCACCTATCGTCCCCCCGACCTTCCTGTCCCGGCAGAAATCCCCAACCCTCTAGAGGTGACCTTTGGCGACGAGTTCCACCTGCTGGGGTACGATCTCCGCCCGTCATCGTTGGAGCCGGGGGACACCGTGGACCTGGTCCTCTACATGGAGGCCCTCCGGCCCCCGACGCGGGACTGGAGTCTCTTCGTCCATCTGGTGGACGACCTGGACATCATCCTATCTCAGGACGACCGCTACCCCCGGCAGGGGCTGGTCCGGGCGACCCAACTGCAGCCCGGGGAGCGCTGGGCCGAGGTCTTCCGCCTGCAGGTGCCCGAAACCGCCGTGGCCCCGGCGCGCCTTTCCCTGAAGATGGGCTTCTACGACCTGCGCATATGGGAGCGGATGCCAGTGGCAGGGCAGGCTGACAGCCTGCGCTACGTTTCTTTCGGAGAACTGGCGCTCCGGCCCCGCCCCGGCCCGTATCCCAATCCCGTCTCCTACCGCTTCGGCGACCGGATAGAACTGGTGGGGTACGAGATGGCCCCCCGGCGGGCGCGTCCCGGCGAGGCCGTCGTACTGACCCTGTACTGGCGATCTCTGGGTCCGACGGAGCACGATTACACGGTCTTCACCCACATTCTGGAGCCGCCGCAGACCCTCTGGGGGCAGGAGGACCGCCCGCCAACTCCCCCCACATCCCAGTGGCGGGCCGGAGAGGTGTACCGGGAGACCTACACCCTGCGGGTGAAGCCGGAGACGCCGCCGGGCTTCTACGAAGTGGAAATTGGCCTCTACCGCCCTGACACAGGCGAACGTCTCCGCCTGACGGACGGCCGCGACTTCCTGCTCCTGAGCCGGATTCGCGTCCAGTAAGAGGGGCGCCCAAAGAAAAGGGGTTGGAGCGAAGGCTTTGCCTTCGCTCCAACCCCTTTTTCATCACTTGTGCGCCTCCGGGGGCGCTGGTCAGCCTACGGTGTGGGGGTGGGCATCTCCACAATGGCCAGCGCGTCGGCGGGGCACTCCTTCACGCACTGCCCGCAGGCCACGCACTTGAACGGCTCCAGCAGGTCCGGATGGTAGAACATCGCCAGGTACGGGCAGAAGCCGACGCAGGAGAGGCACCCCACACAGAGTTGCTTGCGCAACCGGACAATGCCCTGCTTATCCCGATACAGGGCCTGGGTTGGGCAGACGGCGATGCATTCGCCGCACTGGACACAGAACGTGGCCTGCAGGGGACCCGAACTCTCGTCCCGGATCACGATGCTGGATTTCGCCGCGTCGGGGGTCTTGAACCAGGTCTCCGCGCAGACCTCCTCACAGATATGGCAACCAACGCAGAGTTCGGCATTATAGGAGAGGACTCTCATGGCTGTTCTCCTCGCGCAGATGGACTGTTCCGGTGCAACTGTATATTACCAGAAAATGTCCCAACAGGCAACTGATCACAAAAATTGGCGCCAAAAACCCTTGACGAAAGCCTTCTTTTCTGTTATAATATGTGCAAACCCAGCACAAAAGGCGGTTGAACGATTCAGTACCAGGCACCTTCCCGATTGATTCAGCGACTTCTTTTCTCCTGAGACCAACAGGGCCTGAGGAAGTGCCTGGTACTTTCGTGTTTCTATGGTTCAAATAGACCTTTCCCCTCTCATCGGGGCGCGTCCGGGCGAGCGCCTCTCCTTCACTCTGGATGAAGGCCCTCAGCACCTGGATGACATCTCGGTGGCCTTCCTCCGTGGCCCCATTCAGTTCACTCGCGTCCAGGGCGGCATTCTGGTGGAAGCCCAGATAGAAACCCGCGTGGAGATAGAATGTGTCCGGTGCCTGGAACCGTTTCCCTATGACACCGTCCTGGAGGTAGAGGAGACCATCGGTCTGAGTGGACGGCCACGCCCCGGCATCTCGTACACCCTGACCGAAGAGGGGTGGTTTGACCCCCTGCCACTGCTGCGAGAGCAAATCTGGGTCAATCTCCCGATGAAGCCACTGTGCCGCCCGGACTGCAAGGGCATCTGCCCGGAGTGCGGAGCAAATCTGAACCTGGAACCCTGCCGCTGTGTAGAGGAGAGAGTAGACCCCCGACTGGCTCCCCTGGCTCAGTTTCTTAGGGAATAAGATTAAGGAGTGGGGATTATGGATATATTGGAAGAACTGCTGGAGAAAGCGGAAGCCCAGGGATACCTGACGACCAGCGATATTCTGGACCTGCTGCCGGAGGCCGAATGCTCCCCGGAGCAACTGGATGAAATCATCGCGCTGTTGAGTGAGGCGGGCATTGAGGTATACGATGAGTTGCCCGCTCCGGAGACGGAAGACCTGGCCGAACTGACCGAGGTAGACCTGGATGATCTGAGTGGGATTGCAGCAGATGACGCGGTGGGCCTTTACCTTCGGGAAATGGCCCGGGTACCATTGCTCTCCCTGGAAGAAGAGACCCATCTGGCCCACATCATAGAAATCGGGCGCGAAGCGGAGCAGGTGCTGGCGAACAACGGGACCGACCCGGTGGAGCGGGCCCGACTGGAAGCGATGGTGGAGAAGGCCCGGGCAGCACGGGAACACCTGATCAAGGCGAACACCCGCCTGGTCGTCAGCATCGCCAAAAAGTACATTGGTCGTGGGGTTCCTTTTCTGGACCTGATCCAGGAAGGGAATCTTGGCCTTATGAAAGCCGTGGAGAAATTTGACTACCGGCGAGGTTATCGCTTCAGCACCTATGCGACCTGGTGGATCCGTCAAACGATCAGCCGGGCCGTGGCCGACCAGAGCCGCACCATCCGCGTCCCCGTCCATATGTCCGACCGCATCCGCCGGCTCTACAAGACGGCCCAGCAACTGGAGCAGGAATACGGCCGTCCCCCTACCCCCGAAGAGATTGCCGCTGAACTGGATATGGAACCGCGCAAGGTCCAGTGGATGCTGCGCGTCTCGTGGCGGCCGCTCAGTCTGGAGCACCCGGTGGGGGAAGAGGAAGATAATGAACTGGGGGCATTTATTGAGGACGATTCCACCCCTACCCCTCCCCAGAGCGCGTACCAGAAGATGCTGGCGGAGAAGATAGAGGAAGTGCTTTCCACGCTTAGCCCCCGGGAAGCCCGCATCCTGCGCCTCCGCTTTGGGCTGGGGGGAGGCCGCAGCCACACACTGGAGGAAGTGGGACAGAAGTTTGGCCTGACCCGGGAGCGAATCCGTCAGATTGAGGGCAAAGCCCTCCGCCGGTTGCGTCACCCTCGCCGTAGCCGACAACTGCGGCAGTATCTGTAATTTTAAGATGACGGTCGCCCTTGAGGCGACCGTCATCTTATTCCCACCGAAACGTCCGCGCCGCGACAATTCCTCCCACCAGCAGGCATCCCACCAGCACCGCGACCTCCGCCAGGTGCTGGCCCCACGAGTCGCCGAACCATAACCCCCTCATCAGCGTCACCACGTGGGTCAGCGGGATGTACTGGCTGACGGCCCGCACTTTCGCCGGCAACACCTCCAGAGGAATGGATGCCCCGGAGATGAACATCATCGGGAAAGCCAGCACCATCCCGACGGTCTGCGCGATGCGGGCGGTAGGAGCCAGACCCGCGATCAGATACCCCAGCGCGAAGAAGGCCATCGCTCCCAGCAGGAAGCCCGCCAGCACGCTCAGGACGTTCCCTTCAAACCGGATGTGGAAAACGATCGCGCCGATCAGGACCAGCAACAGGACGCCGATGACCGTCATCAGGAGATAAACGGCGATGTCGCTGATGATGTAGGCCAGGGGATGGAGGGGGGTGGCCCGGAAGCGCCGCAGGACGCCACTCTCCCGCGCGGCCGCCGCGCCGATGGGCAGGCCGATAAGCCCCACTGTGGCCATAATGAGCCCAATGTAGGAGGGCACCGCGATATCCATCGTCCCCCGACCGCCGAAGAGGAGTGGGGTTGTTGCCGTAGATCGCGCCGAAGAGTAGGAGCACCAGCGGCGCGTAGAAGATGGTGAAGAACGTCGCGATGGGCTCCCGCAGGTAGAGTTTGGCCTGGACCAGAAGCAGTTTCAGCAAACCGCGCATGTTTGCCTCCTTTTGAATTTTCAAGTATAATGACACCAGGAGCAAATCCGATGGCGAGGGAGATCGTCATTGAGGAGTTAATTCAGAGAGCCACTACGGTTCTGCCCGTCTCCGGCGAGGACCTGCTTCTCAGAGGAATCACCGCTGAAGCAGTAGAGCGTATTTTCGCTCTGAAGCGGGCAGCGGCCCGGCTACAGGCCAAATATGGCTCCATGGAAACGCTGGAGCAGCGCATCCGTGAAGAGGGCGTTCCACCGGATGACCACACGCTCTACACCGACCTCCTGGAATGGCGGGCTATTCGCCATGAGTTAGATGAATTGCTTCGCTTTCTGGAATCCGTTTGATGGTCTGGTACCGCCCGGTTCTCTTTTTGTTGCGCGAAAGCGCTCTCTTCACCGAAGTGCGCCTGGTTGGTGCGAAAGTCCGGGCGTTCGTCAGCGAGACAGTCTTTCTGGACATCCATTACGATCCCTCAACAGGGAGTTGTTCCTACGCTCTGATTGACCTCTCCACCCCCTATCCTGGCGATAAGCGTGTTCTGGGCTGGGATGATTACCCCCACGAAGGGATAGAGGCTATTCGTCAACTTCGGAGTTACCCCCATCACTTCCAGAGGAGAGACGAACAGGGTCGGTGGGTATTTGAAACTCTTGCTGCGAATTCCAGTCCTCACCCTTCCCCCAGCCCCCTGACAAGTGTAGGGTTTTTTTCGGAAGCGCGAGGGTAAGCCGCCGCTTTTTGGCTCTCACCCTTCCCCCGGCCTCTTCCCTCTTCTGCTTGCGGGAGAGGGAAGGGGAGAACAGTGGGATTTTTCGGCGGCAGCCTCCGGCTGCCGCCGAAAAACCCGCTCTTTTCACCCCCCTTCTGCCCGGGTACTTCAGGTGACCCCCGCACACAACACACGATCAGCAATGCGCGATACTTGCAATTCCGACCAAACGCGGTAGAATGATTTATTTGAGAGGAGAAAAAATGACCTACCGGGAAGCGATAGAATACCTTCACAGCCTGACCGACTACGAGAAACGGCGTCTGGAGCGCTATTCGCCGGAGACGCTGGACCTTTCCCGCGTGGAGCGGCTGCTGGATATGGTGGGGAACCCCCACCGTCTCTACCCGTCCGCCCATATCGCTGGGACCAAGGGGAAGGGCTCCACCTCGGCGATGATAGAATCGGCCCTGCGCGCAGCCGGATACCGGACCGGCTTCTATACCTCCCCCCACCTCCACACCTTCCGCGAGCGCATCCGCATCGGCGCCGACCTCATCTCCCGAGAGGACGTCGTCGCGCTGGTGGAGGAATTCCGCCCGCTGATCGCCCGCGTCCCCGGCGCGACCACCTTTGAGGCCGTCACCGCTATCGCCTTCACCTATTTCGCCCGTCAGAAGATAGACGTTCTGGTTGCCGAAGTCGGCCTGGGCGGACGGCTGGACGCCACCAACGTCCTCCGTCCGGAGGTGGCGGTCATCACTTCCCTCAGCCTGGACCACACCCAACTATTGGGGAACACGTTGCCTCAGATTGCGGCGGAGAAAGCGGGGATCATCAAGGACGGCATCCCCGTGGTCACTGCGCCCCAGCGTCCGGAGGCGCTGGCCGTGATAGAAGAGACGGCGCGCGCCCGCCAGGCCCCCCTGGTGGAAGTGGGACGGGACTGGGTCTGGGAGCCCGGTCCCTTTGACCTGAAGGGGCAGTCCTTCACCGTCCGCCGCGTCGGGGAGGGGCGGGACGACCTGGCGGGGGAGTACTGGATTCCCTTGCTGGGCCGTCATCAACTGGAAAACGCGACCACCGCTCTGGCCGCGCTACAGGTTCTTCTGGAACGGGGCTTCCGTCTCCCGCGCGCGGCCGTTCAGGAGGGGTTCCGGAAGGTGGAGTGGCCGGGGCGGCTGGAAATCCTCAGCACCGACCCGCTGGTAGTGGTGGATTGTGCCCACAACCCGTACTCCACCGAAGTCCTGCGGGAGACGCTCCGGGAGTGGTTTCCGGGCCGGAAGTGGGTGCTCATCTTCGGCGCGTCGGCCGACAAGGACATTCCCGGGATGATGCGGGCGCTCCTGCCCATCACCGACCATCTCATCGTCACCCGCTCCGACCATCCCCGGTCCGCCACCCCGGTGGAACTGGCGGACATGGCCGCGTCGGTGGGGGGCGGGGCCGAGATTGCCGTCAACATCCGGCGCGCCTTTCAGCGGGCACTGACACTTCTCAGGCCGGACACCGGCATCCTGGTCACCGGCTCCATCTTTCTCGTCGCCGAGGCCCGGGAGCACTGGGCCGAACACAACGGTCAGCCCCTGCCCGACAATGACCGGACCGATTAACAGAACACGCAATACGGAGTACACAATATGAACCGCGATTGGGGTGAATGGTGGACACAAATGGGCTGGTCCCAGCCCGGGTTTTTCCCGTATTTTGACGAATACGAGGAGCAGGAGGCCCCCGAGGAGCAGGCGGAGGAGATTATTGAGGGGCCGCTCCTGCCGCTGCGGGACATGGTCTTTTTCCCGCGCATGGTCGCTCCGCTGGTAGTGGCGCGGCCGGCGTCCATTGAGGCCGTGGAGGTGGCGCTGGAACTGGATGAGCCGCTCATCGCGGTAGCCCAGCGGGACCCCCAGGTAGAAGAGGCGGGGCCGGAAGACCTCTACAACTTCGGGACCGACATCATCATCGGGCGCATGCTCCGCATGCCCGACGGCACCATCAGCATCCTGGCCCAGGGCCACCAGCGGGTACAGATTCTGGAATACATCCACCTGGAGCCGTACATCCGGGTGCGGGCCATGCCCATCATGGAGCCGACAGAGCGCTCCCGGATGACGGAAGCGCTGATGCGGGCCGTCCTCAACCTCTTTGAGCGGGTGGTCCAGTTGAGCCACAACCTGCCCGAAGACCTCTACGTCTTCGCGCTGAACATCCGGGAGCCCGGCTGGCTGGCGGACCTGATCGCCCAGAGCCTCAACCTGGATACCGCGCAGCGGCAGGAGGTCCTGGAGACGCTGGACCCCACTGCCCGTCTCCAGCGGGTCAACGTCCTGCTGGCGAAGGAACTGGACGTCCTGGAACTGGAGGACAAAATCCACTCCCAGGTCCAGCAAGAGGTGGACCGCTCTCAGCGGGAGTACTTCCTGCGGGAGCAGATGAAGGCCATCCAGACAGAACTGGGGGAGACGGATACCTTCACCCAGGAGTTAAACCAGTTGCGGGAGCGGATAGAGCAGGCCCAGTTCCCGCCGGAGGTGCGCGCCCAGGCGGAGCGGGAACTGGCCCGGCTGGCCGCGATGCCGCCCATGGCCCCCGACGTCGGCATCATCCGCACCTACCTGGACTGGCTGCTGGAACTCCCCTGGACCGAGGAGACGGAGGACAATCTGGACCTCAACCACGTCGCCGAGGTGCTGGAGTCCTCTCACTACGGCCTGCCGAAGGCCAAAGAGCGCATCCTGGAGTACATCGCGGTCAAAAAACTGGCCCCGGATAAGATGCGCAGCCCCATTCTTTGCTTCGTGGGCCCTCCGGGGACGGGAAAGACCAGCCTGGGACAGGCCATCGCCAAAGCCCTGGGGCGCAACTTCGTCCGGGTGAGCCTGGGCGGGGTGCGGGACGAGGCGGAGATTCGGGGGCATCGCCGGACGTACATCGGTGCCCTCCCCGGCCGCATCATCCAGACCATGCGCCGCGCCAAAACGATCAACCCCGTCTTCATGCTGGATGAGGTAGACAAACTGGGGCTGGATTTCCGGGGCGACCCGGCGGCCGCGCTCCTGGAAGTACTGGACCCGGAGCAGAACCACGCCTTCTCCGACCACTACCTGGAGGTCCCGTACAATCTCTCCAAAGTCTTCTTCATCACCACGGCCAACACACTGGACCCCATCCCTCCGGCACTGCGGGACCGGATGGAGGTGATAGAGTTTCCGTCCTATGTGGAGGAAGAGAAACTGGAGATTGCCCGCCGGTTCCTCATCCCCCGCCAGTTGGAGGAGAACGGGCTGAACGGGCACCCGGTCACGTTCACCGATGCGGCGCTGCGGCGCATCATCCGGGAGTACACCTACGAGGGCGGCGTGCGCAACCTGGAGCGGGAGATTGCCAACATTTGCCGTAAGGCGGCCCGGCGGCTGGCGGAGGGAAAGAAGCCGCTGACCCGGGTCACTCCGACCGACCTGCCCCGCTACCTGGGCCCGCCCCGCTACCCGCGCGACGAGGCGGAGGAGAAGGATGAGGTCGGGTTGGCCATGGGGCTGGCGTGGACGGAGGCGGGCGGCGACCTGATGCCCGTGGAGGTCGCCCTGATGCCCGGCAAGGGCAACCTGACCCTTACCGGTCAACTGGGCGAGGTGATGCAGGAGTCGGCCCAGGCGGCGCTCAGTTACGCCCGTTCCCGCTCCAGGGACCTGGGCGTGAACCCGGAGACCTTTGAGAAGACGGACATCCACATCCATCTGCCGGAGGGGGCCATCCCCAAAGACGGCCCCTCGGCGGGCATCACCATGGCGACAGCGCTCATTTCCGCCCTCACCCATCGCCCCGTCCGGCGGAAAGTGGCGATGACGGGCGAGATCACCCTGCGGGGGCGGGTCCTGCCCGTGGGCGGGATCAAGGAGAAACTGCTGGCCGCCCACCGGGCGGGCATGAAGGAGGTCGTCATCCCCAAACGGAACCAGCCGGACCTGGTGGAGATTCCCCGCAAGGTGATGCGGGAACTGAAGGTGCGGCTGGTGGAGCGGATGGACGAGGTGCTGGAGGTGACGCTGTTCCCGCCCCAACCGCAGGAGGAGCCGTCGCCGCAGCCGAAGGCCCACCGGCCCCGCCGGTCGCGGGCCCGCCAGAAGGAACGGGCGACCCCCACCGCCGGGTCGCCCCCCGCTCCCGGCCCCTCCCCCGCGCACATCCCAACCGGCGCGGCGTGATAAGCCCAATGGCATTCAATTTTCGTGGCGTAGGCCGTTGGCCTGCAGAAGTTTGCGGTCCACAGGCCTGGCGGCCTGCGCTACATCTAAATCCCAAATGATGTTAGCACCATTGGCGTAATCCGCCCGCGGGGTTGGGGGAGGCGGCAAAGCCGCCTCCCCCCATCCCTGCATGTAGGGGCGACCCTTGCGGTCGCCCCCCTTGGGGTCGCCCCCCGACAGGGCAGGGGCAAGCCCTGCCCTTACAATCTCCCTACATCACCTCTCCACAACAATAACCGCCGGCACCAGCACCCACGAGTCTACCTGCACCGGGGTCTGCTCCGTCCGGAAGTACAGGCCGGTAGATTGTCCCCCGTCCAGATTGAGCGCCACGTCCAGGTCCAGGTCCGACTCCAGCAGCCAGCGGGCCAGCGCGTGGAGCGAGAAGAAGCCGTCCTGCGCAACGAGGAACAGGACCCGTCCGCGGCGGTCCTGCGCCACCACGGTCCGGCGGGCCGTGCGGCCATCGTCGGCGTCGGGGGGAAACCCCAACACTCCACCCGGTCGGACCAGCACCGGGAAGGACTGGACGGCCTCCACCAGAACTTCTGCGGGGTCGTGGGGGCGGGCCACCAGCCAGCGAACCTCCACCCGTCCACTGGGAAGCACGGTGAACATCCCTCCGAAGCCCGCGTACGAAGTCCCGTAGACCCGCCCGCCGCTGACCAGGAGGCCGGTGGCGGTGTACTCCGGCGTGAAGTACCCCCCGTTCACCACCAGCAGAGGTGACTTTCCGGCACCTTCCAGCGTGGAAACCCATTCCGATACCCGCCGCCCCTCGCCGGGGGTGTAGAGGACGCGGAAGCGGACCTGCGCCGGGTCCAGCCGCACCACCGTCACCCGCTCCACCGCGCCCCCTTCCAGCGTCACCCGCATCCGGCGGATTTCGGCCCCGTCCCCCGCATCAAGCCAACCCGTATCGGACGGCTCAGGCGTGGGAGTAGGCGGCAGAGTCGGGGTCGCAGTCGGGGTGGGCGTGGGGGTCGGGGCAGGGAGAAGCCCGCAGGCCAGGGAAAGAAGCAGGAGGCAGGAAGCAAGGAGCAGGAAGCAGGAGGCAGGAGGCGAGAAGAGAAACGCTTTTCTGATTGTTGAGCGACCTGGCATTCTATCCCATCCTTTCTCTTTGGAACCCAGTATGCCGCAAAAACCGTTTGAGGTCAAGGGGATGTTGCCGATGGGGAATTCTGGGTTATAATTAAACCACGAAGGACACGAAGGCCACACAAAGGGCACGAAGGATTTTGTATTCCTTTGTGTCCTTTGTGGTGATGATAAACGAGGAGTGAAGATGGAGATTGTCTGGTACGGGTTGAACTGTTTCCGGCTGACGGAGCGGGGAATGGCCACCGTCGTCACCGACCCCTACGGACCGGAGGTCGGATTGACCCTGCCCCGCCCCAAAGCCGACATTGTCACCGTCAGCCGGGACGTCCCGGAGTGCAACCATACCCGCGCGGTGCGGGGGCCGTTCCGGGTGCTGGATACCCCCGGCGAATACGAAATCGGCGGCGTCTTCATCACCGCGATCCCCGCCTACGCCGACAAGAAGAAGAGCGCGCTGAGCACCATCTTCCACTTTGATTACGACGGGTTGACCATCTGCCATCTGGGACATCTGGGGCAGGCACCGACCCAGCCGCAGGTGGAGGCGTTAGGGGCGGTGGACATCCTGCTTATCCCCGTCGGCGGGGACGGCGGGCTCACCCCCGCCGAGGCGTCGGAGGTCATCAGCCTGCTGGAGCCGGCCATTGTGGTGCCGATGTGGTACAAAATCCCCGGCCTGACCCTCTCTCTGGGGACACTGAACCGGTTCCTCAAGCAGATGGGGATGGAAAAGGCGGAAGCCCGGGATTCCCTCAAGGTCAGCAAGGGGAACCTTCCCCAGGAGACAGAGGTCATTGTCCTGGCGCCGAAGCAGGAGTAACTCACACCAAGACATGTGGAAATAGGGGTTTTGCGGCGGGCGGCGAAGCCGCCCGCCGCAAAACCCCCTCCCTCATTCCCCTCCCCTCTCCCGCACAGCGGGAGAGGGGAGGGGCCAGGGGAGGGGTGAGGGCCCCCCGCCGCCGCAGGCGAGCGGGAGAGGGGCACGAATGATTCAGAAATTTGGATGAACTTGGGGTAGGGGGTGGGGTGAGAGCGCAGCCGGGGAAACCCTGCCCGGGGGCAAGGCAGTGGATTTTCGGAATCATTTGTCAAGTGGCAAAAGCGTCGGGTTTATTCTGCGAAGCCCCTCCGGGGCTCAAAAACAGCCCGCAGGGCTTCGCTGAATCAGCCCAATGGTAAACCATCGGGCTGAACCGGGTCTTTGCATCTTTGTTTGTGTCTTTGTGTGAGAACCATCAGGAGGGAACGATGACACCGGAAGAACTGGTCCAGAAGTTGCACTGGCTGGGGCACGATAGTTTCCGCCTGGACGGGCCCCCGGTGGTCTACTTTGACCCCTGGAAACTGCGCGGAAAGCCGCCGGTGGCCGACGTGGTCCTGGTGAGCCACGAGCACTTTGACCATTGCTCCCCGGAGGACGTGGCAAAGGTGACCGGGCCGAACACCGTCATCCTGGCAGGCGGTGGGGCCGCCGGACAACTGAAGGGTGCCCGCGCTGTCCGCCCCGGCGACCGGATGGCGGTGGCGGGGGTAGAGGTAGAGGCAGTCCCGGCCTACAACATCAACAAGTTCCGCGCCCCGGGCCAGCCCTTCCATCCCAAAAATGCCGGACACGTGGGCTACGTGGTCACCGTGGGAGGAGTGCGGCTCTACTTCGCCGGAGATACCGACGCCATCCCCGAAATGGCCCAGATTGCCTGCGACGTGGCGCTCCTGCCCGTCAGCGGGACCTACGTGATGACGGTGGAGGAGGCAGTAGACGCCGCCCGGACGCTGAACCCGGCCATCGTCGTCCCCATGCACTACGGGGCCGGCATCGGCACGCCGCAGGATGGCCAGCGGTTCGCCAACTTGTATTCGGGCCGGACTGTGGTGCTGAAGGCGGAATAGACCACAGACGACGGACGACAGACTATGGACGACGGACTTCAGACTGAAAGTGGATTGCCAATGGCTGCTGGGGAGGTTATTCCCCCGGCGGAACCCCGCCGGAAACGGCGCCGCCAGGGACAGGTAACGGTTTTCCCCAACTGGTGCAAAGGGTGCAGCCTCTGTGTCGCCTTTTGTCCAATGAAAGTCCTGGAGCAAAATGAGGACGGGCGGGTCACGGTGGCTTACCCGGAGAAATGCACCGCCTGCCGCTGGTGCGAGTTACATTGCCCGGACTTCGCTATCTTCGTCACCGAGGTGGAGGGGGAGGAATGAGCGCTGTTCTGATGCAAGGAGACGAGGCCTGTGCGGAAGGCGCCATCGCCGCCGGATGCACATTCTTCGCCGGATACCCCATCACCCCGGCCACGGAAATCGCCGAGCACATGGCCCGCCGCCTGCCCCAGGTGGGCGGCGTCTTCATCCAGATGGAGGATGAGATCGCCTCCATCTCGGCGGTCATCGGTGCGGCGGTGGGCGGCGCCAAAGCCATGACCGCCACCTCCGGCCCCGGCTTCAGCCTGATGCAGGAGAACATCGGCTACGCGGCGATGGCCGAAATCCCCTGCGTCATCGTGGACGTCCAGCGACTGGGCCCCTCCACCGGTCGCCCCACCAGCCCGTCCCAGGGAGACGTGATGCAGGCCCGTTGGGGCACCCATGGCGACCACCCTATCATCGCCCTCTCCCCGTCGTCGGTGCGGGAGACCTTTGACCTCACCGTGGCCGCGTTCAACTTTGCCGAAAAGTACCGCACGCCGGTCATCCTGCTGATGGACGAAGTGGTCGGCCACATGCGGGAGGGGGTGGAACTCCCCGACCCCGCCACCATAGAGCGGGTGGAGCGGGCAGAGACGCTGGTCCCGCCGGAGTGGTACAAGCCCTACGAGAACCTGCCCTCGGACATCCCGCCGCTGATCCCCTTCGGGCGGGGGTACCGCTATCACATCACCGGTCTGCACCACGACGAACGGGGCTATCCCACCGAACGGCCCGACGAAATCGGCCCCTGGCTGGAGCGCATCTTCCGCAAAATCCAGCGCAACCTCTCCGACATCCTGCTCTACGAAGAGGACGGAGTGGAGGGCGCGCGGACGCTGGTGGTCGCCTATGGCGCGGTGGCCCGTTCGGCTCGCCACGCGGTGAGAATGGCCCGCCAGCGGGGCCGCAAGGTGGGCCTGTTGAAACTGCAGACCATCTGGCCCTTCCCGGAGGAGGTGGTGGAACTGGCGGCCCGCAGCGCCCGTCGGGTCATTGTCCCGGAACTGAATCTGGGGCAATTGGCGCTGGAGGTGGAGCGTGTCGTCGGGCGGGAACGGGTGCGGCGGGTCAACCGCGCCGACGGTGAAATGCTCAAACCATCCGACATTCTGGCCGCCATGGCGTAGGAGCCGGGCAACCGCCAAACGTGCCAGGCACTTCTGGAAGTGCCTGGCATGTGTAGGACAACTGCGAGCAGTTGTCCTACACGTGGACGGAAATAAAAAAGAATATAATTTTCATTGCGGTGGCTTCGCTGTCGTAATAAAAAATATATTCCCTTTATACCGCGGCGAAAAGGCCAGATTTGAGCCTGCCTCGCCTCTACCTGCGACATGCGACCTGCTCCCGGCTCCCTGCACATCGCCATTGACTACACCGCCGCCGTCCAGCAGCGGGCGGGCATCGGGCGCTACACCCGCGAACTGATCGGCGCGCTGCTCCGGCTGCCGGAATCTCAGGAGGCCGGCCACCGCTACACCCTCTTCGCGGCCGCCGGGGGGCAGGCCGTCCCTGCCGACCTGCCGCCCTCCCCCACCATCCGGTTCCGCTTCCTGCCCATCAGCGACGAATGGGCCGCCCGCCTCTGGCACCGGGCCCGCCTGCCCATCCCGGTGGAGGTCTTCACCGGCCCGGTGGACCTCTTCTACTCCCCGGATTTCGTCCTCCCCCCCAGCCGGCCCGGCACCCGGACCCTGCTCACCGTCCACGACCTCTCCTTCCTGCGCTACCCGGACCATTTTGTCCCCAAACTGGTGCGGTATCTGGAGCGGGTGGTGCCGGCGTCGGTGGCCCGGGCCGACCGGGTGCTGGCGGATTCGGAGGCCACCCGTGCCGACCTGATCCGCCTGCTGGGGACGCCGCCGGAGAAGGTGGAGGTGCTCTACAGTGGGGTGGATGCCCGCTTCCGCCCGGAACCGGAACCGGGGGAGCAGGAGCGACTGCGGACCCGCTACGGCCTGGACCGGCCCTACGTTCTCTCCGTGGGGACGCTTCAGCCGCGCAAGAACTTCGTCCGGCTGATCCGCGCCTTCGCCCACCTGCCGGATACTGGACGGGTGCTGGTCATCGCCGGGGGCCGGGGCTGGCTCTACGAATCGGTCCTGGAGGAGGCCGCCCGCCACCCCGACCGGGTGCGCATTCTGGGTTTCGTGGAGGATGCGGACCTGCCGGCCCTCTATCGGGGGGCGGACCTTTTTGTCTTCCCGTCGTTCTATGAGGGGTTCGGCCTGCCGGTTCTGGAGGCGATGGCCTGCGGGGTGCCGGTGGTCTGCTCGGGGGTTTCCAGTCTGCCGGAGGTGGCGGGGGACGCGGCGTTGTTGGTGGACCCGGAGGATGAGGACGGGCTGATGGGGGCGATGGAGCGCGCGCTGGAGGATGAGGGTCTCCGCCAGGAGATGATGGCCCGGGGACGGGCGCGAGCGGCTCAGTTCACCTGGGAGCAGGCGGCGCGGCGGTTGATGGGGGTGTTTGCGAGTCTGTAGCGGGGATTTTGCGGCGACTTCGCCGCCGCAAAATCCCCGCTTCTTCTTTCATTCCAACACCCGCCGGATCACCTCCGCCAGTCGCTCCACCTCAAAGGGCTTGCGGACGACCGCCGCCACGCCGGCCTGGCGGATGCGTTTCACCTCCTGGTCTTCGCCGTAGCCAGTGATGGCGATTGCCTTCAGGTTCGGGTTTTGCCGCCGCAGTGCCTCCACCAGCACCGCACCGCCCATCCCCGGCATCACCACATCGGTGAGCACCAGGTCTACCCGTTCGGCAGCGTAAACTTCCAGCGCCTCCCGACCGTCCGCCGCTTCCAGCACCCGGTAGCCCAGCCGCTCCAGCACCTCCCGCCCCGCCGCCCGCAGCGCCGCATGGTCCTCCACCAGCAGAATCGTTTCTCCCTGACCGCGCGGTATAGAAACCGTCTCTCGCTCCTCCGGTCCAGGCGCGGCCACAACGAACGCGGGCAGGTAGACCCGGAAGGTCGTCCCTTTCCCTACCTCCGTCTCCACGCCGATATGCCCGCCGTGCTGCTGGACGATGCCGTACACCTGCGCCAGCCCCAGGCCCGTCCCAACGCCCCGGGGTTTGGTCGTGAAGAACGGCTCAAAGATGTGGGGGAGCACCTCCGACGGGATGCCGGTGCCCGTATCGGCGACCTCCAGGCAGATCCACTCGCCCGGCCCCATCCCCGCCAGCGGCGGCCTCTCCCCCGGCCCCACCATCAACGGAAAAGGCCCAGGCGGACCTCCCCGCCTTGGGGCATCGCGTCCCGCGCGTTGAGCACCATGTTGACCACCGCCTGGCGGATGCGGGTCGGGTCGCCGTTCACCACAAACGGCCCCTCCCCCACGACCAGCCGCAACCGGATGCTTTCCGGAATCGTCCGCTCCAGTACCTTCACCGATTCTTTGAGGAACGGCACCAGGTCCAGCGGACGGGCTTCCATCGGCGCGCGGCGGCTGAAATCCAGCACCTGCTGCACCAGTTGGGTGGCCTGCCGGGATTCGCCGATGATGACCTGCAGAGACTGAGCCAGGTCAGCAGGCAGACGGGGGTCTCCCAGCGCCATCTGGGCGTAGAGGATGATGGTGGTGAGGAGGTTGTTGAAGTCGTGGGCGATGCCGCTGGCCAGTTGCCCCACCGCCGCCAGCCGCTCCTGCTGCTCCAGTTGCGCCTGCAGATACCGCTCCTGGGTGACCTCGCGGATGACCAGTACCCACCCGCCGTTGGGCCCGACGCCGGATACCGGTCGGGCGGCGACCTGGAAGACCCGCTGGGGGCGACCGGGGACGACGATCTCATGCCAGGCCCCTCCGGCCGGGACGATCAGGAATGAAGATAGTGGGCGGTCCGCCAGATGGGTGAGCGTGTCGCCTACCCGGGCGTGATTCAGAACCGACAGTATCTCCTCCCCCGCCGGGTTGGTCAGCAGGATGCGATGGTCGCCGTCCAGCAGGAGGACGCCCTCGGGCAGACGCTCCACCAGCGCGGCCAGCCGCGCCTCCTGCGCCGCCAGCGCGGCCCGCAGGTCGGCCTGATAGAGGGCGACGGCCAGTTGCGTGGACACTTCCCGCAGGACCTCCACATGCCCGGTGGTCAGCGTGCCCGGAGAGGCGGAGGCGACAGCCAGCCAGCCCCGCAGTTCCCCGCCTGCCAGCAGGGGCACCGCCACATAGGCGCGCACGCCTGCGGCCAGGAGGGTTGCCTCCGCCGACGATGCCCTCGCGGGCGGCCCGGTCAAACGTCACTACCCCCGCCCCGTCGCAGGGGACCAGGCGGCGGACGTGCTCCAGGGCCACGTGGGCGACCTCTTCGGGGGAACGAGCGGCCAGGATGGCCGCATCCAGCGTCCGCAGAATCTGCAGCCGCTCCGCGTATCGCCGCAGGGTCTCCTCCGCCCGCTTCCGCTCCGAGATGTCGGTGAAGACGGCCAGGGAACCCACAAAGCGGCCCGTCTGGTCAAAGCGGGGCACGCCGCTGACCTGCACCGGCAGCCGCTGCCCGTCCCGGCGCAGGAGGTCCAGTTCGTAGCGGTCGCTCCGCCCTTTCCGCCGCCGCCGGTCCGCCGCCCGGATGACCGCGCGTTGGTCGGGCGGGACCAGTTCCTCCTGGGAACGGCCAATCCAGTCCTGAGGCTGGCCGCCCACCATGGCCGCCGCCGCAGGGTTCATAAAGGTCAGGCGACCGGCGGTGTCGGTCATAATGATGCCTTCGGACATAGAGTTGACCACGTCGGCGTTGAAGGCGGCCAGCGCACGAGTCTCCCGGAAGAGGCGGGCGTTCTGGATGGCCAGGCCGATCTGATGGGCCACCGTCTGCAGGAGCGCGGCGTCCTCCGATGTGTAGGCCGCGCGGCGGTAACTCTGCACCTCCAGGAGCCCCACCACCCGTCCCTCCACGACCATGGGGACGTAGAGGGCGGAGAGGGCATACGGCCCCTCGCCGACGACGATGGCCCGCCCCTCCTGGTAGGCCGGGCTGAGGTCGGGGATGAGTTCCGGCCGGGCGGTGGCGATGGCCCGGCTCCGCCCGGCGGGCGCGTCCGGCACGTGCGTCAGCGGCGGGAACTGGCTCACGTCCAACTCCGTCTCCCCTTCGGCCATAAACGCCGCGGTGATGAGTTGCCGCTCCGCGTCAAACAGGGAGATGCCAAGGTGAACGGCGGTTGCGCCGGCGCGCGGGCGACGGTCAGCACGCCGATGGGTTCTTCCTGCCAGGCCAGGGGGACGGCCGCCACGGCCTCCACTGATTGACCGTCAAAGAGCGGACTGCGCCCCTCCCACGTCCGGTAATCGTCCACTTTCATCGGGCGCTGCTCCTGGAACGCCCGTCCGGAGAGCCCTTCCCCCGGCCGCAGGCGGATGCCTACATTCTGGCGGGCGATACCCTCTGCCACCACCCACTCCAGTTCATCGGCGACGGGGTCGTAGAGGTAGATGCCGCCGCCCCGGGCGTGCAGGAGGGCCATGGCCCGCCGGACGGTCGTCCCCAGCAGTTCGTCCAGGGAGCCGGCGGCGGCCAGGCGGAGCGCGTTGTCGCAGAGGGCGCTCATTTCCTGCATCCGTCGGGAGAGTTCCCCGAAGAGGCGGGCGTTTTCCAGGGCGACGGCCAGTTGGTCGGCCAGCGCGCTCAGCGCCTCCAGCGCGACCAGGTCAAAGGCGTCGGGGGTTGTGGCCTGGATGTCCAGCACGCCCAGAATCCGCTCGCCGTGCTTCACCGGCACGGCCAGTTCGCAGCGGGTATGGGGGAGTGGCCCGTAGGGGACGTAGCGGGGGTCCCTGGTGACGTCCGGGACCAGGAGGGGCGCCCGGTCTGGGCCACGGTGCCGATGATGCCCTGCCCCAGTTCCAGCCGATAGCCGATGGGAGGCTGGCCGTCCTCGTACCCGCCGTGCCCGGCCGCCAGGACCAGCCCGGCGTCGGTGAGAAGGAAGACGTTGACGTTGTAGGCGCCGGTCACCGCCTGCACCGTGCGGACGACCTCCCGCAGCAGGGTGTCCTGGTCCAGGAAGGAGGCCATGGGGCGCACCGGCCGGGCGATGGCCAGCAGGGTGGAGGCCAGGCGACGGGTCTGCTCCTCCGCCCGTTGCCGTTCCCTCTCCAGGGAAATGCTGTGGAGTGCGAAGGCGATGTCCGAGGCGACTTCCCGGAGGAGGTCGGTTTCCTCCGGGAGGTCGGCGAAACGGCGGAGACTGCGGACGCTCAGGACTCCGTATATCTGCTCTTCGTATTCCAGCCGCAGGGTGAGGGTCTGCCAGTCCGGCAGGTCGGCCTGCATGGGGCAATCGCCACAGATGTCCTGCTCGGGGCCGGTCACCACGATGGCGCTATCAAGCAGTGCCTGGCGGGCGCAGGCGGGGAGGTCTCGGCGCTGCCACCGTTCTATCAGGGCCGGGAGCGCGTCCTCCCGAAAGCCGGCGGCGGCCGCCGCGGTGAGGTTCCCCTCCGGGTCCAGCGCCACGCACCAGGCCGTCAGGTAGCCGCGGGTCTCTATCAGGTTCCGGCAGACCTTCTGGAGCAATCGGAGGGGGTCCTGCTCCCGGATGATGGTCTGGTTGACGTTGCGGATGGCCCGCAGGAGGGCGTTGAGGTGAGCAACGCGGTCCTCGGCCTGGGTCCGTTCCGCCAGGTCCTCCAGAAAGCGCCGCACCCGGGCCGCTCCGCGCGCGGGGGCCGGGAGTTCGTGGAGGGGAACGTAGTGGTGGTTTTCGTAGACCTGTCCGCCGGAGGCGACCAGAGGGTGCCGCCAGAGCATGTCCAGCAGGAATTCCGGGCCGAACTGCCGCCGGTCGTACTGGCAGAGACCTGTAAAGGGAAGGTCGGGGAGGAGGTCGTTGACCTGGGCTTCGTACTCCAGGAGTTGTTCGCTGCCGGGCATGCCGCGCAGGGCCCAGGACATCTCGCCGGTGATGCGCAGGCCGGTGAAACCGTCGGCCAGGGCCCCCTCCGTCTCCGCCTGCAGGAGGGCCAGCATCCGGTCGGGGTCAAAGCGGCCGTCCGGGAGGTAGGTCTCCTGGGCCGTGCGGAAGATCAGTTGTCCGCGCGCGATGGCGGCCTCGCCGTCCACCCCTCCGTCCCGGAGGTACTCCAGGATCGTCCCAGCGGAATGGGCATCGGTGATGTAGACCACCCGCTCGCCCCGCTCCAGGCCCTGGAGGAGGAAGGGAGTCATCAGCGCACAGTGTTCCTCCTCAGTTTCGTAGAATCCGCAGATGTGGGAGCCGGGAAGGAAGCGAGAGGTGGTGGATTCCACTACCTGGGTTCTCATCATTGCGCCCCCGTGTTTGCGGATGAGATAGAGCCCAGCCAGTGGCCCCGGCTGGAAGGGCCGGGGATTTGGAATGCTTGCCCCATTATATCCCCTTGTAGAGTAAAAGCAAACGGGTGCGTGGGTGAGGTTATTTCAATTTGTCGGCGTAACGATTCAGTCCTCACGCCATCCCCTGCCCCCTACCCGCTGTCGCTTCACGGCGCGGGGAGGGGGTAATGGGGTTTTGAGGATGGCGGCGAAGCCGCCACCAAACCCGGAGCGTATATCCCCACGGGATGAAGTAGGTTGTCGCCACGGCCATCAGGGTGATGCCCAGGGTGTTCCCCCAGTTGGCCTGGTGGGGAATCCAGAACCAGACGAAGCCGTACACCACGTAGGAGAAGACCACGGTCAGGCTGAAGAGGCCGGCCTGGAGCGGGGCCTCCGGGCGGGGGAAGAGGGCCGCCAGCGCCACCGCCCAGGTGACGTACCAGGGCTGGAACCACGGGGTGGCGAAGAGCAGAGGAAGAGCATCAGGTCAAAGGCGTGGCGAAGGACCGCCGCCGGCCGCACCCACGTCCGGGCCAGTTGGAGGACGAAGGCGGTCGCGAAGGCCCCCAGCGCGGCCGCCTGGGCCACTCTCCCGGCATCCATTTCGTTCAGCCCGACCAGCCGCAGGGTCAGGGAGAGGACCGCCGGGAGGGAGTGAGTGAGGAGGCCGGAGCGGCTGGAGAGGTTGGTCAGCGCGGCCAGCGGGTCCGGCAGGGAGAGGTACGCCAGCCCCACCAGCGCACCGCTCAGCAATCCGGCGGGTAGTAAGTGACGGAGCGGAGCGGAGTCGCGCTGGCGACACTCCGCTGCGTTTCGTGTCCCACTCCGGGCATCGCGGGCGCAGGCCACCAGGAAGAGAGGCAGCAGGGGAGCCGTCGGTATCTTGACCAGGAAGGAGAGGGTGAGGGCCGCCGTCATCAGGGGGCGGCGCCGTTCCCAGAAGTAGATGCCCAGCAGGGCGAAGGCCATCATCGCCGCGTCGTTGTGGCCGTTGGCAGCGAATTTGTAGAGGACCAGCGGGTTCCAGGCGAAGAAGGCCAGCCCCGCCGGGGCCAGGTCGGGCTGGCGGCGGCGCAGGACGGCATAAATCAGCAATGCCTGGGCCAGGTAGGCCGCAATCGCGACTCCCTTGAACCCCAGCAGGTTCAGCGCCAGGCTCTCCCGCCCCAGCGCGCCCACCACCAGCGCGCTGATCCATGTCCAGAGGGGGCCGTAGTTGGAGGGAGCCATGCGGTAGGCCGAGTAGCGGGCGAAGGCCGTGTCCGGCAGTTGCCCCGGCGGCACGACCAGCGGGTTCTTCCGATAGTAGAACAGTTCCTCCCCATGGGTGACGTAGTCCACCACATCCCCCGCGCCGACCGGGTAGGTGAGGCTCAGCAGGAGCGCCAGCGTCAGGCCGCAGAGGAGGATCAGGGCGGGGGAGACCTGCCGGGGACGGCGGCGGCATGTCCGGTAGACCAGGGCGTAGAGGCCGAAGAGGGCCAGGAAGGTCGCCAGGAAGGTGGCGGCGGGGAGGGGCTGACGGCGGGCAATCTCCGGGAAACTGATGGGGGTATGCGCGACGTGGGCGAAGAGGGAATAGGGCAGGACCAGGCCGGAGAGGTAGAGCAGGAAGGAGCCCACAAAGGCGGAAAATACCACCAGTGGAGGGCGAAGACCAGGCTTCATCGGTCCCGAAAGGCCAGTTGCCGCGCCAGGTCGTCCAGGGCGTCGGCGGCGGTGCCGCTCAGACGGGCCTCCCGCAGGGCCTGAGCCGCGCGGTCGGCCTCCTCCAGGACCCGCTCCCGGGCGGCCTCCCGGGCTCCGGAGCGGTTGATGAGGGCCATCGCGGCCTGCAGGTCGTCCGGAGAGCCGGCGACGTTGGGGAGGATGTGTCGGAGCGCAGGCTGGCGGCCCAGGGCGTAGAGGACGGGAAACGTTTTTTTGCCGCGCCGGAGGTCGGAGCCCACCGGCTTTCCGGTGACGGCGGGGTCTCCCCAGATGCCCAGGATGTCGTCCTGAATCTGGAAGGCGATACCGGCGTGATGGCCGAACGCCCGCAGGCGCTCCCGCACATCGGCGGGGGCGTCCGCCACCAGCGCGCCCAGTTCGCAGGCCGCCGAGAGCAGTTCCGCCGTCTTGCGGGCGATCATGAACAGGTAGTCCTCAACGGAGATCCCGTCCTCTCCCTCAAACCGCAGGTCCAGAAACTGCCCCTCGGTGAGGCGCTGGCAGGCCGTCAGGAGAATCTGGAGGGCCGAAAGGACCGTCTCCGGGGGCACACCCCGGTCCGCCAGCCGGAAAAGAGCCAGGTGGGCCAGGGTGAAGAGGGTGTCCCCGGCGTTCAACGCCTGGGGCACCCCCCAGACGGACCAGACGGTAGGCCGGCCGCGCCGGGTGCTGTCGCCGTCCTCAATGTCGTCGTGGATGAGGGAGAAGTTGTGGACCAGTTCCACGGCAGCGGCGGCGGGCAGGGCCCGCTCCCAGTCCCCGCCGCATGCTTCGCAGCAGAGGAGGCAGAGGACGGGGCGGAGGCGCTTGCCGGTGGGTCGGGGGCCGGTGATGGGCCGAAACTCCTGGTCTTCCCAGCCCATGTGGTAGCGGAGCATGCCGTAGAGGTCGCGGAGGGTGGGCCCGGAGGCCACCACGACGGCCTGCATCTCCGCTTCCAGCACGGGAAGGTAGCGGTCAAGGTAAGCCTGGATGGTCATCAGAGTGCTCCCTGCAGGGTGGGCTGACTGAAGTCAGCCTCTTTGGGCCTGTGGCCGATGGTCGGCCTTCGCCGACCACCTTTGAAGGGGGTCGGCGGAGGCCGACATCCGGCACGAAGTGCCCGGGGAGGGCGATTTCATCTGCGCTGCGGTGTAGCATAGGATTTATCCTGTAGGGTGCAGGATAAATCCTACGCTACGGTAGCGTTAACCCCTCAGAATCCGCCAGATTTCCCGCATGGTCGGGCGCTTGCCGTAGATGAGCAGCCCCACCCGGAAGAGTTTGGCCCCGAACCACAGCGCGGCCGGGATGGAGAGGAGCAGGGCCCCGATGCTCCCGGCGATGTCTACCCACGGGACCTCCCCCAGTGGGATGCGCAGCATCATCATCGTCGGGGCGGTGAGGGGGAAGAAACTGAAGACCCGGGCCACCGGCGCGTTCTGGTTGATCATGACGAAACTGGCCAGCATGTAGGGGATGAAGGCGATGAAGGAGAAGATGCCCGCCAGTTGCTGGCTCTCCCGCATGGTCGTCCCCAGCGCGCCCACGCCGGCCATCAGAACGGCGTAGAGGAGATAGCCCAGCAGGTAGTAGACCACGCCGAGGATGAAGACCCGCGCGGGGATGCCCACGCTCCCCACCAGGGCCAGGAGGGTAGCCATTCCTCCGGTGAATCCCCACGCGCTCCCCAGCCAGACCAGCACCTGGGTCAGCCCCAGCGCGCCCAGGCCCAGCACCTTCCCCGCCATCAGTTCGGTGGGACGGACCGAAGAGATGATGATTTCCACGATGCGGTTCTCTTTCTCCTCGGCGACGCTCTGCAGGAGGTAGCCGGAGGACGAGAAAATCGTCATGATGAGGAAGAGCGCCAGGAAGTAGGGAATCAGGAAAGTGAAAACCATCCCGCCACCCCGCTCCTGGCCGGTTTCCGAGAGGATGCGCGCCTGGAGGTTCCCCAACGGGTCGGCGGCGCGGCGCGCGAGGGCCGGGTCCACCTGCTCCGCCAGCAGGTGGGTCACCAGGAAGGTCCGCACCCGCTCCGAATCGGCCAGCGCGGCCTCGCCGAAACTCTCGCGGGTCAGCGCGGTGATCTGTCCAGATTCCAGATACTCCTCGCCGATGACCAGCACGGCCTGGAGTTCGTCGGCGCGCAGTGCGGCCTCTGCCGCCTCCGGGTCCTCATAGAGGACGAAGGACTCCCGGTACTCCGGCAAGATGGGGGTGAAATACCCGGAACGGTCCACCACACCAATGGGCTTCCGACCGACGTCAAACTGCCGTTCCAGCCATGCGGCCACTGCCTCACCCCGGGGAAGCAGGAGCACGGTAAGGATCAGGCCGATGATCCCCAGCGCGGGGACGATGGCCGTCATAATGATGAATCCGGTCCGGCGGATGTTGGTCAGGTACTCGTGGCGGGCGATGGTCCAGACTTTGCGCCAGTTCATCCTACTCCTCCTGCTGCATGACGCAAGGTGAATCTTGCGCTACGTGGCGCAGGACTCATCCTGCGCTCCGGTGACCACCTGGATGAAAATCTCCTCCAGGGGCACCGGGGCGACCTCAAAGGCCTGGACGTCCACCCCCCGGTCCACCAGGGCCCGCAGGACATCGCGCGGGGCGGTCCCTTCGGCCAGGGAGAGGTCGTACGCGCCGTCTTTGGGCTCAATGGCGACGACGCCGGGCAGGCCGGGGGGAATCTCCGGGGCCCGCACCCGGACGGCGTGGGGGGCGAACTGCCGCTTGATGTCCGCCAGCGGGCCGTAGAGGACCGACCGTCCCCGGTTGATGAGCAGGATGCGGTCGCATAGGACCTCCACCAGGTTCATCTGATGGGTACTCAGGACGACCGTCTTCCCCTCCTGGCGCAGGTCGGCGATGACCCCCTTGACCCGTTCCACGTTGACCGGGTCCAGCCCCTGGAACGGTTCGTCCAGGAAGACCAGGTCGGGGTCGTGGACGATGGCGGCGACGACCTGAAGCCTCTGCTGCATGCCGCGGCTCAAGTCCTTGACCTTGCTGTGGGCCCGGTCTTCCAGCCCCATACGCGCCAGCCATTCCAGCGCGCGCTGTCGGGCCCGGGCGCGGTCGGCCCCCTTCAACTCCGCCAGATAGACCAGCATGTCCAGCACCCGGACGTTGCGGTAGAGGCCCCGCTCCTCCGGGAGGTAGCCGATGCGGGGCTGAGCGGCGGCGGGCGTGCCGCCCAGGACGGTGATGCGGCCCGCGTCGGGCGGGACGATGTCCAGAATCATGCGGATGGTGGTGGTCTTCCCGGCCCCGTTGGGCCCCAGCAGTCCGAAGACCTCCCCGGGCTCCACCTCAAAGGAGAGGTCATCCACCGCGACCAGGTCACCGTACTGTTTGGTGAGGTGGTGGACTTGAAGGATCATCCTGGGCTCCTTTCGGTTTTACCGCAGAGCGCGGAGTGAAACGTGAAGCGTGAAGCGTGAAACGCGAGGGACTGTTTGCCCTTCCCCCAATCCCTGATCCCTTCCTTCTCCTGCGCGCCTCCGGCGGCGGGAAAGGGGAAGGAGGGGTTTGCGGCGGCGGCCGAAGGCCGCCGCCGCCCCCCCGTTCCCCCTACGGCGTCGGTGTCATCGGGATGACCGTCACGGGCAGGGTGGGCGGCGGCGGGGCCGGAGTGGCCCGGACGAAGACCACTTCCCGGAAGCCGAACCCCCGGATGAACCCCTCCAGGAAAGAACGGGCGTTCCGGTCCGCCGTCTCCAGGATGCCATCCGCCAGGGCGGCCTTGAGGATTTCCTGCTCGGCGGCCTGCCGCGCCGCCGTCTCCAGGTCCGGCTTCATCCCGAAGAGCCCCGTTTCCCGGTCGTACACGAAGGTCTTCTCGTTGTCCAGCCGGACGACGAAGACCTCCGCCGGAGGGAGCATCATCACCACCCGGTCATCAGCGGTGACAGTGACGTCGCCCTCCCGCACTTTGCCCAGGTCCACGCCCGCGATGACCTGCCCGTGCGCGACCAGGAGGAGTTTGTCGCCGAAAAGGAAGGCCAGCGCCCCCTGCCCGGATTCGGCGGTGATCACTTTCTCCACGGTGTAGACGACGGTCTCCAGCCGGCTGAGGCTCTGCACCTCCCGCACAATGGTCGCCGGACTGGGGCGAATCGTGGGGGTGGGATGCAGGAGTTCCCCCACTTCCCGTTCCAGCGTCTCTCTGGCCTCACCCAATGGGTTCAGGCGCGCGCGGATGTCCGGCGCCAGCCAGATGACCAGTGCAATCAGGGCAACCAGAAGCAGAACAATCACTGCAAGTGCACATCCAGAGCGAGAAGTCATCGCACCCTCCATTCGTCAGCAACCCATTCCGCGCATTTCCAGGGAGCCCGGGTTGCACCGGGCGTGCTGTGGTGAATTATAACACGATTCGCGCCCCGTGCAACCATTCCGTTTGCCAAATCGTCCAAGTTGTGCTATAACAAAAACGCATCCGTTTTCCGAAAGGAGGTGACCCTGGCTCAATTCTGCCACCGTCGGCCGTTCTCTTCTCAAGTTCCCTGCTGATTGACCCACCCATCTTACCGAAGGAGGAAAGTGCCATGTCCAAGCGTCTCTGGACCCCCGTCGTACTCACTGTCGTCATCGCCCTGCTGCTGGTTGCCTGCCAGCCGAAGGCAACCCCCACCCCGGCGGGCCCGCAATTGGGGAAACTGAAGGCCTGCTTCATCTACGTCGGCCCCATCGGCGACATCGGCTGGACCCACGCCCACGACCAGGCCCGCCAGATTGTGGAGAAGGAGTTCCCCTGGCTGGAGACCGCCTATGCCGAGTCGGTGCCGGAAGCCGATGTGGAGCGGTTCCTGGACCGCTTCATCGTGGAGGAGAAGTGCGACGTCGTCTTCACCACCAGTTTCGGCTTCATGGACGGGACTCTGGCGGCGGCCCAGAAGTACCCCGATAAAATCTTCTTCCATTGCTCCGGCTACAAGCGGGCCCCCAACATGGGCACCTACATGGCCGACTTCTACCAGGTCTACTACCTGAACGGGTTGATGGCCGGCGCGCTGACCAAGAGCGGCAAGGTCGGCTATGTGGCCGCCCACCCCATCCCGGAGGTCGTCCGTCACATCAATGCTTTCACCATCGGCGTCCGCGAGGTCAACCCCAAGGCCACCGTGGATGTCCGCTGGATTTTCTCCTGGTACGACCCGGCCAAGGCCCGCCAGGCCGCCGAGGCCCTCATCGCCGAGGGGGTGGACGTCCTGGCCTTCACCGAGGACTCTCCCACCGTCGTCCAGGTGGCCGAGGAGTACACCAACAAGGGGCAGCCGGTCTACTCCTTCGGCCACTACAGCCCGATGGCCCAGTTCGGCCCCAACTCCCTGGTCAGCGGCCAGTTGGTCCACTGGGAGCGCATCTACGAAGACATCCTGATGAAGGTCTACCTGGGCGTCTACAACAATAAGAACCTGGAGAACGTGGACTACTGGTACATCCTGGGCCAGAAGGGCGCGGAACTGGGCGGCGACTTCGGCGTGCCCATCAACCCCAAGTTTGAGAGCGCGCTGAAGGCGGTGAAGGTCAAGGACCCGTTCCTGGGCGAGATCAGCGTCTACGACCTGGTCTTCAAGCGGCTGGAGCAGATGGTTGACCCGGCCGTCCTCTTTGACCCCTTCACCGGTCCGCTCAAGGACCAGGCGGGTCAGGAGCGGGTGAAGCCTGGCCAGCGGCTCAGCCTCTACGAGTTGACCACAATAGACTGGTTTGTAGAGGGCAACATCGGCGAACTGCCGCGCTAAGGGTTTAGAATGGGTCAGGCGCCCCTCCTCGGGGCGCCTGGCCCGCGATAAGGAGGTGCTGTGGCGCTGCTCTTTCTGGATACGGCGGACATCAATGAAGTGCGTCAGGCGGCGGCCTGGGGGGTTCTGGACGGCGTCACCACCAACCCGACGCTGATGATGCGGGCCGGCACCGCCGATCTGAAGGCCACCACGCTGGAAATCGTGGACATCGTCCGGGGGCCGGTGAGCGCCGAGGTCATCTCCACAGATGCCCCGGGGATGGTCGCCGAGGCGCGGGAGATTCTGGACTGGTCGGAGCACGTCTTTGTGAAAATCCCCTGCACGGTGGAGGGGCTGAAGGCGATGCGGGAAATCTCCCGCTGGCCCAACGGGCGGATCAACGCCACCCTGATCTTCTCCCCTCTGCAGGCCTACCTGGCTGCGAAGGCCGGAGCGACGTATGCTTCCATTTTTGTCGGCCGGATGGACGATGCCGGCCTGGACGGGATGGAGGTAGTCCGCCAGACGCGGGCGATTTTTGACCGCTATGGCTTCCCCTGCCAGGTGCTGGCGGCCAGCATCCGGCATCCGGCCCACGTGGTGGAGGCATTGCTGGCGGGCGCCGACATTATCACTGTCCCCTTTGGCGTCCTCCAGCAGATGGTCCGCAGCCCGTTCACCGACGCCGGCCTGGAGCGGTTCCTGGCCGACTGGCGGAAGGTAGCGGAGTCCGCAAATCGGCCGTAGCGCAGGATTTATCCTGCATCGGACAGGATGAATCCTATGCTACGGTAGCGCAGGATTTATCCTGCATAGCGGAGAGAGTTTCTGTGCCCCTGCCCCAAATTGTCTCCATCCGAGAGGTCCAGGTGGAGAGCCGCCGGGTGCGCACATTCGTCCTGGATACGGCGCTCCCGGAGGCCCAGCCGGGGCAGTTCGTGATGCTCTGGCTCCCCGGCGTAGATGAAAAGCCCATTTCCATCGCTCATCCCGCTCCGCTGACACTCACCGTCGCCCGCGTCGGCCCGTTCAGCACCGCGCTCCACCGGGTCCGGGAAGGGGGCCGGGTGGGGGTGCGCGGGCCGTTTGGCCGGGGGTTCCACCTCCACCCGGACCGACCGGCCCTGCTGATCGGCGGCGGCTACGGCGTGGCCCCCCTGTATTTCCTGGCCTGCAATGCTGTCCGGCAGGAGATCCCCACCACCGTTGTTGTGGGCGCCCGGCGGGCCAATGACCTCATCTATGTGGACCGCTTCCAGGCCCTGGGGGTGGAACTGGTGGTCGCCACCGACGACGGCTCCGCCGGACAGCGGGATACGGCAGTAGGGGCGGCGCTGAAGGCGGCCCGGCGCGATCCGCCCCCCGCTGTTTACGCCTGCGGGCCGGAGCCAATGCTGGTGGCCGTCCTGCGTCTCTGCCAGGAGTACTCGCTGCCCGGCCAGTTGAGCGTGGAGCGGTACATGAAGTGCGGATTCGGCATCTGCGGACAGTGCGCGCTGGACGGGATGCTGGTCTGCCTGGATGGGCCGGTCTTCTCTGCGGAGCAACTGATCAGCCTGACGGAGTTCGGCCGTTTCCGCCGCAACCCCACGGGCCGCCGGATGCCGGTATAGTGACCGTCACCTCAACCTTCGGCGCCAGCAGAACCCCGGGTCCCTCCACGAACGCCAGCACCAGCAGCGGGCCCGGATAGAAGGGTCAAATATGGGCCAGAACGGCCGGGGCAACTGGCGCCAGTCCCCTTCCTTTTCTCCCCCAAACAACCAACAACCGCGCATTTTTGCAACGTCACCATGATATGGTATAATCCCCTTAAATACCTGTCAGATCAGCATGTTTGGAGGAAGAGAGCCATGAGAATCGGAGTTCTGACCGGAGGGGGCGACGTCCCTGGACTGAATCCCTGCATCAAGGCTCTGGTCTATCGGGCTGTGGATGAAGGTTACGAGGTAGTCGGCATCCGGCGGGGATGGGCTGGGCTCCTCCACTACAACCCGGATAACCCATCCCCCCAGCCGGAGTGCGTGATCCCGCTGGATAAACCCGTCGTCCGCACCATTGACCGGACCGGTGGCACGTTTCTCCACACGTCCCGCACCAATCCCAGCCGGGTGGCGCCGGATAAAGCGCCAGCGTTTCTGAACCCGGAGCAGTTCCCGGTGGACAAAAACGGGAATGTGGACTTCACCACCCACGTCCTGCGGGTGCTGGAGCACCTCAAGATAGATGTCCTGGTGCCCATCGGCGGTGAGGACACCCTGGGATACGCGGCCCGCATCCATCGCGAAGGCTTCCCCATCGTCAGCATCCCCAAGACGATGGACAACGACGTCTTCGGCACCGACTACTGTATCGGTTTCTCCACCGCCGTCACCCGCAGCGTCCGCTTCATCCACCAACTCCGCTCCACGGCCGGCTCCCACGAGCGCATCTGCGTGGTGGAACTCTTCGGCCGTCATTCTGGCGAGACCTCCCTGATCGCCGCCTACCTGGCCGGGGCGGACCGGGCCATCATCTCGGAAGTCCCCTTTGACATTGAGAAACTGGCCCGTCTGCTGATCAAGGACAAGTATGAGAACCCCAGCCGTTACGCGATCCTGACCATCTCCGAGGGGGCTCGCGAGATCGGGAAAGACGTCATCCAGTCCGGCGTCCCCGACCCCTACGGTCACAAGAAACTGGGCGGCATCGGCGCGGTGACCGCCAAGCGGCTGGAGCAGATTACCGGCGAGGGAACGATGTGTCAGGAACTGGCCTACCTGATGCGCTCCGGCGAGCCCGACGCGCTGGACATCATGGTCGCCGTCAACTTCGCCAATACCGCGATGGACCTGATCCAGGAGAAGAAGTTCGGCCGGATGGTGGCCCTGCGGGAAGGGCGATACACCGACGTGGACGCTGCATCGCCGACTCTGGGGAGCAAGCATGTGGATGTACGGGCGCTCTACGACGTGGATGAATACCGGCCCAAAGTGATGCACGTCCACGGGAAGCCGATGTTCCTGTATTAGGCGCGTATCGCGTATCGCATATCGCAAATCGCATATCGCGGATCGCTGGAGGCGGAAATGAAGCGCATCGCGGTGCTGACCAGCGGCGGTGATGGGCCGGGGCTGAACCCCTGCATCCGCGCCGTGACCCGGATGGCCATCCATCTGGGGGCAGAAGTGATCGGGGTCCGGCGGGGGTATCTGGGCCTGATCAACGGCGAGGTGGTGGAACTGGACCGGCGGGCAGTCGGGGGCGTTATGGGCTACGGCGGTACCTTCCTGGGCACCGCCCGCTGCCCGGAATTCCAGACGGAGAAGGGGCGCCGGGAAGCGCTGCGGACCCTCAACCGGCTGGATATAGACGGCCTGGTGGTCATTGGCGGCAACGGCTCCCTCACCGGCGCGCTGGAACTGCACCGTATGGGCTTCCCCGTCGTCGGCGTCCCCGCCACCATAGATAACGATGTCAACGGCACCGACATCGCCATCGGCGTGGACACCGCGCTGAACACCATCCTGGACGCCATAGACCGCATCAAAGATACCGCCTCTTCCCACAACCGGGCCTTTCTGATTGAGACGATGGGGCGCAACTGCGGCTACCTGGCCCTCGCCAGCGGCGTGGCCGGCGGAGCCGAACTGGTGCTCATCCCCGAAGTGGAGACCACGATGGAAGAAGTGGCGCGGGTGATCGGCGATACGTACGTGCGGGGGAAGGCCCACTGCATCATCATCGTCGCCGAAGGGTGGAAACCAGGCACCCGCGCTCTGGTAGATTATCTGAACAGCCGTCAGGAAGAACTGGGGTTTGAGATTCGCCTGACCGTTCTGGGGCACATTCAGCGGGGTGGGCGGCCGTCGGCCTTTGACCGGCTGCTGGCGACCCGGTTGGGCGCAGCCGCTGCCGAAGCACTGCTCCGGGGAGAAAGCGGCGTGATGGTGGGGTGGCGCCACGACCGGACCGTCACCACACCGCTGGAGGAGGCAGTGGCTTTCTGCAAGGAGATCAATCTGGAACTCTGGAAACTGGCAGCGGTGATGGAAGTCTAAAGGTCTTTGCCAGGAAACAGGGAGACTCAGGGGTTTGGGGCAGGCGGCTGTGCCGCCTGCCCCAAACCTTTTTATTTCCCCGCTGTAGCGCAGGACTTATCCTCTCAAGTTCTGCGCCCTCTGCGTTCTCTGCGATGAAATCTACGGACTGCCGCTGCTGAGAGTGGCGGTCAGGTCGGCGCCGCAGGCCACCGGAATGACGGGCATCCGCAGCGCTCGCAGTGCCGCTGCCAGTTCCTCCGTCCCGGGCGGGCCGCCGAAGGTGGCGGCGTCCAGCAGGACCACCACCGGGCGCAGTCCCCGGCGGGCCATCTGGTCCGCCGCCAGCGCGACCTCCCGCCGGGTGGACGGGGTGATCAGGACGACGGTACTCCCGCGCGGGAGGTGGCGGGCCTGCACCCCCAGGAGCGCCGAAAAGGGAAGGTCGCCGTCCGCCCGGACCAGGGCCAGAGATTCCAGCATCTTCCGCAGTTGCCGCCCGCCCCGGTCCGGGGGAAGGACGGTGAGCCCGGCCCCCTGGCAGACCAATCCCACCGCCCGCCCCCGGCGCAGGAAGTACCGCCCCACCGAGGCGGCCACCGTCACCGCGTACTCCTCTGTGGAGGGCGGCAGGGTGACAGGACCGAAGGGCTGCCAGAGCACTTCATCCGCCGGAGCGGTCGGAGCGGAGGGGAGGGCGTGGTGGACGGCGCGCTCGGCGTCCACAAAAATCCAGACCTCCGCCAGAGGGTCCAGTTCAAACTCTTTGACGATGAGCCGGTCCCGGCGGGCTGTGCTGGGCCAGTGGATGCGGTTCAGAGGGTCGCCGGGGGCGTACTCCCGCACTCCGGCGGCGTTGGGGGTGATCTGATGGGTGCGGCGGCGGAGCGCCTCGCCCCCCGGCAGAAGCCCCGGCGGCGAGGGGAACGCGCGTACCTCTACCGTCATTGGGTAGACGACCAGAGTGGCGGTGGGGGGAAACTCCCGGCGGACGGGGAAGAGGCCGAAGGGGTCGCCGGAGCGCAGTTCGGTGGGGCCAAGGGGGAAGACGCCCCGGGAGGTCAGGCGGGTGCGGGCCAGGTAGCGGTACCGCTGGCGGGGGCCGATCATGGAGAGCACCCGCGAGCCCCGGGAGTGGGGGAGAGAGGAGCGGTCGCGCACCTCCAGCCACAATCGGGTCCAACGGCCCGGGTTGACGACCTCAAACCGTTCCTCAAAGACCTGGCCCATCTGGGCGCGCAGGATGCGGGCCTGACGGCGCACTTCCACCCCGCGCAGCACCACCGCCGACCAGATACGGCTGACCAGCAGGACAAGAGCCCAAAGATAGGCCAGATGGGCGTAGAGGGGATTGCCAGTGAGGGCCAGAGCAATGCCGCTGGCTGCAAAAAGTCCCAGGATGAGCCAGAGATTCGGGGACACGGCAAACGTGTGACTGACACACCTGACAGAGAACGATCGGAATTTGCCACGAATTTCACGAATTGGCACAAATTTTTTTCTTTTCATTCGTGTAAATTCGTGCAATTCGTGGCAAAAAAGACCAACGGCGTAACTCCTTACGCGAAGTCTCCGCCGGGGACGGGGACTTTGCGGAGGATTTCCTCCACCATCTCCTCAGCGGTCACGTCCCGCATCCGGGCAGTGGGGCCGACGATCACCCGATGGCCCAGGGCCGGGAGGGCCAGCGCCTTCACATCGTCCGGGAGAACGAAGTCCCGCCCGTAGATGGCGGCCCGGGCCTGCCCGGCCCGGTAGAGGGTCAGGCTCCCGCGTGGGCTGGCCCCCAGGTAGATGTCGGGATATTCACGGGTACGGCGGGTCAGTTCCACGATGTACCGCTTCACCGCCGGTGCCACGTAGACGGCCCGGATGGCCTCCTGGGCCTGCAGCAACTCCTCCACCGATGCCACCATCTCCAGTTCTTCTATCGGGTGGCGGTACTGCTGACGTTCCAGGATGCGAATTTCGTCCTCTGCGGCCGGGTAGCCCAGGCGAATGCGCAGGAAGAAGCGGTCCAGTTGCGCCTCGGGCAGGGGGAAGGTCCCCTCGTACTCAATGGGGTTCTGGGTCGCCAGCACCATAAAAGGGCGCGGCAGGGGGCGGGTGACGCCGTCCACGGTAATCTGCCGTTCCTCCATGGCTTCCAGGAGCGCCGCCTGGGTCTTGGGGGTGGCCCGGTTGATTTCGTCGGCCAGGACAATCTGGGCCATGATGGGGCCGGGACGAAACTCAAACTGGCGGGTGGCCTGGTTGTAGATGGAGACCCCGGTGACGTCGCTGGGGAGCATGTCTGGCGTGAACTGGATGCGGCTGAAGGAACAGCCCAGGGAGCGGGCGATGCTGCGGGCCAGCATCGTCTTGCCGGTGCCGGGGACGTCCTCAATGAGCAGGTGGCCCTGGCAGAGGAGGCCGATGACGGTCAGTTCCACGGCCTCTCGCTTACCGACGATGACCCGCTCTACGTTGGCGATGAGCCGTTCGGCGAAGGACTGGATGGAAGACATCGTGAAGACGTGAAGCGTAAAAACGTAAAAAAGGGGACGGCCTGCCTGCAGACCGCCCCCCCTTTTCGGCAATCCTCCAGTTACTGCGTCCCCCGCAGGCGCGGGTCCAGCGCGTCCCGCAGACCGTCTCCCAGGAAGTTGAAGGCAAACATCGTGATGGAAAGAGCCAGTGCCGGGAGGATGGCCTGCGGCGGGTAGGTGCGGATGGCCTGGCTCCCGTCGGAAATCATAGAGCCCCAACTGGGGGTCGGCGGGTTGACACCCAGACCGATGAAACTCAGGAACGCCTCAGTGGTGATGTAGCCGGGGATGGCCAGCGTGACGGTGATGACCAGTGGGCCCAGGATGTTGGGCATGATGTGGCGGAAGATGATGCGCAGGTGGCTGGCGCCCACCGCTCGCGCGGCCAGCACGAAATCCTGCTCCCGGATGGAGAGGACCTGCCCCCGGGCCAGCCGGGCCGTCCCCATCCAGGCCGTCAACCCGATGCCGATGAAGATGAAGAGCATCCCACCGAAGCGCTCGTCAATCTTGTTCATCGCATACGCAAAGGTGCCCGGCTCGCTCTGGGCAAACGTGGACCGGAAGAAGGCCATCATCAGGATAATCAGCAGCAGGCTGGGGAAGGCGTACATCAGGTCCACGAAGCGCATCATAATGTTATCCACCCAGCGGCTGAAGTAGCCCGAGATGAGCCCGTAGATGGTCCCCACCAGCAACGCGATGATAGGCCCTACATAGGCAACGGAGAGGGAAATCTGGGTGCCGTAAATCAGGCGGCTCAGCATATCCCGCCCCACGTAGTCGGCTCCCAACAGAAACTTATTGGAGACGACCGCGTAGGGCTTCATCATCGGGAAAATGCTCAGCATCCAGGCGGGAATCGCGTTGGCCGCGGGGCGGTCCTGCACATCGTACGGATAGGGCGCGATGTATTTGGCAAAAATCGCTGTCAGGGTCAGCAGGATAACCAGCACCCCTCCCAGGATAGCGGCTTTGTTGCGGGCCAGACGATACAGAGCGTCGGCCCAGAGGCTGGCTGTCTTGCGCCGCTGGGGGAGAGCGGTCCGCAACGCCTCTACACGACTGGATTCAGCCATACTTTCCTCCTGCTCACTATTCATACCGGATGCGCGGGTCCAGCCAGGCGTACGTGATATCCACCACCAGGTTGGCCAGAACCAGGAAAATCGCGTACAGCAGGATGGTGCCCATGATGACCGGGTAATCCCGGTTGGTGACGCTGACAACGAAATACTTACCCAGGCCCGGGATGCCGAAAATCTGCTCGGTGACGAAGGTGCCGGTGACCACAGCGGCGAACATCGGGCCCAGCACCGTGACGACCGGGATAAGAGAGTTGCGCATGGCGTGTCGCAGGACGACCAGCCGTTCCGGCAGACCTTTGGCCCGGGCCGTGCGGATGTAGTCTTCCCGAATGACCTGGAGCAGGCTGGCGCGAGTCAGGCGGGCGATGATGGCCGATTGCCCCAGGCCCAGCGCGAAGGCCGGCATAATCACGTAGCGCCAGAAGTTCCATGAGAGGTCTTTAGGAATGAAGAACAGGATATGTGGGGGCTTTGCCCCCCATCCGGTGGGGGGAAGCCACTTGAGCATCACACCGAAAATCCAGACCAGAATGGGCCCCAGCGCGATCACGGGCACCGAGACACCGAAGATGGCAACGCTCATCCCGAGATAGTCCCAGATGGTGTTCTGCTTCAGCCCAGCGATGATGCCCATCGGGAGGCCGATCAGGACTGCGATGGTGAGCGCCGCAAGGCCCAGTTGGAAAGAGACCGGGAGTTGCTCCCGGATGATGTCGTTGACCGTCCGGCTGCGGGAACTGTAGGAAGGGCCCAGGTTGACCCAACGCAGGTGATAATCGTCCCACAACTTGATGTCAATGAGGGATTCTTCCAGGAGCGATTTCGGCTCCCCTTTGGCGATGCGCGGGATCAGCGCGTCGTAAAGAAAGCGTAGATATTGCTTCCAGTAGGGTTCGTCCAGGTGGTATTTGGCCTGCAGGTTGCGGATAATCTCTTCCGGCAATTTTTTCTCCCGGTCAAAGGGGCCGCCCGGTACCGCGTGTTCCAGAGCGAACGTCACCAGCGAGAGAACCAGCAGCACTACCACTGTCCACAAGAAGCGACGGGCGATATACCGACCCATTCAGAACCTCCGGATGAAGGATGGGCAGGGCCCCATTGGGGCCCTGCCCTTTGGAGCCACCCGCTACGGCTGGATGCTCCACTTCTCAAACATCTCGTGGCCGTGCTGGGAGAAGGTGCGGTTCACGTACGGCTTGGTGCAGGTGACGCGGGTGTACCAGTAAATGGGGGCGATGACCGCGTCCTCCCAGACCAGAATCTGCTCGGCCTGGGCGTACATATCCTGCCGCTTGTTGTAGTCCTTCTCCAGAGCGGCCTGCTCCAGGAGTTTCGTGAACTCCTCATTGCGCCACTGGGTGGCGTTCTCCTCATGGCCGCCGATGGCGAAGACCTCCCGCGTCCAGTTGTTGGCGTCGGGGTAGTCCATGCACCAGCCCAGCCGCCAGATGTGCGGAGAGTCTTCCTGGATCGTCTTCAGGTAGACCTTCCACTCCTGATTGGTGACGGTCACCTGGATGCCCAGGACTTCCTTCCACATCTGGGCGATGGCCTCGGCGATGCGCTTGTGGCCCTCGGACGTGTTGAACATCAGGATGATCTCGGGGATCTGGCTCACGTCCGTGTAGCCCATCTCGTCCATGTAGGCCTTCAGTTCAGCCCTGGCCTTCTCCGGGTCGTACTTGACGCCCAGGTCGGGGTACTTCTCCGGAGTCGGGCAGCCGGCCATGCCGGGGCGGCAGAACCACTGAGCCGGCTGCTGACCGCCCTTGGTGACGTTGTCAATCAGCCCCTGGCGGTCAATGGCCAGCGAGAAGGCCCGGCGCAGATGGACGTTATCCATCGGTGGCTTGGAGGTGTTGAAGCCGTAGTAGTAGGTGCAGGCCATCGGCCCGATCACCAGTTCTTTGGAGAGAACCGGGTCCGCCTTCACCCGGTCCATATCTTGCAGGGGGACGCCCGCCACATCCAGGTTGCCCGCCTCGTACTCGGCGAAGGCCGGGGACGCATCCAGCATCGTGAACTTAATCTCCTCAATGCTGGCCTGCGGGGAACTCTCAATACCGGGCCAGAAGGGGTTCTTGACGATGGTGATGTAGGAGTCGTGCACCCACTCCTTCAGCGCGTAGGGGCCGTAGGACTGGTTGAAGCCCGCCTCGGTCCACCGGTCGCCCCGCTCCTCAATGATCCACTTCGGCATGGCGTGGGCCACCCACATCCCGATGATGTTCAGATTGTAGACGGCCGGGCTGGTGAAGGTGACCTGGAGGGTGTAGTCGTCCAGCGCCTTGGCCGCCACGCCGTCAATCAGGGCCTGCTTCTCCTCAGCGCTCAGGTCGCCCCAGTTCTCGGCGTTGAAGAGTTCATTGCAGCCCTTCACGGCGAAGCCCAGAACGTAGGCGTAGTCCGAGGCGGTCTCGGGGTTGCAGGTCCGCTTGATGCCGTACTCAAAGTCGTGGGCGGTCACCATGCGGGGGTTGCCCTCATCGTCCAGGACCTGCTCCACCTCACTACCGTTCCAGCGCACCCAGGGGATGCCCTGCCGGATGTAGAAGGTGTAGGTCAGCCCGTCCTCAGAGGCCTCCCATTTCTCGGCCATGCCCGGCTTCAGTTCCAGCGTCACCTCGTCCAGGCGGGTGAGACCAACGGTGAGCATGTCAATCACCTGGACGGAGGACGTGTCGGTCGCCAGGGCCGGGTCCAGCGTCGGGACATCGCCCGGGCCCAGATTGACGCGCAGGATGTTGGGGCGGCCCACCGGCGCCGGGGTCGCCGTCACCACAATCTCCCTGGCCTCGCCGGGGACGGTCACCACCACGGTTTTCTCCACCACCTGCGGCTGGCAGGAGGTGGCCACCAGTGCGGCCAGCACGGCCACAATGGCCACGATAGACCACTTCTTGGACATCTTCCTCCTCCTTAGTCTTGTAATGTGAATGATTGGGATGGAACGGTAACGGGATAGTTGGGAACGGTTCCTCGCCTCACCGATAGGCATCACCTCCTTTCAGGAAACGGATTCCGGAGCACCGGCGATATTGTAGAACTGAAGCATTTCCTCCCAGAAGAGGGTCCGTAAATATCTACCACAAAGAGCACAAAGTGCCCACGAAGGACTCAAAGGTAAAATCCGCGTTTGTCTGCGTCCTATTGGTGGCTCTCAGACCCGTACAGAGCGAAGGGCCTGCTCCCAATAGGCAATACTCCCATCGGTAACCAGAGTCACTCCCTCTATTTCGGCTTTGTGTGCGGCCTCGGCAAGGGCCTGCAGACCCGCCGCCACCGGCACTGCCCGAAGGCCGGCCTTCCGCAGAAGCGCCGCCCGCTCCCGGGCCCGTTCCACGTCCCATTTGTCCACCACACTGGAGACCTCCACCGCCAGCCACACTTCCGGCCGCTCCGGATGGTCCCTCAACCGACCGCGCAGCAGCAGGTCCAACTGGAGGAGGTCATCCACATCCTCCTGGGAGAGGCTTTTTTCCAGCAGATCTTCCACTTCCGTGAAGGGGACGACCCGAATGGAGCGGAGGAGGCGGCCGAAGTAGGCGTAGGGCCTGTCCCGGTAGGCCATCTCCAGGAGTCTCCCTTTGATGTCCCCGACCGTGCCCTCCAGACGGGAGACTGTCTCGGTCAACCGGAAGACGGCCTGGGCCAGTTCGTGGACCTGACGGGAGATTTCCTCTAAAGCCTGACGCAGTTCCTGGATCTGTCGGGTGGTCTCCCGCTGAGTCTCCACCAGTTCCTGGATCGCCTCCGGTAATGAAAGAAGTTCCCGCGTCAGCACCACCTGGCGGACGCGCTCCAGCCACTCCGGGCGCTCCTCCAGCACCCGAAGCAGGTCCTCCCAGGTGATTTCGGCCGTCGTGGTGCTTCTTGCAGTATCCGGCGCCATCATCCCATCATCCGCATCGGCCAGGGGGGATGCGAGTAGGCCGTATAGTCTGTCGTCTATGGTCTGTTGTCTATGGTCTGTCGTCCGTCGTCTATGTCACACCCGATAGCAGGCCACCCAGTGGCCCGGCTTCACTTCCCGGTACTCCGGCTCCGCTTCGTAGCAGACGTCCATCGCCACCGGACAGCGGGTGTTGAAGTTGCAGCCCTTCGGCGGATTGGCCGGGCTGGGAATCTCGCCCTTCAGAATGATGCGCTGCCGCTTTTCCTCTATCTCCGGGTCCGGCACCGGCACCGCGCTCATCAGCGCCTGGGTGTACGGATGCAGCGGGTTCAGGTAAATCTCGTCCCGGTCGGCCAACTCCACAATCTTGCCCAGGTACATCACCGCCATCCGGTCGCTGATGTGGCGGACCATGCTCAGATCGTGGGCGATGAAGAGATACGTGAGCCCGAACTGCTCCTGGAGTTCCTCCAGCAGGTTGACCACCTGGGCCTGGATGGAGACGTCCAGTGAGGAGATGGGCTCATCGCAGACAATCAGGTCGGGGTTCAGGGCCAGGGCGCGGGCGATGCCGATGCGTTGCCGCTGACCACCGGAGAACTCGTGTGGATAGCGGTTCACAAAGTACGGGTTCAGCCCGACCACCCGCAGCAACTCCTGCACCCGCTCTTCCTTCTCCTTGCCCCGGGCGACTCCGTGGACCTCCAGCGGCTCGGCAATGATGGCTCCCACGGTCATTCGGGGGTTCAGGGAGGCGTAGGGGTCCTGGAAGATGATCTGCATCCGCCGCCGCATCCGGCGCAGTTCGTTGCCCTTCAACTTCAGGAGGTCCACCCCATCAAAGATGATTTCTCCGGAGGTCGGCTCATAGAGGCGCAGGAGGGTGCGCCCAACGGTGGTTTTCCCGCAACCCGTCTCCCCCACCAGTCCCAGGGTCTCGCCCTTGTAGATGTCAAAGGTGACGTCGTCCACCGCCTTGACATCACCAATATGACGCTGGAGAATGACCCCGCGAGTGATGGGGAAATACTTCTTGAGGTGAATGACCTGAACCAGGGGAACTCTTTCGGCGACCATTATCGGCTCCTCCCTGCAAGTTCTTCCCAGCGCCAGCAGGCGACCAGATGATTGGCCGTATCCGCTTCCTTGAGAGACGGCCTTTCTTCCACGCACCGGTCCACCGCGTAGGTGCAGCGGGGGACAAAGGGGCAGCCCGGCGGCAGGTCAATCAGGTCGGGCGGGAGGCCGGGGATGGAGATGAGTTTCGTCCCCGGCGCCTCGTCCAGCCGGGGCAGCGACCCCAGGAGGCCCATCGTATAGGGATGGCGGGGCCGCTTGTAGATGTCTTTGACGTTGCCCCGCTCAATGATGAACCCGGCGTACATCACGTTGATCCGCTGGGCCAGCCGGGCCACCACCCCCAGGTCGTGGGTAATCCACATCACCGCCATACCCAATTGCTCCTGGAGCCGCTTCACCAGGTCAATAATCTGAGCCTGGATGGTGACGTCCAGGGCAGTGGTGGGCTCGTCGGCGATGAGGAGTTTGGGGTTGCAGGAGAGGGCCATCGCGATCATCGCCCGCTGGCGCATACCGCCGGAGAACTGATGGGGATAGTCATCCAGGCGGGTCTTCGCCTCCGGAATGCCGACCATCGTCAGCAGTTCTTCGGCCCGCTCCCGGGCCTGCTTGTCGTCCATCCCCTGGTGGAGTTTGAGGGCCTCCATAATCTGGAAGCCGATGGTGAAGACAGGGTTGAACGAGGTCATCGGGTCCTGGAAGACCATCGCGATCTCCGCCCCGCGCACGTGGTGCATCTCGGCCTCGCTCAGTTGCATCAGGTCGCGCCCGTCAAACCAGACTTCGCCGCCCTCAATTTTCCCCGGAGGGCTGGGGATGAGGCGCATAATGGAAAGGGCGTGGACGCTCTTACCGCATCCACTCTCGCCGACCACGCCCAGAATCTCTCCCTCCTCCATTGTATAGGAGATGCCGTTGACGGCGTGGACGACCCCGTCCTGGGTGTAGAAACGGGTGACCAGGTTCCTGACGTCCATCAAGATGGCCATAAAGACTCCTTATTCCTGAAAAGTGTAGCCAGTCTATGCGACCCGCATCAGCAGAAGGTCGTACCGCCACAGCAGCAGGCTGCCAGCGGAGGAGAATGGTGTGATGAGAATGGGTTCAAAGGGATGTTTCGGATAATACGAGGGATTGTTGCGCCAGGCAGGGGGGATCGGAGAACATAGAGAAGCGACGCGCCGGATGATTCGCCGCCATACGCGCGGGGATGGCTTTGCGTTGCCCCAACGGTCCTGTAGAGATTGAGCAATCAAAACATCCAGTGCGTCCATCTGTCCCTGTACCGGCTCATGTCAACTCATACACCACACCGCGCCGGGGCTGCCATTCCGCCAGGTGCTCTCTCAGCGCTTCCCGCCCATAGTGGAGGCGAGATTTGACCGTTCCCTCCGGGACCTCCAGAATTTCAGCGATTTCTTTCAGGCTCAACCCTTCCAGGTAATAGAAGACAATCACCACCTGCTGGGGAAGGGGCAAGGTACGGATGGCCTCACGAACCTTTTCCTGAATTTCCCGCTCCTCCACCGTCCCTTCCACGCGGAGGGGAGCAGTCCAGCGCTCTACCAGTTTACTCAGCAAGACCGACCAGCGTTGCCGGTGGTTCACCCAATCGCAACTCAGGTTAATTGCCACCCGATAGAGCCATGGCCCTACCGGAGCATCCGTACGAACGCGCTCGGCATGAGTGAGGAGCCGAACGAAACACTCCTGAAGAATATCCTCCGCGGCTCCCGGGTCCCGGGTAATCGCCAGGGCGGTGCGGAAGATGGGAATTTTATACTTCTCGTACAATTCGGCCAATGCGGCCGTGTCTCCCTGACGCAACCGGGCAACCAGCACGCCATCCGGAACGGCCGATTGATCGGAAGTTTGAGATTCCATATATAATACCGCGTTGACAGGTAAAAGGTTCAAATCAGCGGACTCGTAGCAGTCTAAGTATACCACACCTTAATGAACGGCGCAACCGGCGCGGGATTCCCAAAATAACGAAATTCATCAGCCACCGGGCTTCGGCTCCCGCCCCATCACCACCCGGAACGCCCGCGCGGAGAGAACAGGACGGAGGACGCAATCCGGGGGCAGTTCGGAGGCCAGGTCCAGGCCCAGGCCGGGGTGGGCCTGAACCGCTTCCAGAGGCCATTCGGAGGCGTCCAGAAACTCGGAGAGGGCCCCCGGAGTGACCGTCAGCAGGCCGAAGAGGTCGCCCCGGCGGGGCCGGCCCAGGGGCCGGCCCAGAAAGGTCACAATCGCCAGCGCGTCGGGCATCTCGGAACCGCCCAGTTGGGGCGGGAGGAGGTTGACAATATAGGGGCAGGCCTCCGGCTCCGGCAGGTCGGAGGGGACCTCCAGGTAGCCCGCCACCCGCCACTCGTGGAGCAGGACGGTGTGGGGCGGCACCTCCAGCGCCACATCCACTCCCAGTTCCTCCCGCACCTCTCTGCGCAGCGCTCCCAGGACGTCCTCCCCGGCGTGCAGGCCGCCGCCGATGCCGCCGATGCCCACCGAGAGGATGCCGTCCGGGCGGCGGGCCCAGTAGCGGGGACGCTGAACTTCAAAATACCAGGCGTCATCATCCCGCAGAAGGACCGAGACGCCAATCAGGGCAATCCGCTGCCCCGTCAGCAACGGGTGGCTGCCCTCCAGAGCCGGCATCAGAGCAAACAGGTCGGGCATCAGAGGTGGTTCTGGATGAACTGGTAGGTCTTCTCGGCCACAAACTCCCACTCGCTATCCACGGTGATGCAGTGGCCGGAGTTGTGGAGGACGACCAGTCCCTTATCCCGGGAGCCGGCCCGTTCATACGTATACGGGCCGCTGCGGGGGTGGATGGCTTGGTCCAGCGTGCTGTAGATGATCAGCAGTGGGCAGGTTATCCGGGGGAGCAGCCGCCGGACGCGGAAGAGCAGTTTCAGGAGTTCATGGGCCGCAAAGACGGGGTTCTCCTCATAACTCCAGAGGCGCAGGTCCGCCTCCGGGTCGGTCAGGTCCTTATCCGGCGACTTGGCCCATCTGGGGATGAAGTACTTGAGGACCGGGGTCAGATAGATGAGCCGGTCGGCGACGATGGTCGCCGGGGAGTATGCGACGGCGCCGGGCAGTTCCGGGTGATGCGCCGCCAGGTACAGGGTCAACACGGACCCCATAGAGAGTCCGCCGACGAAGACCTTTTCGCAGCGGGCGCGCAGGTCGGTCAACGCCTTCTCCACATGCCCGGTCCAGTCGGTCCAGCGGCAGCGGTTCATGTCCTCCACCGTCGTGCCGTGGCCGGGGAGAAGGGGGGCATAGACAGAGACCCCGCTGGTGCAGGTACTCCCCTACCAGGCGCATCTCCGGTGGAGAGCCGGTGAAACCGTGAATGAGCAGCATGCCAATCGGCCCGCCTTCCAGCAGAAACGGCGAGGGGTCCAGATGGGGATGTCGGGTCATCGTAGCCTCCGCATTCGTGTCTCATTCGTGCCCTATTCGTGTCATTCGTGGACGTGGCCCAGCCCTGCTATCAGCAGGTCCAGAGCAGTTTCGGGGGTCATATCTCCGGTTTTGATCGCCACGTCCAGGTCCAGCAGATACCGGTAGATGCGTTCCAGTTGGGTGAGGGTGAAATTGGCGCTCTGGGCGTGCAGTTTCCGGGCGACAAAGGGGTGAATTCCCAGCAATTGGGCGATGGACGCCGGGTTCTCTCCCCGTCCGGTCAGGTCCTTCACCATAATGATGAGGCGGAACTGGCGGACGACCATCGCCAGAATGCCCAGCGGGTTCTCTCCCGCGTCCAGCAGCCGGTGGAGGAGAATGGCGGCCTGTCGGCTCTCGCGCCGCCCCAGCGCGTCCACCAGATCAAACACCACCGCCTGCTGGACGTACGGGACCAGTTGCGCCACATCCTGCGGAGTAACGGCCCGCCCGGGCCCGGCGTAGGTGACCATTTTGACGATTTCCCCGTCCAGCAGGCGCAGGTCGCCAGGGCCGATGACCTGGGCCAGATGGACGGCCGCTTCCCGCTCCATCTCCCCGCCGTGAAGACGGGCGCGCGCCTGGATCCAGGCGGGGAGCGCCTCCGGCGGGGATGGCTCAAACTGTCGGACGAACCCCTCCTCCCGTCCAGCGGCATATTGCAGGACCGGATGGTCGTCAGGGAGGGAACCGTCCTCTATAAAGACAAGACGGGTCGTCTCCGGCAGGGCCTGGAGAAGACGAAGCACTCCCTCCAGAAGCCCCCGCTCCTTCCCCCGCCCCAGCCGGGTCAGGAGACCGGTGACCAGTACCAGCCGCCGGTCGGCCAGAAACGGCACCGTCTCGCAAGCGCGACGGAGTTCCTCCAGCGTCACCGTCCGCCCGTCCAGGTGAACGGTGTTCAGTTCGCCCAGTTCGCCCATCCGGCGGCGCAGGTCGGCGACGGCCTCGCTGCGGGTGAACTCATCGCTGCCGTGAAAAATGTAGAAGCGGGGGCTGTCCATAATTTTATCAACCACGAAGGACACGAAGGAACACGAAGGTTTTCATTTCGCGCCTTTCGCGCCTTTCGCGTCTTTCGTGCCTTTCGTGCTTTTCGTGCTTTTCGTGTCTTACGCCTCTTCGGTATAGACGTGGTGGATGACCATCGGGCCGCGCTCCTCCCGAACGACCGCCACCACGCGCAGGTTCCCCACGCGCGGGTCGGTGGTCAGGGAGGCCTGAAGGGCCAGCCCCAGCCGCTGCCCCAAGATGAAGCCCAGGGTGGTGACCAGGAGGACGGTCGGGAGGCGGCCCAGCCACTCGGCCACGCTGCGGCGGCGGGGAGAGAGCACCAGAAACGCTCCCAGGCCCGCCAGGGTGCCGGCCGCGACGGCGTTGGTGCCGCAGGTGGGGTGGACCGCCAGGTAGCGTTCGCCTGCCCGCAGCCGCTCCAGCGCCTCCTGTACAGCCTCATGGACGGCGTCGGTCGGAAGGTCACCGTACAAGATGAATCCGTTCGGGGTAGACCGCCCCATCACGTGCAAGTCCCGGTAGCGGCGGGAGAGGACGTGAATGGTCGCATGCTCCAGGGCATGATTCCGTCGGACCCGGTCTATCAGTGGATGGTCCAGAAAACCCATGCCGCCTCCTTATGGCGCTTCCAGTTCCCGATACCGCTCGGGAATTTCTGCCGGGTGTGCAATCACAATCAGACGGAAGCGGGTGCTTCCGTAGGGATGGCAGGTGACCAGCGTCACCCGCTCGTCATCGGTGGGTTGAATGTAGCGGGCATTGGCCTGCCGGACTTCCAGCGGCTGCCCGGCCTCCGGCAACAGGAGCACCTCGTCCACCCGATACAGGAAGACCATGGAACCGGAATACACAATGAGAGGGTCGCCCGGCTGGACTTTATACAGGAACCGGAACGGCCCGTTCTCCGGCCAGTTATGGCCGTTGAGGACGGTATTCCCCGGCCAGCCCAGCGGGGCGGAGGTTTCATGCCAGCCCACGTAGGGCGCATCCGGGACCACCCACACCGGCTGCCGGGCCCCGGCCACCTCCTGCATCTCCCAGTGGGTCGGGATAACGGGCGCATCTATGCCCACGGAGGGGACAACGACGCGGGTGGGAGGATAGATGGCCGGGGTCGGAGTGGGAGTAGGGGGCAACGGAGTTGGCGTCAAAGTGGGGGGCAGTGCCACCGTTGGTGTGGGCGTCGGTACCGCCGTATCGGTCGGCGTCGCCGGTAGCGGCGACGGGGAGAGAGTCGGCATATCGGGCGGCAGCGGAGAGGACACGGGCAGAGGGATCCCGGAGGCCAGTTGAGGCCCGACCACGACCCCTCCGGCCATCAGTAACACCATTCCAACCCAGATCAACAAGCCAGAGGTACGGCTCCGGCTGGGGGGAGTTCGGTCCAGCATATCTCCTCAATTCTCTGGGATGACGGAAGGGGCGGGTTATACCGACCTGCCCGTTCCCCCGGGCCCGCGCCGACGCGCGCCTGGATTTTGATTATAGCCCAATAGCACGCAGCGGTCAAACCGGATAGGCCTGAATGTTGCGGCGGGCGATTTCGCCGCTCGCCGCGAAATCCCCCAATCTCAATATGGCCGGATGATGCCTCCCTCCACCCGGAAGAGGGCCGCCCGCTGGCGGAACTCCGGGCTGAACATCTCCGGGTCGGTGGCGGTCAGGATGGCCTGCTCCACCCGGTCCACCCGGGAGAGCAGGAAGGCCCGCCGCTGGCTGTCCAGTTCCGCCAGCACCTCGTCCAGCAGGAGGACGGGGGCCTCCCCCGTCGTCTCCTGCATCCAGGCCAGTTGCGCCATTTTGAGGGCCAGCACCGCCGTCCGCTGCTGGCCCCGGGAGCCGAAAATCCCCAGGTCCACATCGCCCACCAGGAAGCGCATCTCGTCCCGATGGGGGCCGGTCAACGTCATCCCCCGCTCTATCTCCTCCTTGCGGCGCTGGCGCAGGCGCTGCAGGAAGGCTCGCTCCAGGTCCTCCACCGACAACCCCGGCGGCGGGCCGCCCGGTTCCCCGGGTTCCATGTGGGGCGCCAGACTCATCTGGTAGGTCAGCGCGGGTGGGCGGGCGGGGTCAAAGTTCGGCTGATACTCCAGACGGAGCCATTCCTGCCCGCCGGTCAGTTCCGAATGCAGCGGACCGGCGTGGCGGGAGAGGTCGGCGATCAGGCGGCGGCGCCCCCGGGCGACGGCCACCCCGCTGCGCGCCAACTGCTCATCCAGCGGGTCCAGTTGGGCCGGGTCGCCGCCCTCTTCGGCCAGGTGGCGCAGGAGGGCGTTCCGCTGCCGGAGCGTCTCCGTGTACGTCTCCAGCGCAGCGGCGTAGGCCGCGTCTACCTGGGAGAGGGTCGCATCCAGATAGTCGCGCCGCCCAGATGGGGAGCCCGACACCAGGTCCACGTCCTGGGGCAGGAAGAGGACGACGTTCAGGCAGCCGGTCAGGTCCCGCAGGCGCCGGGGGCGGCGGTCCACGCGGACGCTTTTCTGGAGCCGGACGGCGCCGTTGGCGTTGGGAGCCAAACTCAGGGCGATGGCGATTTCCCGGACCTGCTGGCGCCCGACCACCTCCGCCCGCAGGTGGGCGTAGGAGAGCCCCTCCCGCTCCGCAGTCCAGTTGATTAACTGGCGGTCCACGGCGGTGAGGGGGGAGCGGCCCGTCGCCAGATAATAGAGGGCCTCTAACAGGGACGTCTTTCCCTGCGCGTTGCCGCCCACCAGGAGGATGGGCCGCTCAGGCCATTCTATCTCCAGGCGGATGTAGTTGCGGAAGTTTTCCAGGCTGAGAGAACGGACGCGCATGGGCGATCAGTTTTCATCCACCAGCCCCAGGTCGGCCAGCCAGCGGAAGTATTCCGCGATGAGCGCCGTCGCCTCCAATCCGGTCTCGTGACGGACCTGCGCAGCAATCTCCCCGACGGTCCGACGGCCGTCCGCCCAGTATTCGGCCAGCGTGGGAAGGGCGGAGGCGGTCTTCCGCAGCCGCTGCTGGAACTCCCACCAGCGGTCCCGGGTGGCCGCGTCCCGGCGGGCCACCTCCTCTTCGGGGTGGAGGGGTCCCCGGAACCGCCGCCGGGGCACCCAATCCGTCCCTTCCACCTCCGGCGCCGCCGGGGCGGGCCGGTCGGGCAGGTCGTCGGCCGCGCGGCGGTACTCCTGCACCGCGAAGTCGGCGTCGGCGGATTGCCAGGGGGAGACGTCCACCGGGGCCAGCCGCCGGATGCTCTCCAGCGCCTTCCGGTGGCGGGCGATGCGGTACTCCAGGCGCTGTCGGACCTCCTCCCGGCCGGGCCCCGATTCCCCTTCGGCCTCCGTCACGGCGGCCTGGAGTTCGGCCAGGACCCGCTGACGGAAGCGGGCGGAGAGTTCCCGCGCCAGCCAGCGGGCCTCCCGTTCTCCTGCCTGGGCCAGCCAGTACGCGTAGAGGCCGGAGAGGGCCGCCACCCGGGCCATCATCTGCGGGTCCACCCGGTCCGGCGTATCGGCGCTGGTGTGGTAGAACCGGTCGGGCCACTGAATGAGCATCGGCATCGGCACGCCCACCGACGGGTCGGAGAAGACGGAGTGGTCGGAGCCGCCGCCGAGGGGGACATCGGCAGTGCGGAAGAGGGGGTATCCGCCAACGCCGCCGAAGGTCTTCACCTCCGGCAGGAGCAGGTCCCGCATGCGGGCCAGCAGCGCGTCGGCGAAACCGGGCAGGGCGTCGGGCGGAGATTCCACCAGCAGGGAACTCCCACACTGGTCCTGGTCCTGCCCGACCATGTCCAGGTTCAGGCCAGCGACCAGGTGGGGGATATGGCCTTCCTGGGCCGAAAGATAGGCCAGGCTGCCGGTGATTTCCGGCACCCAAAGGAAACGGATGGCGCGGCGCGGGGGCGGCAGTTCTCCTCGTTCCAGAAGCGCGGCCAGGGCGCGCGCCGTCTCCAGAAGGGCCGCCGCGCCGGACGCGTTGTCGTTGGCCGAGGGCTGGGGGTGGCAGAGGTGGGCCACCAGGACGATTTCCTCGTCGGTGGCGCCGGGGATGAAGGTCTCCACAACCTCCAACCACCCGCTATAGAGCGCGGTATCCACGCGGACGCGCACCCGCAGGGTCTGCTCCCGGGCCAGGCGGCGCAGGGCCTCGCCCTGCCGGGGGGAGAGAGCGAAGCCGAAGCCGCGCGGCTCCTGCCCCTGCCACCAGAATGAGGTGTACTGGACCGCGTCGGGGAGGGCCCAGGCCGGGCGGACGGGCTCCTGTTCGGCCATGCCGTCGTAGATGAGGCCGACGGCGCCTCGCCGGACGACGGCCAGGTCGTGGACCCGCCGGACGTTCCCCCGGGCCAGAACGACCTTGCCCGCCAGGTCCTTCCCCTCGTACTCGGCCTCTTCCTCCCCCTTCTCCAGGACGACGACCTCCGCCTCGCCGTCAAAGGGGAGGCTGCGGGCGACCAGGTGCAGGGGGAGGTCCCGGAAGTCGGCCAGTTTACGGGCCTGGTCGGCGGGCTCTATCAGGTGCAGGGTCGCCGCGCGGGCGTCCCACTCCTGGAAACTGGCCGCGCCCCAGAAGCGGACGGCGGGGTCGGCGGGGAAGGATGTGATGCCCGCCGGCAATCCGGACCGGATGGCCTGATCGCAAACCCATTCGGCGGCCTGGCGGAAGCCCGGGCTGGCCTGGATGCGGTGGAAGCGGGCGATTTCGGCCACGGCGCGGGCCGCTGCCGCGCCGGAGACTTCGCCGCGAATGATGGGCCAGAGTTTATGGAACATCGCGGCTCCTTTAGAAGACGCATGCTGTTTCTAACCGCAGAGACGCAGAGGATACAGAGATGTTGCGGAAAATCTGTATTTTGCGGATCTCTACGCCCCATATGGTAGCAGTTTAGAGCCCCAATCATTACCTTTGGCAGTGGTGTAGATGAGATGAGGGCCAGGCCAGGTTGTGGACATAACAGCCTCCTATCTGCGAAGATAGATGAGCAGGTATCTGTGGATGATTTCCAGATCGGATCCGGAACGGGTATGAGAGGGAGAAGCAGGGACCACGATGACAATTTCTTTCAGCGACAGGCAACGTTGTTCTTTCAGGGCCTCGTACAGGAGAAGCCCAGAGGGGATTAATCTCCCGTTGCTGCGGAAGTCCATAGCCTCTATAGCCAGGAAACCGCCCGGAGAAAGAAGGGCGCAACTCCGGCGTGCAAGACGCATCGCGATGTTGCGATATCCGCTGAATCTGGATTCGGTCATCGGGAGCGACGGCCAGCGGATGAAGAGCAGACTTGCGCTTGCGTCACTGGAACATAGCGCCTCTCCCCACTCATCGTATTGCGCCTCTAAGAAGCGGCCTTCGCCACAGAACCGTTGCAGCAGGTTGCGCCGTACCTCGGCTTCCAGTTGGTCCTCGGGAAAAATCCAGACCGTAGTCGTTTCCAGGTTTTGCTGGTCTTTCCTGGCACCTTCTCCCGAATGTATCCTGTAAGGGATTTCTTCTTCCCAGAGAGGCAACTGTTCCCGAACGTGTTGAGCCGAGGGTTTTTCAAATATGGGCAAATATTCATGCGCCAGTAACAAGAAGTTGTGCTGGATACTCCGACTATACCAGAAGCCGTTGTCCTGCAATTGTGTTGTCTTTTGATCACCAATTCCTTAAGAACGAAGCCAGCATCCAGAAAGACCCGAATGATCTGAAAACCGATGGGGATCACATGCTTTGATCTTCGGGCATCTCCAACGAGAATAGCACACCTGGCACCGGGCTTCAAAACCCGCAGGCTCTCATGCGCGACCTTCCGCATCTCCTGCAGAAAATCCGGCACTGAGAGGGTAGAGAGATCGCCGGAAATCTTTGCGCTGTATCGGATAATCCCCGCGTAGGGGGGATGGGCACAGATCAGGTCAACGCTGTTGTCCGGGAGGTCGGAAAGATCACGGGCATCCCCGACCTGCACCTCAGGTTCATATATTGCCAACCCAGGCTCTGCTCTCATATGCTGAGGCGGCGAAAATCTAAGGTTTTCCAGCGTTATCCCTACAGCGCCAGGGTTAATATCCCTGGCGATGCAGCGACGGCCCAGCAGTTTGGCTTCTACAGCGGTGGTACCCCCACCCACAAAATAATCCAGCACTACATCGCCCGGCCAGGAATACTTCAGAATTACATTGCGGGGGATGTAAGGAGACCAATTTCCTCTATAACGTCCGTCATGCGTAGCCCAGTCGCCGCGCTGCTTAAAACTCCATACCGTGGTAGTCTCCTCACGAAATGAAGGGGGGTGCCACCGCTTGATGGTCTTGGGCCGTTTGAGCACGCTGATATTGGCACCATAGGCCTCGGTGATGATTTGCTGAAGAGTATTGTAGGAAATGCCATACCGCTCACCAATCTCCGGATCGGGCACCCCTCGTTCTTTATCCGCCAGCACAGTCTTCCTCAATGCCTCTTCGCCGTGCGCCTGGAGGATGTGCGGACGCAATGGCCCTTCTACCCGCAGACCACACACCGGGCACTGGAAAATCATCAATCCTCCAGACACCATTTACTCCTCCACTTTGATCCGTACCCAGATGGTATCCCCGAACCGGTTCCCCGACGGGTCCTGCATCTGCCAGTACATTTTGTACTCCCCCGGGGCGGTGGGGGCAAAGAGGGTGACCAGCACCACCGCCTTGCTCCCGCTGGCGGTGGGCGGCACATACGGGGACTCCCAGGCCAGTTCGGCGCCGCCCGCGTACACCAGGCGGTATCCCTCCTCCCAGTGGCACGTGCCCGTGTTCTTCAGCAGCCAGGCCTTGTAGATTCTCTGCCCGGGGCTGACAATGGGGACAATCCCCTGCGCGGGGTTGTCTTCGTACGTCAGGTCCGCCAGGAACATCGCGTTGTGGACGCAGTACGGCGGGGACGGCGGAAGCGCGGGCTCCTGGACCGTCATCTCTATCCGCGACCGGTCCCCAAACGGATTTCCAGAGGGGTCCTTCATCTGCCACCAGCCCTCGTAGTGTCCGGGGCGGCTGGGCGCCGAGATGCGCTCGTGGATTTTGATGCTCTCCCCGACTCCGACTCCCCGGATGGAGAGGAACGGCGGGGCGCCGATTTCCTTGCTCCCCACGAATGCCCACCGCAGGCCAGCGGTCCAGGGGCAGGTACTCTTGTTGGTGATGGTCCACTCCACGATCAACTGCTGCCCGGGGACCAGGGGACCCTCCCGCGGGTCCGGATACCTCCCCTCATCGGTGACGAAGGCGTCGTATCGGCAGGCGGTAGCGGGAGTGGGCGTGGCCGTCGGGGTGGGCGTGACCGTCGGCGTGGGAGTGACGGTTGGGGATGGGCTTACTGTTGGTGAAGGAGTCACCGTCGGCGAAGGGGTGAACGTAACCGGCCCTGGAGGCGGGGGTGGGCTGATCTTCAGAATGGCCAGTCCGGTGGCCAGCAGCATCAGCGCGGCCCCGAAAATCCACAGGAGACGGCGGGTGGCGGGAGCAAACGGGCCCTCCAGGGGCAGTCCGTCCAGTTTCCCTTTGATGGGCAGGACGCCCAGGAGAAAGGCGAAGAAGCCGCATACGAACAGGATGACCTCAAAGGGCGAGGCCAGAATTGTCTTCAATATCTCTACCATGGCTGCCTCCTGGTGTAGGACAACTCTTGAAGAGTTGTCCTACACTTGCACTACTGGAGCCGCGTCCAGGCCCGCGCGGCCAGTTCGCGGGAGCGCGCGGTGACCGCCTCCTCGTCCAGCGTCAGCAACCGCCGGTCCCGCATCAGCACCCGCCCCGCGCAGACGGTGGCCGTGATCATAGACGCCTCCACGCCGAAGAGGATGTGCCAGGGCAGGTTCCCCGCCGTCAGCGGCGTCGTGGGGTGGTAATCCAGGAAGACCAGGTCCGCCGCTGCGCCGGGGGCCAGTTCCCCCAGCCGCCAATCCGGCCAGAAGACGCGGGCCAGGGCGGCGTTGTTCTCCCAGGCCAGCCGCATCACGACGTCGCCGGACATCGCCCGGGGGTCCCGGCGGGCCAGTTTGTGCACCAGGTACGCCACCTTCATCTCGGCGAACATGTTGTTGGAGAAGCCGTCGTTGCCCAGCGCCACCCGTACCCCCGCCGCCAGCATCTCCTCCACCGGCGCCACACCGACACCGTTGTTCATGTTGGACCGGGGCTGATGGGTGACCCAGGTGCCGGTCTGGGCCAGGCGGGCGATTTCGCCGGGGTCCACATGGACGCAGTGGACGGCGATCGTCTGCGGGCCCAGGACCCCGGCATCCCCCAGACGGTGGACGACCCGTTTGCCGCTCCTACGGAGGCTATCGTCCTGATCGGCGGCGTCCTCGGCGACATGGACGTGGAAGCCCAGGCCCAGGTCCCGCGCCGCAGCGACGCAATCCGCCAGCGTCTCGTCGGAGAGGGTGAGGGAAGCGTGCAGGCCGAAGGACGCGGCCAGGAACCGGCGGCGCTCCGGCGTCAGCGACCGGGCGAAGCGGATGTTCTCCGCGATTCCGGCCCGCGCCCGCTGAGGGCCGTCCCGGTCGGTGACCTCGTAGCAGAGGGAGGCCCGCAGGCCGGCCTCCTCCACCGCCTCCGCAATGGCATCCAGACTCCCCTCAATGGCGTTAGGGCTGGCGTGGTGGTCTATGAGGGTGGTGGTGCCGTGTCGGATGGCGTCTATCAGGCAGACCAGGGCGGAGAAGCGGACGTCCTCCAGGGTGAGGACTTTATCCAGCCGCCACCACAGCCGTTCCAGAATCTGGGGGAAATTGGCGGGCGGCTCGCCGGGGATGGCCATGCCCCGGGCGAAGGCGCCGTAGAAGTGAGTATGCCCGCAAATCGCCGCCGGCATAACCAGTTGTCCCCCGGCGTCCCAGCGCTCCTCATCGGGATAGCGCCGGGTCAGATCGGCCGTGGTGCCGATGTCGGTGATGGTCTCGCCCTGGATGCGCAGGGCGCCGTCTTCTATCAGTTGGGGGGGGGCCCCCAGGGTAGACAGGCGGGCATGGGTGATCAGCATGGGCACCTCCGGGTTCGTCCGACGCCAAAGCGTCGGGCTTATGCTGCCAGGTCTCTTCGGGGCCGTCGCTGCCTGTGCCGACGAAAGCCGCCCGCTTTGGGCTTTCGGCCTCCGGTCGGGGTACCTGACACTTTTGATCAAGTAGAACACGGATTCACACCGATGCTCCGGATGGACACGGATTCTCCCTCCGTCAATGTTCGTCTTTCCCGGTTTCCCGTTCAATGGGACACGGATGGACACGGATGGTACGGATTTTCACGGATTTTTCATCCGTGCCGATCCGTAAAACCCGTGTTGATCCGTGTCCTATTCCAAACGGTCAGGTGGCCACTTTACTGATGAGCCTGGCGGTAAACCGTCGGGCCTGCTATGCCCGAGATCAGCCCGAGGGTTTGCTATTGGGTTGATTCTTCTGCGCTTTCTCCTGAGTTTTCTCCTCCCCACCTTTCTCCAGCCGGGCCGCCAGTTCTTTCAGCCGGGCCAGCACCCGCGCGTGCAGCGTCCCCTCCGGGAACTGCCCCTTCTCGTCCCGCACGCCGGCCGGGATGCCCGTGAGCAGTTCTATCCCCTCATCCACCGTCGCCACCGGGTAGATGTGGAATTTCCCCTCCGCCACTGCCTGGACGACCTCCGGGTCCAGCATCAGGTTGCGGACGTTGGCCGCCGGGATGACCACGCCCTGGTCGCCCGTCAGCCCCCGCTCCTTGCAGACCCGGAAGAAGCCCTCAATCTTGGGAGTCACGCCACCCACCGGCTGCACCCGCCCCTGCTGGTCCACCGAGCCGGTGACCGCGATGCCCTGGCGGATGGGGGCGTCCGCCAGAACGGAGAGAAGGGCGTAGAGTTCCGCCAGAGAAGCGCTATCGCCGTGAACCTCGTCGTAGGTCTGCTCAAAACTGAGGCTGGCGGAGAGGGTGAGGGGCTGGTCGGTGGCGTACTGGCCGCCCAGGTAGGCCGCCAGGGTCAACACGCCCTTGCCGTGGGTGGGGCCGCTCAGTTTGACCTCCCGCTGGATGTCCACCACGCCGCTGCGGCCCACGTAGGCGCGGGCAGTGATACGGGTGGGGCGGCCAAAGATGTGGTCGCCGACCAGGTGGATACTCAGCCCGTTCACCTGCCCCACCACGGCCCCCTCGGTCTGGATCAACAGAGTGCCCTCGGTGATGACGCGCCGGATTTCCTCCTCCACCCGATTGGCCCGGTAGGTGCGCTCGGCGATGGCCCGTTCCACGTCCTCGCCCGTCACCACGTCCCGCCCGGCCTTGCCGGCCCAGTAGTGGGCCTCCCGCAGGAGGTCCGTCACCTCGCCGAAGCGGATGGAGAGACGGTTCTGGTCCTCCGCCAGCCGGGAGCCGTACTCCACCACCCGCGCCACCCCGGTCCGGTCAAAGGGGCGCAGTCCCTCCTCCTCACAGCGAGCCCGGATGAAGAGGGCGTAGAGATGCTCGTTCTCCGGCGTCCGGTCCATTTCGGTGGAGAAGTCGGCCTTGACCTTGAAGAGTTCGCGGAACTCCTCATCCAGGGCGTAGAGGAGATAGTAGAGATATGGACTGCCCATCAGGATGACCTTCACATCCAGCGGGATGGGCTCCGGGTCCAGGCTGACGACGGAGACCGGGGCTGCGGCGCGGTCCTCCAGACGGACGACGCCTTCGGAGAGGGCGCGCTTGAGGGACTGCCAGGCCAGCGAGTCCGCCAGCACGTCCCGGGCCTGGAGGACCAGGTAGCCGCCGTTGGCACGGTGGAGAGTGCCCGCGCGCAGAAGGGTGAAATCGGTGACGGGCACTCCCATGCGGATTTCGTACTCCGTCCGGCCGATCAGATTGGCGTAGGTGGGGTTGGTTTCCACCACCACGGGAGCGCCCTGTTGCTGGCTGTTATCCACCAGCAGGTTGACCAGGTACCGCCCGAAGGGTGGGGCGGGGGGCGCACCGGGGGCCTCGGGGGATGGGGGCTCCGTCTGCTTGAACTCCTCCGCCCGACGGATAATGTCGGTGCGCACTTCCTCCAGGTACTCGCCGACCTCCTCGTATTCGGCGTAGCGATGTTTCAGTTCGTCCACCGCGTGGCCCACCGTCGCGGCGGCCACCTCCTGGTCCAGTTTCTGGAGAGCCTCCCGCGCAATCTGTTCCTGCTCCCGCAATCGTTGGACCGTCTCCTCCGCCAGTGGCTCCAGTTCCCGGTATCGGGCCGCGTACTGCTCCCGTTCCTCCTCCGGCAATTCCTGGAAGGCCTCCTGGGGGAGGGGGCGACCGTCCTTCAGAGGGACGATGGCCAGGCCGGAAGGGGCGCGCACCACCGCGAAGGAGCGCTGCCGGGCCTGAGCGTCCAGTCCCCTTAGAAGGGTTTCCTGCGCCTCCTGGAACCGTTGTTCAATCTGACGGCGGGCTTCCTGGTACGTCTCGCTCTCAAAGGCCCGGGGGATGGTCTGGCGGAGTTGGACCACCAGCGCGGCCATGTCGTCCCGGAAGCGCGCTCCCAGGCCGGGAGGGAGACGGATGGCCCGGGGGCTGCGGGGCCGGGAGAAGTTGTGGACGTAGACCCAGTCGTCCGGGGTGGGTTCCTGAGCAGCCCGCTGGGCCAGGAAGCGCTGGATGGTGGTCGTGCGGCCCGTCCCGCCCGGCCCCAGAACGAAGATGTTGTAGCCGGGGCCCTCCATATCCAGCCCGAACTCAATGGCCCGGGTGGCCCGGGGCTGACCGATGATGTCCGGGGTCAGCGGGAGTTCGGCAGTGGTCTCAAAGGGAAAACTCTGCGGGTCGCAGGAGCGGCGAAGTTGTTCTGGCGGCAGTTCGTTGGGCATGGCCTGGACCTCCCAGATGTCTTTACTCTTAACCGCAGAGCGCGGAGAAAATAATGACTCCCCCGCCAGTTGTTACCGGTGCGGTAGTTTTGCCCGAGCGCGCGGGCTGATGAGGATTATAACATCGGGTGGGAGGGGTGTCAAAAGGGGGATTTGCGGTCAGCGTTTGAGGAGCGCGGCCGCTGCGCCAGCCGCCAGGACCAATCCGGCACCCAGCGCGCCCAGGATGAGACCCGGACTAATGCCTACAGGGGCCCCGTAGAGCGCGGCAAAGATGGGCCGCACGCGGAGAAAGGCCAGAAACGGGGGCAGCCAACCCGCCAGGGCCAGCACCGCGGCCAGCCCGCCCCACACCCGCTCCGGCAGGCGCCGGGCCCAGAGCGTCGCCAGCGCCAGAGCGCATGCCGCCAGCACCAGAAATAGTTGGCCACGGTAGAGGGGGTCCCGCCAGGCGGTGAGGATGGGCGGATAGGGGGGGAGCATGGTCAGCGAGAGGGCCGCCGCCGTCAGCGGCAGACCATAGCGGAAAAGCCCGCGCGGCCGGATGCAGAACGCGGGGGCCAGCGCCAGCACCAGCGCCGGGGCCAGCAGGGGGAGGAGGAACACTTCACGGGTAATGCGGACCACTCCGTCCCGCACCGGCGGCAGCAGCCGGACCACGACGAAGAGGTCCAGCGCGTTCAGGCGGAGCGCGGCGGCCCGATGGGGAATCCATGATGTCACCGCCCCCGCCAGGCCCAACAGGGCCCCCAGCATCAGTAACCACGGTGTCCAGCGGCGCATCGCTCTCCTCAGCCGTCAGTCGTCAGTCGTTAGCCGTTAGTGTCAGCGGTCTGTCGTCCGTGGTCCGTCGTCTGTGGTCTGTGGTCTGTCGTCCGTCACCGGTTCTCCAGCCGGAAGCCGTGCCCCCGCACTGTGACGATGTACTCGTGATGGGGGTCCAGTTCCGCCAGCCGCTCCCGCAACCGGCGGACCAGGGCATCTATCGCCTGCTCGGAGACGCCCCGGACGTCCTCATCGGGCCAGACGGTGCGGACGACCTCCTCCCGGGAGACAACCTGGCCCTGGGCATCCAGCAGGGCCGTCAGCAACCGGTACTGAGCCGGGGAGAGGGGCGGGGAGAGTTCCCGCCCGCCGACAAACACCCGCCGCCCGGCCCGGTCCACCCGAATCCCCCGCGCCGGCCCTTCTCCGTCCAGCGGGAGGGTCGCGTCCGAGCCGACGAAAGTCATCTTCACGCAGAGGGCGAACTGAATCTCATCCCCGTCCTGCAGGAGACAGGGGGCCTCCCGCACCTCCTCGCCGTTCACCCAGGTGCCGTTTTTACTGCCCAGGTCGTGAAGGAGGTAGCGGCCGTCGGCCGTCCGCTCAATGCGGGCATGGTGGCGGGAAATCTGCCGCTCCGGGAGGATGATGTCGCAATCCAGCCCCCGACCGATGAGCACCTGGTCCTCCCGAAGCAGCCACCGCTGCCCGGCGGCCTCCCCCTCCAGAACGACCAGCATGGGGATGCCCGTCTCCTCCATACCCTGCCTCTCTCTGGAGAATCTTCCTTCGCCACGAATTTTTTTCATAATTCGTGCAAATTCGTTCAATTCGTGGCAAATTGATTCATCCGGATGTCCACCCGCCGCAGGGTGTTGGCGTTGGTCACCACCGTCACCGAAGAGGTGGCCATGGCGATTTCCGCCAGCACGGGGTGCATCCACCCCACTACCGCCAGCGGGATCATCACCACGTTGTAGAAAAACGCCCAGAAGAGGTTCTGGCGGATTTTGCGGAAAGTAGCCCGGCTGAGATGGATGGCCTCCACCACACCCGCCAGTTCCCCGCGCACCAGCGTCACGTCTCCAGCCTCAATGGCGATGTCCGTGCCGGTGCCGATGGCGATGCCCACATCCGCCCCCTTCAGCGCCGGGGCGTCGTTGATGCCGTCGCCCACGAAGGCTACCCGGCCGTGCTCTCCTTGCAGGCGGCGGACCTCCGCCACTTTGCCGTCGGGGAGGACTTCGGCCCGCACCTCGTCTATGCCCACCCGCCGGGCGACGGCCTCCGCGGTCCGGCGGTTGTCGCCAGTAATCATCGCCGTCCGCAGGCCGAGCCGGTGCAGTTCCTCCACGGCAGCGACAGCGTCCTCCTTCAGCGGGTCGGCAACGGCCAGGACCCCGCCCATGCGGCCGTCCACCGCCACCAGAATCGCCGTCTTCGCCTCTTCTTCCAGACGGCGCAGGGCCCCCTCCAGCGGGGCCGGGGAGAGCCCCGCCTCCTCCATCAGCCGTCGGGAGCCCACCAGGACCCGCTTCCCGTCCACGGTCGCCGCGATCCCGCGGCCGCGCAGGGCCTGGAATTCGGCCGGGTCCGCCAGCGCCAGGCCCCGGGCCCCGGCCCGCTCCACCACCGCCCGCCCCAGCGGATGCTCCGATCCCCGCTCCGCCGACCCGGCCAGATACAGGAGTTCCTCCTCGCTCATCCCTTCGGCCGGGACGACGTCAGTCACTTCGGGCCGCCCCTTGGTGAGGGTCCCCGTCTTATCAAAGACCACCACCCGCACATCCTTGAGGGTCTGGATGGCCTCGCCGGAGCGGATGAGGATGCCGTGTTCGGCGCCCATGCCGCTCCCGACCATGAGCGCGGTGGGCGTCGCCAGGCCCAGGGCGCATGGGCAGGCGATGACCAGAACAGCGACGGTGGAGATGATGGCTAAGGTGACCGTCCCCAGATTCGGGTTGACCCAGGGCAGGAAGGAGCCCGCCGTCACCAGGGTGCGCATAAAGCCCGGAAACGCCAGCCAGGCGATCAGGGTGAGAAGCGCAATCCCCAGCACAATGGGCACAAAAACAGCGGTCACCCGGTCAGCGAAGGCCTGGATAGGGACTTTGGAGCCCTGGGCCTCCTCCACCAGCCGGATGACCTGAGCCAGGAACGTGTCTCGCCCCACCCGGGTGGCCCGGACTTTCAGGAGTCCTTCCTGGTTGACGGTAGCGCCGATGACCTCGTCGCCCGGGCGCTTGTTGACGGGCATGGACTCACCGGTCGCCATAGACTCGTCCACCGCGCTCTCCCCCTCCAGGACGACCCCGTCGGTGGGGATTTTCTCGCCCGGACGGACGACCATAACATCCCCGACCCGGACCTCCTCAATGGGCACTTCTATCTCTATCCCGTCTCGGACGACGCGCGCCGTTTTGGCACCCAGTTCCAGAAGTTTACGGATGGCCTGGGAGGCGCGGCCCTTCGCCGTCTCCTCCACGTACCGACCGGTGAGGTGGAAAGCCATGATCATGGCCGCGACCCCGGCGTAGTTGGCAACGGGGAAGAAGAAGGACGCCGGGCCGGTCAGGAAGGAGACGCCCGTGCCCAGGGTGATAAGGGTGTCCATGTTGGCGAAGCCGTGCAGGGCGGCGGAGAGGCCGCTGCGGTAGGTCCGGCGGCCCACCCAGAAGAGGACAGGCGCGGCCAGGAGAATCATCCCCAGGTTGAAGACGGTGTGGCTGGGCCACATCACCCCCCAGAGCATCTCGGGGAGCATCCAGAGGATGATGGGGACAGTGAACGCCCAGGCCACGCGCATCCGGAAGCGGGCCTGGCGCATCTTGCGTTCGGCCTCGTCCTCTTCCGGGGCCGCCACGCCCCCGGCGGGGACGTCCAGAATTTCGTACCCGGCCTCCGCGACGGCCTTTTTGAAGTCGGCGATGCTTACCACGCCGGGGATGAAGGTGACCGTCGCCTTCTCCGTGGCCAGGTTGACGACGGCGGAGACGACGCCAGGGAGCCTGCGCAGGGCCTCCTCCACGTGGGCGACGCAGGCCGCGCAGGTCATCCCGCCGATGGGAAGGACCATCGTCTCGGTGGGGACCTCGTAGCCGGTCTCCTGCACGGCGCGGACCAGGTCGGCCATGCGGACGGCGGCGGGGTCAAAGCGGAGGGTGGCCCGCTCCGTCGCCAGATTGACGGCGACGTCCTCCACGCCGTCCACGCCACGGAGCACGTGCTCCACGTGGGCGACGCAAGAGGCGCAGGTCATTCCCCGGACGGGGATGGAAACACTTTGTTCAGTCATAGTTCTATGCCAACGGGGCTTATCGGTATTTCAGCATTTCTTCTACGGTTACTCCAATATCTTTGGCAATCTGCCGTAGCAAAATTGGCGAAATATCCCGTCCCTTGTGAAAAGGCACAGTTGTTGTCCGGCCATCTGGATGGCGATACTGCTTGTGGGAGCCCCTCTGGCGGTTCCACAAAGCCGAGCCTTTCCAGGATTGCCACCACCTCTTTCGGTTTGAGGACAGGATACTTGCCCATCGTCAGGCAACCGTTACCATTTGTGTACCGATGAAATCAGCTTCCAGCACGGGCTCCCCATCCTCCAAAAGCATCTCTATGACTTCGCGAAGGTTCCTATGTAACTCATCCAGGGTTTCGGCCTGAGTGTGGGCACCTGGGAAGCCTGGCACATAACCGATATAAAGGCCTGTATCGGGACACTTTTCTACAACCGCCCAGAATGTTTTCATTTCCCACCTCCAAATGGGAAGGTCTTGTAGCCCAAGATTGATCCTGTCCGACACCATATTGACCACCCGACACGACTGCACAGGACACGGATGCACACCGATGTTACGGATTGACACGGATTCGGAGAAATCCCTGAATATCCGTTTTGCCCGTGTTCATCCGTGTCCTGTTTCTGAAACGGTTAGGGGGCCGGCCCGCTCAATCCGCAGGATAGATCGCAGGATAAATCCTGCGCTACACGTGCCATGCTTGGGGCGACCGCAAGGGTCGCCCCTACGAGTGGGCGTGATGATGCCCTTCGGGCTTTTCGGTCGTCTCCCGCAGGTACCTCTCCGGGTCCTTCTCAAAGGCCACCTTACAGCCGGGGGCGCAGAAATAGTACGTCTGCCCCTTGTAGACTGTCTTCGCCGGTGCGGTCTGGGGGTCCACCTCCATCTTGCAGACAGGGTCTATGGCCATGTCGTCACCTCCACAGGATTCTCAGGCGCTCCAGGGGGCGCCTGATTTAGTTGATCAACATCTATTTTACCACACTCAACAGAGAAAATCAAGAGCCCCGATGCAAGAATGGCGTTAGAAAGTGGGCTTTGCGGGGCAGCGAAGCCGCTCCTTAAAGCCCTGATCGGTTTCTCTAATGCCCCAGATGCCGGAGAGCGATCCCGCGCGGCACCCGTTCCAGGCGGTAGCCCCCAAAAATCCCCAGCAACTCCCGCACCTGATCCCGCAGGGCCCGCATGCGCGGGTTGCGGGCCTTCCACTCGTCGGCCAACTGGGAGATAACCAGCGCGGAGTCGCCCTGGATGTCCAGCACAAACTCCGCCGGGTCCCGCCCCTCACCCCGCAGGCGACCCGCCAGGTCCTCCAGGGCCGCCAGCAGGGTATGGTACTCCGCCTCGTTATTGGTCATCCAGCGCCCGAAGGCCAGGCGGACCATCTCCTCGCACCCGTCTGGGAACCGGATATGGTAACTCCCGTAGCCCGGGCCGGGATTCCCCGGGCTCCCCCCGTCAAAGAGAATCCGGATGACGGGCCGGCCTTCAGGAGACATCGGAGTAAGTCCAGAAGCGGTTGACGAAGAAGTTCCAGAACAGGACGACGCCGGTGGCAATGGCCTTTGCCAGGTTGTAGCCCAGTTTGTAGAGGAGTTCCGGGGAGAGGCTTGCGGCCATCGCGCGGGTCGCTGTCCCCACCAGCGAGACGCACGGGTAGCGCAGGAGGACCAGGATGCCCGTATTGATGCCCCACCCGGCGATGTTGACGACGAAGAACTGGGTCAGTTGGGTGCGGATGGGCTTGGAGCGGGAGTCCGGATATGTCCAGTACCGGTTCCAGGTGAAGTTGCTGAGCACCGCGGCGGTGAAGGAGCAAGTGTTGGCCAGGACGATGGGGAGTCCGGCAACCACGTGGAGGAGATAGAGGAGTCCGAAGTCCACCACCGCGCCGATGGTGCCGACGACGGAGAACTTCAGGAAGCGGATGACTTCCTTCCGGTTCGTCTGCAGGAAATGCCGGGTACGGGTGACGACAGCGGCTGGTGACATCACTTCAGGTACTTCCCCACGATGGGCGCCAGGTCCCGCTTGAGGCTCTCGGGGACCAGGTCGGGCTGGGTGATAAGGGCGGTGGAGAGGGTGGAGCCGCAGTCGCAGGTGCGTTCGGCGGCGGCCAGGCGGGGGACCAGGATGCGGATGGCCCGCTGGGCCAGTTGGGCGTTGGCTGCCAGCGTCGCCAGGAGCATCTCCACGTTCACCGGCTCCTCCGTCTCGTGCCAGACGTCGTAGTCGGTGACATGGGCCATGACCGCGTAGCACATCTCCGCCTCCCGCGCCAGGAAGGCTTCGGGGCTGGTGGTCATGCCGATGATGTCCATGCCCCAGGCGCGGTAGGTGAAACTCTCCCCTTTGGTGGAGAACCGGGGCCCCTCAATGGTGATAAACCGTCCGCCCCGGTGGACCCGGCCGCCAGCGGCCTCCGTCGCATCGGCCAGGATGGCGGAGAGACGGGCGCAGAAGGGGTCGGCGACGCCGATGTGGGCCACCAGGCCGTTGCCGAAGAAGGTGTAGGTTCGCTTTTTGGTGAAGTCAAACAACTGGTCGGGGATGACGATTTCGCCGGGGTGGATGTGCTCCCGCAGGGAGCCACAGGCGGAGATGGAGATGACCTGCTCCACCCCTAAGGTCTTGAGGGCGTAGATGTTGGCCCGGTAGTTGACCTCGGTGGGCATGATGCGGTGGCCCCGCCCGTGGCGGGCCAGGAAGGCCACCCGCACGCCCTCCAGATTGCCGATGACGATGACATCCGAAGGGTCGCCGAAGGGAGTGGAGATGCGGCGCTCTTCCACGTCGCTCAGCCCCTCCATGTTGTAGAGGCCGGAACCGCCGATGACGCCGATGCGAATGGGAGTATCTGCCATGGTCTTGCTCCTGTACGGAAGTGGGTGGGTACCGGATGTTGCCCTCTCCCTACCCCCGCCCTCTCCTCTGAAAGAAGATCCTTTTTCACTGCGGCGGTTTCGCTGCCGTAACGAAAAATGTTATGTCACGTGCATCTTGATTTTCCCGAAGGCACCCGGAGCCCTTCCGGGCATCGCACTGGTCTGCCCCTCCCCCCTACCCCCTCCCCGCTGCCGCTGCGCGGCGCGGGGAGGGGGAGGAATTGGGGGTTTGAGGCGGGCGGCGAAGCCGCCCGCCTCAAACCCCCACCTTTTCTCCCCCTTCTCCTCCCCGCTTCGGGGAGGAGAAGGGGGCCGGGGGGATGAGGAGGGGTCAAGGATGACCTGTCATAACTCATCATTTGAAGTTGCACATGGCGTAAAAATGTTTTCTTTTTGTTCTCCGGCCTCGCCGGAGGCGGGGCCTGAAGATTTCCCCGCCGCTCTGAAAAGGCCAGACTCCGGGGAGGGGAATGGGAGAGGGGACCGGCAAATCTACCGTGTGTGGCGATATTCTACCCGATAAGAGCGGTGGCGTCAAGAAAGCCCGACAGCAGGGCATGTCCCTATTGTAGGACAACTGCGAGCAGTTGTCCTACAAAGCAGAAGTTTCTCTACGGGTAACTATTCACGCCGATTGAAATCGTCCTCCCTGGGCACTTCGTGCCGGTTGTCGGCCTTCGCCGACAACCCTTATGTGCGTGTCCGAGAGACCTGGTCGGCGAAGGCCGACCATCGGCCGCAGGCCCAGGAAGGGTGACTTCAGTCAGCGCTGAATAGTTACCTCTACGGGAGATATGCGCGGGGATTTTGGGGTACGCCCAGGTAGCGAATCTCAAAGTGGAGATGCGGACCGGTGGACCAGCCGGTGTTGCCCGTGGCGCCGATGACCTGGCCCCGTTCCACCTTCTGCCCGGCCATCACGTAGAAGTTGCTCAGGTGAGCGTAGTAGGTAGCGAAACCATTGGCGTGGTCAATGACGATCAGATAACCGTAGCCGACGTCGGTCCATCCGGCGAAACTGACGAAGCCACCATCGGCCGCGTGGACCGCCGTACCCACCGGGACGCCGATGTCTATGGCCCGGTGACCGTACCAGTATCCCTGGGTGATATATCCCAATATAGGCCACTGGAACAACCCGGTTCCCCGGGCCCCTTCGGGGATGGGCCCGGTGTAACTGGTCACCACCTTCGGCACCCAGGGCTTCTCGCCGCCGGGGATGATCAGTTTCATCCCCGGCTCAATGGCGAAGTCGGGCGGCTGGAGGGAGTTGTACGGACAGGAAGTGATCGCCTCCACTTCCACCTTGTACTTCTTGGCAATAGCCTCCAGCGTCTCGTTCTCTTTGACGGTGTGGTAAACCCCATCTACGGGCAGAATCACCAGTTCCTGCCCAACCCGCAGCAGGTCCGGGGCATCCTCCACAGCGGGGTTCGCCCACATAATGGTGGTGGGTTCCAGGCCAAACTGGGCCGCAATCGCCTGTACGGTATCCCCCAACTGGACCGTGTAGGTGATAACACCCAGGCGCGGGCGTTTGGGGATTTCCGTATGGGGATCGGCCCGTAACGCAATGGGTGCCCAGGGGTCCGGTTTCACGGCACGACCGTTGCGGGCTGTAATTTCAGCCAGCGTGGCCTGGGTGGCGTTGATGTGATTCTGGGAGGCGAAAAGGTCAGCCGCAGAGGTAAGAGAACGGGCAGCCCAGACGGGGAGGCGGATAGTGCTCAACAAGAGGGCCAGACAGGCAGCAATCACCAGCGCGATATGCGCCGAGGTGCGGCTCAGCAATGGCCAGAAAGCCCGTCGGTCGCTGCTCCACTGCCACCAGGAGACCGCCAGATGGGCAAAGTGGCGGGGCAGGACCTCATCCCGCCAGCGAACAACGGAATTCACCCCGCCCCTTTTCTGCGATTTCGGCGGAACGTTTCCCTCAGGAACGTTCCTTTCGGTTTCCCCAAGCGTTTCCAAAGTCGGCTCCGTTTTCAACGTTCCGCAGGGAACGGAAAACCGTGTAGATTGTAGCACAACTTTAGAGAAAGTGCAACTCGCCGCGTTCGGTATCGCGTATTGCTTATCGCGTATCGCGAATTGCGGGGGGTATTGTCATTACGGGTGCCGGAGGCGGCGAAGCCCACCTTTCGCCGGGAGGGGAATGAGGGAGGGTTTTGCGGCGGGCGGCGAAGCCGCCCGCCGCAAAACCTTCTTCTCTCCCCTCTCCCCTGGTTCGGTAACATTATCATTTGACCTGATCTGAACCGTTCACCCCGCTTATTGTGAAATCGCAACATTGGGAGTATAATGATAGCAGCAAGCGTTGCCAGGGGTGAAGGAGGACAGATATGGCCCGTATTCTGGTCGTGGACGACAATGCGGACCTGCTCCAGATGATCCGGATGCTGCTGGAAGAGCGGGGCGGGCATGAAGTGATTCTGAGTGCCGAAGGGGAGGATGGTCTGGCGAAAGCCCGCGCGAACCCGCCCGACCTGGCCATCATAGATGTGATGATGCCGGGGATGAACGGCTACGAGGTCTGCCGCCAATTACGGCAAAACCCGGCTACCGCCCAGATACCGATCATCGTCCTCACTGCACGCGGCCAACCGGTGGACCGGGAAGCCGCCCTGGCAGCCGGCGCCGATGAATATATTGCCAAGCCTGTCACCATGGCGGAACTTCTGGAGCGGGTCAACCGCCTGCTGACCAGTAAGGTTGTCCGCCGCGCAGCGGGAGGGACGATCGCCGTGTTGAGTCTGCGCGGGGGGGTGGGAGTGACCACGCTGGCCGTCAATCTGGCCGTCACACTGGCCCGCTCATCACCGAATCAGGTCTGCCTGGTGGATCTCTCCCCATCCTCCGGGCACGATGCTCTTCAGTTGGGTCTCCGGCCCGACCCCAACTGGTCCGCCCTGGCCCTCCTGGCCTCTGGACCCGGCTCAGCAACCATCCGTAATTATCTCCTGACCCATCCCTCCGGCGTCCATCTGCTCGCTTCGCCCTTTGTCCCCGTCGTGGGGGGAGGGTTATCCCCGGAGATGGTGCGGGCGGTCCTGGTAGCCCTGAGGGAGAATTTCCTCTACGTGGTGGCAGACCTTCCCGCGGTTCTCGCAGAGGGAGTTATGGCCGTGCTGGAGCACGCGGATGCAATCCTTCTGGTGACTGCCGCCGACCCCTCAACGCTGCAGACCACTGTGGGAACTCTTCAGGTTTTGAAGCCCTACGCTTCAAAGGTCCGGTTGATTCTGAACCAGACGGGGCCGGAGCCGGTGCCCCCTATAGAGGCCCTCCAGCGGGTCCTCAAGCATCCCATCTCCGGGATCATTCCTTTTGACCCGTCCCAGGCGCGGGCGTTAGCCCAGGGCAAACCCCTGGCTCTGAGCACCCCTGATTCCCCTCTGGCGCGGGCAGTGGCTCATCTGGCGACCGAATTGGAGAAGGTGTCGGTGCCGAAGGGCGCAACCGGTTGAGGGGGATTCTATCGCCCCCAGAGAAGAAATAAGGGGCTGGGGCTGGCGGCCCTGCCGCCAGCCCCAGCCCCTTATTGCTCCCTTCAGAACCTCAGGGGGAAAAGGGGACAACCCGCCCGGTCATCACCAGGCACATACAGCCAAGAAGCGCGACGTTCAGAAACAACAGCAGCGCCAGCACGAAGCGCTGCAGAGGAGAGAGCATCCCGATGAGCCCCGCCAGCCCTCTGGAGGACGCTCTGGATGATGGCCTCCCCATGCGTTTTCTCCGGGCTTTTTCTGGCCCTTCTGTTGGTTCCTCGCCTGGGGCCTCGCCCTCCGCCTCAAAGTCAGGCAGCCACTGCATGCGGTCCAGCCAGTCATCCTCCTGCATCTCTCTCCCTCCGCTCTTCTGCTCCTCCGCCCCCCTGCTCTCCTACCCTACCCGCACCCGCCAGCCCTCTTCCAGATAGACCTCATCCCGGGGCAACCCCCGCTCATCCCAGAGATGCCCGTTCCATTCCCAGAACTGGGCCTTAGAGATATTGTACCGCTTGCAGATGCTCCAGAGGGTATCGTTGACGGTCACGATGTGAAACTGCGCGGTGGCAGGGGCAGGCACCTCTTCGGCCGGGATAGAAGGCGCAAGAGAGGTCTGGCGCTCGGGGGGTGGCGCCACCGACGGCCCCAGCGATGCCAGAATCGGCCAGAGTTCCCGGTCCAGGAAGCCGATGCCGTAAATGCTCAGGAACGGCGGATTGTGGGACGCCAGGGCCTGGACCCACTCCAGGAACTGGGGCACACCAGGCCGCTGGGCCTCTTCATCTTCCATCCCGACGGCCAGGATGGGACAGAGGAGCGGTATATCGCCCCATTCCTTCTGCCAGCGGGCGTGTTCTCCATACGCCCACTTATCCACCACCGTCCGGGGGGTCCGCCGGGCGGTCAGGGAACACCAGGGCATAAACCCACCCCGACAGAAACCGTTCATCTCCCGGTAGGGAATCTCCGGATGCCGCCAGATGTCGGGTGGGGCGGCGTAAAACAGGCGCTCCGGTTCTATTCCGGCCTCTATGATCTTCCGTCCCAGCGTGGCAGCGGCAACGGTTTTCCCCGCCGCCGCATCGGTCAGGTCCAGCACCGCGCCGTCGTAACCGACGCGCCGGGCTTTGGCGACCAGTGCGGCTTCGGCAAAGGGGTCGTCCAGGGAAAGGGGAACCCAGGCCAGAGGCACCAGCCCGGCCTGACGGGCGCGGTCGTGGACCCAGCGGGCGGCCTCCACGAAGAACATGCCCCGCAGCCCCACCCGGTAGATGAGGTGGGTGGCGCCGACCGCCGCCGCCATCTCCAGCGCCCCGTCCAGGTCGGCGGAAAAAGGAAGCCAGAGGCCTTTGCCGTTCATAAGGGATTGCGTATTGCGTGCTCCGTAAATTCGTGAAATTCGTGAAATTCGTGTATTCGTGTCCTATTCGTGGAGGGCCACCCGCTGCATGTTCTCCTCCACAATCCGGATGTAGGGATGGCCCGGCGGAAGGCGCTGGCGGAGGATGCCCAGCGCGCGCTGGAAGTACTCCCGCGCTCCGGCCAGGTCGCCCAGGGCCTGCAGCACCAGGCCCAGGTTGTTGACGTCGCGAGCAACGTTGGGGTGGTCGGGGCCGAAGGCGGCCTCATCTATGCGCAGCGCGCGCTGGAAGCACTCCCGCGCCCCGGCCAGGTCGCCCAGGGCCTGCAGCACCGAGCCCAGGTTGTGGAGAAGTGAGGCCACCCCGGCCCGGTTGCCCAGTTCTTCGCTGATGCGCAGGCTCTCCTCGTAGAGATGCCGGGCCTGGCCGTAGTCCCCCTGCAGGTAGGCCAGATTCCCCAACTGGTGGAGGACGGCGGCCTGCTCCCGCCGGGCGCCCAGGGCCCGGAAGGTCTCCGCCGCCTGCTCGTAGAACTGCCGGGCCTGGCCGTAATCCCCCATAGCCTGCGCCAGCATCCCCAACTGGTGGAGGGTCTGGGCCACCCCGGCCCGGTTGCCCAGTTCTTCGCTGATGCGCAGGCTCTCCTCGTAGAGATGCCGGGCCTGGCCGTAGTCCCCTGTCGCCTGCGCCAGCACGCCCAGGTTGTGGAGGGTCTGGGCCACCCCGGCCCGGTCGCCCAGTTCTTCGCTGATGCGCAGGCTCTCCTGGTAGAACTGCCATGCCTGGCCGTAGTCTCCCAGGCTCTCGTGAAGGCGGGCCATCTTGAGGGCCACCTGCAGCCGGGCCTGCCGCTCGGCCACGCTCTCCCCGCGGTATTCCTCCCAGAGCCCCTCCAGCAACCGCAGGCGGGCCCGCTTCTCCTCCACTGGCAGGGATGCCTCCGCCTCGTCTGGCAGCGAGAGGGCATAGGCCAGGAGAGCCTCCCGCTGGGGCTGGGGAACCTCTATCTCAAAAACGCCACTGTTCCAATCGTAGAAGTCCGGAGCCTCCCGGGCCACCATCGCCAGCGCATACTCGGGTAGCCAGAAAGCCAGAGGCCGCTCCAGCCGCTGGTAGGCCGCCCGCCGCCAGTTCAGTGCCCGCAGAGTCCACTGGGCCCGCTCCGGGTCTCCCGAGGGCAAATGATGCTCCAGGCCGTAGACGAAAAGGACGGCATCTTCGGCGGAAGACCCAGATGCACGGGCCACCGCCGGATAGACCTCCGGCTCATCCTCCAGGTCCACCTCCACCACCGGACGCGCCAGTTGGGCTTTCAGGCGCGCGGCCAGTTCAGCCCGATATGCGGGGATGTTGCAGCGGACGAAGAAGAGGGCGAATCCCTGCGCCAGCCGGAGAGCATGGGCCAGGCGCTCCCGATCGTCCACAACGAGCAGCGTCTCTATTGGCTGAACGGCTACTTCCACATTATACCCCAATTCGGCCTTTCAGGCGGGGCGAGAGGCGGAGGGCCGGGTGGATGTTGGCCCAGCGTCCGCTGTTGTCCTGGTACTCCAGGACCAGCCGCAGGTGGAGCAGGCGGGCCGACCGCTCGTTCCCAGGAACCCGGCGCTCCTGTGCGATGAATATGAGCAGGTCCAGGTCATCGTCCTGCATCAGCCGGTCGTACTCCCGGCCCAACTCCCGAATGGCGGTTTCCACGTGGGTCGCCCGAATGCAGTCGGTGGCGCCGTAGCAGGCCAGTCGCATCAACCGCATCAGGTCCCGCACGGACCCTCCACTGGCCTCCACGAGCCGCCAGACCAGGTTTTCCGATTCCATCACTTGGGCCACATTCACCCGCTTGGCGACTACCTGAAAGAGCGCTTCCCGCCCCGGCTCATAGGGGGTCCGGCCATCCGGCTCCGTGATTTTGACCATTGGGATGATCAGGGTCGGGTCCGGAAAAGCATCGCCCAGGTTGGCGTTAAAGACAAGAGAAATGGGGACAGTGTAGATGACGTGGCTGTGGATGCTCTTGAGTTGTTCGGCGTGGGCGACGAAGAGAGCGGAGTGGGTGCTCTGTCCATCGGGAAGAGGGGCGTAGTGCATCTTTTCCAGCCCGTCCACGATGAACACCAGGTCATTCCACCCCTTGCGGGTCAGCCGGACCCGGGCGTCATCCACCAATTCGTTGAGCCGCTGGACAAAAACGCGCAGGTTCTGCTCCAGTTGGCGGCGAATCTCCACCCGCCGGTAACTGCCGCTGCGAATCTGGCCCGTGATGGCCGCCAGCATCCGGGCGAGGGCAGGGACCTGCGGCCCCACGCCGAAATCGGCCTCCAGCGCCCGCTCTACATCCCGCCGTCGCTGCTCCTCGGTCAGGATCACGTCGGCGAACCACTGGTCCAGATTCTTCCGCAGGGAGGGAGGAAGCCGAATGTTTTCGCCCCTCAGCGCCTGCTCCAGTTCCTGCGTGAGGGCCACCAGCACGTCCAGATACGTCACATCACCCAGGTCCAGGAGGGCTTCGGCATCCACGTAGACCGCGAAGTATCTCGTCTCCCGCAGGTGGGCCTGGAGCCGCTTCAGTTCGGTGGATTTTCCACACCCCCGATGGCCCGTGACCAGTTGCTGATGGAAGTAGCCACGAGGTGTGCGGCGGATATTGTTAGTGATGGTGACCGGCAGGTCAAAACCACCCCGCACAGATGTCAGCGGTATGTAGCGCGGGTCCCCCGCCTCCAGCGCCAGGTCCGGATGGCAGGCGTGGTAAGCCTCGTCTACTGTTTGGACTGGATAGATCGGATCCATCACCTTTCCAGCGTCATCGGCATGACCACGTAGGTGAAGTCGTCCCCGCCGACCGGTCGGATGACGCCCGGGCTGGAGGGGGAGATGATGTCCACCATCACCTGCGGCGAGTTGACCACGCCCAGCACGTCCAGGATAAACTTCACGTTGAAGGCAATCTCCACAGCCGCCCCCTCTATCGCCGCGTCCAGTTCCGTCACGTCGCTGCCGGTCTCCGCGGAGGTGGCGGAGACGACCAGCCGCCCCGGCTCCAGGTCGGAGCCAGGATGGATATGGAAGAGCAGGGTGTTGGTGTTCTCGCGGGCGAAAATATGGGCCGTCTGGCAGGCCTTCAGCAATTCCGCCGTCCCGGCGACCAGCCGGGTGTTCCGGTCGCGCGGGATCAGTTGCTGGTAGTCGGGGAAGGTGCCCGGGATCAGTTGGGAGACCAGCACGACCTCCATCGGGACCGGAGCGTCGGGCGGGGTTTGGGCCTGGAAGAGGATGCGGTTCCCGTCGGGGGTGAAGGTGATGCGGACCGGCGGGCGTTCCTCGCGGCCCCTGGCCAGTTCACCGCAGATGCGGGCCCACTCCGTCATCGTGCGGGCCGGGACGATGACGTTGAACGGGCGGGTTACCTCGCTCTCCGGCAGCAGGACCCGCCGGACTGCCAGACGATACCCGTCGGCGGCGGCGAGGGTCAGGATGGGGCCAGCGGCGGTCGCCTCCCACCGCAGGAGCACGCCTGTCAGAGTGGGGCGGGCCTCATCGGTGGCCGCCGCGAAGGCCACCTGGTTGATGGCGGTCCGCAACGTCTCCGGGTCTATGGAGATGCCGTCTGCCGCGCCCTCTTCGGGGGTTGGGATGGGCGGGAAATCCACCGCGTCCAGCCCTTTGATGTTGGCCTCGCTCCGCCCGCAGCGGACGTTGAGGGTCATCGTGCGCACTTCCTGGCGCAGGTCCACCCGGTCCGGCGGGAAGGCGTTGACCAGATCAATGATCGTCCGGGCCGGTACGGCGATGGCTCCCTCCTCTTCCACCCGTCCACCAATCCAGCAATGGATGCCCATCTCCAGGTTGGTGGAGGAGAGGCGGAGCCGTCCCTCATCGGTGGTGAAAAGGATGTGGCTGAGGATGGGGAGGGCAGAACGGGCGGAGACCGCCCGTCCGGCAACGCTCAGTCCGCGAGCCAGATTCTCCTGCAGGCAAGAAACCCTCATCGGCGCTCCTCCTGAGAAGCAGGTCCGTCATCTGTGGTCTGTCGTCTGTCGTCTGAAGTATACCGTATTGTCGGGTAACCGTCAACCCTCTTTCTGCCGGATCAGCCAGACGCCCAGCCCGACCAGCCAGAGGGCAGTGGCCTCCGGCTGGAAGGGCAGTGCCCCCAGCGCCCCGCGGGTCGCCAGACCATAACCCGCCAGGCCAGCGACCAGTACAGTAAGTGCGGAGAGGAGCGGACCCGGAATTCGTCCTTTCTGTCCTCCCAGGCTCAGCGTGCCAACCAGCCCAATCGTTCCCAGGACCAACCCCACCCACTTCAGCCAGAGCCCCGGGTCATTGGCAAGAGCCAGGAGAGGATAGGGTTGACGGGAAATCTTCAGATGGACCCCGTCTACCGTCAGAGAGAACTGGTCCTCATCCATGGCCGCTTCCTGGACCCGCTCGCCCCCGGGGGCACGGAAGATTTCCACCAGAATCGGGCTCTGGGCGGAGAGGTCGCCCCGGACTCCCAATCGGACCACCAGACCGCTCTCCGGTATGGCGAACGATCGCTCCGGGGCTGAGGGGGTCAGATACAGGACCAGTTCCGTTTGCGCTGACTCCCGGGCGGTCTGCTGGAGTTTCAGGGGACGGTCGGCGTCATCGGTGGCCCGAATGGTCAGCGAGGGCCCGAAACCAATGAGGTATAACCTCGGCGTCCCTCCCTCATGGCCCGGAAATGGAGCAGTCTCTGGGCCAACCAGGCCCTCTTCCCGCCATCCCCAACGGTGACCGATCAGCAGTCCCCCCAGCAGAACCAGCACGCCCAGACAGGCCAGCAAGGGGAATGCCCCAATCCACCACTGCCCCAGATTGTCCCGGTCGCGGAAGCGGGAACGGAGCGCATCCGCCAGTTCTGCGGTCCGCAGAGACAGCAGGAACGCCAGCAGGGAAAGGAGTACCGATATAGCGGGAGAACTGGCAAGGGAGAAGAGGCCCAGCCGGTACATAGCGCCGGTCCAGGGGCCAAAGCGGGTCTGGACCAGCCATCGGTCCGTCGTCGCCGGGCCAGGAGGGAACTGGGGAATCCATGCCAGGAGCAGGAGGTAGAGCGCCAGTACAAAGAGACACACCGCCAGCGGGATATTCCCCGCGGCCGTGCGCCAGGCCAGGCGCCAGGGGTCTGGTCGGTGCGGAGGTGATACCGTCATCCGTCATACAGAAAAAGCCCCGGATTCCGGGGCCTGTTGGAGTGTGGGAACGTCGGGGGCCGGGGGCACAGTCCCAAATTCAGGCCCCCAGGGGGATTCAGGAGCCACCCGTCGGAGTTGAACCGACAACCGGCCGCTTACGAAGCGGCTGCTCTGCCGATTGAGCTAGGGTGGCCTCACGGATGGGATTATACCACACCTGTGTGGGCTGACAAGTCAGCAGATACGGGGGAGCAACTCCCCCAACGGCATGTCCACCACCCGCCGCCCACCGATGCCGGTACGGGCCAGGACCAGGCCGGGATGCTCCACCGTCGCCCGGCCGATGCGGGCGGCATCCCGACCCAGCGGGTGGGCCCGCAGCGCGTCCAGGGCGGCCTCTGCCTCTTCCGGCGGGACGAACGCGATGAGTTTTCCCTCGTTGGCGACCGTCAGAGGGTCAAATCCCAGCATCTCGCAGGCTGCCATAACGGCCGAACGGACAGGCACGGCGGCCTCGTCCAGTTCCACCCCCACTCCGGCCGCGACGGCCAGTTCGTTCAGCGCGGCCGCCACCCCGCCCCGCGTCGGGTCCCGCAGGCAGTGGGTGTGGGGAGCGGCCGTCAGCAGAGATTCCACCAGGCCGTTCAGCGGGGCGCTGTCGGAGACCAGTTCCGTCTCAAAGCCCAGCCCTTCTCGCTCACTGAGCACGGCGATACCGTGGTCGCCAATAGTACCATTGATCAGGATGACGTCGCCGGGACGGATGCGCTGAGGGCCCACATCCACCCCCTCCGGCACCACACCGACGCCCGTGGTGTTGATGTAGACCCCATCCCCGTGGCCCCGCTCCACCACCTTTGTATCCCCCGCAACGATGAGGACTCCTGCCTCCTGAGCAGCCGTCGCCATAGACCGGGTAATCCGCTGGAGGACCTCCAGCGGCAATCCTTCTTCCAGGATAAAGGCGGCAGTGAGCCAGAGGGGACGAGCGCCGCGCATGGCCAGGTCGTTCACCGTGCCGTGGATGGCCAGCGAACCGATGTCTCCGCCCGGAAAGAAGAGCGGTCGCACAACAAAGGAATCGGTGGAAATGGCAATTCGGCCATTCCCGGCAAGGGCCAGGACAGTGGAATCGGCCAGTTGGCGCAGGAGAGGATTGTCCAGATGGTGGAGGAAGACCTCCTGGATGAGGTCCGCCATCATCCGTCCTCCCGCACCGTGGCCCATGCGAATGGTCGTTTCCATCATACTCTCCTACGACAGAACAGAACGGATTTTTGAAGGGATGGTAACCCAGCCTGTACATTTTGTCAACCACGCACCCTGCGCCCTCCACTTGCAATCTGGACAAATTCGGTTATCATAATTATACACCCATCGGGTCAGACGCAGGACATGAACCGCTGGAGAGCGCTCACCTACATCTACGTTAGCGGATTGTAGCGCGGCCTGCCGGGCCTGCTGGCCCTTCCGCGCTACAATCCGCCCTCACCTGCCCCCACTTAACGTTTGACAATCTTTCCTTTGAGGCCTCGCCTCTCCTATTCCCGCATCCTTGTGTCCTTGTATCCTTTCCATAAGGAGCCGGCCATGAAACCGTTATCCATAGACGACCAGGTTGCCCTGCTGATGCACGGGGCTGAATTTGGCGATGATCAGATCAAAGAACGGATGACCCAGGAACTGCGGGAGCGCCTGAAAGAAGGACGCCCCCTGCGAGTCTACTGCGGGTACGATCCCACCGCCCCCGACCTCCACCTGGGCCACACCGTCACCATGCGCAAACTGCGGCTTTTCCAGGAACTGGGGCATCAGGCCATCTTCGTCATCGGGGACTACACCGCGCTCATCGGCGACCCGTCCGGCCGCGACAAGGCCCGCCCCCGCCCCACGCGCGAACAGGTCCAGGCCAACGCCCGCACCTACGTCCAGCAGGCCTTCAAGATTCTGGACCCGGAACGGACAGAGGTGCGGTACAACGGGGAATGGCTTGCCAAACTCTCCTACGAAGATTTCATCTTCCTGGCCGCGCAGGTGACCGTCCAGCAGTTTCTGGCGCGGGAGAACTTCGCCCGGCGGTACGCGGAGGGGGACGCCATCTGGCTGCACGAATTTCTCTACCCTCTGGCCCAGGGGTACGACGCGGTGATGTTGCGGGCCGACGTCCAGATTGGCGGTACGGACCAACTCTTCAACCTGCTGGTGGGGCGAAAAATCCAGGAAGCCTACGGCCTGCCCCCGCAGGTCTGCATCACCTACCCCATCTTGGTCGGCACCGACGGCAAGATGCGGATGTCCAAGAGCATGGGCAACTACATCGGCGTGGACGAGCCGCCGGAGACGATGTACGGCAAGGTCATGTCCATCCCGGACGAGGCGATGCCCAACTACTTTGACCTGGTGACCCGCTGGCCGCCGGAGGAGATTGCCCGCATCCAGGCGGGCCTGGCCGACGGCTCCATCCACCCGATGGAGGCCAAGAAGCGACTGGCCTGGGAGATTGTGGACATCTTTCACGGTCGGGAGGCCGCCGAGGCCGCTGCTGAGCATTTCCGCCGGGTCTTCCAGGAACGGCAACTCCCGCCGGAGATGCCTGTCTGGGAACTGCGGGGGCCCATGAACATCGTGGACCTGATCCATGCCGCCGGGATGACCCGCTCCAAGAGCGACGCCCGCCGCCTGATCCAGCAGGGGAGCATCCTTCTGGACGGGGTGAAGGTGACCAGTGTAGAGACCGTCGTTAGGCCGGAGAAGGAGGCCATTCTGCGGGTGGGGAACCGGGGCTTCCTGCGGCTGGTGCCGGTACGGGGATAGAGAAAGTGCCAGGCACTTCCCGAAGTGCCTGGAACTGATTTTTTCGGAGGAGAGCATGCCCTACATTCAGGTGAACGGCCTGCGCATGCACTACCTGGCCCAGGGACACGGCCCCGCTGTCGTCCTCCTGCATGGCCTGGGCTCCTGTGCGGAGGACTGGTCCCTGCTGCAGGCGCCGGCCTTGAGCCAGTGGTACCGGGTCCTGATGCCGGACCTGCGCGGCCACGGTCGGAGCGACAAGCCCCCCGGCCCCTACACCGTCTATCAGATGGCCGACGACATCGCCGGATTCCTGCGGGCCTTGGGGATGGATTCGGCCCACATCGTCGGGCTCTCCCTGGGCGGCGCGGTGGCCCAGGCATTGGCGGTTCAGCATCCGCAGAAAGTCCGCTCCCTGGTGCTGGTCAATACCTTCGCCTATCTGCGTCCGAAGGGATGGGGGGAGTGGCGGCTGACCCTGACCCGTTTCGGAGCCCTGCTGGTGAACCTGGCGCTCCACGCCCGGCTGGAGGCGGAGGAACTTTTCCCCCGGCCGGGCCAGGCAGGGTTGCGGCGAGTGGCCTATCACCGACTCTGCGCCAACGACCCCGCCGCGTACCGCGCGGCGATGATGGCGGCGGCCCGCTACGATGGCCGCCGGGACCTGGGGCGCATCCGGGCCCCCACCCTGGTTGTGGCAGGCCTGGAGGACACGGTGGTTCCCCTGCGGGCCAAGGAGGAACTGGCGGCCAGCATACCCGGCGCCCGTCTTATTACTATTCCCCGCTCCGGCCATGCCACGCCGACCGACCAGCCGGTGGTGTTCAATCGCCTGGTGCTGGAGTTTCTGGGTGAACACCCATGAGCACTTGGGCCTGCAGTGTTAATGGGAGTTGGGGGGGCGGCTTCGCCGCCCCACAACCCCCATTGGGCCCGTATGCTAAGCCGGTAACATTTTGCGTGAATGCAACGGGCTTGACAACTGGAATTCTTTCGCTATAATATAGCACGGGCGACGTAGCTCAAAGGCAGAGCAGGGGACTCATAAGCCCTTGGTTGGGGGTTCAAATCCCTCCGTCGCCACCAGTGTAAATACAAACGCCCCATCCGGTGGTTGTGGGGCGTTTGTATTTCCAGGCATGTAACTACCTAAATTTCGCCCAAAATAATGGCCGTTTCCTCCGGAGCCAGAAGGGCCGCCAACCCAGGCCCTAACTCTCCGGCCACCGGGTCTCCCCGGTTCAGCACAATTTGGACGATTTTGGAAGAATGAAATACGACCACTCCGCTGATATGCAGCGCATCTCGTATCCAGCGCAGCAGGCCCCATCTGGCCAGCCGGGGGGAGGCATCGGCCAGCCAACCACGCACCCAAACCAGCAGGTTGTGGGCCAATGCCTCCAGCAACACGACCATCCGCTGGGCTTCCATCCGCT